>Ga0315280_10000345_pt1 | contig 85725 bp, 79 predicted proteins | sample YL17G06_40_MG_FD_203697 | JGI IMG/M metagenome (GOLD analysis project Ga0315280, IMG submission 203697) | Sediment microbial communities from Yellowstone Lake, YNP, Wyoming, USA - YL17G06_40 | ecosystem: Environmental > Aquatic > Freshwater > Lake > Sediment | place: USA: Wyoming | collected...
TGCGTTTGTGTTAGTTGAACCAAGGGAGGTGTCTCCCGGGGGGGACGTCCCTCAGCTTGCGCCAACCCTGCACCTGTGGTATAAGCAAAAAAGAGATAAGTTCTAATCTCGATTTTTTCTGGAGGCGAATATGGACTGGGGGCTAAAAAATCGCCTGTCACGGATCATCAAGCCTGACACAGGAAAAACAGTCATGCTGGCTGTGGACCACGGCTATTTTCTCGGGCCGACCTCGGGCCTCGAAGTCCCGCGGAAAACGATCGAGCCGCTCCTTCCCTACGCTGACTCGCTCATGCTGACGCGGGGGGTGCTCAGGACTTCGGTTCCTCCGGAAGCTGACATCCCCATTGTCCTCAGAGTCTCGGGAGGCACCAGCATCCTGAGTGAGCTTTCCAATGAAGGGATTACGACCTCGATCAAGGAGGCTGTGCGCCTCAATGTCGCGGCCGTAGCCCTTTCCATTTTTGTCGGCGCCCCTCATGAAAAAGAAACGCTGCTTTCTCTGTCCCAGCTTGTGAATGAAGCCGAAGAGTACGGACTCGCAGTGCTGGCCGTCACCGCCGTCGGCAAGGATATGGTGAGAGACGCGCGCTATCTCAGCCTGGCCTGCCGGATCGCGGCTGAACTGGGCGCCCATTTTGTCAAAACATATTACTGCGACGGATTTGAAGAAGTGGTCGGGACCTGCCCGGTTCCCGTGGTGATAGCCGGCGGCAAGAAAACGCCGGAAAAGGAGGCGCTCGAACTCGCTTGGAATGCGGTCAAGAGCGGCGCTCGCGGGGTGGACATGGGAAGAAATATCTTTCAGTCCGAAGCACCCGTGGCCATGATCAAGGCTGTCCGGGCTGTTGTCCACGAGCGGAAATCAGCGGCCGAGGCGTACGACTTTTTCCTCAAGGAAAAAAGGGAAAAGGGGGAATAAAACCGAAGCGCAATAAAAAAGGGGTGCCCATGCGCGTGGCCATGTATTACAGCAACAACGACGTCCGTATTGAAGAGATGCCTTGCCCGAAGATAGGGCCGGATGAGCTCCTCGTCAAAGTCGTGGCCTCGAGCATCTGCGGCAGTGACGTCCTCGAATGGTACAGGATCAAAAAGGCGCCCCGGGTCCTCGGCCACGAGATTGCCGGCGAAGTTGTTGAGGCCGGCGAAAAAGTCAAAAAATTCAAGGCCGGGGACAGAGTCACCGTGACTCATCACGTTCCTTGCAACACATGCCATTACTGCATCAGCGGACATCACACAGCGTGCGAGACTCTTCATACCACAAACTTTGACCCAGGAGGGTTTGCGGAATACGTGCGGATCCCCTGGATCAATGTCGACCGCGGCACATTCCTCCTCCCCGAGGAAATCTCTTATGAGGAAGGGACCTTTGTCGAGCCCTTAGGCTGTGTTGTCCGCGGGCAGAGGGTCGCCAGGATAAAGACGGGACAAAGCCTGCTCGTCCTGGGGAGCGGAGTCTCGGGAGTTCTCCACATCAAGCTGGCAACGGCGCTCGGCGTCGGGAGAATCATTGCCACGGATATCTCTTCTTACCGCATGGAGATGGCCAAAAAATTTGGAGCCGACCTCGTCTTCAACGCTCTCGAGTTTGGACCGGATTTGCTCAAGGCGGTGAACCAGGGCAGGCTGGCAGACAGAGTCATCGTCTGCACCGGGTCGATCGCCGCCGCCCAGCAGGCGCTGGAGTTAGTGGACAGGGGCGGCACGATCCTTTTCTTCGCCGTTCCTCACCCGGACGAAAGGCTCGTTATCCCGATCAACGAGTTCTGGCGGAATGACATCACCCTGTTGACATCTTATGCGGCCAATAACGATGACCTTAGTGAAACTATCGAGCTACTAAGGAATAAACGGGTGACTGTCACCGACATGATCACCCACAGGCTGCGGCTCGACGAGACAGGCATTGGATTTAAGCTCATGGAAAAGGCGGACGAATCTTTGAAGATCATCATCGAGCCTCACAGAACGGTCTCAGCAGAGGAAAATCGCCAGAAAATTTAAGGCTTGCTCAGGCTCTTTTTATCTTGATGAGCAGGAGAATTATGTTGGGCACAGACAAAAGAGGAGGAGCGAATTCATGAGCCTCTATGCCAAGTTGAGGCACAGAGAGAGTGAAGATAATAAAGCCCTCAGGCTTCGCTACGGGGAACTGGAAGAGAAGATGCGGGACTGGCCGCGCACTGCGCAAAATGACCCATTTTCGTCTGAAGATGTGGCCCGATTCCTCGAGGCAGGCGGTCACCATTTCTTGGCCTTTTCGGGTTCCATGCGGCGCAGGTCGAGGCCCTGTTCGAATGCGCCGATGCGGTAGAGACAGATCTCGCGGACAGATGAAGGATGGTGCAGAACCTCGGAGAGGGATTGAGCGCCGACTGCCCAGACACCCCCGCCTCTGACGATCACAACCTTATAATCATGGAGCAAACGGACGAGCTCAGAAATAGCGGTTTTGGCCGAAACAACCGGAATGACGAGATAGAGGAAGCCTCCCTCCGCATCGATGGGCACAACACGGCGCAAGGGTTCGCTTTCTCCCGGATAAACGAAATGCGACATGGCCTCAGCTTCAGGAACATAACAGTGGATGATCGTCTGGAAATTGCTATCATCGTATATTTGCTTGTGGATAGCGAGCTCCTCTGGATCACCGCTTTGAATCTCCAAAGGAATTTCGCGCAGCGGCCCTCCGATTTCCCGGGGCATCGATCCCTTAGGGGCAAAGAGCATGGTTTTAACTCCGCGAACGGATATCGAGCCCGTGTGAAAAGGAGAGAGCCGGGATTCGAAGATTCTGGCCCCCGCCTTTCGGAACTCACGGAGGATCTCTTTTTCTTCAGGGAAATCACAGGTCCCGTCATCGTCGATGGTGTAGGCAGAAGGCGGGTAAGAAAAGGCCGCAGCAGGATCATCCTGAATCTTTTTTCTCAAAGCGGCGATGTCAACTCTGAGCCTTCGGAGAAGGCGGACGATGTAGCCGGAGTTGTTGGCAAGACTGGCCAGAAAAAATGCTTCCTTTAAGGTCCTTCCGCGCGCGAAGGTTCCGTGCGTCTGGATCACAGCGGCCGGATGATGGGCCAGGCGCTCAGGGATGACTCGCGCCATCTCGGCTGAACCGCTGGGGACTTCGACCCAATCCACAGGGACCAAACCTTCGAGATGAGAGTAGCCGAGCGGGTCGACAGGAATGAAGGCCGCTGGCCGGTTAGGTTTTTTTGCATCGTCGAGTGTGACGATCATCAAGTCTTTGGTATGGGCATGGATGGAAGCTTTCACCCCTTCCAGACCCAGGATGCCGGCATGGATGTCCGTTTCGGAAGAAGCTTTGTAATAGCCGAAATCTGTCTCGGTCGGCGAGAGAAAGCAAATCTGGCTGGGGTCGAGGTCTCCTTTCTGAGAACCGGTGGCGGTGATGACGATCCATTCGTTCCCCATCTCGTCTCGATGCCGGATGGCCATATTGCCGCTGTGGCTGTCCTGGATGTCATAGAGGAGCGAAGCTCGTCCCACAGTCTGGAACAGGCGCATGACATCGTCGCTGGCTTTCCAGGTTTTCTTGATCATGACTTCCGCTTCCTTATTCTTAAAGACTCAAGCAGGCCCGGAGTCGGGTTTCCATCCTCGTCCCAGCCGCGGGCTAGATAATAATCGCGCCTCATCCTTTCTTGAGCTTCCCGCGAAATAACCTTTTCCTCGCCGGCAACAATAATGGGCTCTCGGCTGAACCGCTCGGGCAACGTGTCATCCGCGCCCGTCAGCCCGGCCTCGAGGTTGAAGAGCTTTTCCAGAGTAGCGATCCGATTGGCAATCTCCTCGAGCCTGGCCGTGGAAAAGTCCAGCCCCGTCACCCCGCTCACCATCCGGGCCCAGGGATCGGTGGAAAAAGCGAAGCCGGTGAACCGGCAGACGCCCAGGCTGTCCTGGATGATGCCGAGATTGTGCATGTTTCTGATCCCGATCGGAGACTGGAGCAGGCTGAACCTCGGGATCTCCTTGGCTCCTCCAAAAAAGGCAAGCGAAACAGCATAGCCGCCCTTCAGATGGCAAGCTCCAGTGGGCGAAGTCATGTACCCCAAGGCCTGAGTGAAGGAGGCCCGCGGTTCATAGCCGGGAATTTCCTGTTTCTTGATCGTCATCGAATACTCAGGATGGCCGAAGGAGCTGGCGAAGCGGAGAGAGCCTTCTGCCATTTTATCCCCGATTCCCTGCCGGTAGGCGATACGACGGACGGTCTCCTCCAGAATACTGCTGATGCCGAAGCGAAAGTCGAGTCCCTCCGTATCCTTAGGGGTCAGGATTCCTCGTTCATAAAGCTCCATCGCACAGGCCATTGTCCCGCCGAAGGAGATCGTGTCCAATCCCAATTCATTGCATACATAATTCGCCCGGGTGATTGCTTCAAGGTCGTAAATATCGCAATCAGGGCCGATCATGACCATCGTCTCGTACTCCGGCCCCTCTCCTTTCTTGTCGCCGACTCGGGTATGGCGCTGACACCCGATGGGGCAGAGATAACATCCCGCCGCTCTTTCAAGGAGCTTCTTCGCCAAGGTCTCGCCGGAGACTTTTTCAACATCTTCTTCTCGATGTAAAGTATCCCGGAAATTGCGGTGAGGGAGCATGTGAATGAGATTGATGAGCTCAACCAAACCGGACGTTCCCAGTTCTCGAAGCAGGCGTTTGGTGGCCGGAGCCTGCTTCAGCAAATAATACGCTTGATCCAGGCCTGATTGATATCTTTCCTTGTCCCGGATGTGGATTTTTTTTTGGCCGGAAACGCGTATGGCTTTGAGATTCTTGCTGCCGAACACAGCGCCTCCACCGCCCCGGCCATAAGGCCTGTCCTTATCGTTAAAGACCGCCGCGAACCGGACCCTGTTTTCTCCTGCTGGTCCGATGCACAGGACGCGGGGACGAAGTCCTGATTCGCTTCTGGCTGACAAGACTTCTGTCGTCTGATGAATGTCCAAGCTCCAGAGATGTCTGGCAGGCACAATCTCGATGTTCTCAGGTCTGATATCGATCATGACCGGCGAAGGCGCTTTCCCCTTGAGCACCAAGACATCAAACCCTGCGGACTTAAAGACGGGCGCCCAGGTGCCGCCGCAGTTCGAGCTTCCTATGAATCCAGTCAGGGGGGATTTGAAAACCATGTGGCCGCGACCGGCTGTGGGGGCATTTGTCCCGATGAGAGGAGAGGTGGCGATCACAAGGACATTTTCTGGTCCCAGCGGATCGCAGCTCGGGTCGATACGGTCATAAAAAATCCGTGCTGCCAGCCCCCTTCCCCCGAGATAATCGGCAGTTAGCACTGGGTCTAAGGGGACTGTATCGATCCTGCCGTTCGCCAGGTCGATCTCTAAAATTTTCCCATGATAGCCGGAAGGAATAGCATTCATTGCGTCGCGCGCTCTTCAGGCAGGTTGACTTTTTTTCCCCGCTCCCCAAAAAGATCGCAGGAATAAGCCAGAAACTTTGCAAGCTGCCTCTCGCAATGCTTCCTTTCCTTTTCATCCCCCATGTCATTCATCCCTCAGGATGGGCAGCGTTTCAGATTCTTCTCCTCTTTGACTATTCCCTCTTTCTGGATCTCCTCACTCAGCAAACCGAGAATGTCTTGCCTCTTGATATCAAAAATCTTTATAGGAGTCCCTTTCATGAGATTCCGGAAATCTTCAAAAATATTTCCTCGGACGACAAGAAGGCAACGAAGCGATGGTTTCCATAGGACAGCCTGGAGGGCCGGCCATATTCCTCTACCTTCGATTTCGAGAGGGCCGACCTCATCAACGATAAGGAATTCATCCTCTCTGTGGCGAAGAATCTTCCTTTTTGCCTCCTCTAAGGCTTCAGGGACAAAAAAATAGGGGCCGACCTTCTCCCAATTCGTTGCACCCTCTCTCCGGATAAAAGGTGAAGCTCTTTCCTCCTTCACGCCGAACAAATCATAGCCAACGATCTTTCGGTTTTTCATGACGGCCAGGCTCAAATAACCATCCACACTGATCCCCTGCTCCTTCAATTCCAGAACAAGCTTCCGCAGAAAAGTCGTTTTCCCGGAATGAACAGGCCCTGTGAGAACGAGGATCATGAGCCAAATGTAAACCAGAAAAAGTGAGAAGTCAAAATGAAGGCATGCTTTCTGCTCCCTGGGTATCGCCTTTGACCTGGCGGCAACTTTATTCTCAAGACTCGAGCAGAAAATGCCCTGGCGTTGGGTTCTTGCAGAGATCGGAGCCGCTTATGGCGGGAACGCTCTTTGTGCTCTGATCATGACCTGCATTATCCGCTACAAATGATCTGCCAGATCTTTAGCGAACAACCACTCTGGATTCCCGGCTTGTAAAGTTCACCACCTGGCCGGTGGGACCGTTGGCAGAAACACCCGTCACCGCAATTCTTGTCTCTCCCTGAGCCGCGGCTTCAAAGACGAGAATGGCCAGGCTTCCTCCTCCTTTGAAGCCCCGAGTGAGTTGAGGGCTCGAAAATCCGATGGTGCAGCTCCCGCCGGAGTTATCCACATTCTTCAAGAAAGGAACCTTTTCTCCCAACTGCCGCGTCAGTCCGCCTTCAATGACATCCTTGAGTTTGACGACCTGAGGATTAAAACTCAGACTCAGGGACAGGTTGCCCACTTCCTGCAGGGTTCTCACATTGACGCTGATGCGGAACTCCCTGCTCTGGGGAACTTCAAAATTGGCCGGGTCAAGAGAGATTTGATTGTTTACGCCTGGGACTTCTTCTCCGGGCTGTTCCCTTCCCGCCACCGCGGTTTCTGTCTCGGGGATTTCTTCCGGCTCAAACCTTTCTCCGGTCACTCCGGCTTCCCCTCTTCCGCCCGTGGACATCCCCTCGAGCTCAATCCAGACAGGTTTATCATCTGCGGGGCTGCGGGGAATAGCCCGAATAATATAAGGCGTGATGGTCATAACGAGCTCCGATTTATCGATGGTCTGGTCGGTCGCGCCGAAGAGGCTGCCAATGATGGGGATGCTCTTGAGGCCGGCGATGCCGCGAAGAGTTTTTCTCTCTTCGTCTCTCAAGAGACCGGCCAAAAGGTTCGTTTCTCCATCTTTAAGCCTGATGATGTTTTTCACTTCTCGCGTCGCGATGATGGGGATGTCCGCGTACCCTGAGCCGGCGAGAGCGGTGATCTTTATCTCGATTTCCAGGGTGATTTCTTTTTCCAGGTGGATCTTCGGCTTGATCTTGATCTCCAGGCCGACATTCTGAAAGGTGTAGGACACGATCGGCTGCTGACTGACGCCCCCTGCCGCGATGGGAGAAAAAGTGGTTTGAGGAATGGGAATCTGCTGTCCGACCATGGCTTTGATTTCTTCATCTCCGACTCCCCTGAGCCTCGGCTGGGCGAGAATCTTCGTGTCGACATCCGACTCCAGAAACTTGATTAAAGCTGTCGGCAGTGTAACTTGATAGCTGTTTCCTTTACCTAAGTCGATCTCTCCCAGGTTGTACCAACCTTCACTCTCGGTTTCGCCGGGTCCGGCATACCTAAACCCAACCAGGGCTTTATCGAGGTCGACGCCGTACTGCCTCAATTTTGTCCGGGAAACCTCCATGACCTCCAAGTCAACGATAACTTCACCCTTGGGCTTGTCCCATTTCTTGATCAAATCCGCGGCCAGCTCGAGGTTCGCCGGCGTATCTCTCACGGTGATCGTGTTGAGGTTCTTGTCCACAAAGATGTTGGGTGCCCGGAATTGCGTCCGGAGCATCTGCTGAAGAGCCCCAAAGATGTCCTGGGCATTGATATTGGACAGAAAAAAGACTTTGATGGCGTTCTGTTCATACTGAATTCTTTTGACCGGCTGGTCTGGGACGATGATGAGGGTTTTCTCATCGATAATCCGGTAGAAATTTTTGCTGGCGAGGCAGAGATAGCTCACCGCCTCTTCAAACTCCTTGCCCGAAAGGTCAATCGAGAGGGGCATATCCTTGAACAGTTCATCAAAAATGATATTCACCTGGGCATGCTTTCCTAAAGCCTGGAAGATCGAGCGAAGACTGGCTTCGGTGAATTTGAGCTCGATTTTTTCTTTGCCAACCTTCAGCTTCACCGGGTATTCCAACTTTTCCTTCTTCGGCTCTTCTGTTTTAGGAGGCCCCTGAATGACCCGGCGCATTTCCTCAGCGATGGGTCTATTGGAGGGGTCATAAGAGAGCGCTTTTTCGTATATTTTCAATCCCTCTTCCTTTTTTCCCGCCGCTATAAACCTTCTAGCTTCCTGGAGATAAGAGAGACTGGCCGAAAACTTCACTCGAGCCAAAGCCATCTTATAGACATATTCACTGGGGTTTTCCAAGGCAGCCTTCTCGTAATAGCTGATGGCCTCATCCCAGTTCTTGTTGATTTCGGCCTGAGCGCCGAGCTTGTAATAATAACTGCTAAAGCTCGCGCAGCCCCAGAAAAAAAGGGCTATTATGATCATCAGCAAAGCGTGTTTTTTCATCCTCATTCTCCTTCTAAGGAAAATTTCCTCGTCGTGGAGTCGGGCATGATGATTTCTATCTCTTGAGCCGTTATTTTTCCTATTCTTATGCCCCCACTGACAACCTCTCCTTCCGCCACAGCTATCGCTTGGCCCTCCAGGATTATCAAACCGACAATCTTCTTTTGCGGCGATTCGACAAAACCGATGTAGCGGAGATTAATGTTTATGGTTGGCGGAGTCTGTGCCTCTTTCCCTTGGGCTTCTTTCTGTTCTTCCTCAAGGCTTAGCTGAGACTTTTGAGACGCCTCGAAGCTCGTTTGGAGCGGGATTCTGGAAGACGATTGAGGAGAAAAAATATTCCTTTTGGGGAGGCCTATCTCACCTCTCTGGATTTGGAGCAAGTCCTTCCTAATGAGGCTCTTTTTCTCTCTTTCCCCAGAGGCCTTTTCGGCTGACTGGCCTACAACAGGCCCCACAGAGACTCCCTCGGCCCAGAAAAAAGCCAAGGCCAAGGCCAAAAGCTTAAAAACTTTCATAATACCCTGTGAGAATAATTCTTAGCTCAAGGAGACTTCCCTCGCCGCTGACTTTCATAAAATCGATTTTTTCGAGGAGAAGGAACTTGGGAAATCTTTCGATCGTGCCCAAAAATTTTTTAAGGATGAGATAGGAGCCTGAAAAAGTAAAAGTGACATTGATCTTTTTGACCTTTTCCTTTTCCAGACTGACATAATTGTACCGGAGTGAACGCGCCGTAATTCCGGCTTCGGCGAAGATTTTCTGGAGGTCGAGCCGGAGCTCGTTAACGCCCTCCTCCTCTTTGTAAAAATAAGTCTTTTTCAAATCTTCCATATCCTGGTAAGCTTGCTCCCATCTCGCCCATTCCTCAGCGCTTGCTGCCCGAAACTTTTCGGCATCAGCGGCGACCTTTTCCCGGGCCTGAAGTTCGCTCACCAGGCGAAGACACCCGCGCCGCTGGCCTAAGGAGACAAAGAAAAAAAAGACCAAGACAAAAAGAAGCAAAAGGGAGAGCAGGCGAAGCAGCTTTCGCTCGTTTTCCCTCAAAGGGCTAAATATTTCTTTCATAGCTGACATAAATTTCTGAAGTCAGTTGTCCTCTTTCATTCCTTTCTTCGCTTTCAACCCTGGGAGGACCGAATTTCTGAGTTTGGAGATTGTTGACGAGCTTCAGGAGATCATCCAGGCTCTGCGAGACGACCTTGAAACGAAATTGAACCCTGGAATCCTCGACCAGCGTGGGGGCGAGGGAAAGAATATAACTGGAATCCGGCAAGCATTCCTCGAGCTTGGAGAGAAGTTCGGTCCAGGAAAAGCTTTTTTTCAGGATAATGCTGTTGATAAGATCAACTTTTTCCTTGTCCTTTTTATCGGCGTCCCTGTTCTTAACAGATAAACGTTTTCCTTCCCTCTGGTTTGTCAGAATCGCTTCTTCGACTCTTGTCAGTGAGGCTTTAAGTGTTCTTTTCTTCAAATTGAACCGGAGAAAAAAGATGGCGGTCAGAAGTGCTGCGAGAAGGAGCCCCAGACCGACACAACTGGCAAGAAAAAAGAAAAGCCTTTTGTTGCGAAGCGGAGAAGTCGCTAAATTCAAGGTTATTTTTTTCATGGAATTTGACCAGCCAGAGGAGCGAGGATGGCTCTCTCCGAGGATGGAATCTCATCGAGGTGCGGCGCTTCTATCGGGTTGATTGAAAAAGGAAGCCTCGTCGCCAACTCAGAAATGATTTCCTCCTGACTTTCGCTTAACCCTGAGCGCAGCCAGAGGGAATGGATTCCCCGCTTCTCTCTATCCTCGATGAAATGGACGGTATTCTCAATTTCTTTCACGACATTCTCGATTTTTTGACTCACCTGAAGCCACCCCTGGCGTTCGATTGCAAAAGGCTTAAAACGATAGAGCGTCATCTCGGAATTGGCAATGGCCACAAGACTGACAGAATCATCCTCGATATTGGCTACGATTAAGTCCTTCTCCTTTTCCCAATCGACCAAGTTGAGAAGGCTCGGAGTCGGGGCCGTCAATATCCCGACTTTCAGGCCGAGGCTGGCGAATAAATCCTCATACTCCTGAAGAACGGCTGTCCTGGCCAGAGACGCGAGGACCTTCACAGAAGCGCTTGATGCCATCGCTTCATAAGAAAGGCGAGCGTCTTCAGGCAAAACGGGCACTAATTTTTTAACGCGCCAGCGGATGAGTTTTTCCCCTTCCCACTCTGAAAGAGGAAACGATTCGAAAGCGAGGACAAAAATTTTAAGGCAAGATTCCGGGATGAGACAAGCCACTCTTTCTCCAGACAAATGAAGTCTTTTCAAGCCTTCTTTCATGAGTCTGGCCAAGGAGGGAGCATCGGTCAGATTTTTACGGTCGAAATGCGGCTCGATTAGGCCTGGCGGCAAAGGCAAGAAAGCATGATGTTTGATTTTCCTCTCTTTGACCGCGATATGGATCCCGGTGACATAAGAGGAAGACAATTGGAAGATCGCGGGGGGGCATGGATGAGCCATGAAATAATTTTTGATTTTTTCTATGAATGGAACCATTCTTTCATTCGACAAAGGTCACTTTGTTCAGCTCTTTCAGACCCGTGACCCCTCGGAGCACTTTCTCCAAACCCACTTCCCGCAGGAAGATGATGCCCTCTTTCTTGGCCCTTTTTTTCACCTCGGAGAGCGGCTTCCTCTCTAAAATCATCTCGCGGATCACATCGGACAACTCCAGGAGCTCAGCGATGGCCGTTCTCCCTCGATAGCCGGTGAAGCTGCAATCGGAACAGCCTCGGGCCTCATAGAATATCTGATTCTTGTAGGTATCCGGGGCCAGCCCGGATTCAAGGAGCTGCTCGTCTCGGTATTTGACCGGGCTTTTGCATTTGGGGCAGAGGATTCTCACCAGGCGCTGAGCCAGGATGCAGTTCAGGGCCGAGATAAAACTATAAGGGTCCACTTGCATGTGGAGGAAACGGCCGATGACATCAAAAACATTATTGGCATGGACGGTGGTGAAGACAAGATGGCCTGTCAAAGCCGATTGGATGGCGATCTGCGCCGTCTCCGGGTCTCTGATCTCTCCCACCATGATCTTATCTGGGTCATGCCTCAGAATGGACCTCAGCCCCCGGGCAAAGGTGAGTCCCTTTTTCTCGTTAACCGGAATCTGGGTGATACCTTCAATCTGGTATTCGACCGGGTCTTCGATGGTGATGATCTTGTCTTCGATTGACTTGATCTCCGTCAGAGCTGCATACAAAGACGTCGTCTTTCCGCTTCCTGTCGGGCCGGTGACGAGAATCATTCCGTAGGGCTGAGTAATGTACCGCCGGAATTTTCGGAGCACTTCATCGGAAAATCCAAGCAGATCCAACTTCAGCTCGGAGATGGCCTCAGTGATCATTTCCTTGTCGAGGATACGGATGACCGCGTCCTCGCCGTAGATACTGGGCATGATGGAGACACGAAAATCTATGGTCTTGTCTTTGATTTTAAGCCGGAATCGTCCGTCCTGGGGGACGCGTCGTTCGGCGATGTCCAGGTCAGACATGACCTTGATGCGGGAGATGATCGGCGACTGGAACTTTTTATCAATCGGCTCCAGGGCTTCGCTGAGGACACCGTCGATCCTGTACTTGATTTTGACGCCGTCCTCTCTGGATTCCACATGGACGTCGCTGGCCCTCTTCTGCACAGCCGTGAAAATGATGGTGTTCACCAATTTTATGATCGAGCCATCCTGGTCCGCCAGCTTTTCCAGAGAGATGACTTCTTCCTCTTCTCCACCCTCTTTTTCGACAACCTGAACGATGAATCCTTCTGTGGCATCCTTAAGGACCTGGAGGGCTGTTTCACTCTTGCGCAAGGCCTCTTGAATGGCCCGTTTGGAGGCCCCATAAACCTGAACTTTTTTCCCCAAAAAAGACTCAATGGCATCGATCGTCCCTATATCAGAAGGGTCAGCGATGGCAATCCTGAGGAAATTGTCATTCTCCTCCAAGGGAACGAAATTAGCCCGATACAAGAACTCCGGAGGGAAAGACTGGACAAGTTCCCGGCTCACAGAGCAGAGAGAAAGGTCGATATAAGGGACATTGTATCTTTCCGCCAATTTTTTAGTTTCTGTTTCTTCCGTGAGCATGATTTTTTTCGCTTCTTCTTTATTCATTTTTATCTCGTCACTCTGATAATGTTAAAGATGGGAAGATACACGGATAGGAGCATCAGCGCTACAAGGAGTCCCATGAAGATGATGATGACTGGCTCTATCAGAGAAACAAAAGTGTCAATCTTGGCCTGTATTTTTTCATCATAGACGTCTGCCACTTCTCGCAGCATCCCATGCAAGTTGGCCGAGCTTTCTCCGATGCGGACCATATCGATAGCTAACGGGCTGAAAAAGCCTGCTTTGCCCAAGGAGTCGGAAAGGTTCTCTCCATTCCTGATGTTATCCGGCAGATGGCGGCTTCGCTGGACCAGAAACTTATTGGGAATGGCCTTGGAAGCGATGGGAAGAGCCGGGAGCAGAGTAATCCCTGCTTCCAAGAGAAGGCCGAGCGTCCGGCTGAAGAGGGAAATGGCCGTTTCTGTCCAGATTCCCCGGGCGTAGGGAATCCTGAGCTTGAGCCTTTCCAAAACAACATGAGTGCTTTCCTTTTTTTTCAGTTGAATGACAATTAGGATAAGGGCAATCACAAGGACAATCAAAAAGGGCGTCAATTTTCTCAAAGCGCCGGCGAAGCCGATGAGAAAACGCGTAATGCCGGGGAGTTGAGCCTCAAAATCCGCATAAAAACTTGAAAATCGAGGTAAAATGAAATTGATCAGGATGGCCATCAGCGTCAGGGAAAAGACCAAAAGGAGGGTTGGATAAATAAGGGCCGCTCTGATCCGCGACTTTGTCTGAGAAATCACTTTGGCATAATCAATAAAACGGCCGATCAACCCAGGCAAATTCCCGCTTTGCTCTCCCGCTAAAAGAGAAGCGGTGTAAACCTTGCTGAAATTTCTCTCGAACGCGCTGAAGGCTTCAGAAAGGGATTTCCCGCTCCGGATATCGGCCTCCACTTTCATCAACACTTCTTTGAAATGGACATTCTTCGTCCGGCTGGCTATGAGCTCCATGCTCTTGAGGATCGGATAGCCAGCCCGGAGAAGAGCCATGAGCTCCTGATTGAACATGATAAAGTCTTTATCTTTGATTTTTTTCTCGAAAGGGAGAGCTGGGAAGGGTAGTGTTTTCCAGTCTTTCTTGACGGACAGAACGCAGAACCCTTCTGACTCGAAATGTTTCCGGCATTCCTCGGCCGAGGCTGCAAGAAAAGACTGAGAAAGATGATGACCGTCTTCAGTGGCCAAGCGGCAGAGGAAATACGGCATTTTATATGTAAATCAACTCTCTCTTCATTTCTGACTAAATGATACGTTCATATTAGGTTATCCACTTTATTTTGTCAAATAAGCTCAAAAAATGAGAAACCTCCTGGCAGCCGAAGCTTCCCCCTTTAATTTAGTCCGTTCTTGCTCCCTAAAGTTGACAAATATTGGTGAAAGAATTATTTTAAATTCAATGAAGAAAAAGCTCCTGATGGGAATGATTCTCGTTCTCCTGATTCCTTGGCTCTTTCTGTCCATGGATCAAAAAACCTCACCCCCCCCAAAGACCGCTCCCTCTCCTGAATCTGTCCCGACCCCGCCCCGGGAATTTCCAGCCAAAAAGCCGAAATACGATTACATGAGCTCATTTTTTTCAAGAAACACAAAGCCATTAGGGTTAAAAGAAGATTTGGCTTTGAAAAAATTACTGAGGCAAAAAGGCATTAAGTGGGCGATACGGACTGAAATCAGGCATATTCTGGACTGAGAATGCTTCCTCAAAATTTTTTTCAGGAGATGATTCAATTTATTGGATTTTTTCTCAATGAATAAAAAAATTATATTATCCCTCGTTCTCATTTCCGTCATCCTGACGCTCGGAGGGATAAATATATATAAAAAAATTGTCTGGAAAGAGCCGACCGATGGGGTCATATGGAGAGAAAAGTCCGACTGGTTCATAGCGATCAGGGTCGAACCAAACGGCCCCGCCTATCTGGCCGGGATCAAAAAAGGAGACATCCTCTATTCCATCAATGACTTGCCGATAGCCAATAAGATTGATGTCGTCAAAAGCCATTGGGCCGCCGCAACGACGGGCCAAAAAGTGAAGTATCAAATCAGCCGGGAAGGAGAACTTCTCTTCCCTTCCTTTTTCCTGGCCCTCAAAGGATCTCAGCTCGCCTATTTTTACCTGGCGCTTATCGGGCTGACCACTCTGGTCATCGGCATTGTTGTTTTTTTCAACTCGAAAAAAACTTTTTCCATGCCTTACATTTATTTTTATCTCCTTTGTTTTGTCCTTTATTCTCTTTACATTTTTTCCCCGACAGGAGAAATGGATTTTCTCGACAGCCTTTTTTACTGGCTGAACAAAATCGCTTTGCTCATCTTTCCACCTCTGTTGCTCCATTTCTTCCTCATTTTTCCTCGGCGAAAGAAGCTCGTCAAGGAAAAAGCGTCCGCGATCTACCTTCTGTACCTGCCCGGCCTTCTTCTTTTCTCGATCAACCTGACCCTCCATCTGCCTTTCTCTGGCGCATGGGATGATGGCGTGGTCTTTTCCATTTACAATGCCCTGGAAAGGCTGGAGATGCTCCATTTTGCCCTCTTTGCCATCATCACGCTTCTGACCATCTATTCGAGCCTCCGTCACCCGCCAAGTATTCTCGTCAAAAAACAACTTCGCTGGATCATCTCTGGTCTGGGGATTGGTGTCGTTCCCTTTGTCGCTTTTTATGCCCTCCCCTATCTTCTTGGCAATATCCCTTCGCAATTCGGTGAACTGACCATCCTCTTTCAAGCCCTTATTCCTTTGACCTTTGCTTACTCTGTTTCCCGGTACAAGCTCATGGATTTTGAGGTGCTTCTCAAGAAGGCGGCAACTCTTGTTTTTTCTTACTTCGTTCTCGCCTGTCTCTATGTCATTCTGAGCTCCCAAACCGAGATGTTCTCCGAGAACAAACTCAACGTGCTCATCCTGGGAATTCTGGCCATGATCCTGGGAGCAACGCTCTTTACGCCCTTGAAAAAATTGTTCTCCTCTCTTTTCGACAGATTTTTCTATAAAAGAGCGTATAAATATCGAAAAACCCTTCTCTTTATTAGCAAAGAGCTCAGCCGGGAGAGAAATCTGCAAAAGCTTTCTCAGTCGCTTACGGATCTCATCACCAATGCCCTCTCCCTCAAAAGCTTCGCCCTTCTCCTTTCTCAAGAAAACAACAGCCGCACTTTTCATGTCTCCAGCTATAAAACCGAATCTCTCACTCTCCCTGAGCAAATCACTTTTGACCCTCAGTTTTGCCAAAATCTCAAGGAAAAGGAGTTTATCTCTTTCGATTCCTTCTCTGACAGAAAAGAACTCCAGAGAGGAGCAGAAATCTCTTCGACCCTGGGCTTCGCCCATTTCTTACCCCTTAAGATTGAGGAGAAGCTGGTCGGCTGCCTGGCGATGGGTAAGAAAATCGACAACTCCTTCTTGAACAGCGAGGACTGGGAATTGCTGACGACCATATCCTTGCCGGTGGCTCTCGCCATTGAAAACGCTTCTCTCTACAACCAGGCGAGTATCCGCGCCATGGAGCTCGAAAGGCTCAAGGATTACAGCGAAAATATCATCGAAAGCCTGACTGTCGGAGTAGCCGTGCTCAACCAGAAAGGAGAGATCATCGGCTGGAACCGGGTCTTGGAAAGCACGTTCTCCAAGAAAAAACAACAGGCCCTCGGACGGGGACTCAGAGAAGTTCTCGGGCCAAAAAATTTCCTGGCCCTTTTTCCCTCGGACACTCAGCAGGATTTCCGGCTCCTGAGTGAGATCACTCTGGAGTTGCTGGAGGGAGAAAAAAAGATTTTTGACATTGCCAAAACTCCCCTTCTCGATAACACAATGACTCCCTATGGAACGATCATCGTCTTTGAAGATATCACAGAAAAAATCCATTTGCAGCAGCAGCTTGTAACTTCAGAAAAGCTGGCCTCCATTGGTTTGCTTTCCGCGGGTGTGGCCCATGAGATCAACACGCCTCTCACTGGAATCTCGAGCTACATCCAGCTCCTCCAGAAAAAGCTGACCGATTCCCATTACACGCAAATCATGGGAAAGATCGAAGCCCAGACGGAGAGAGTCTCGAAAATCATCAAAAACCTCCTCAATTTTGCCCGCAACCCTTCGGACTCGGCCTTCCACAAGGTCAATATCGTGGACAACCTGCAAGAGATTATTTCACTCATCGACTACAAACTAAAGGCCATGAACATCAAGCTGGAAATGAACGTGACGCCCGTCAAGCTCATCTGGGCCCAGAGTGAAAGGCTGCAACAAGTTTTTATCAACATCATCCTCAACGCCATTGATGCCATGCCCAAAGGGGGAAATTTGAAAATCGATGTCTTCGAGGAAGCGAACGAGGTGGTAATCAAAATTGCCGATACAGGCATGGGAGTCAAGAAACAACATCTGCCCCACATCTTCGACCCCTTCTTCACAACCAAGGGCATCGGCAAGGGAACAGGCCTTGGCTTGTCCATATCCTACGCGATCGTCAAAGAGCACGAAGGCCATATCACTGTGGAGAGCGAGGTCGGCAAAGGCACCTGTTTCACTATTCTCATTCCGGCCGACCTCGATTTGAAAAAAATGAGCCACAAATCTTCTTATGTTCGGAACTAAAATGGCTGAAAAAGGAATAATCCATATCGTTGACGACGAGCCGATTATCCACGAGGTCCTGAGCCAGCTCTTGACCTCGGAAGGATATGAAGTGGAGCTCTCCTCTTCCGGTGAAGAGGCCCTCCAGAAGCATTCCTCCCAGGCTTATGATGCGATTCTCCTGGACCTGCTGATGCCCGGCCTCGACGGCATCGAAGTTCTCAAGGGCATCAAAAAAATGGACCCTCAGGCTGTCATCATCATCATTACGGCCTACGCCTCTGTGGAGTCCGCCATTGCCGCCATGAAAATGGGGGCCTACGATTATATTCAAAAGCCCTTCAAGCATGACGAACTGCTTCTCACTATCGAGAGAGCCTTAGAGCACAAAAGCCTCCAGGATGAAAATATCCGCCTCAAAGATGAGCTCACCCGAAAATTCGGGTTTGACAATATCATCGGCAAAAGCAAGCCGATGCTCAAAATATTTGAATTGATCAAAGCCACAGCCCCCACGCGGAGCACGATCCTGATCCAGGGCGAGAGCGGAACAGGCAAAGAATTGGTTGCCCGGGCCATTCATCAGAACAGCGACCGGCGCAACTTTCCTTTTATCATCGTCAACAGCGGCTCTCTTCCGTCCGACCTCCTTGAAAGCCACCTCTTCGGCCATGTGAGGGGCGCCTTCACCGGAGCCGTCAGCCAGAAAAAGGGACTGTTTGAAGAAGCCGACAGAGGAAGCATCTTTTTCGATGAGATTTCCACGCTTAACCTCGAGATCCAGGCCAAACTGCTGCGCGTAATGCAGGACAAAGAATTCATGCGGCTCGGCGGGACGAAGACAATCAAAGTGGACACGCGCATCATCGCCGCCACGAATTCCGACCTCGAAGAGCTCATCGCCCAGAAGAGCTTTCGACCAGACCTTTTTTACCGGCTGAACGTCATCAAAATCGAATTGCCCCCGCTACGGGACAGGAAGGAAGATATTCCCCTCCTGGTCAAACACTTCGTTGACTTTTACAGCCGGGAGAACAAGAAAAATATTGAGGGCGTGACCGAAGACATCATGGAAATCCTGGAGGGCTATGATTGGCCGGGAAATGTCCGGGAGTTGGAAAACCTCATCGAGCGGGCCATCGTCCTGACAAAATCGAAGTTGATCACTCGGAATAGCCTCCCTCCTTTTCTCCTCTTGAATAAGCCAGAAGGGGAGGCACTGTCAGTCTATAAGGAAGACGACATGACATTCAAGGAGCAAACGCAAATGTACCAGAAAGAGGTCATCCTCAACGCTCTCCGGAAAGCGAAAGGTGTCCAGAAAAAGGCGGCAAAATCCTTAGGGCTGAAGCCAACCACGCTGAACGAGATGATCAAGAGGCTGAAGATCAACCTGTAAAGTTACTCTTAAAGCCTTTGGCCAAAATCAAGTTTCCGGGAACAGCTCTGTCTGGATTCAATCTTATTTTTTTGGCTCTACCCGAGAGGGGAATTTCAAATTCCTGAGTTTTCCTCTCGATGATCATTTTTTCCCTGTGAAGAGCTCTTCCATTCTCCTCTTCCCATTCAAGCCACAGGGGAAAGACAAAGACATCGTTGACTTGATCCACTTTGACCCTGAGAATATCCCTAACTTCTTCCTTATGGATCATATAGGTCACTCGAACTTCAGGGAGCACGTGGGAGTCAAACCAGAGTGCGAAAAAGTCATCCAGGTCTCTCCCTGAGATTTCTTCCATAACCTTCTTAAACTGGCCCGTGGTCGCAGCAGAATATTTGTGCCGATTAAAGAATTCTCTGAGCCCGGCAAAAAAGAGGTCTGCTCCCAGAAGGTCATGCAGCATGTTCAGGACGAGGGAGGCCTTGTTATAGACAATCGCTTGGTAAGCCTCAAAGTCAACAAAACTGAGACGAGAACCCAAAGTTATAGGGCCCCACTCGGCCTTCTTTTCGGTCCATTTCGAAAACTTCTTAAGAATGGAGGATAAAGTTCCCCCATCATGTTTCGACTGCAGATAGAGAACCGCGGAATACTGAGCCAATCCCTCACTGAGCCATTGATCTCTGTATCTGGCCCCGGTCACACCTTGACCCCACCATTGGTGGGCAACTTCATGAGCAAGAAAATATTCTCTCCACTGCGAGAGGTCTACGGGACTACTGGAACTCGGAACAAGGACACCTGATAAACTGCCATCCGGACTGCGGGGCAGCTCATTCAGGACAATGAAAGAGGCCGGACTATGGCCTCCTGCAGTGGGCCAGAGCCTCTGGATAATGCGCAGGCTTTCAAAGGGGAAGGGGCCGAACCGGCTCTCATAAAAGTCCAATATGCTCTGCGTTTCCTCCAGGAAATTTTTCTTTAGCCCGCGGACATCGGAGGAAATATAAGTCGAAAGAGGAAAAGAGTTGGCCTTTTCCTGAATCAACGTCAGTTTCCCGACCAGAAAAGAAAGATATTTCACTGGATTTTTTGTTTCAAAAACGGAAAAGGAACTACCCATTTTGTCGATTTCTGTCACTTGCTGGATGCCATTCATTGTGCCCTTTTCAAGGATAAGCCCATTGGAAACCGAAGAGTAATCCGGTGGAACGATGATTTTAAGGCGGGCGGTGAAGTAATCCTCATCGGGCGGGGAAGGATACCAGTAGGCCGATTGACTGAAGAGATAGGTCTCATACCGTGGAGGAATGAAGACGACCATTTCACTGTATTGAGCGCTCGTCAGGGTATCTGTGAGTTGGATGGGCGGCTCCAACTTCCCGCGATAGAAAATTTCAACCGATGAAGCTTTATTTCTGGGGATGGGCTCCAAGAAATAAATGTAGAGGATTTTTCCAAGCTTGTCTTGGGTAAAGAAGAGATCTCTTTTTTCTTCATCATAAATCCGCAAGATCTGGAGAGACGGATTGAATTTAAGTTTGACTGCATCCAGCCCATCGACCTGGGCCAGAATCTCAATCTTGGCTTTGGCCGAAAGATAGGTATTCTGCGGCTCAAAATCTAATTCGATCTGATAATTTTGGACATCATACTTCTGGCCAAAGGTGATAACCATGCGTCTCTTTTCCTTTTCGGAGGCCGGTGAGTAGAGATTGATGTAGCGGCCTCGGGAACGTTCATAGACAGTGACTTCCTCACCGGCAAATGGCGAATAGACATAAGCAAGCTCGCCTACCTTCTTGCCCCTGAATTCGATCGCCGCTTCATCTGCCTGCGGCAGGAAGGAAAGAGGGTCTTGGCTGAGGGAACTTTGAATTGTGAAATAGTCCAGATAATACTTCATGAATAAGGAGTAAGCCCTGGCCCTTTTCACATTGTTGGTCACGTCTCCTGGAGCCTTCGGTTTCCTTGTTATCTTTATATTTTTTTCGAAAAAAGATTTAGAGAAGCGGAGAAAGGCATACTCAACGGTATCATCCAAGGTCTTGTTTTTATAGATGAGTTCGAGCTGGTGCTTCTCACTTGGATCGGAGGGCGAGTAGGAAAGATGGCCCTCGCCCATGACCAGAAGGGCCGTTTCTAAATCAGGAATGTTATCATAGAAGAGCAAGGCGTTCTTGAACGTCAGGCTTATATCCACATGTCGGATTTCAATTGATTCCACTCTTTCCATGCGTTCCGAAGGTATCTTGATTTTATAAAGCTGGCTGATATTTCCCTTGACCTTTTTCTCCTTTATTTTCCACTCGCCGCCGCTGTTCTCCAGGGTCAATTGCCATGTCTCTATAAGAGCGGAATAGGAATTCTGGTAAATAACCTGAAGAAAAACCTCCGGCTCCTCCTGTTTCAAAGTCCCCTTGTTCGCCCAGTGGAGAGTCACCGTCTCCATTTTTAAATTGTCAAAATAGATGGACAGCGCTTCTCTTTGTCCTTCCTGCAATTCTGGCGAAAAGGCCTTGAGGTAAGACTCAAAATCTCGGGATTCAAGACATTGCTTCAACCGGAGGATGAAATCCTGAATGCTCTGGTTCTCTGCGGAAAAGCAAAAAAGAGAAAAGAAGAAAGCGCCAACCAGAAGCAACAGGATTCTTTTCTGCACTAATGTATTATAACAAAAACGAAAAATCTGTCGCTTTTTGCCCGCGCCAACTATCATATCCTGGAAAAGAGCATTTTTTGTGCCAACAGAGAGCCGACTTTTTTTCTGAGGTTTAAGCCTATGAAAAAGCGTCTCTTGCTGAACTCCAAAAAATATATTTACAAACTGTAAAAGAAATTTACAGGCCTTTTACTATTTTCAATGCTCATTCTTCTTGAAGCTTTCCTTCTTGAAATCCTCTTCCCAGGTGACGAGGCTGTGATAATAGATCGAGTCGCCTTCATCAATTCCTCTCGTGATTTCGGTGATGTGGGAGGTTGAGGAGCCAAAAGCTTCAACGGCAAAAACGACGGCTTTCTCAGGATCGACATTCTTGCCGCAGGTGTAGATATCCAAGGCAACATAGCCGTACTCCGGCCAGGTATGGGTAGAGATATGGGACTCGGAAATGACCACTACTCCGCTGACGCCGTGGGGAGGGAACTTGCTGAAGGAGATGGACCAGACCTGAGCGCCGGCGATCTCGGCCGCCTTAACCAAGATCTGCTCCACCTTCGCGACACTGCCGATAATATTAGAGTCACAGCCTGAGGCTTCGACGATATAGTGGCGGCCGATCGTCTCATGAATATTTTTGGCCATATTTCCTCTCCTTTTAGAGCTATAAGTTAGGCAATATTTTCCCGTCTGTCAAGAAATCTCTTTCCCTCCAATATTCATGGCGAGGGATGTGGACGAAGAAGGCCATCCGGAAGCAGGAGAGAAGAGCGAAGGACGAATGGGAGCTCGTTTCCCTCGCTGGGGAAAACGAGCGTGCTTCGATCCCCAAGCCCGAGCCTTACACAAGAATCCGCTTCTCTTCCTTCACCACATTCAAAACAATATGGGTTACCGTCCTGTCCACAAAAGGCAGGGAGAGGATACCTTTTATGAAGTCGTTGAGGTCATCGCGGCCTCTGAAGGCACCGATGATCAAAGAATCCCATTCGCCGGTGACATCATAGACGGCCGCAACGCGGGGATCCTCGGATATTTTTTGCTGGGTTTCGAGCAGTTTCCCTTTGGAGATGCGAAGCGCTATGATGGCGATGAGATCAAATCCAAAATGCTCAGCGCTGACAATGGGGATATACCCTTTGATCACTCCTGAATTTTCTAACTTCTTGACCTTATTGATGACGGCTGTGGCCGAAGTGCCCACTTCTTTGGCGATTTCCCGAAAGCTCTTGCGGGCATTCTGATTCATCGCCCGGACAATCTTTCTCTCGAGCTCATCGATCATGGACAGCCTCCTCTTCCTCGAATTTAAAAATTAAAAAAATTCAATTGACTTAAATTATAACTTTTTTATTGACAATTGTATTATTCTATGTTAGAAAATCCCTCTAAATGTTAAATCCTTTTGGTTTCCGGCGTGCGCCTACCATTCATCTTAGAAGATTGCTCTCTGGAGGTCAAGCAAAGAAAACGTGGAATGCTCTGCGTTCCATGACATTATAAAAAGGAAGGAGGTCAGGATGGCCAACCTCTCGAAAGGCTTGAGCAAGAACTTTGGGTTTAAGACCGAAAAGGAAGTCCTTGAGTATGTTTTGAACCCGGCGAACAAAGTTGAGTTCGTCCGGCTCCATTTCCCAGACATTCTTGGTCGGCCGATGGACTTTTCTTTCCCCAGCGAAGAGCTGGAGAACGCTTTCCGTGACGGGAAAGGATTTGACGGCTCGTCGGTTGAGGGCTTTGTCAGGATCGAAGAGAGCGACCTCGTGATCAAGCCTGAAGCTCGCACTTTTCGCGTCCTCCCCTGGGAATACAAAGGGTTTTCAGACGAAATCACCTGGCGGGAAGGAATCATGTTCGGAGATATTCTCACGCCCGAGGGAAAGCATTATGAAGGCGATACGCGTTTTGTTCTCAAAAAAACACTCGAGCGGGCCAAACAGGAATTCGGCATCGAAGATTTCAAGGTCGGGCCGGAACTCGAGTTTTTCCTCTTTCCCAGCGACGAGGATACGAGCTTCAGCGACAAAGGAGGCTATTTTTTCAGCGGAAAGCACGGCGGCATCCGCAAGGAGATCCAGCTCTTGCTCAAGAAAATAGGCATCGAGTCGGAATACGACCATCACGAAGTCGCCCACGGGCAGCATGAGATCGATCTGAAATACCAGAGCGCCATGGACATGGCCGACATCTGTATGCTCTTCCGCTACATGGTAAAAAAGGTGAGCCGTATGCATAACCTCTACGCCACTTTCATGCCCAAGCCCCTCAATGGCCAAAACGGGAGCGGCATGCACGCCCATCAGTCTCTATGGAAGGGAGGAAAAAACGTCTTCTTTGCCCCCAGGAATAAATACCATCTTTCTGACATAGCCTATCGCTACATGGCTGGCCTGATCGTTCACGCCCGGGAGATTTCTGCCGTTCTCAGTCAATGGGTCAATTCCTATAAACGCCTGATCGAAGGCTATGAGGCACCTGTTTACATCGCTTGGGGCCAGAGAAACAGGTCCGCCTATATCCGCATTCCCGAATACCAACCCGGAAAAGAGGGCGCGACCAGGATCGAGCTGCGCTGCCCCGACCCCGCCTGCAACCTCTATCTGGCCTTCGCCACGATGCTAAGGGCCGGACTCGAAGGGGTCAAAGAAAAATATCCTCTGCCCGATGCCGTGGAGGAGAACATTTACAGGATGAGCGGCGCTCGTCAAAGAAAGTTCGAGATCCGGACTTTGCCGCAAAATTTGGAGGAAGCCGTCAAACTTATGGAAAAGAGCCGCCTTCTGCGAGAAACCCTCGGGGACCATATTTTCACCAGGTTCATCGCCAACAAGCGTGCCGAGATCGAGGAATACAACATCAATGTCTCGGGCGAATACGAAAAACAGGTAAGCGATTACGAAATCAAAAAATATCTGCCTTTCCTCTGATAATGATAATGGGGACGGTTCTCTTTTTTCCATCTTATTATCCACCGAGCTTCCTAAAAGAGAAAAAAGAGAACCGTCCCCATTAAAAATTCTTGACAAACGTGAATTCTCTCTGTTATAAAAATCTGTCGTTTTAGATTTTTTTGCTTTGTTCTTTTGCATATTTTTTTATATTTATAAGAAGGAGTCATAACATACTTTTCTTTTGTTCGCGTTCTTATCTTTCCGCCCATTTTCAATACGCTTGCCGACAAGTTATGGTTTTATCCCGCTCCTATGACCTCAAGAAGCCGCAATCTGCCTGAATGCCTAAAACTAATCTCCTTCTGGAGGACAAAGTGGAGGCTGTAAACACGAAGGTCAAATCAATCCTCACCAAACACAATTTCGAAAAAAAAGCTCTTATATCCATTTTGCAGGACATCCAGGCCGAATGCAATTATCTCCCTCGGCAAGCCATGCAGATTGTTTCCAAATCTCTGGCAATTCCACTCATCGATATCGTTGGAGTAGCGACATTCTACCGCGCTTTCAGCCTCAAGCCGAGAGGCAAACATCTCGTGACAGTCTGCCTGGGAACAGCCTGCCATGTCAGAGGAGGCCCCAAAATTTTGGAGGAATTTCAGAGAAAATTGGACCTCAAGCCCGGAGAGACTTCCCCGGATGGCCAGTTCACCCTCGAGACAGTCGCTTGCCTGGGCTGCTGTGCCATCGGCCCCGTAGTCGTTGTTGACAGCAATTACTATGCCCAGACAACAATCCGCAAGGTCGATACCATTCTCAAGAAGTATAAAAAAGAGAAAAAAAATGAGAAAGCTTAAGAAGATCGAATCGCTTCAAGCCTTCGAAAAAAGCATCCAGAGCAAAATCGCCGAGAGAAAGGCCGAAAAAAGATCTGTCCTTACTGTCTCCTCCGGAACTTGCGGCCAGGCGCGAGGCTCATTGAAAGTTATTGAAGCCTTGAATGCAGCGATCAAAAAAGAGAACTTGGCGGACAAAGTCAAGGTCAGAGTCACCGGCTGCCACGGCTTCTGCGAAGCGGAACCCAATATCATCATCTACCCTCACGAGATTTTTTACCAAAAAGTCGACCCAAAAAACGGAAAAGATATCGTCGCCCAGACGGTCCTTAACAACAAAATCATCGAGTCGCTTCTTTACGTTGACCCCGTCGACGGCAAGAAAGTCGCCAAGGAAGGCGACATTCCTTTTTATAAAAAACAAAAGCGGATTGTTCTGGGCGACAATGCTCTGATCGATCCGACCGAAATCAACGATTATCTCTCCATAGGCGGCTACACTTCCCTGGCCAAAGTCCTGAGCGGCATGTCTTCCGAGAAGGTCATTGCCGAAGTCAAAAAATCCGGACTCCGTGGGCGAGGCGGAGCCGGCTTCCCCACGGGTTCTAAATGGGAACTTGCCCGCAAGTCGAAAGGAGACCTGAAATACATTATCTGCAATGCTGATGAAGGCGACCCGGGCGCTTACATGGACCGCAGCCTTCTCGAAGGCAATCCACACCGGGTTCTGGAAGGAATGATCATCGGCGCTTATGCCATCGGCGCTCGAGAGGGCTACGTCTATGTCCGGGATGAATATCCTCTGGCCGTGAAACACATCACCTTGGCCATCGCCCAGGCGGAAGAACTCGGACTTTTAGGCGAAAACATCCTCGGGACAGAGCTTAATTTCAAGCTTCATATCGCTAAAGGCGCTGGCGCTTTCGTCTGCGGCGAAGAAACAGCCATGATTGCCTCGATCGAAGGAAGGGTGGGCGAGCCCAGGCAAAGGCCTCCCTTCCCTGCTGTTCGCGGCTTATGGGGAAAGCCGACCACGATCAATAACGTGGAAACATGGGGAACTGTCCCCATCATCATTGATAAGGGAGCTGAATGGTATTCCCAAATCGGAACTAACGGCAGCAAAGGCACAAAGATTTTCTCTCTCGTCGGCAAAATCAACAACACCGGCCTGGTCGAAGTTCCCATGGGCATCACTCTGAAGGAGATCATTTTCGACATCGGCGGAGGAATCCCCGGAGGCAAAGAGTTCAAAGCTGTGCAGACGGGCGGCCCCTCAGGCGGCTGCATTCCTAAAGAGTTGCTCAACCTGTCTATCGATTATGAAAGCCTGACCAAAGCAGGATCGATCATGGGCTCTGGCGGCATGATCGTCATGGACGAAAAAACCTGTATGGTCGATGTGGCCAAATATTTCCTCAACTTTCTGCGCGATGAATCCTGCGGCAAATGCATTTCCTGCCGAGAAGGGACCCAGAGGATGTGGGAGACTGTCACAGCCATCTCTGAGGGAAAGGGGAAAGATGGAGACATCGAACTCTTGGAAGAAGTGGCTTGGGCATGCAAAGACGCATCTCTTTGCGGACTCGGTCAAACAGCGGCCAACCCGGTGCTGTCCACGTTGCGCTATTTTCGGGAGGAATATGAAGCCCATATCAAGGAAAAAAGATGCCCGGCGGGCGTTTGCACCAAACTCATCCGTTACTGGATCAGCAAGGAGAAATGCACCGGCTGTTTGGCCTGTCTTAAGGTCTGTCCGCAGGAGGCTATCACCGGAGAATTGAAGAAAGTTCATGTCATTGATCCTGAAAAATGCATCAAGTGTGGAGCCTGCTTCGAAGCTTGCAAATTTGATGCCATCATAATCGAGTGAGGGAAAAATGGTGAATCTCATCATGAATGGCTTGGAAGTCAAAGCAGAGGAAGGCTGGACGGTCTTGGAGACCGCCAAGTTCTACGGCCTCGAAATCCCGACTCTCTGCTACCACGAAGGCTTGAGCTCCTATGGAGGCTGCCGACTCTGCCTCGTCGAGATCGGGGAAGAGCCGAGAGCAAAGTTAGTCTCTTCCTGCACGTATCCGGCGGAAGAGGGGCTTGTGGTCAGGACCGACACCAAAAGAGTCATCGAAGCCCGCAGGATGATGATCGAGTTGATGCTCTCGGTCGCTCCTTTCTCCAAAAAAATTCAGGACCTGGCCTCCAAATTCGGGGTGACCAGGGTGCGTTTCAAAGTCCGCAACGAAGAGTGCATTCTCTGCGGCCTCTGCGTCCGGATGTGCGCCGAGCAGATGGATGGCCGAGCCATCGGCTTCCAGAACAGGGGCTACAAGAAAAAAATCTCGACGCCCTTTGACCTTCGTTCAGAAGAATGTCGTCTCTGCGGCGGCTGCATTTACATCTGCCCGGCCTGCCAGATGCGCTGCCAGGGCCCCCAGGCTGAGACCACCGTCTGCAACGCCTGCCTGACTATGGACCCCACCTGCCTGGACGTCTATGACGAGCTCCAGTGCTGGATGTATGACGCAGGACGGTGCGGAACCTGCGTCCGGGAAACTCCCGGATCCAAAGAAGAAGAAAAGAAAATATAAAGCAATGAGAAAAATTGCTTTTGATAATATCTTGAAAATGAGGAGGTAATCATCATGGCGTATACAAAACTCAACAGAAGCGCTGCGACTCTAACTAAGAACAGGACAGAAGGGTCCATCAGCCCTTTCAGCGGAATGTGTGTCACCTGTGTCGATGGCTGCATCGGCATGTGTGAAATCGGCAAGTCCGCTTACCGCGGGACAGAGGTCCTCTACCCTCAGCCGTTTGGAATCATTACCGCCGCCTCGGAAAAAGAATATCCCGTCGACCTTTCCCATTTCAGCATCATGGGAACTGCCGTGGGAGCTTACGGTGTCGAAGCCGACAGCGATAAGGCGACCTTTGAAAAAGTCACCATCGAGACCCGGCTCGGCCGGGATAAGGGAATCAAGCTGCGTGTTCCTTTCGTTCTCGGCGGAATGGGGTCCACAAACGTGGCCAAGCAGAACTGGGAGGGGCTGGCTGGGGGCGCGGCCCTATCCGGAACCATCCTGACCGTGGGCGAGAATGTCTGCGCCATGGATGAAGAATCGGTCATCAAGAACGGAAAGATCGTCCGGTCCCCGGATATGGAGAGTCGGGTAAGGCTTTTCCAAAAGTGGCAAGAAGATGGCTATGGGACGGTCGTCGTCCAGGCCAATGTCGAAGATACGCGTCTGGGTGTCCAGGAATATGTCATCGAGAAATTAGGCGTTGAAGCCGTCGAACTCAAATGGGGACAAGGCGCCAAGGATATTGGCGGAGAAGTCAAGATTAAAAGTCTCGCCAAGGCCCAGGAACTCAAGAGAAGAGGGTACATCGTTCTCCCGGACCCTGAAGACCCGAACATCATCCAGGCCTTTGAGAAGGGAAGCTTCAAAGAATTCGAAAGACACTCCCGCCTGGGCATGGTCGAAGAAGAAAGCTTCCTGAAGAGAGTCGAAGAGCTCCGTCGGGCCGGTGCCAAGTATGTTTTCCTCAAGACGGGAGCTTACCGGCCCGCCGACCTGGCAAGAGCCGTGAAATATGCCTCTAAAGCCAAGATCGACGTCCTCACGGTGGACGGAGCCGGCGGCGGCACCGGAATGAGCCCCTGGCGGATGATGAACGAATGGGGTATTCCCAGCGTCGAAATCTGGTCTCTCACCTACCGGTTCGCCCATCAGCTGGCCAAAGCCGGCGAATATATTCCCGACATCGTTTTCGCCGGCGGCATCACTTTCGAAGACCAGATCTTCAAGGCGCTTGCCCTCGGAGCCCCTTATGCCAAAGCGGTGGGTATGGCCAGAGGCCCGATGGCTGCAACGATGGTGGGAAAAACCATCGGCCGCAGAATCACCGAAGGACAGATTCCCGTCTATGTCGAGCGGTTCGGGAGCTCGGCCGAAGAAATCTTCGTCACGGCGCCGGAGCTGAAGAGAAAGTTCAAAGAAAAGTTCAATGAAATACCGACGGGAGCGTTGGGTCTGTATACTTACTTCAGTCGTCTGAGCCAGGGCGTCCGGCAGCTCATGGCTGGCAACCGCAAATTCTCGCTTGGCTATATCACCCGCGATGATATCGCCGCCCTGACCCAGGATGCAGCTAATATCGGCGGCATTTCCTATATTCTGGATGTCGACAAGGACGAGGTCCAAAAGATATTAAAGGGCTGAGATCTCGCTTCGATTGTCATTGCGAGCCTTAGCGAAGCAATCTGACAAAGTCATTGCGAGACATCGAAGATGTCGCGGCGATCTCATGATTAGCGCGCAGCATCCTGAGATTCCTCGCTTCGCTCGGAATGACCCTTCGGATCAGATTGCTTCGTCGCAGCGCTCCTCGCAATAACCGTCGCGGGTCGTTTCTCTTTACCTCCTCAAGCTGTTGTGTTATAAATAGCTCTGAAAAAAAATGAACATTATCACTTTGATCATCAGCCTTTTCATCCTTCTTTTTGCCATCACGATTCACGAGGCGTCGCACGGCTGGGCTGCATACAAATTTGGAGACTACACGGCCTACGGCATGGGACGAATTACTCTTAATCCAATCGCTCATATCGATCTGATCGGAACAATCCTTCTTCCTCTTCTGCTCGTCATTATAGGAGCCCCCCCTTTTGGCTGGGCCAAGCCTGTCCCCGTCAACCCGCTGAACCTGAGAAATCCGCGCCGCGATAACCTCTGGATTTCTGCCGCAGGACCTGCCTCCAATCTGACGGTTGCAGCCCTTTCCTTCCTGGCCATTATCTTGCTAAAGCTCATCAGCCCAGGAGTGGCGGTCTTCTTGAGAAATTTTCTTTTAGGCCGGGGAAGTTTTCCCCGAGGGTTTTATCCCCTGGAGGGTCTCGCTCTCATCCTTTTCTACGGCGTTCTGGTCAACACTTATCTGGCTGTTTTCAACCTCATTCCCGTGCCGCCGCTCGACGGAAGCGGCGTGCTCATGGGGCTGCTCCCAGACGAGGCGGCCCAAAAATATGACCGCCTTCGCCCCTACGGATTTCTTATCGTCATGGCCCTGATTTACTTAGGCCTCTTGCGGATTATCGTCCGACCGATTGAGATCTTTATTCTGACAATCATATTTATCTGAACCATGATTAAAGAAAAGAAAAAAATTGTCCTCAGCGGAATGAGGCCTACCGGACCCCTCCATCTGGGCAATCTGGCCGGCGCGCTGCGCAACTGGCTTATTCTACAGGATAGGTATAAGTGTTTCTATACCATTGTCACATGGCACGGCCTAAGCTCTGAGTACCAAAATTCCAAAGTGATCAAGGAATACGCCTTCGATGTGGCTGTAGATTGGCTGAGCATCGGATTAGACCCGGTAAAGAGCGTGCTTTTCATCCAGTCCGAGATCAAGGAGCATGCTGAACTGCATCTTTTGCTTTCAATGATCACTCCCCTTCCCTGGCTGGAAAGGGTGCCAACCTTCAAGGAGATGCAGCGGGAGATGCCAGACAGGGATATCAACACTTACGGCTTTCTTGGCTATCCGGTTCTGCAGACGGCGGACATCCTCATCTACAAGGCCGATATCGTCCCCGTAGGAGAAGACCAGGCTTCGCATCTCGAGCTCGCTCGCGATATCACGCGCCGCTTCAACCGTCTTTTCGGCGACGTCTTTCCTGAACCTCAGATGCTCCTCACCGAAGTTCCCCGGCTGGCCGGTACAGACGGCCGGAAAATGAGCAAGTCCTTCGGGAATGCGATTTACCTCAGCGATCGAGCGGAGGTCATTCGCGAAAAAATCTCCACCATGATAACCGACACCCGGCGCAAGCGAAAGTCTGACCCGGGGGAGCCAGCCGACTGTCCTGTCTTCACGCTGCACAGCGCTTTCGTCGAAAAAGAAAAGCGCGAAGAGCTGGCCCGGGAATGCCGCAGGGCGGGCATCGGTTGCCTTCAGTGCAAAACTGTCGTGATTAACAGTCTTATCCGCCTCCTCACGCCTTACTGGGAAAAGAGGAGCAAGCTTGAGAACAACCCGGCGCTCGTTTGGGAGATTTTCGAAGAAGGGAATAAACGAGCTCGAAAAGTAGCCCAAAAGACCATGGAGGAAGTCAGAGCCGCTATCGGTTTTTAGAAGGAGAGAGTCTTCTCGGGATTGCATGGAGACTTCAGAAAGTTACCAAGTCCGGCTGGAAGTTTTTGAAGGGCCCCTGGACCTCCTTCTCTTCCTGATCCGCAAGAAAAAGATTGACATCCACAACATCCCCATCGCCGTCATCACCAGGGAATACCTGGACTACCTCGAGCACAAGGACAAGATCAACCTCGACCGGGAAGCAGAATTCCTGCTTATGGCCGCACTGCTCATCTACATCAAATCCCAGATGCTCCTTCCGCGGGAAGAACCCTTGGAGGGAGAGGAAGACCCCCGTCGGTTTCTGGTGGACCGGCTCTTAGAGTATCAAAAAATCAAAGCGGCCTGCACCATCCTCAAGGAAAAGGAGGATGAGCAGTCATCCTTCTGGAAGAGAGAAGCCCTTCCGCCTTTGGCAGAGGTCGACGAGGCGGACCTCGTCGAGGTTTCCCTTTTTGACTTGGCCGAGTCCTTTTTTATCCTGATGAAAAAGAAAGAGATGGAAAATTTTAAGGTCGTGAGGGGGAAGAACTATTCTCTTGAAAATAAGATGAAAGAAATAATTGTCGTGCTCGAAGAGCAATCCGTCTTGGATTTTCTGGAATACTTTAGCCAGCAGGAAACACTCGAGGAGGCTATCGTCTCCTTTTTCAGCCTGCTCGAGCTCATCAAGGCCAGAGTGGTGATGGCGATCCAGGAACGCCTTTTCCATTCCATCAAAGTCTGGCTGCGGAAAGACCCAAAAGACCGGCTGGCGAGGAAAGCAAGATGACACCCGGGTTGAAAGAAATTATCGAATCCCTGATTTTCATTTCTCTGGAGCCTCTCTCCATCGGAAAGATCAAGGAAGTTTTGAGTGACTTCCCCGGACCCGAGATTGACCAAGCCGTCCAGGAGCTTCTTCAAACCTATGCCACTCAAGAAAGAGGGATCCAGATCATCCAGAGTGCAGGAGGTTATGTTTTCTCCACGAGGCCGGAATTTGATCCTTGGGTGAGGCGGCTACTCAAGATCGACAAAAAAAGCAAGCTGTCCGGAGCGGCCCTGGAAACGCTTTCGATCATCGCTTACCATCAGCCCATCACTCTGTCCGAGATCTCGGCGCTGCGAAACGTGGACTCTTCCTACACGCTCAAGACGCTGCTTCAAAAAAAGCTGATCAAGATCGTCGGGAGGAAAAGCAGCCCGGGAAAACCCCTGATTTACCGGACGACCGAGAGATTCCTGGCCTACTTCGGGTTGAACAGCCTGGAAGAGCTTCCCACGGAAGAAGAAATCTCCAAGATCCTCGGCGAGGAAAAGAATCTTGAGCAGAAATAGAGGCATATCTGCGGTGCTGTCAGCCGCTTTTTCCTTCTGTCTTCTCGCTTCACTGGCGACGATCACTTCTTGCCAGCGCCAGAAGATCATGAAGGAAGAGCTGCCGGCTGATCGTCACGCCCCTTATAATTTTGTTGGCCGTCAGGGAATGGTCGTGGCCGCCCATCCGCTGGCCGTTGACGCCGGGCTCAGGATGCTCAAGAGCGGAGGGAACGCCGTCGATGCCGCCATCGCTACGGCTGTCACCCTGAATGCGGCCGAGCCGTTCGCTTCGGGGATCGGCGGCGGCGGATTTATGGTCATTTACCTGGCCCGCGAAAAGAGGGCCACGGTCGTCAATTTTCGAGAAAAGGCTCCCCAGGCATCTTGGCCCCTCATGTTCAAAGAAAAGGGCGAGGCGGCAGGAGAATGGCGGACCTCAAGCGGCCTGGCTGTCGCAGTGCCGGGAGCTCTGGCAGGCTGGACCCTGGCTCTCCGCAAATACGGGACTCGCTCTTTCGCGGAAGTCTCCGCAAGAGCTATCGAAATTGCCGAGCAAGGGTTCGCTGTGAGCAAAACCTTCAGCGATATCAATAAGGACGAATACGAAAGGCTGGCGAAGAACGCAGGCGAAGGCACCTGTTATCTGAATGAAGGGCTCCCTTATGAGCCCGGAGACCTCTTCCGCAACCATGACCTTGCCCGAACCTTGAAGCTTATTGCCTCAAAGGGAGTGGATGAATTCTACCGCGGAGAGCTTGCCAGAAAAATCATCGCTTCGGTCGAAGCCAAGCGAGGGATCATGACGCTCGAGGACCTGGCCTCGTACAAAGCCGTGGAAGTTTCGCCGCTCGAAGGGACATACAAAGATTACACGATTGTGACGGTGCCACCGCCTGCTTCAGGAGGCCTTCATCTTCTCCAGTTCCTCAACATTATTGAAAACTGGCCGGTGAAGAAATGGAGACAAAATTCGCCAGCCACTATCCACCATTTGAGCGAAGCTCTCCGTTTTATCTTTGCCGACCGAGAGCAATACCTCGGCGACCCAGATTATGTAGACATCCCCGTTCAAAACCTGCTCGACAAAGATTATGCCGCGGACTTGGCTTCCAAGATCCTTCCTGACCGTGGGCTGGGTTTTTATCCTTATGGAAAATTCCCAGAAAAAAAAGCAGCCCAGACCAGCACAACCCACCTTTGCGTCATTGACAAGGAGGGGAACGTCGTCTCCCTAACCCAGTCGATTAACGACTTCTTTGGGACAGGGATCGTGCCCGAGGGCACAGGTTTTCTGCTCAATGACCACATGGCTGATTTCTCTTCAGACCCTCAATCGGTAAATGCGCCAAGGCCGGGCCGCCGGCCGGTGAGTTCCATGGGGCCGCTCGTCATGTTCAAGAAAGGAAAGCCCTTCCTGATCTTGGGCTCGCCCGGAGGAACACGGATCTTCTCCTCCCTCGCCCAAATCATCCTCAACGTAACCGAGTTTGGAATGTCTATCGATGAAGCCATAGAAGCGCCTCGGTTTTTTAGTTATTCTTCAGAAGGAAAGCCCAGGCCTATCTTCGTTGAGTCCAGGCTTCCTCAAAGCACCATCCAGGAACTCCTAAAAATGGGCCACGAGGTCAAGGTCAGGGAGGCTTATGATAAGTATTTTGGCGGCGCTCAAGGGATCATGGTTGTGAGAGAAAAGAAAGTCATCCTCGGAGGCGCCGACTCACGGCGGGACGGATCAGGGGTCGGCTATTAAATAGATAAATTCGATATATTCTATAAATTTTATGGAAAGGCTAAAAGAATGAAGAAAAGACTTTTTGTAGCGCTTGTCGCTCTCTTTCTTGCCTGCTCAATGATACTTAGCTCCCAGGACAGGCAACAGACATCAGGGCTCTTCGAACAGCCGCTGCTCATCACTTCAGCAGGGCAGAATGCGGAAGTCCAGATCGCTGCGGTCCTGGCCAAAAGGGCAAGATTAGAATACACTCTTTCCAAGTTCGCCACCGCCAAGGACCTGGAGAACGTGAAGACGCTCGCCCTGGTCATGGGAGCAAGCCTCAAGGGATTGGGAGCTGCCGGCCTGGATATGGATAAAGAAAGAGAGAGGGTGACGGCGCTCGTCGCCGAGGCCCAGAAAAGGAACATCCCGATTCTCTGCCTCCATCTGGGCGGAGAGTCGCGCCGGGGCCAACAGACGGATGAGCTCATCTCGACGTTTCTTCCGCTGGCCAAGATGGCCCTTGTCGTCAAATCCGGGAACAGCGACGGCATTTTCACTAAAATCTGCCAGGAAAAAAACATTCCACTTCTTGAAGTGGAAAAAACCGTGGATGCCCTCGAACCCCTCCAGAAAGCCTTCAAATGAAAAATTTGGGGCACTGCCGTGACAGAACTCATCCGATATCGCCTCGAAAATAATTTGTCACCGAGAATTTAGATTTATGCCCGAGTATCTCGTCTTTTTCTTCATGGTCGCGGTCTTCGTACTGCTGGCCATGGCGGCGAAATTTCCCATCGGGATTTCCCTCGCTCTCTCCGCCCTGGCCGGGTCCCTCTTTGCCGGCGAAGGCCTGAGCCTGCGCCATCTCATCGAAGGTAGCTTCGGTTATTTCGACACCATCCTCATCATCCTCACGGCAACTTTGTTTATCAAAGTTCTCGAAGCAACGGGCATCCTGGATAGTGTGACCGCCTGGCTGCTCAAAACTTTTTACAGGAGCAAAGCGCTTCTCCTCCTCACAGTCATGGTCATTCTCATGTTTCCGGGGATGCTCACGGGCTCCTCGACGGCTGCCATCCTCAGCTCCGGACCGCTCATCGCTCCGGTGATGATGAAGCTTGGGCTGCCGCGGCTGAAAACGGGCGCCCTCATTGCCATGGGAGGAATTTTGGGCATGATCGCCCCTCCCGTGAACATTCTCGTGATGATCATGGGCGGCGGTGTGGACATGCCTTATGTCGGCATCACACTTCCATTGCTCATCATCGTGATCCCCTTAGCTATCCTCATACCACTTGTCATTGGATACAAAGACTTAAGAGTCCTTCCTCGTAACGAGATGATGGCCATTCTGCCTGCATCTCTCTGGCCGAAGTACGGCTTCCGCCTTTACATCCCCCTCGTCGTCCTTTTGTTTCTGCTGGTGGCGCCCGCTGTCCTGGTCGGGAAAATCCCCGATATCGGAATCCCAGGCGTTTTTGTGGTCTCAAGCCTTGTCGGGATTTTTTGCGGCCGCCCCCTGAATCTACTCAAGGTCACGCAAAAAGCCATCGAAGAGGCCATGCCCATTCTCGCTATCCTGGCAGGGGTAGGGATGTTTATCCAGGTCATGACCTTGACCGGGGCAAGAGGATGGACCGTTATATCCATTCTCTCCCTCCCTTCCTTTCTCCTTTACCTCGGGATCGCCCTCAGCCTGCCCGCTTTTGGAGGAGTCTCCACTTTCGGGTCTGCTTCCATCCTGGGAATTCCATTCATTCTTGCGCTAATCAATAAAAATGCCCTGCTGACCTCCTCCTCCTTATCCGCCATCGCCAGCCTGGGTGATCTTGTCCCTCCCGCTGCCATTTCCTGCCGCTTCGCCGCGCAGGTTGTCGGTGAAACCAATTTTTTCAAGGTGCTCCGCTATTGTCTTCTTCCGGCTCTTCTCCAAATGTCCGCTGGAATCGGGATGTTGCTTCTCGCGCCTCTCTTGGATAAACTTATTTAGAAAGAAATGATAAGGATTTTCTATCAACTCATCGTTCTTTACTTGACTTTGCATTTCCTCTGGTATCTTTTCCGCCAAAAAAAATTCTGGAGCCAAGCCTCGACTGTTCTCGTCCTAACGCTCTTCCTCCTCCGGCTCTTTTGGATTAAATAGCCTATGGATGAGGTCAAAGGAAATCGGTTCTCCTCGCTCCTCTTGCTCGTCCTGACAGGCATTCTGTGTTTTTTCTCCGGCCGGAGCTTCCTCGCTATGCACCGAGAGGAACCCATCTATCCAAGCTCCGGGCTTTCTTCGAAAAAAATGCTCAGCGCCTACTTCCCTGGTTTAAAGAACACGCACGGAGACACAGAAATATATGTCTTTCAGGGGAAGGAAAAAGGAGGGAATCTGCTGATCGTGGCCGGGACTCATCCCAATGAGCCGGCCGGGTTCGTCACCTCCGTCCTTCTCACAGAGAATATTTCGGTGAAGAGGGGAAACGTCTTCATCATCCCCCGGGCCAACAACAGCGGCTTCAGCCACAGTGATCCTCAGGAGGGAAACCCGCAGCGCTTCGCCGTCCCAACTCCTTCAGGACCGAGGCTTTTTCGCTTGGGGTCCCGGCTGACCAATCCCATCGACCAGTGGCCTGACCCGACTATCTACGTCAACCCTGCGGGGCAGAAGCTTTCAGGAAACGAGGTAAGAAACCTGAACCGCTGCTACCCGGGAAGGGAAAAAGGATACTTAACAGAAAAGATCGCTTACGCCATCATGGAGCTTATCAGGCAAGAAGGCATTGACCTCGGCATCGACCTCCATGAATCAGCTCCGGAATACCCCGTCATCAACGCCATCGTCTTTCATGAAAATAGCGCTGAGCTGGCTGCTCTGGCCCTCCTGGAGCTGCAGAGCGAGGGGTTTGAAATCCGCCTCGAAGCCTCTCCAGTCAACCTTCGCGGCTTGAGCCACCGCGAATGGGGCGACGAAGCCCATATCAAGGCCGTTCTCCTCGAAACGCCCAATGCCTCCCATGGAAGGCTCAAAGGCAAGCCGTCTTCTGACCTGATCGTTGAGGGGAAAGATAAATTTTATGCCAAAGCGTTCCGGCTCGGCTGGCTTTTCGTGCCGTTTGACGAAGAAGGCATCCCCCTCGCGCAAAGGGTGGCCCGCCACCTTGCGGCCATGGAAGCCCTCCTTGGAAGCCTCCAGGAACTCGAGCCCGAAAAGGCTTTGGAGATCAAAAACATTCCAGCATGGGCTGAGGTCCTGAAAAAAGGGCTCGGACCGTTCCTTCACCCGCCTCGATAAGCGCGGTAAGTTAAGATTTTACCTGTACTTATGATTGACAAACGCCAACGACTTGGATAGTATGAAGGACTGCTTTTCATCATGTAAAAATGGAAATCATCATCGCTAAAAACTCAGGACTCTGCTATGGTGTCAGGCGGGCCTTGCGGATGGCCAAAAGCACCAGACGCCGCAAAGCTGGCGAAGTCTTTACGTTGGGTGAGCTGATCCACAACCCTCAGGTAATCGCTGATTTGGAAAAACAAGACGTCCGGCCGACAGAGGACCTGGAGTCTATTCACGAAGGGACTGTCATCATCCGCAGCCACGGCGTGGCGCCAGAAATCTATAAGATTTTAGAGAAGAAAAATATCGAGATTATTGATGCCACCTGCCCTATCGTCAAGAAGATTCAAAAATTAGTGGGACGACTGGCTAAAGAAGGCGAGGAAATCATCATTGTCGGCAATAAAGAGCATCCTGAGATCAAAGGCCTGATCGGCTACAGTCGCGGAAAAGGGAAGATCATCGAAAACGAAGCTCAAGCCCATTCTCTCCCCAGGAAAAAAAAGAGGGCCGTCCTGGCTCAATCAACCCAGGACCTTTTCCTCTTCGGCCAAGTCGTGGCTGCCCTTATCGAAAAGACGGAGGAACTCAAAGTCTATAATACCATTTGTCATTCGACCCAGACTCGGCAGAAATCCACTTCCGAGTTGGCGTCCCGAGTCGATACTTTGTTTATTGTCGGAGGGAAGAACAGCTCTAACACCAATATGCTTTACCAGATTTCCAAACGGATTCTACCGCAGACTTACTTTATCGAAAGCGCCCGCCAGATCACGCCGCGCCTGCTCAAGGGAGCTAAGAAAATCGGCATTTCCGGAGGGGCCTCAACTCCTCCCGAAGCCATCGAAGAAGCCGTGGCTAAAATCAGAAATAGCTTCGAACGTCAATCACAAAGGGAGAATTTCGTCCAATGGCAGAGCTAAAAAAATACCCCGAAAAAGAAGAAAAGATCACCTCCGAAGATTACGAGCTACTTCTGGACAAGTATCAATTCAGCACCAAAGAGATCACGCCCGGGAAAATCATCCAGGGCAAGGTCATTAAAGTCACCTCCAACGGGGTGCTGGTGGATATCGGGTTCAAATCGGAAGGAGTTATTCCGATCGAGGATTTCGAGGATAATGATTTCAAAAAAATTCGCCCCGGCGACGCAGTCGAAACCATCCTGGAAAAAACGGATATCAAAGAAGGCTATATTATCCTTTCCAAAAAAAGAGCAGACATGTTGCGGGCTCTGGACCAGCTGGAAAGAGCGTACAACACCAAGGGCTGGGTGAACGGGAAAGTTATGGGGAAAATCAAAAACGGTTACACTGTGAACGTGGGCATTGAGGCTTTTCTTCCCGACTCCCACGCCGACGTGAAGGCTGTCAAAGAGCCGGAAAAACTCGTCGGCAGCAGCTTTAAATTCAAGGTCATCAAGTTCGACCGAAAAACCGAAAATGCTGTTCTTTCCCGGAAGCTCTTCCTCCAAGATGAGCGGGAGAAGAGAAAGAAGCGGGTTTTCAGCCGCCTGGTCAAAGGGGAAAAGGTCAAAGGTCAGATAAAATCCTTGACCAATTTCGGCGCCTTTGTCGATCTGGGCGGTGTCGAAGGCTTGCTTCACATTTCTGATATGTCGTGGGGAAAGCTCAGCCATCCGTCCGAGCTTTTTACGGTGGGCCAGGAAGTGGAAGTCGTTATCCTCGAGTTCAACGAAAAAGACGAAAGGATTGCCCTCGGCTACAAACAGCTCACCGAAGACCCCTGGAAAAATATTCAAAAGAAATACAAAATCGGCCAAAAAATCAGAGGCCGAGTGGTCACCCTGACCGATTTTGGCGCTTTCGTCGAGCTGGAGAAAGGAGTGGAAGGTTTGGTCCATATCTCTGACCTGACTTGGTCCCGCAAGCTCATCCACCCCAAGAAACTCCTCACGTCCGGGGAAGAGGTTTTGGTGACGATCTTGGATATCAACCCGGAGACAAAGAGAATTTCCCTTGGCCTCAAACAGGCCACTCCTCATCCCCTGGAACTTCTAAAGCAAAAGTATAGCCCCGGTTCCCGAGTGAAAGGGAAGATCACCAGCATAACTGATTTCGGCGCTTTTATGGAAGTCGAGAAGGGAATCGAGGGACTTATCCACATCTCTGATATCTCCTGGGAAAAAGTTAAACACCCCTCCCAGAAGTTCGAGGTTGGCCAGGAAGTCGAGGCCGTCATCCTAAACATTGATGTGGAGAAGCAGAAAGTGTCCTTAGGAATCAAGCAGCTCGAAGGGGACATCTGGGAAGACTTTTTCGCCCGGCAGAAAGTGGGAGATCTGGTCAAAGCCCGGATCGTCCGGATTGCCAATTTCGGCGTTTTTGTGGAAATCACCCCGGGGATCGAAGGAGTCGTCTTCCTCTCCGAGCTGGACGAAAAGAAGATCGAAAACCCGCAAGAATCCTTTGTCATCGGAGAAGAGCGAGTCGCCAAGATCATCAAGATGAACCCCAAGGAAAAGAAAATCTCCCTCAGCTTCAGGAGCGCCCAGTTGGAGATGCAAAAATTGGAATATCAAAAATTCATCCGTCGCCAGAACAACAGGCTCACCCTGGGCGACATCATGAGGGATCAGCTAAAGAAAATAAGCTCTCCTAAGAAAGGGACGAAAGAAAAGGAGGGAAAAAATGATTAAAGTCGACCTCATCAACAAAATCTCAAGACAAATGGACATCCCCAAGCAAGAGGCAGAGGAGGGAGTCAATCTGTTTTTCCAGACGATCAAGGAGGCTATCCTGAAGGGAGAAGAAATAGAAATAAGGGGCTTTGGCAGTTTCCGTTTCCGCAAGAGGACTTCCCGCTCGGGAAGAAATCCGCGCACAGGAGAGCCGGTCAAGATCCCTCCCAAGAAAGTTCTCTATTTCAAGCCCAGCAAGCTACTCAAAGAGTTGATCAATAAATAATGGAATACATCTCGGCTCCCTGGAGGGAAGAATACGTGAAGAAAGTGTGCCGGATGCAGGGCTGCATTTTTTGCCAGGCCCTCAAGCTCAAGAACGATAAAGCCGCCCACATCCTTTTTCGAGGAAAACATAACTTTATTATCCTCAATAAGTTTCCGTATACGCCCGGCCACCTGATGATCGCACCTTTTCGGCATCTGGCCTCCTTCGATCGGGCCCCCAATGAAGCCAGCCTCGAGATGACGAACCTCCTCAAGATGAGCCTGAGAGTCCTGAGGAAGAATTACCGCCCGCATGGCTTTAACGCCGGCATGAACCTCGGCCAGAGCGCCGGGGCAGGAGTCGTCGATCACTACCACCTCCACGTCATACCCCGCTGGCACGGGGATTCAAACTTCATGCCGCTCATCAGCCAAACCCGTGTCCTTATCGAAGACCTCGAGAGCACTTATGAGCGGCTTCGGCCTCTCTTCCAGAAAGAAAAGAAAAGTCACAGAAGAGAAAAAAGAAAATGAATTTCGAACTAAACGAAGACCAGCTCATACTGCAGGAATTGGTCAGGGATTTTGCCCGGAAAGAAATCGCGCCGAAGATCGGCTACTTTGAAGAAAATCATCTCTTCCCTAAGGAGATCATCCAGAAGCTCGCCGGGCTCGGCCTGATGGGTATGGCCATTCCTCCCGAATATGGAGGCACAAAAACAAATTATCTTTCTCTGATCCTGGCGCTCGAGGAACTGAGCAAGGCTTCTCCGACAGTCTGCCTGATCGTCAGTGTGCACGCGTCGTTGTTCTCGAGCTTGATCCTGAAGTTCGGGTCGCCGCTGCAGAGAGATAAATACCTTCCCCGGGCCGCCCGCGGAGAGGTCCTCGGAGCCTTCTCGCTGACAGAGCCTGGAGCAGGCTCAGACGTCACCAACCTGAAAACAAAAGCTGTTAAAACCGGTAGTGAATACATCTTGAACGGAACGAAAGCCTGGGTGACCAGCGGCAACGAGGCGGATGCGCTCATCCTGTTTGCCCAGACAGAAAGCGAACCCGGGCCTCCAAAACTGAGCGCATTCATAGTAGAGAAGGATTTTCCTGGCTTCAGTGTGGCCAAAATCGAAGAAAAGATGGGCCTCCACTCTTCTCCGGCGGCCGAGATTGTGCTTGAGGACTGCCGAGTTCCTGCCGAAAATCTTCTCGGCAAAGAAGGCCGCGGGGCCTCCATTGCTCTGCAGGGCCTCGACGGCAGCCGCATCGGCATCGCCGCGCAGTCCGTCGGGCTCTCCCAGCAGGCCCTGGAACTGGCAGCAAGCTACGCCAAACAACGCGAGGCCTTCGGGAAAAAAATCGCCGAATTCCAGGCCATCCAGTTCATGATCGCTGATATCGCCACGCTTGTCGATGCCGCCCGCCTGCTGACCTATAGAGCGGCCGATCATTACGACCGCGGACTGCCCCATGCGACAGAAGCTGCCATGGCCAAGCTCTTCGCCTCAGAAGCGGCCAACAAAGTCGCCTATCTCGCTTTGCAGATTCACGGGGGTTACGGCTATTCTAAGGAATATGCGATCGAGAAGTTATACCGAGATGCTCGAGCCCTCTCTATCTACGAAGGCACATCTGAAATCCAGAGGCTTGTCATTGCCAGGAAATTGCTGAAAGAGTCCTGACCCTAAAGCTTCCAATATTGTGTTTGAGGTGAGACCATGTTAAAAGCGATGCGAAAAAACATCAAGTCCCTTGCTCCCACCTTGTGGATTGTCATCGCCACTTTTGTTATCTCTATCTTCGCCATTTGGGGCGGAGCGGGCCGGTTGGGCGAAAAGGCCCGAACAGAGACGATAGCCTATCTGGGAAAAGATAAGATTTCCATGGACGCCTATTCTATGGCCCTGCGGCAAAGGCTCGAAGCGCTCCAGAAACAATTTCGAGAACTGAACAAAACTTTCATCCAGCAGCTCAATATACCCCAGCAGGTTCTTGAGCAGATGATTCAGCAGAATCTAATCGAGCAGAAAGCCAAGGAAATGGGGATCACTGCATCCGACAAAGAAGTCCGGGATAGAATCGTCACCCTGTTCCAAAGGGACGGCAAGTTCGTGGGTTTTGAGGAATACAAAAGAATCCTGGAGTGGAACCACATGTCTGTGGCCGAGTTTGAGGACAGTCTTAAAAAGGAAGTCATCCTGAATAAAGTTGTCCGGGTTCTCACGGCCGGTATCGCCGTTACTCCTGAGGAACTATGGGAAAATTATACAAAAGAGAACGAGAGTGCCAAGATCGAATACCTGCTTCTTGACGAAAGCAAAATTCCGTTTGACCAGGCCCTTACGGCGACAGACATTCAGGATTATTTCGAAAAAAATAAGGACTCGTATGCTGTCCCCGAAAGGAGAGAAGGCTCCTATGTCTTTTTAAAAACAGAGGATCTCAAAAAGGAGAGCCAACCGAGCGATTCAGAAATCGAAAAATATTATCGTGATAACGTCGACCAGTTTAAAGAGCCTGAACGCGTAAAAGTCAGCCGGATCTATCTGCCTTTCGCGGGCAAGGAAAAAAGCGCTGTCCAAGCAGACGCCCAGGGCCTTCTTGACCGCGTTTCCAGAGGAGAGGACTTTGCCCAGCTGGCTAAGTCTTACTCCCAGGATGCCAAGGCCAAGGACGGGGGAGACTGGGGCTTTGACGAATGGAAGAGCCTCTCCTCCAAGGAAAGGGAAGAAATAGGAAAGCTCGAAAAAGGACAAGTCTCTGGGATTATCGAAGCGACCGAAGGTTTCTCGATCTTCCAAGTCACAGAAAAGGAGCGGGAAAAAACGCCGTCTCTAGAAGAGGTCAAGACGCGAATCAGGTCAATCCTCGAAGACCAGAAGGCCCGGGACCTGGCCGCGCAAAAAATTAGCCAGCTTGAAAAAAGCGCCCGCAAGGAAAAAAGCCTTGATGTGGCCGCCCAGAAAATCGGCTTGAAAGCAAAGAATACCGGACCTCTTAAACAAGGCCAGGCCTTAGAGGATATAGACCCGGCCGGGTCTTTCAGTCAGGCCCTGTTCGGACTCAAACAAAAAGAAATCTCGAGCCCTGTTTACATTTTCTCCGGCACAGGAATTGTCCAGTTGGAAAAGACTGAGCTGCCGCGGCCGGCCAAATTTGAAGAAGTCAAAGATAACGTCGAAAAAGACCTTAGGGCCAAGAGGAAGAAAGAAATTGCTCGGCAAAAGATCTTGGAAGCGCGGGCGCAGGTGGAAGGAAAAAAATGGGAAGAGGGGGTGTTAAAAGTCGGTCTCGAATACAAAAACGTTATGGATCATAGGCGAGAGCAATACCTGGCCGTCATCGGTGAAAGCCCTGAGATCGACCGGCTGGTCTTCTCCCTGCCTCTCAACCAGGTCAGTGAGCCAGTCGAATACGCCAATGGCTATGCCCTGATCAGGGTCCTGGAGAGAAAGGAGGCCAGCCGCGAAGAGTTCGAAAAGAACAAAGAAACAGAAATGAACAACCTTCTCGAGGCCAAGAGGAATAAGTTTCTCCAGGCTTATCTCGAAAAGCTGAGACAGGAAAAGAAGGTCAAGGTCAACTACAACCTTTTCATGCAGATTAATTCGGATATTCTCTCCCGGTTTGAAGGCGGAGAGTAGCCGCCGGCGAAGGATGAAAAGAGATAAGCTCGGCCGTGGCGTCATGCAATTCAAAAAAGGAAAACTCACGAAGTGGAAAGGAAAGGGGATAGAAACCATCATCCGGAACGGAAAGTTTTTGCTATGAGGGAGGAAGGGGGAATAACCCGACCTCAGGCCCTGATGAGTTCGAGGAAAAGCGATTTCACGCGCGCCTCAAGGGCATTCCTGAAATTTTCGACGCTGTCGCCATACCGCCTGCCGAGATAGTCGGTGATGTACATCGGTTCGCCGACATTGATAAGAATCTTGGCCGGTATCAAAAACGGCGTCTGCGTGCCGAACATGGCCAAGGGCGTGACGGGCACCGATATGTTGTGCTCGCTGTAGAGATTATAAGCCATGATGGAGGTGCCTCGCTTGAAGGGGCTCACGTAGGGATGGGGGTCTTTGGGCTGGACCCGGCCTCGGCCTTGGAGGGCAATTATGGCTCTCCCCTTTTGCAGGTATTCCTGGCAAAGCTTCCGAGCTTCTCTTCTGGTGGAGGTAAAATCCACAGGGATAGTTCCCGCTTTGCCGATGTTGGCAGAGATATAGCGGACAAAGAGATATTTCAAAGGCTTGAGTATCGTATTCGCCACCAGTCCAAAATCCTTAAGATGACGCTGAAGATGCTTGCGGATGAGGCGATTGAACTCCTGCATGGAAAAAATGTCTTTATTGGCGGTGAAGAAAACGGGGCGGGGCACAATCTTTAAAATTACGGCGACGTCTTTGAAAGCTCCACAATGATTGCCCACAATGATGTTTGGACCTTCCCTGACAAAGTTTTTTTCTTGCCTGACCTCGACCTTTTTCCCCAGAAGCGAAAAAAAACACAGCCTGTGGATGACAGGCTCGATTCGTTTGAGTTCTTCCTCAGGACTGGCCATGCTTTTAATCTATTCTATTTTATCAAAGACACCAAAAAATTCAAAAAATTTGTTTTTCTTCGTGCGTCATCGGTTTTGAGACAATAGTCCTTGTAATCGGCCTCGAGTCATGATAATTTTGATATCCTTTTGGAGGAAAAATTGATCACCATAATAAAAAACGGCCTTGTGTTTTGTCCTGAACCCTCAGGAGCGAAAGATATCCTCATCGCCGGAAGCAAGATCATCGCTTTGGCCGATCCCGGAAAAATCAGGATAGAGGGAGCACCGACGGATATCCTGGATGCGTCGGAGAAAATGGTCCTTCCCGGGTTTGTCGACAGCCATGTCCATATCCTTGGAGGTGGAGGAGAAGGCGGCCCCGCGACACGAACCCCCGAAATCAATCTCGAAAATATCATTTCAAGCGGCGTCACTACCGTCGTCGGCTGTCTGGGGGCGGACGGAGTCACTCGGCACATGGAATCCCTTCTGGCGAAAGCGCGGGGATTGGAAGCAGAGGGAATAACGACCTATATTTTCTCCGGATCATATGAAGTCCCTCCCAAAACCATCACCGGCAGCATTCGTTCTGACCTTGTTCTCATCGATAAGGTCATCGGAGTCGGCGAAACTGCCATCTCTGACCATCGCTCTTCGCAACCGACCTTTGAAGAAATCGCCCGCTTGGCGGCTGAATGCCGGGTGGGCGGAATGCTCGGAGGAAAGGCCGGTGTCCTCCATCTCCATCTCGGCGACGGCCAGCGGCGGCTGGAGCTGCTCTTCCGGCTGATTCGCGAGACAGAAATCCCGGCCACGCAAGTGATCCCGACCCATGTCAACCGGTCGAGCGAGCTTTTCGAGGAAGCGATCGCCTTCGCCTTAGAAGGCGGTTACTTCGACCTGACGGCCGGACCTGAGCCTGAACCCGAGGATAGCTCCGAGGTGAGCATAGAGAAGGCCATCGCCCTTTGCCTCAAAAGGCAAGTTCCCCTAACCCGGGTCACCATAAGCTCAGACAGCAACGGAAGCCTGCCTGTTTTTGACCGAGCCGGAAATCTCGTCGAACTGACTATCGCCACGGAAAAAGACCTCATGCTTAGCTTCTGCTCCCTGCTCCAGAAAAAAATCCTAAGGATGGAAGACTGCATCAGGCTTTTCTCCACAAACGCCGCCTCTTTTTACAAGCTCTCGAGCAAGGGCGAGATCAAACCCGGAAAAGATGCTGACCTCATTCTTCTCAATAAAGATCTCGAACTGCGCGACGTTTACTCGCGGGGAAGAAGGATGATGGCTGAAGGCAAGCTTCTCGCGAAAGGAACGTTCCGCCCCCTGCCATAAGGAGACCTGATGGAAGAAACGAAGTCGAAAGCGCCAAAAGGGCCGAGTTTTGTCGTTGCTCTGGTGCCTCTCACCGCCATGGGGCTTTTGCTCGGTGTGGGCTATGGAATCTACAGAATCCGGCCCCAGGTTCTCCTTGTGGCTGCTGCCTTCCTCACGGGCTGCTTGGGTTTCCTCCTTCACTTCACCTGGAAAGATATGGAAAGAGGGATTGTGGACAGCATCCATAAGGCCATGCCCGCCATCCTGATCATGCTCTGCGTGGGCATTCTCATCGGTTCTTGGATTGTCTGCGGGACCATTCCGATGATTATCTATTACGGTTTGAAGCTTATCTCTCCCCAGTCCTTCCTGTTTACAGCCTGTCTTGTCTGCAGCATCGTTTCCCTTGCCACAGGAACGTCATGGGGGACCATCGGCACTCTCGGAGTGGCCTTTATAGGAATCGCCATGGGACTGGGCATGCCTCTCGGTCCGGCTGCGGGTGCTGTCGTGGCCGGCGCGTATTTTGGCGATAAGATGTCTCCTTTTTCCGACGTGACGAATCTTGCTCCCGTCGCTGCCGGGTCCAACCTTTTTGACCATATCAAACACATGCTCTGGTCGGCCGTCCCTGCCTGGCTCATAAGCCTTGCCGCCTATTTTCTTATCGGGCTAAGGTATAAGGGCCGGCCTGTGGAATCGGAGACGGTGTCCCTCATCCTCCGGACACTCAAAGAAAACTTCCGTTTTCATATCCTTCTTCTTTTGCCTTTAGTGATTGTTTTTTATTTTGCTTTCACCAAGAAGCCAACGATCCCGGGCATGCTTATTTCTGCTCTTACCGCCGGCATCCTGGCCGTTATTTTCCAGAAGGCTTCGGCGGTGGAGGTAGCCACGGCCATGAATTCAGGTTACCAGGCCCATACAGGGGTGGCCGATGTCGATAAGCTGATCTCCAAAGGCGGGATGATGAGCATGATGGAGACTCAGCTTGTGGCCTTTACGGCCTTTAGCTTCGGCGGCATCATGCAGCGTACGGGGATGCTGGCTGTGATTCTCGACCGGGTGATGATTTTCGCCAACAAAGTCTGGAGCATCGTCCTGACAACGATTGTCTCGGCTATTGTCACGGCTCTGGTGACGGGAAGCTCCTATCTTTCGATGATCATCCCGGGAGAACTCCTGGCGCCTATCTACAAGAAAAAAGGGCTGGCGGCGAAAAATCTTTCCCGGATCATTGAGGAAAGCGGTGCCATCATCGTTCCGTTGATCCCCTGGAGCATGGCAGGTGTTTACATTACGGGGACGATCGGTGTGCCGACTTTTTCTTATCTGCCCTGGGCTTTTATGAACTATGTCGCAGTCATCATTCTGGCCGTCTTCGGGTTCACCGGGTTCACGATGGCCGCGAAAACCCGGGAGGATGAAACCCAGATCGGAAGCTGACGACTGGTCGTCCTTGAGTCAAACTGGCATCCCGAGGCGCTTTGCTCCGTGGGGATCTCAACGGAGAGCGTCAGTCTTCTTTTTTGACCTCACCCAATGCTTTGGCAAATTTCTCCTTGGCCTTTTCAAGCTTTTTCTTCTCGAGCTCAGCAGTGGCTTCAAACTTCCGATCAAACTCTTCCTTCCGCTTCTTTTCTTTCAGAAGAAGCTCGTCCAGCGTGCCCTTCTTCTTCGCTCCCTTTTTCTCCGTCTGGATGACTCCCTGGGTGACTCCATCTACCCAGAGCACAGACTGGCAGCAAGGACAGACGATTTGAAATATCCCGGCCTTTTTCTTTTCCTCGTTCATTTCCTTTCCAATGTAGCAGAAAAAAGCAAAATGATAAATAGGCTCAGGCAGCGGGGTTATCTCTCCAAATCCGTGATGCTGGGAGGGCTGGAAAGGGATTCGCTCCCTCCCTTTCCAGCCCCCCAATATTCTAATCTTAATGAGAACCGTCCCCATCTTTACAGGTTATGCCTTTTCAGCAGTTTGAAAAGTCCCTGCCGGCTCAGGCCGATTTCCTCGGCTGTGCGCGACTTGTTGCGGCCGAAGCGCAATAGAGCTTGGTTCAAGAACCTCTTCTCAAACTCAGCTTTGGCCTCGAAGAAGTTATAAGTAACAATGGGAGAGCTTTCTTTTTGGGGGTTGACCTTCGCCGAAAGATAATCTTCTTTGATCAAACCGTCATCGCCGGATAAGATCAGACACCTCTGGATTTCATTCTGGAGCTCTCGGATATTTCCCGGCCAGGAATAGTTCATGAAGAGCTCCAACGCCCGAGGAGAAAAGTAAGCCCTCTCTCGCCTCATTTCCCGGCAGTACTTCTCGAGAAAATGGTCAACAAGGAGAAGGAGATCTCCTTTTCTCTCTCGGAGAGGCGGGACTTCAATAGCGAGAATGCGCAGACGGTAGTAGAGATCGATCCTGAAGTTCCCCTGCTCGATCTCTTTTTCTATATTCTTATTGGTGGCGCTGACGAAGCGGACATCGACGCGGCGCGTTCGCGTCTCTCCGACCCTTCGGATTTCCTTCTCCTGGAGAAGCCGCAAGAGTTTGGCTTGAAGAGGCAGCGACAAATCCCCTATCTCATCCAAAAAGAAGGTCCCGCCGCAGGCTTCCTCGATCAGCCCCGCCTTGTCCCGAAGCGCCCCTGTAAAGGCTCCCTTGGCATGACCAAAGAGCTCGCTCTCCAGGAGATGGTCAGGAATGGCGCCACAATTCAGTGCGATGAACGGGCCTCCCTTTCTCGCTCCCCTCTCATGAATAGACCTGGCGATAAGCTCCTTTCCTGTGCCGCTCTCGCCATAGATAAAAACAGGCGCATCTGTATCTTTGACCTTCTCGATCAGCGTCTGGATCAGCGAAGAAGCCCGGCTTTGCCCTATGAGCGGTCCAGATTCCCAGAGATGTTCAGGCTCCTTATCAGGGTTTTTATGGCTGAAGCCGTTTTTGATGATGGGCTGGAGGGATTGGGAGAGGAAAGTTAGAAGCTCCGAGTCTTCCAAAGAATAAGGCCTTAACCCGGAATCACGACAAAGACAGACGGCGCCCGCTGGCCGATTTTCCACCAAGAAAGGCAAACAGAGAAGGCTCTGACTTTCCCCGCCAAGGCTATGCTGATGGCCGTTCAAAGATGAGCAGTCTCTGCTTTCCACCAGGAGAGGACGCTTCTCCTGGACCGCTTTTTGGATGATTCTGTTACTGCCGGAGACAAAGGAATTTTCTGAGCCAGGCCAGCTTCTTTCAAAGACAATCTGGTTGTCTTCATCGAGAAGCACGAGCCGGGCAAGACTTGAAGGAATTTCTTCACAGATGATTCGAAGAAACTTAGCCAAGAAAGACTGAATCTGGTCAGGTTTTATTCCCACACCCAATTTAACGATAGTCCATCCCTCTTTTTCTCAGACTAAGGCAAACGAAACAAAAGAAAATGGGGAAGGTTCTCAAAAGAAAAAAGAGAACCGTCCCCTATTTTTTCACCTTCTGTTGGACGTCTCTGTAACCGGGATCCCAATCTTTGATTCTCTGATAGAGTTCCAAAGCTTTATGCTTGTCTCCCTTATCCTCATAAAGGGAGGCCAGTTCATACTCAAGGGAATAAAATTCGCCCGACCCCTTTTGCACCAATTTCAGGCATTCCTGGAGCCACTTGAAGGCTTCCCCGAAGTCATTTTTCTGCCGGTAAGTCTTGCTGATGATGCTGTAGCATTCCAGCGTTCGGCGCGGTTCCTCAGAAGCGAGAAGGAACTCTTCGATGGCTTCATCGAACAGGTTCTGTTCGAGAAAAGCCAGGCCAAGATGAAAACGGGTCTCGTAGTCTTTAGAGTCGATTTTCATGCGAACCTGTTCTTTAAAGTCCCGGACAATTTCAGAAAGCTCCTTCTCTAAGATGGAAATATCGCCTCTGAGCTGCTGAGAGAAGACGCTCCGGATCATGGCGAGCTCTTCCTCTATTTTTTCGCTGAGGTCATAATATCTCGTCTCAGCGGACTCCTCAGAAGGGAGAGGGAGGATCTCCGTGTCGGCAAAAAGATCTGCCGCGGTGACCTTTTTTTCAGTCCCACCCTCATCCTGAAGAAGAGAAAGAAAAGTCTTAGCCAGCTCCGGGGTGGCTTCAATCTTTTCTTCGATTTCCTGGATCTTTCCAACGCGAAAAGGAATTTCCTCGGCCTTGATATCAGTCCTTATTTTTTCCAAAGCCGCCATTTTTTCCTCTATTTTGGGGGAATGAGGAAATTTATGGCTTAGGTTTTCCAGAATTCTCCGGGCATTCCGGATGAGGCCTTGGTTCACATACAGGTCCACTTTGGCCAGAAGAATATCGACGCTTTGTTCATCTTCTGCGGCAGAAGCTAAGAGCTCTTCCTCCCCTAATTTTTCATCCACAAACCCAAGCTGTTTCCGCAAACTCCGGTACGCTTGGGCGAGCTCCTCATCTTTCGGACAAAGTTCCACAAGCTCGGCGAGAGCAACAAACATTGTCTCAGTCAATTTTCGGGCCCGGGCCTCTCCCAAGATGACCCGGTAGACCACTTCCAAGTTGTTTCTCTGATTCTTGGACTTATAGATGGCGGCCAATTTTTCCAAGGCCGGAAGATGAAGACGTTTGGTCATGAGAATAATACCCAAAAGGCCTACGGCTCTGTCCTCCTTTTGTTTTTTAATCAAGTTAGCGATGAGCGGCTCCAAAAGCTCATAGGCTTTTTCCGGTCTGTCTTGGAGGCTGTAGACTTTTCCCAGCTTGATTCTGGCCCTGGGGTTGAGGGGATATTTAGCGATAATTCCCGCAAATATCTTTTCAGCCTTCTCGAGCTCCCGCTCCTCAAGATAGAGCGTTCCCAGGGCATTCTGAAAATGAACGTTCGCTTCATCTTTTCTAAGGATTTCATTGACGATTCCTATCGCTTCTATCCTGCGGCCGCTTCTCTTGAGGACCTCAATAAGATTTGTCAGAGTCCGCTCGTCGTCTCTTTTGAGCGATTGAGCCTGCTGGATGATTTTCTCAGCCTCCTCAAGTTGGCTCCGCTGGAGCTGAAGCTCCGCGGCATCATCGAGCTGAGAGACGGCCTCTTCAATAAATCCTTCCTGACGGAACAGCTCTGCCAGAGTGAGCTTAAAGGAAATGTTTTCATGGTCCAGCTTGATCAGCTTCTCGTAGAGGAACATGAGTTCTTTGGTGCGCTTCTCCCTCCGCAGCCTCTGCTCTGCTTTCAGATACTCTCTTTTGGCTTCCGCTGTGAAACCCTGTCTGTTGAATAAGTCACCCATCCTGACGATGATAATCACATTGTCAGGTTCAATTTTGCTGATTTTCTTATAGATAGCTAAGGCCTGGGAGTAAAAGCCTCTGGATTCGTAGTAGCTGGCGACGGACTGAAATGTTTTGACAGCTTCATCATTTCGGCCCAGCCTCACATAAAGGTCGCCGATGATGTTGTTGATGGTGAGGTCAGGCGTTTCTCCAATGAGAAGCTTTTTGTACTCGGCAATGGCCTCTTCGATTCGGCCAGCTTTGATCTGCCGTTCCGCAAGCTCGATGATTCTCGCCTTATCTATCTTTTCATTCATCTCGGGTTAACTTTTCCCTCAAGATTAAAAGTCAAGCGGTGCAGCGGGGTAGGCCCCTTCTGTTTCAGAGCTTGATAATGCTCTTTGGTGCCATAGCCCTTATTCTTGGCGAGATGATAGCCGGCGAAAAAATTCTCGAAAAGAATCATCATCTCATCCCGGACGACTTTGGCTACGATAGAAGCCGCGGCAATTGAAATGCTTTTTCGGTCGCCCCCCGGGAGGCAAAGCTGGGGGCAGCCAAACCTTCCTTTTTGGTTTTTAAATCCATCTATCAAAAGGTAATCCGGCCGCACGGCTAAGCTTTCCACCGCCCTTTTCATCGCCTCAAGCGAGGCCCAATAAATGTTTATGAGGTCAATTTCCCTGTTTGTGGCCGAGCCCACTCCCACAGCCATAGCCTCGGCCAAGATGCAACCCGCCAGTTCTTTGCGCTTCTGCGGAGACAACACCTTTGAATCATTGACTTCTCTAAGCCATCCCTTGACCGGGCCTTCAATCCATCGTGGCGGAAGAACAACGGCCGCCGCCACAACAGGACCGAAAAGGGCTCCTCTCCCCGCCTCATCGACTCCAGCGATGGTCTTAAACCGCTGTCTTAGTATCTGTCTTTCGATCTTGAAGCTTGCCATTTCTGCTCAGGAGCAAGAAGAATGGCCTGGCGCGGTCTTCCCCTCCTACTTAGCTTCCTTAAGCTTTGCGGCTTTGCCCTTGAGTTCACGCAGATAATAAAGCTTGGCCCTCCTGACTCTTCCTTTCTTGAGGACTTCGACCTTTTTTATGGTCTTGGCGTGCAGAGGAAAGATTCTCTCCACCCCCACACCGAAGGATGTCTTCCGCACCGTGAATGTCGCCCCTAAGCCGCTTCCTCTCCTGGCAATCACATCTCCCTTGAAAACCTGAATTCGCTCTTTATCCCCTTCTTTGATAATGACGTGCACCCTAACTGTATCCCCCACTGTGAACGGTTCCAGGTCTGTTCTTCGTTCCTTCTCTTCGACCAAATCAATCAGGCTCATTTTCCTTTCCTTTCTTTTTCATTGATTCCAATATTTTTTTATCTTCAAGTCCTAATTTTTTCCTCCTCAGAAGGTCAGGCCGGAGAGACCAGGTCTTCTCCAGAGCCTTTCTCCAGCGCCAAGAATGAATTTTAGCATGATCCCCTGAGAAAAGCACCTGCGGAACTTTCTTGCCCCTGAAATCGCGAGGCCGGGTGTAATGGGGAAAATCAAGGAGTCCATCGAAAAAAGAATCGCATCGGACAGACTCCCCTTTGCCGACCACACCGGGAATAAACCTGGATACGGTATCCACAATCACCCAGGCTGCCGGCTCGCCTCCAGTCAAAACATAGTCGCCGATGGAAAGCTCGCCATCAACCAAGTCCTGACCGACTCTCTCATCCACTCCTTCATAACGGCCGCAGATCAGGATGACTTGAGGAACACGGGAAAGCTCCTCCGCCAGATGGGAATCAAATTTGGCTCCCTGAGGCGAAAGTAAGTAAACGAGGCTCTTCTCACTTTTTTTTTTGATCCTCTCCACAGCCTCAAAGATGGGTTCGGGTTTGAGAACCATGCCTTCTCCTCCGCCAAAAGGGCGGTCATCCACTTGTTTGTGCTTGTCGTAGGCAAAATCCCTCAAATTATGGACACACACCTCTACAAGCCCCTTCTCCAGTGCTCGTTTGACCACTCCTCCTGAAAAAACGCTGGCGAACATTTCAGGGAAGATGGTGATTATATCAAATCTCATTCAAGTCCAGAAGCCCAGCAGGAGGGTCGATACGGATTTCTTTTTTGGCTAAGTTGACCTCCTTACAGATAGACTCGTGAAAGGGAATAAGAATTTCTTTTCCCTCCCTTTCGACAACCAGCAGGTCATTTGCCGGGATGGAGAGAACATCCACAACCTTGCCAATGACCTCTCCTTCCTTATTTAGAACGGAACAGCCGCTCAACTGGAAAAGGTAATATTGATCTCTTCCGGAACATCTCAGGTTTTCTTCAGAGACAAAGATCTCCGAGCCTGCGAAGCAGTCGGCCTGAGGCAGAGAATCCACGCCCGCGAGCTTGATATGGCAGGCTCTTCCTCTGGGGATTAAGGATTCGACTTGAAATTCCTTGAGCGCCCCCTCTTTCCCTACGAATACCGTCCTGAGCCCGGATAACTCTATCAGGTTATTATCGTAGAATTTAAGCCTAAGCTCTCCTTTCTCTCCGTGGCTTCTTAATATCTTCCCGACGCTTATCAATTAGCCTTTTTCAATGATTTCGAGGTTAAATCTCCTCTTCAGCTTCATCCCTGCTGCACCCAAGATAATCCGAATGGCCCGCGCTGTTCTTCCCTGTTTTCCGATGACCTTACCTAAATCTTCCGGAGCGACCTTGAGTTCAAGGATCGTGGTCTGTTCCCCTTCCAGCTGGGAAACCTGCACCTTTTCCGGACTGTCCACTAACGATTTGGCGATCAATTCTACAAGTTCCTTCACTGTAACCTCCTTTAAGTTTAAGAATGTTTAAGCGGAACGCTTGTTGATTTGGTAGCTTTATTTAAAAGAGATTGGACCGTTTGAGATGCCCGAGCTCCCTTTTGCAGCCAATAATTGGCTTTCTCGTGGTCGATTTGAATTTCAGCTGGGGCCTTCAACGGGTTGTAGGTGCCGATGAAGTCTTTGGCTCTGCTCTGCCTGGGGCTCTTCGATTCCATGACAACAATCCGATAAAAAGGCTTCTTTTTTGCGCCAAAACGCATCAATCGCATACTTAACATGGTTAAACCGTAATCCTTTAAAAATGATTTCAAATGATAGCGAAAAATCGCCTTTAAGTCAACTTCTTTTATCAAAAGGATTTTAACATTCGAAGCTTAAAGTGGTAATTTTTTTCGCAATGGCAGAACTGATTACACTCTGTTACGGTGGGAAAAATGCTATTTTTGCGCGAAAAACATCGGCAATCTCATTCTCTTCTTGCTTGCCATCTCCCAGCACGGCGGCTGCCAGGCCATTGCCGAACGTGCCCAACTCTACCGGCCCGAATCCCTGCAGCAGTTTCCTCCGACTGCGCTCATCCCGGAACTTCCTTTTCCCATCCTTTTCTGGTTCATCCTCGACTTCCAGAACAACCCTTTCTGCCAAAGCACAGGCTTCCTTTTTCTGCTGAGCTTATTGCTCTTGACCATGGTAACGCTATTGACTCCGTCTTCATCTTCGCCCAATTTTTGACTCTTTGCCGGATGATTTTGATGTTGCCCGTTTCTTTGTTTTCCCTGATTTCATAGACAAAGCCGTGCTTGATGAGCACAGGCCTGAACGGAAGCTCTGTCGTGCAGAGATAATAGCCGTCCTTCGAAAAAACATCAAAAGCGAACTCCCGGCTTTCATCCAGGACGGACTTGGTCTTCATGACATAGATCCGGCCGGCGTCGTCAGCCATAAGGCTGCTGAAAAAGCGTCTGTGTTCGGGAAAGACCATCTCCTCTCTGGGATTGGGATTCCCTGCCCTCCACACAGCGGCCATGGCGCCTTTCTCCTCGAGGATTTATATGGTTTAGCGGGAGCGGGGGATGGAGGAGATGATCTTTTTGAATTGAGACTGTTTCATCATCTTCCTCATCTCCAGGAACTGCTTCAACAACTGATTGACCTCGAAAACAGGCCTCCCCGAGCCTTTGGCGATGCGGAGGCGGCGGCGGCCGTCGATAATCCTCGGGTCCTGCCTTTCTCGCGGCGTCATCGAGTTGATGATCGCCTCAAAGTGGAAGACCTTTTTGTCGTCCATTTCCACGGCTGACATATTCTTGAACATCCCTGCCTTGGGAAGATATTTCAGGATCGAGGATAGGGAGCCCATTTTTTTTATCTGGAGGAGCTGTTTCCTGAAATCCTCGAGCGTAAATTCCTCTTTTTGCAGCTTCCGGGCGATCTCCTCGGCCTCTTTGACATCCGCTTCCTGCTCCGCCTTCTCGATCAGGCTGAGGATATCTCCCATCCCGAGGATGCGGGAGGCCATCCGGTCGGGATGGAAGACCTCGAGCTTGTCGAATTTCTCGCCTGTCCCGACAAACTTGATCGGCTTCCCTGTGACCGAGACGATCGACAGGGCGGCTCCACCCCTGGCGTCTCCATCGAGCTTTGTCAGAATGACAGACGTAAGGCCGATCTTCTCTTCAAAAGCCTGGGCAGACCGGACAGCATCCTGTCCTGTCATCGCATCCCCGACATAGATGATTTCTGTAGGCTGGAGGGCTTCCTTGACCAGGAGGAGCTCATCCATGAGCTCCTCGTCCACATGAAGCCTTCCGGCTGTGTCAACGATGACGGGGTCATGGCCCCTGTTTTTGGCGTGGAGGGCAAGCTCTTTGAGGGATGTCTGGGGAGAAGACATCCGTTCCTTGCTCATTTCATAGAAAGGCAGGTTGAGCTCGCTGGCAATCATCTGCAATTGATCTTGCGCAGCCGGCCTTTTCAGGTCGAAAGAGACAAGAAGCGGATTTTTCTGCAAACTGAGAGCCCATTTAGCCAGCTTCCCGCAGGAAGTCGTCTTGCCCGAGCCCTGAAGCCCGACCAGCATGAAAATAGACAGCGGACGGCCGGCAAAACGCAGAGGTTGAGCTTCCTGGCCGAGGATGAAAGTCAGCTCGTCCCGGACAATCTTGATCACCTGCTGGGCCGGCGTCAGACTGTCCAGGACTTCACGATTCAAAGCCTTGGCCTGGATTTTCTCGATGATCTCTTTGACGACTTTGTAATTAACGTCCGCCTCGAGAAGGGCCAGGCGGATCATCCTCAGGGCTTCCGCCATGTTCTTTTCAGTAATCTTCCCTTCACCCCGCAGAAACTTCATCACCTTCTGGAGGCGGGCTGAAAGCTGATCGAACATCTTCTTCCCTGTTAAACGTTGCTTCGGCTTCCCCATCTTAAGTGATTTTCTTCCCTCAAGTCAAACTGTCGGAAGATGGGGACGGTTCTCAACGAGAGCCATTCCCCCTAGGAACCGCCTGCTTGACAATTTCCTCCTTTATAAGTAACGTATTTATTACCTGAAGAAGCTACACTGCCCCTGAGGATATAAAATTAGGCGCAATTGACCTCTCTGGAGGACAGTTTTATGAAAAACAAGATTGATTACGAAGAAATCACGAGGCTCGTCAACTTCCTGGAAGAAAAAAAGTTGACCCATTTTGAGCTGGAAGTTGAGGGGTTTAAGATTAAAATCAGCCGGGCCGTGGCTTCAGCCTCTGTCCCGGAAAAAACCTCTGTGCCAGGTTCCAGCCCGCAAGCCAGAAATGAAAAAGCCCCATTTCCAGCGGGAATGTATCCCCAGGAATCCAGCGATAGCCTTCATTACGTCACTTCTCCTATGGTGGGCACTTTTTACCGGGCTCCCGACCCTACCTCTCCTCCATTTGTCGATGTCGGAGACGAAGTGAAAAAGAGCCAGACCCTTTGCATCATCGAAGCCATGAAGCTGATGAACGAAATCGAAGCCGAAGTGGAAGGAATAATCAAGGAAATCTATGTGGAAAACGGAAAACCCGTCGAATACGGACAGAAACTGTTCGCTATCCAACCTGTCATCTGATTTCTGATGTTTTCTAAGATCCTTATAGCCAACAGAGGTGAGATCGCCCTCCGGATCATCCGGGCCGCTCGCGAACTGGGGATAAAAACGGTTGCTGTCTTCTCCGAAAGCGACCGGAGCACGCTGCATGCCGTGCTGGCCGATGAAAAAATGTGCATCGGCCCAGGCCGAGCCACTGATAGTTACCTCAATATCCCCAACATTCTCAGTGCTGCCGACATCCATCAGGCAGACGCCATCCATCCAGGCTACGGGTTCCTGGCTGAAAATCCTCGTTTCGCCGAGATTTGCGAATCATCTGGAATCACCTTCATCGGCCCCCCTCCCTCTCTGATCAAGCTCATGGGGAACAAAAGCCTGGCCCGCCAGGAAATGAGGAGGGCCAAACTCCCCATCCTCCCGGGAAGCGATGAAATCGTCGAAGATATTGCCGAGGCCAGGAAAATTGCCAAGAAGATGGGCTACCCGGTTATCTTAAAGGCTGCTGCCGGTGGCGGCGGCAAGGGGATGAGGATCGCTCGGTCGCAGACGCAGCTCGAAGAGCACTTCAGCCTGGCTCAGAATGAAGCCAAGTCTGCATTTAATGACTCTTCTCTGTATATCGAAAAATACCTCCCCAATGCCCGTCACATCGAGATTCAGGTCATTGGCGACAAGAAAGGAAACGTGATCGCCCTTGGAGAGAGGGAGTGTTCGATTCAGCGGAAGCATCAAAAAATCATCGAGGAGACGCCCTCGCCTTATATAGATGAGCGGCTGCGCAAAAAGATGATCAAATCCGCTGAGGACGCCGCGCGCTCCATAGCCTACGAGAGTCTCGGGACCTTTGAGTTTTTAGTGGATGAAAAGAAAAATTTTTACTTCATGGAAGCCAACACCCGTGTCCAGGTTGAGCATCCCATCACGGAGATGGTCTACAACATCGATTTAATCAAAGAGCAAATCGCCATAGCTGCCGGGGAGAAGCTCTCCATCCCGGATGACCTGGAGATGAGGGGCCACAGCATGGAATGCCGCATCAACGCTGAGGACCCGGTCACCTTCAGCCCATCGCCGGGCACGATTGATTTCCTCGTCCTGCCAGGAGGAGCCGGCATCCGGGTCGATTCAGCCGCCTACCAGGGCTGGAAAATCCCCCCCGACTATGATTCTCTTGTGGCTAAAATCGCGGCTTTAGCGCCTTCGCGGCCGCAGGTCATCAAAAAAATGCAGGCGGCGTTAGAGATGACAACATTTGTCGGGATAAAAACCAATCTGCCTCTTCATCTGTCTATTCTATCCGACTCTGATTTCATCAACGGCCAATACAATACCCAATTCATGGAAAGATTTCTCGAGAAAAACAACCAGCCGAAATAAGCCTTGCCTGTCTTCTTCTGAGGCCGTTATAATGGTGACTTGAAATTCGCCTGCATTATCGCCGCTGACATTCTCATTGATCCCCAGGAAAAGGCGGCCTTTCGCCGGCATCTCTACCTGATTTTCTAATCCTACGAAAAAGACCTGGGCGACCTCCTCTTTTTTTTCTTCGCCCGTCTTCTCGTCGACGAACACCGATATAGATATGACCACCTTTCCAATGAGAGCTCCCAAGTTTTTCTCAGGCAGGGGCTGCCGGACCGTTCGGAGGTCATAACCTTCAGGACCGCATTCGGCCTGGGGATTCCCCTTTTGAAGGGAGATTTTTCCTGTGGCCTTAAAAACGATCTTCTGGCCTACCGTGACATCCATTCCCGTATCCGTCCAGGGGAGATTTCCTGGAACGGCAACAACCAAGGCTCGTTGTTCAGACAGATTAGACTCTCTGTCATCTTGAGCCCTCTTCAGAGAAGATTCAAAAAAAGTTTCCCCTGACAAAGGATGACATAACAAGAGAAACAAGGACACAGCGAGATATTCATGCTTTTTCTTACCGATTGTCATTGACTACCGAATTTTCCCCATCTTAAGCACCTGCATCATCGGCTCATGAATCAAGCCATTCGTTGCCAGGGCTTCGGGCTTGTAAATGCTGAACTCTCCCCCGTTAAAATCCGACAGCCGGCCTCCTGCCTCCTCGACGATCAAACTCCCAGCGGCCATATCCCAGGGATGGAGCTTCAGTTCCCAAAACCCATCAAACCGGCCGCAGGCAACGTAGCAAAGGTCCAAGGCCGCGGAGCCGCAGCGACGGATGGCCTGGACGCGGGTCAAAAAATTATTGAAATGGACGGCATTGTTGATGGAGCTGATCCGGATGTCGTAAGGGAAGCCTGTGGCCACAAGGCTTTTGCCAAGGTCATGCTCAGAGGAAACACGAATTTTTCTCCCGTTAAGGAAAGCGCCTTCCTCTTCGAGCGCCTGAAACAACTCTTCCTGCATAGGATCGTAAACTACGCCAAGAATAATTCTTCCTTGAAACTCCAGGCCGATGGAAACACAGAAAATGGGAACGCGGTGGGCATAATTCGTCGTGCCATCCAGGGGATCGATGATCCAGCGGAACTCTCCTCTCTCCCTCTGACTCAGTCCTTCCTCAGCAAGGAAACCATGGCCAGGAAAAGAGCCGGAGAGTCGGTCAAGAATCATCTCTTGAGCTTTTTCATCAAAATTTGTTACCAGGTCAACGGTCCCCTTGAAGGAGATTTCTCTTCCTTCATTCATGCCCTGTTTGAGCATTTTTCCTGCTTCAAGTGCAGCCTCCCGGGCCGCCCGCAAAAATTCTGACCAACTACCCATAGCCAATCTATATTATCAACTCTCTGAGCTCTTCGCAATCTCCTAAGACGGCCTGAATTTGCCCATTAGACAAACTCCCTCATGTCATCGCGAGCACCCAACGGGTGTGTGGCGATTTCATGATTATCGCGTAGCATCCTGAGATTCTTCACTTCGTTCGGAATGACCCTTCGGGTCAGATCACTTCGCTTCCCGCCACGCTGCGCTCGCGGCTTCGGCTCACTCGTGATGACATAGTCCTATCAATTTTGGGGACGGATTTAGAGATGCTTACCTTCACCTTAAACCTTTTGCCCTTTCTCCCGTAATATATTATGATATATGCGAAAAAGCATGAGATATCGCATTATCTGGTATAGGAAAATGAAAGAACAAAAGAATCCCAAATCCAGGCGGAAAAAGATACTCATCATTTCCGCTGTCGTAATTGTCATCGGAATTGTCGTTCTTTTCAACCTCCGGGCGAAAAGAGAAAAATCGGTGAAAGTCTCGGTCGAAACGATCAAACTCCATGACTTGACTTCGACCGTATCGGCCTCGGGCGAGGTGAAGCCAAAGAAGAGTGTCAACATCAGTGCCCTTGTGCCGGGCCGCATCATCAAGATCGCCGTTGTCGAAGGCCAGGAGGTCAGAGCAGGGGATTTTCTGCTCAAGCTTGACTCAACCCAATACGAGGCTAATACCGAAAGAGATCAGGCTCTAATCCAGTCTTATAGATCCCAGCTCATCCAGGCAGAGGCCCGGATGAAAAGGGAACAGAATAACTATGACAGGCAAAAACAGCTCTTCGATAGCAAGCTTATTTCAGAGGAACAATTGGAAGATGCCAAAGTCCAATATGATATCGCCCGGGCCGAGACTGAGGGCTTTCGCCACCAAATCCAGCAGGCTGAAGCCTCTCTCAAGAGCTCTCTCGACAGCCTGAGCAAGACTATCTATAACTCTCCGATTGACGGCGTTATCACCAGCCTTCCTGTAGAAGAAGGAGAGGTGGCCATCATCGGAACAATGAACATGCCCGGGACTGTCTTCATGACCATCGCCGACCTCTCAGAGATGCAGGTGGAAGTTGAGGTGGACGAGACAGATGTGGTCGGCGTCCGCCTCGGACAAAATGCAGACGTGAAAGTCGATGCCCTGCCTAATCAAGTCCTCAAAGGAACCGTGACAGAGATCGGAAGCTCGGCCCTTGAAAAAGTGGCCGCCGCACAGCAGGAATCCAGGGATTTCCAGGTCAAAGTCACCTTGGATACTCCTCCTAAAAGCCTAAAACCGGGACTTTCGGCCTCGGCGGACATCATCACTGCGGAGAAGAAAGGAGTCCTGGCCATTCCCATCTCGGCTTTGGTTCTCAGGGAAAAAGAAAGCAAGGACCCCGCCAAGAAAGAGAAAGAAGAGGAAGAGGGCGTCTATGTCGTCGAGAACGGGCGAGCCAGATTCTTCCCCGCCAGCAAAGGGATCATGGGAGGTCTCCTCATCGAGATCATCTCCGGCCTCAAAGAAGGCCAAGCGGTTATCGTCGGGCCCTACAACGCCCTTCGCGAACTCAAGGACGGAATCCTCATCAAACCCGAGGAAAAGAAAGAAGGGTAAGAATGGACTCCCAGGACAGCGCCGTCATCAGGGCTGAAAACCTCTGGAAAATCTATAAGCTTGAAAAGCAGGAAGTCGTAGCCCTCCAGGGAGTCTCTTTTACCGTCCTGCCTAACGAATTTTTAGCTATCATGGGCCCTTCTGGTTCCGGAAAATCAACCTTAATGAACCTCATCGGCTGTCTGGATACGCCGACCGAAGGTCACTACTACCTCAAAGGGAAATTGGTCAGTGCGATGAGCGAAAACGAGTTAGCCTACATCCGCAACCGCGATATCGGGTTTGTTTTCCAGGTTTTCAATCTTCTCGCGCGGGCCACAGCCTTCCGCAATGTCGAGCTTCCCCTGATCTACAAAGGAACAAAGAAAAAAGAAAGAGAAGAGAGAGTCAAGAAAGCCTTGAATATGGTGGAGATGACGGGCAGGATGAACCACCGGCCTCCCGAGCTTTCCGGAGGGGAGAGGCAGCGGGTTGCCATTGCCCGCGCTTTGGTCAATGAACCCTCCATGCTTTTGGCCGATGAGCCCACGGGAAACCTCGATTCGAAAACAGGATCAGAGCTCATGAACCTCTTTCGCAAGCTCCACGCTCAAGGAAATACTGTCATCATCGTGACCCATGACAGAGACATCGCCAGCCAAACGCAGCGGATTATTTTTCTCAAAGATGGCAAGATTGAGAGAGAAGAGCGGAAAGGAGGATGAGGATGAACTTCTTCAGCCGTTTTTTTGGAACATTCTTTGACCCAGGCCGAACCTTTGCCGCCCTCTCCGAGAAACCCATCTGGGTTAATGCCCTGATTGTGCTTCTCATTGTGAGCGCCGCCTTTAGCTATCTTGTCGCCCCCTTCATGCAAAAGGACAGCCTCCTGATGATGGAGGACAATGCGGCAAAGCTTAAGCAAAAATGGGGTGAAGAGAGATATAATCAGGCCCTCCAGCGGACAAAAAGCACCTCCCAGACCGGTCTTCTCATTCGTTCAATGGTACTCAGCCCTGTGACTCTTCTCATCGGCTTCCTTTTCTCCTCATTAATTGTGCTTGGCCTGGGCCGTCTGTTCTCAACGCAGGGCAATTATCTTCAGGTTTTTTCCATCTTTCTTCACGCGAATTTTGTGGATAAAATTCTGGGCAATGCCCTCCGGCTTCTCCTTATATTCACCCGGAAATCGGTCATGCAGACCTCAACCAGCATCGCTGTTTTCTTTCCCAAACTCGAGGTCACGTCCGCTGTTTATGCCGTGATCAGCCAGTTTGACTTTTTCCAGCTCTGGCTCTTCGGCATCTTTGGTCTGGGTCTTGCCTCTGTCTTCAAAATTAACCCAAAGAGAGCCTTCATTATCTCCTTCGGGTTCTGGCTCATTAAGAGTCTGTTCTACGTTGCTTTAAATCTCTTGACGATGTCATTCATGCGCTGACCCAGGATCTAATACAAACGTAATTACTACCATTACATAGTCATGCGAGCGACCATCGGGAGCGTGGCAATCCGACGAAGTCGCCGCGAGCGTAGCGTGGCGGTCTCAGTTTGGGATTGCTTCGTCACTTCGTTCCTCGCAATGACAATTCACTTAACGCGTTTGTGTCTAATTCAGAAACTGCGAACCTGTCTCCAAATTTTTTAGGGGCGCTATCCTTCGGACAATTTTGTTTGACAGAGAGGCACACTCTACATAAATTATTCATATGAACGAAAATTCCTGGCGCGGCAACTTTGCTGCTACACCTCTCCCCCAACTTCTCTTCCGCATCTGGGAAAGAAAAAAGTCCGGACACTTAAGAATTCAACGAGAGGAGGTAGAAAAAAATCTTTGTTTTTCGAAGGGCAATCTGGCCTTGGCGGAAGGCTTCTTTTCCGAGGAAGACTTTCAGATGAAATTGATGTTCACCCATATTCTCAACAGCCAACAGGTTGAGGAAGGCACAAGCTTTGCCCGAGAGAACAAGATTTCTTTTCCCCGCGCACTTGTCGAATGCGGCCTTCTTTCTCCTTCCCGCGTCTGGGAAATCCTGGCCGAATTCTGGAGAGAGGACCTAATCCCTCTTTTTGACTGGCCGCAAGCTGACTTTGTTTTCGATTCCAGCGCAAAACTGCCGGAAGCCCAGATCTTCACCGTTGCATCTACCCTCGAACTTATCCTTCAGGGAATCCGCCAAACGAAAAATTTCAGCCTTATTGAGGCTTTCCTCCCCCCTGAAACCGAATCTCTTCAGATCCTTTTGCCGGCACACGCCGACATTCTTAAGCTTGACGCGCACGAAAAATACGTTCTCAACCTTATCCAGCATTCTCCCCGGCTTCAGGACCTCTATGCCCTGAGCCAGGTTGGGAAAAAAGAAACCCAAAGGGTCATCTTCACCCTTCTTCATTTGGGTCTGGCCGGAATTTCTCAGCAAAAGAACAAGGTCAAGCCGTCGCCAGAGTTTTCCTCGGGGGGACTGGAGAAAATCTGGAGCGATTTCAACGATAAGTGCTCTTACATATTTAAATATACATCCAAAGAAATTGGGCCGGTCGCCTTAAATGTCCTGGAAAAAGCTCTGGATGATATCAGATCCAGACTGGGGCCGCCTCTGCAAGGCCTCGAACTGAGGGCCGACGGCCGCATCGAGTTCAAGCCTTTTCCTCTGATGAGCTTAAACCTCTACCACGAAGAAAGCCTTAGAAATTTTATCCGCGTCCTCAATGAAATCCTGGTGGCAGAGGTCTTGGCTGTCAAGAAAACCTTGGGCAATGCCCACGAAGCCGCGGTCGTGAAAAATTTAGAAAGAATCGGGGAGCCAACTTGAGCCGAAAACAGCTCTTCTCTCTTCTGCTCCTCATCACCCTTCTCGCCATTCTTCTCTTGATCAAAATTGGACTCTAAAGTTAAAAATTTAGTTATCATCCTGGGTCCCACAGGCGTGGGAAAAAGCGCCGCAGGCATTTATCTCGCTCAAAAATTCAACGGGGAAATCATCAACTGCGACTCAATGCAGGTTTATAAGGGCTTCGACATCGGAACGGATAAACCAACTCCGGCCATGCGCCAAAAGATTCCCCACCATCTCTTGGATATGATCGATTCTTCGGTCCAATTCACTGCGGCTGATTTTGTGAGAGAAGCTATGACGACCATCCACCTGATCGAAGGCAGGGGAAGACTTCCGTTCATTGTCGGTGGAACCGGGCTTTATCTCAGAGCCCTCCTCGAAGGTCTTTTCCCCGGGCCGGGAAAAAATGCCGCCCTGCGGGAGCATCTAGAAAGAGAGGCCCAAGAGTCAGGATTGGAAGGCCTGAGAAAGAGGCTCGAGGAGATCGATCCCTCTTATGCCCAGCTCATCGGCCAGAGAGACAAACTAAGAATTATCCGGGCCTTAGAAGTCTATTATTTGACCGAAAAGCCTATTTCTCTTCACTTTTTAAACACAAAATCTAATGTTTCCGATTTTCATATTCTCAAAATTGGTTTAAAATTAGAGAGGAAAGAGCTTTATAGGAGAATTGAAGAGAGAGTGGAACAGATGTTCAGACACGGCATTGTCGAGGAGGTCGAAAATCTTCTGGCCAAGGGTATTGAGGAGAGCGCCCCTCCCTTCCGGGCGCTGGGATATAAATATGTGCTCCAATTCCTGAAGAACCAAATCTCTCTCGAGGAAGCTGTCCTGTTGACGAAGAGAGACACCCGCCATTATGCCAAAAGGCAGATCACCTGGTTCAATAAAATGGCGGAAGTAAATTGGTTTTCTGCCGATGACTTTTCTTCTCTCTCCGGTTTTATCGAGGCGAATCTGGCATAGAATGGAAAAAGCGATCCTCGTCCACCTGACCACGAGCCAAAGAGAAAAGTCTGAGGCCGAAGAGTCAATGGAGGAGCTGGCGCGTCTCGCTTCGGCGGCAGGAGCTGAGGTCGTGGAGAAAATCTATCAGCACAGGCCCAGGATCAGCCCGAGATATTTCATCGGCGAAGGGAAAGCCGAAGAGTTGGCCCAAAGAAAAGCGGAACTCGAGGCTGACCTCATCGTCTTCGACCACAACCTCAGCCCCAACCAGCAGAGAAGCTTAGAGGACAAGGCGCAGACCAAGATTATCGACAGGACCCAGCTCATCTTAGACATTTTTGCCCAGAGAGCTAAAAGCAATGAAGGAAAGCTCCAGGTCGAACTGGCCCAGCTCAATTATCTCCTGCCCCGCCTTATTGGGAAAGGGATCGCCCTCTCCCAACAGGGAGCGGGAATCGGAACCCGCGGCCCGGGTGAGAAAAAGCTCGAAGAAGACAGACGGAGGATATTGGACAGGATTTCCAAAATCAGGAGAGAAATCCTGAGCATCCAGAAAAGGCGGCAGAACCAGAGAAAAAGCAGAAAGGAGAGCCCTGTGTCGACAATCTCTCTTGTCGGCTATACCAGTGCCGGCAAATCCACTCTCTTCAACCAGCTCAGCCATGAAGCCATGTTTACCTCGCCAGCGCTCTTCGCCACCTTGGATCCCGTCCTGCGGCGCGTTTATTTTGCGGATGGACTCTGTTTCTTCTTGAGCGATACCGTCGGTTTTATTAAAAAGCTCCCCGTTGAGCTTATCACCTCTTTCCGAGCCACTCTTGAGGAAATCAAAGAAGCGGACTGCATCTGCCACATCATCGATATCTCCTCGCCGACCGCAGAACAACAGACCAAAGCCGTGGAAAATGTTCTCTCGGAGATCGGCATCACGGATGTCCCTATCATAAATGTTTTCAATAAAATAGACCTTCTTCCTTCGAAGGACGAGCTCCTCGAGAGAAACGCTTCTTCCGGCGACCGAAGTGTTTATGTTTCGGCGAAAACAGGAGAAGGAATCTCGAGCCTCAACGAAAAAATCCGCTCTCTCCTCTTCAAAGATTACCGCTTGTTTCATCTGCGGATTCCCAAGGAAAAGAAAGACATGCTCTCTTCCTTTCGCCGATGGTCTTTGGTGTTGAAGAAAAGAGAAGATGGAGATTATTCTGAAATTAAAGTTATGGCCAAACCGAAATTCATGATACATTATCTCCCATATCTTGCAAAAGGAGAAGAGAATTGGTGAAAAAAGCATGCCGCTTCCTTTTGCTTGTCATCCTCTTAGCTTCTTGCGTCACGATACCTCCCTCTGTCCCCACACTTTATATAGATACCCTGCCTCAATCCATGACCACAGCCATGACACTCGAGGAACGCATTCAGGCAGAAGAGGCCTGGGATTATATACGTGAGGGAAGAATTGATAAAGCTGAGAAAGCTTTTTTTCGCCTCGGGACCTCGAGTCCTCTCTTTTATGTGGGCCTGGGGTATGTTTCTTTTCTGCAGGAAGATTTGCAGGCCGCAGAGGAGGACTTCAGGCTGGCTTTAGATGAATATCCTGATTTGTCCCTCGCCCATCTGGGTCTGGCGCAGCTCTATCAAAAAACGGGCCAGGACGATAAGACTTTAAACGAGCTCCGAGAAGTCCTCAAATTTGATTCTCAACATCCTTGGGCAAAGGAACAATACAAAATCCTGAAAGGTCAAAAAACAGAGCAAGCCATGGACGAAGCCGAGAAGGCGCTCTCTCAGGGAGACGTAGAGAAGGCGAAACAAACCTATCTTAAAGCGCTTCATTATTCGCCAGAGTCTGCCGAAATTCACCTCGCCTTGGCCGAGATCTATAAAAAGGAAAATAATTTATCCAGTGCCCTAGTTCATTTGAAGGCGGCAACGGCGAGCGAACCGGACAATAAAAATCTCCTGGAAAATTACGCCGAAACTCTCACCGAGGCCAAACAGTATGAAAGAAGCCTGGAGGCCTACGAGAAGCTCCTGGAGCTGGATGGGACCAACAGGAAAGCCAAAGAGCAGATCGAGGATTTAAAAAGCAAATTGGGGATTTATGAGCTGCCCAGCCGGTATAACGAAATTCCGCTCGAAGAAGCCGTGACCCGAGAGGATATTGCCGCTCTTTTGGCTGTCAAGCTGAAGGACGTTTTCCCTGGACCCAGTCCTCAGCCGCCCATCATCATCGATATTTCTGCTTCCTGGGCCTCAAAATTCATCCTCAAGGTTACCACCATAGGCCTTATGGAAGTCTATTCGAACCACAGTTTTCAGCCCAAGAAGACTGTGACCAGAGCCGAGCTGGCCGAGACCATCTTCCGGGTCATCACCTATCAGGGACAGAAGGGGCATCGGTTCATCCACCAGATCTCCCCGGAAAGAATTCAAATTCTGGATGTTTCTCCTGAGCATTACTACTATCAGCCAATCAGCCAAGTCCTTTCCTACCAGATCATGGAGCTCTACCCGGACAAGACCTTCCGGCCCGACCAGACGGTTTCAGGGCCGGAAGCCATCAAGACCATAAATGTTCTTCTGGCCCTTATCGCATAACCAAGATGGATACGAAAGCCAAGGAAATATTTTTTACGCTCCCCAATGTCCTCACGTTGCTAAGGATTTGCCTTATCCCTGTGTTTCTCTTCATGGTCTTCCGAAAACAGGCCTTTGGCGCTCTATTCACTTTCTTTTTGGCCGGGTTGACAGACGTCTTAGACGGACTCACAGCCAGGATGTGGCATCTCAAGACAAAGATCGGGACCCTTATCGATCCTATAGCTGATAAACTGTTGCTCTCCACCGCTTTCATTCTGCTGACGTTCAAAGATATGGACTTGCCCTACATGATCCCCCTCTGGCTTACGGCCGTGGTTGTCTCTCGAGACTTGATCATCCTTATAGGGGGTGTTGTTATCTATCTGCTGAAAGGCGAAAAGAGTTTTTCCCCTTCCGTTTTCGGAAAAATCAGCACAGTCTTCCAGGTCGGAACAGTTTTCTTGGTCCTCCTGGCCAACTATACTCAGGTTTCTTCCTGGAGCCGTTTTTCTTTTTTTTCTTCGCTCGCTTCTCCTTCTTTTCTTTCCGTTTTCTTTGTCATCACTCTGGCAAGTACTTTTATCTCAGGGGTATATTACATCCTGAGAGGAACCCGCATGACTTTTTCCCCCCTCAAGAAAGGCTGAGTCCTATCTCACATTCCGGTCGATAAAGCCCCTCTTCAGGGTCATCCAGATGATTTTCAGGTCAAGAGCCAGCGACCAATTCTGAATATAATAAAAATCGTATTCAATTCTCTTTTCGATGGATGTGTCCTGCCTGAGGCCGTGAACCTGGGCCCAGCCGGTGATCCCCGATTTGACTTTGTGCCGGAGCATGTAGTTGGGGATCTTCCCGGCGAAATCTTTGACAAAGGAGGGCCTCTCAGGCCGAGGCCCGATCAGGCTCATCTCCCCTTTCAAGACATTGACGAGCTGGGGGACCTCATCGATGCTGAACTTTCTCAGAAACCGGCCGACTTTCGTCATCCGGCGGTCATCAGGCGCACACATCACAGGACCTGTTTCCTTTTCGGCATCATAAACCATCGTCCTGAACTTGACCATGGTGAACCGCCTCCCGTCCAGCCCCGTTCTTTCCTGCCGATAAAAGACGGGGCCTTTGGAATTCAGCTTGATCAAAACAGAAACGATAAGGATCAAGGGAGATAGAATGATCAAGCCCAGAGCCGAGACGACAGCATCCACAGCTCTCTTGATAACGCTCTTGATGCCTTTCAAGGAGACATCGTCGATCGAAATCACCGGGAAACCGTCCAAGTCCTGGACATTGGCCTTCAGGGTGAGAAGCTGAAAGAGGTCAGGGATGAGTCTAATATTGACAACATAACGGTTAGCCACCTTGATCGTCTCTAAAATCTTGGCGTAATTGTTCAAATCTAAAGCGACGAAAACTTCGCTGATCTCGCCTTTCTCAAGCACAGGACCGAGGTCATGAATGTGGCCAAGGACTTCCACCCCGCCGTCGATTTCGATCCTCTCTCCCACCTCTCTCTCATCATCCAAGAAACCCTTGAGCACAAACCCCAGGTCTTTGTACTGTCGGATCTTCTGGGCCACGGCTTTGCCCATTTCTCCCGCTCCCACGATCAGGACATTCTGCAGGTTGAACCCCTTGGCATATCGTCTTTTCATGAAAAAGTAGATCTGATTGCGGAGGAAAGAAATCATGAAGATAACAACCACGAAATACACGGCCAAAAAGCCATGGGAAATCTTGAAGGTCATGCGGAAAAGCGGCCTTGCGCCCTGGCTGTAGCTATAAAGATAACTCAGGACGGCAAAGACGGCGAGGATAGTGAGGATTGCATTCAGGCTGATAGCCAAAAAGTCATCGATTTTCGTCCGCTTCAACCGGGTCTTGTAGAATCCCTGAAGATAGAAAATCAGGAGATGAGTGACCATGAATAAGGGAAAAACATACACATAATGATTGAGTGGAGGGATGCCTTTGCCCGGATCAACAGGGATGATATAGGCGTAAAAGCGGAAGAGGTAAGAGTAAAAATAGGACATGAGAATGCTTAGGATATCGCTGAGAACAAAAAGCCCGATGAGGCCAACCCGTTTTTTTTGGATCACTGCCTGCCCTTAAACTCGGCCCATTTTTCCTCAAAATAGGAAGTCATCTTCTCCTTGAAGGCGGCGCGGGAAAATTTCATCGCATTTGACCGTATGATGGTTTTATTAAATTCCAGACCCTGGAATTTGTCAAGGGCACTATCGAGGCTCGCCGCCGTGAGCTCGGAGAAAAAAATGCCTGTCTTACCGGGAATAATGGATTCCCTTGCGCCGCCGCGGCCGTAAGCGATGACCGGAGTGCCGCAGGCCTGGGCTTCCAAGGCCGTGATCCCGAAATCCTCTTCTCCGGGAAGGAGAAGCGCCTTGGCTTTCTGATAGAGGGAGCGAAGGTTTTCAGGCGAGACAGGTCCGAGAAACTCGATATTCGACCTGGCTGTTTTCCTGAGCTTTTTAAATTCAGGACCTGTGCCCACGACTTTCAGAGGCTCACCACGAAGGTTAAAGGCTTCGATGGCCAGCTCAATCCTTTTATAGGGGACAAGCGCCGAAACGATGAGATAATACTCTCTCGCCGACTCCTGCGCAGGCGGGCTGAAGAAATCGGTGTCGGCAGGGGGATGGATGACATCAGCTTCCCGGCGGTAGTATTTCTTGATCCTCCGGCCGACATTTTCCGAGTTGGCGACAAAATAATCGACTCGCGCGGATGACGAAACATCCCACACCCTCAGCCGGTGAATGATCGGAGGAATGAAAAAGCGGGAGAAGAAAGAGAGCCGGTCGGGAGAAAAATAGGCAAAATACTGATTCCAGGCATACCGCACCGGGGAATGGATATAGCTGATGTGCAGGGCCTCAGGATGGGGGATGACTCCTTTGGCCACACAATGGGAGCTCGAGACGATGAGCTCGTATTCGCCAAGGTCAAAGAGCTCGGCAGCAAGGGGAAAAAGGGGAAGGTAGAGGCGGTATCTTTTTTTTAGGAACGGGAGTTTCTGGAGAAAACTCGTCCTGATGTCCCTTTTTTCGAGAATCTCTGCCTGGCTTCCCTTAAAGTGGAAAAGCGTAAAGATCGGAGCCCCAGGGAAGATCTCAGCGAGAACCTCCAGGACCTTTTCACCCCCCCGCTGGCCGGTCAGCCAGTCGTGAACGAGCGCGACTTTCATCTTATCCATCGGCGATGATTATAAAAACGGGCTGCGGAATTGTCAATGAACCGGCTCGTGGTGTGGGCTCGAAGGCACGCGAATTTGCTCCCGGCGGGGCAAATTCGCTCACGTCCTCAGCTCCGCTCTTCTCTCCCTTCGGGAAAAAAGGAAAAAAGGGGACGGTTCTCATTAATTCTCATTAACTCAATGATTTTCTTTAATTTAATGAGAACCGTCCCCTTTTTTCCTCGCGAACAGCTCGAGGTAGAGGTTCTGGGTTTGAGCGACCATCCGGCGCAAGGGAAACCGAGCCGGGATGATGGCCTTGGCCCTCTCAGCCAGACGGGAAGCACCGTCTTTATCCTGGAGCAGACGGATGATAGCATCGGCCAGGGCCTGCGGATCTTTGGGCGAGACGAGAACACCCGTCTTTCCGTCCTCGATAATTTCAGTAACGCCGTCAACGGCAGTGGCGATGATCGGCTTCCCAAGGGCGGCAGCCTCCACCAGGACAAAAGGCAGCCCTTCCCACAGGGATGGAAGGACAAAAACATCAAAAAGCGAGATGAGCTCGGCTGCATCTTTCCGCTCGCCCAGGAAAAGGAGCCTGCCTTCAAGTCCTATCTTGCCCGTCTTTTTCCTTAGTTTTTGGCCGAGCGGTCCTTCGCCGACAACAACAATTTTGGCGCTGGGAAAAGCGCTTAAAACTTTCTTTGCGGCTTTGACAAGATAGAAAACGCCCTTCTGGCGGTGAAGGCGCGCCACAGTCCCGATGACGGGTTGCTCACGTTCCCATCCCCACGCGAGCCTCTTCTTTTGTATGTCCTGGGCGTTTCTATCGAGCTTCAGGTCGACGCCGTTGGGAATGACAAACATCTTGTTTTCTGGACAAAACTTATGCTTTTTGGCCTGGCTTAAATCCGCTTGAGAAACAAGGATCAGCCCGTCAGTAAAGCGCAAAAATATTCTTTCTTGTAGGACATAGAGCCTTTTCAACAGAGGATTCCGATAATGGAGGTAATGGATCCCGTGGAGGGTGTGGACAATGACCGGCGTCCGGATCCGGCGGGCCGCCCAGCGGCCGTAAAACCCGGCGATCCCTCCATGGGTATGGAGGATTTGAATCCTGTTTTTCTCTAAGGCCGCGGCAATGTTCTTGACAGTGCGGAGCCTGAATGCCTTGCTCAAGGAAACTGGAATATGGGTAAGTCCTCGGCTCTGGACTTCTTCCACCAGAGGTCCTTTACTTGCAGAACAGACAAAGACTTCAAAAAGTTGGTGATCCAGGTTTTCGGCCAGCAACAGAAGGGCCGTCTGTCCTCCTCCAAGCGATGGCCGGTCGATCATCTGACAAATTCTTAGTTTTTCCATAGATATACTAAGAGATATTCTCCGCTTCAAAAATCCGCGACATCTGGGACCGGAGAAGTGCTCTCTCCTCAGGCTTCCAGAATTTGAAGAGGCGATAGAGAAAAAAGTTAAGCCTCACGTAAAATTTCAAAAGAAGGATAGATAATCTTGAGTTATGCTTCCGGTAAAAATAGAGCTGGCTTCTCCGGTTTTCCAGGCGGGTTTGAAGTCTCCGCACCGATGTCGTGGCCGCTCCCGTATGGATGACCTTCACGCCAGGAAAAAAGACAAGCCTCCAGCCCTTTTCCCTCATTCTCACACACAGGTCGATATCCTCAAAGTAGAGAAAAAAGTTTTCATCGAAAAGGCCCGCATCCTCCAGGGCTGGCCGCCCGGCAAAAAGGCAGGCCCCGCTCAGCCATCCCACTTCCCGCGGCTTCGAAGAGTGATTTAAGGCTTTTTTATAATAAGGATTAAGAATAAACTTCTGCAGAATTTCAGCGAAAAAACTCACTTTTCTTCCAAAAGAAACCTGGAACCTCTTATTCTCATGAACAAGAGCAGGACCGATTGCCCCAAGTTCGGGCTTGCCCCTCATCAGAGTTAAGAGCGAAGGCAAAGCCTCAGGAGGAACGACTGTATCTGTGTTCAGAAAGAGGATGAAATCTCCGCGGCTTGCCTTTATTCCAATGTTATTGGCCTTAGCATAGCCGATGTTTTCAGCGTTCTGGATGAGCCTCACCCGAGGGAAGGAAGTCCGCACCAGCTCCAGGCTTCCATCTTGAGAATTATTATCCACCAAAATCACCTCAGCAGCGAGGCCGCTGATCCCCTTTTCGAGCGAGGAAAGACAATCTCCGAGGTGCGCCTTATCATTGAAGTTGACGAGGATGACCGATAGCTCAGGATTCATGTTGAATTTATGTCTCGGAGAATCAAAGAAAATTCGCGGGCCGTCCTCAGCCAGGAAAACTGAGATCTTTTTTTTTCAAACATTTCCAGCAGATGTCGACACTCCGTTTTATCCGTGAGGGCGGTCCGGAGGACCTCTGTGACCTCCTCCGTGTCTGGCTTTTCAACCATAAAGGCCACATCACTGTAAATTTCCTGCAAAGAAGACCTTCTCAAGAGCACTGCGGGGGTTCCGCAGGCTAAGGCTTCAAGAGGCGGAAACCCAAATCCTTCATATTCCGAGAGGAAGGCAAAAGCATCTAAGGACGAATAATAGAGGGGCAATTCCTCCTCTGCCAAAGTCGCCTCCCATTTGATCCAGTCTTGATTCAAGGCCTGAGCCATTTCTCCCGAGCGCGAGCCGGACAAGTCCTTTCCCACAATGTAAAGGATAATCTCCGGAAAGTCTTTGCGCAATGAGCCTACAGCTTGGACAAGAGAGGGAATATGGCGCCTTTTATTTAGAAACCCCAAGTAGCCGACGACTTTCTTTCCCTTCAGTCCCTTTTTTTCTTTCCAGGCAAGCGCACTTTCTTCAGGCGCCCTGCGGAACTTCTCCTCAATTCCCCAGCCCAAGACTTTTATTTTCTCCGGCGTTAAGTCAAAAAAAACCACGATTTCACTTTTTATGAACTCCGATGGGACGACGACAAATGCCGCCTTTTCCAGGCTTCTTTTGATGAGGAACCGGCGTGTGAAAGTGTATCTTCGAGGATACCATTCGGGATGGGAGACGGCAGAGATGTCATGCTCGATTAAGACTGATTTCCATGGGGCGATAAGGGGCAGGATATAATTGGTGGCAACAAAATAGTCGGGCTTTGCTTTTTTTAAAGCTCTCCTTAAAGGCCCGTTCTGCCAGCGCAAGTAGCCTCCTGGCGAAGGAAGAACCTGTTCGCTGGCGCGTGGGTGAGAATACTTTCCGATGCTCTCTTTGGTATAGATGAGAAATTCAGCCCCGGGAAGGAGGTCAAACAGAGGAATCAAGATATTATCAATGACCCGACCCACACCTCTGGCTTCTCGCCCGAGCTCGTATCCATCAACAGCGATTTTCATCTCTACTCACTTAACGGACAAAGAGGCTTCATTTTCCCAAAAAAGAAAGATAGAACTCAAGTGTTTCCGCGGCCGCCTTTTCCCAGCTGAAATTCAGGGCTCTTTTTTTCCCCTTGGCGACAAGCTCTTCCCTGGCCTGATTGCTCTCAAGGAGAAAGATGATTTTTTCTGCAATGCTCTCGGGGTCTTCTGGCCGGAAATATAGAGCCGCATCCTTACAGACTTCGGGGATAGCGGAAGTGAAAGAAGCAGCAACGGGAATGCCGCTGGCCATAGCTTCGATGAGAGGCAGGCCGAATCCTTCGCAGAGGGAAGGAAAGATAAAGGCCATGGCCAGGCGGTAAATGCGCCTCACTTTCTCCTCAGGAAGATAACCCGTCATGTTAATCCAGGGCGCAAGCCCAAGTTTTTCGGCGTGCGTCAGGAGCGGGGCTGAATCCTGCCCCTGCGGTCCTACAAAAACCAGCGCAATTTTTTGCCCCTGGAGATGGACGATTTTCAGCGCGTCGAGCAGCCTAAGGAGATTTTTCCTCGGCTCCTGGGCGCCGACAAACAGCAAAAAAGAAGACGGGAGATTGTATCTTTTTCTTGTCCCTTCAAGCTCTGAAGCGGAAATCTCCTCCAGAAACTTCTGGTCGAGCCCGTGAGGGATGACTTTGACTTTGCGTTCCTGGATGTCAAACCGGGCGACAAGCTCGTCTTTGGTGAAAGAGGAAAAAGTGATAATGCCATCCGCCCGGCGCAAGGCGGCGGCAGACTTGCTAAAAAAAATTTTTCCGGCCTCTTTTCCGGCTTGAGCTGGAGAATCCATGAAGAAAAGGTCGTGCACAGTGACGATTTTTTTCCCCTTGGTCGGAAGGATGAGGGGCGTCGCTGAATGCGTCAGGTCGAGAGAGGCCCTGAAAAAACAGTCGAGCCGTGGCCAGGACACCTCGTACCAGAAAAAATTGAGCGCCTTCACGGGGATACGTCTATCGCTAAATTTCATCCTCGCAAAGCCGGGGACTTTCTTAGCGGGAAACCTGTCCTTCCAGGAAGCGGAAAAAAGAAAATACTCGTTTGACTTGTCGATTCGGGCAAGGTGAAAAAGAAGGTTTTTCAGATACATCCCCACGCCCGTCTCTTCGCGGAGAAAGGGGCGCAGGTCAAACCCGATGCGCATTTTGAGTAAATGTATGCCCGGCGCCCTGAAATGTCAAGGAATGATCAGGCCCGTGGGCTCGGAATCGCGCGAGTTTTCGTCAATATTTTTTTTAACGGATGGCTTCTCTGACTATTTTTTCGGATATCCCACGGACTGGGCGAGGATGATTTTCTGGTCAGGCCGAAGCTTCATTACCTTGGCCAGGGTGTCCTTGTCGACCATGCCGCGCACGACCGTCGCCAAGCCTTCGGAAGCGCAGTAGAGATAAACATTCTGGCTGATGAAGCCAGTGTGGGCAGCGGAGTAAAAATTCTTATCTTCGTCTGTTCCCCTGGTTATTTTGGAAAAATCTGCCACATAAATAAGATCCAAAGGGACGTCCTTGACAAAATCCTGCTTCCCTGTCGCCGCCCTGACGTCTTCCTTGAGAACGAGTTTCAATGTGTGTCCCAGGGCATCATAGAGATAGAGACCGTCAGCTATGGCAACATAAATGTCGATATTTTGCCAGTTCACCGCAGACGGTGCCGTGCGTTTCCCGGAGTCAGGCCGGTTAACTCCATCCGCCGCCCAGAGCAAATTGGAAAGCACCTGGAGGGGCAATTTCTCCGTGCTGAACTCCCTTGAAGATTTTCTCTCCATTAATGCCCGCATCAGGGGTTTCCCGCCCTCAGTTTGCGGGTTCAAGAGCTTGATATCGTTAGACTCTTGCGCCGGCGATAAAGAAGGCTGCGTGAACAAAGCAAATAAGATCAGAAAAGAAAAAGCGAAGATCTTTTTTATCATGACATCTCTCCTTTAAATAAGAATTATTGATTAGCATAATAAGCCCTTCTTTAAAATTTATCCTAACCCTGTTGGTTAAAAATCTATAGCAGGCAAAACCCATTGTCAAGAAAAAACGCTCGGGTAAGATGGCTTGCTTCTTTCTCGACATAGTGCTATTATCGACCGAACAAAGGAGTTAGCATGACCAAATTCGACAAAATCTCAAAGCGGCTCGACAGCTTCCGCGACGAAATGATCAATCTGCAAATCAAGCTTTGCGCTGTTCCAGCCATTTCTCCTTCCAATGGCGGCGAAGGAGAAGCCAAGAAAGCGGAAATTCTGATGAATTTTTTAAAGGCTGTGAAATGCGACAATTTCGAGGTCGTCCAGGCTCCCGACGTCGATGCACCCACAGGCTACCGGCCCAACATTCTGGCTATCTTTAAAGGGAAGAATTCCTCCAGAACCGTTTGGGTCATGACCCATATGGACATTGTCCCTCCCGGCGATCTCTCCCAGTGGAAGGGAGATCCTTATAAGGCCTGGGTAGAGCGTGGAAAAATATTCGGCCGAGGAGTCGAAGACAATCAGCAGGATATGGTCGCCTCCCTTTATGCCGTTAAGGCTTTTCAAGCGGAAAAGACGTTGCCTAATTATGATATCGGAATTGCTCTTGTCGCCGACGAAGAGACGGGCAGCTGCAAGGGAATCGATTATGTCCTGCGCAACTCCAAGGCTTTCCGGAAGAACGACCTGATCATTGTTCCGGATGCAGGCAATAAAGACGGAACCCTCATCGAAGTTGCCGAGAAAGGCATTCTCTGGCTCAAATTCAAGACCATCGGCAAACAGGCCCATGCTTCTACCCCCCACAAAGGCATCAACAGCTTCAAGGCGGCCTGCTTTTTGGTTACAGAATTGGAGAATCTTTACCAGATTTTCAAGGATCAGGACTCCCTTTTCGAGCCTCCCATCTCCACTTTTGAGCCGACGAAAAAAGAGGCCAATGTGCCCAATATCAACACCATCCCCGGGGAGGATGTTTTTTATCTCGACAGCCGCCTCCTGCCCAAGTACGACATCGACGAGGTCGAAAAACAAATCAAGGAGCTCGCGAAGAAAATCGAGGATAAATTCGAAGTCAAGATCACCTGGGAGGAAAAACAGCGGGCTCCGGCAGCCCCTCCCACCTCGACCAAAGCGCCCGTTGTCACTGCTCTGCGGGCAGCGGTCAAAGAGGTCTACAAACAGGAGGCAGCGGCAAGAGGTATCGGCGGAGGCACAGTGGCGGCGCTATTCCGCAGGGCCGGCTACGAGGCCGCCTGCTGGTCTAAAATCGATGAAACCGCCCATCAACCCAATGAGTACTCTCGTATTGAAAACCTGGTTGGTGATGCCAAGGTTTTCGCCCATATCTTCCTTCAGGAATGAAGAAATTTATCCTTGTCCTGACCGCCGTGCCCGAGGAGAAGAAAGGGCACGAGATTGCCGAGAAGCTCCTCGAGGAGAGGCTGGCCGCCTGCGTCACTATCTCTTCGGCCTCCCAATCCTTTTACTGGTGGGAGGGCAAGATAACGAAAGATCAGGAATACATTCTTTTCATCAAAACAAAAGCCTCTGCTTATGACAAACTCGAGGCGAGGCTCATTGAACTCCATCCCTACAATGTCCCGGAAATCATCGCTTTGCCTATCGAGAGAGGGTCGGAAAGATATCTGGGATGGCTGGACGAAGAGACAAAAGGCTGAATACTAAGAATATTTTCTCTGGATTTTCTGGGCGACTTTAATCGTGTTCAAGTGGATGTCGACCGTATCCTCGGCATCGACGGCATAGCCTCCCGCCAGGACGACAGCCACAGGAATGCCGAGCCGCCTTGCCTCACCGATCACAATCTCATCTCTTTTGCGCAGGCCTTCTTTGGTGAGGCGGAGACTCCCCAACTGGTCATTCTCAAAAGGATCCGCTCCAGCTAAATAGAAAATCAGGTCAGGCATGAATTTCTGGTAGAGGCGCGGAAAACGGGCGTTGAGGGCAGATAGGTATTCCTTATCGTCGTCACCTGACCAAAGGCCCACGTCCACCGTGCTCGAAGGCTTATCCGCGGGATAGATGTCCATCTGGTGAATGGAGAAGGTGAAAGCATAGTCCTTGCCGCTGAGGATGAAAGCGGTCCCGTTCCCCTGATGGAGGTCGCAGTCGACAATCATAGCTTTTCCGAGGGCACCTTCATTTTTCAATTTCTCTAGAGCGACTGCCACATCATTGAGGACACAAAAACCCTCACCATGGTCGGGAAAGGCATGATGAAACCCGCCGCCGATGTGGACGGCCAGCCCCTGCTCAAGGGCAAGCCGGCCGGCGAGAATCGTCCCACCCACCATCAACCAGGCAAATTTCACGAGCTCAGGCGAAAATGGGAGCTCAAGGGTCGCGATTTCGTCACGGGAGAGCGCGCCCGTCTTCAGTTTCTTGATGTACTTAAGCGTATGGACGAGGAGGAGGTCTTCATCGGCGGCCAGCGGGGGGCTTAGGAAATTTTTTTTCTTGGCTCCCATTGAGAGAAGCCTTTCGTAAATGGCCCTGTATTTCTTTATCGGAAAAACGTGCTTCCCGACATCGAGCATCCAGTAGTCATTGCTGTAGATAAAGAGAAAGGGAAATTTTCTCCACTTCAAAAAGTTCAGGAAGTTCATCGGGCTGTCTTTTAATTATAAAACATACCAAAAAAACCCCCCGGCGTAAACCAAGAAGAACGGGGACGGTTCTCGTTGAGAACCGTCCCCGTTTTCCTCTTGAAATCCTCTCGAAAAAAGATATCATATTAGCTTAAAGCTAAATTCTCAGAAATTCATAAGAGGAGTCGCATTCATGAAACTTTTAACCCGGATGGCAAGAAGCTTTGTGGCCGGCGAAACCGTCGATGACGCCGTCAATGCTGTCAGGAAGCTCAACGAGAAAGGCATCATGGCCACCCTGGATGTCCTCGGAGAGGGAGTCAAAGATAAGGAAACGGCCGATAAGGCTGTCCAGGCCTACCTTGACCTCCTTGACGCCATTCCCAAAGCAGAGATTAACTCCCACGCCTCGCTGAAGCTCACCCAAATGGGCCTTGATATCGACAACGAGTACTGCTACGAGAACATGGTCAAGATCATCGGCAAGGCCAAAGCACTCAACAATTTCGTCCGCATCGACATGGAGGGTTCCTCTCACACACAGCGTACGCTCGACATTTTTTACCGCCTCAGGGAGAACTTCGGCAACGTCGGGATTGTCATCCAGGCCTACCTCTACCGCTCGGAGAAAGACATCCAGGACATCAACCGGGTCAAGGCCAAGGTCCGCCTCTGCAAGGGAGCTTACAAGGAGCCCAAAGAAATTGCCATCAAAAAGATGAAAGACATCCGGCAGAACTTCATGAAGCTCACCGACATGCTGTTTAAAGACGGCGTTAATCCGGCCATCGCTACTCACGACGATAAGCTCATCAAGGCCGTCAAAGCGTATGTGACCGAGCACAATATCTCGCCCGATGCGTTCGAATTCCAGTTTCTCTACGGAATCCGCAACAAGACGCAGCAGAAGTTAGCTGAGGAAGGCTACAGGGTAAGGACCTATGTGCCTTTCGGCACCCACTGGCTCCCCTATTTTTCGAGGCGCCTGAGGGAAAGAAAAGAGAACATCTTCTTTGTCGTGAAAAATCTCTTCAGGAAATAGCCTTAATCGGCGTCTGATTCTCTCTTCCCGATGTTCACCTGCGCTGCGGCGAGCCGGGCAATCGGAATCTGATAAGCAGAGCAACTGACATAGTTCAGCCCGATCTTGTGGCAGAAGAAGATGGAGCGCGGGTCGCCTCCGTGGACGCCGCAGATGCCGACCTTCAGGTTGGGCCGAGTCTTGCGTCCTTTCTCCACGGCCATTTTCATCAGCTCGCCCACGCCCTTTGTGTCCACAGTCTCGAAGGGGTCGTCCTTCCAGATGCCGTGGGTAAGATAGTAGTTGAGGAACTTTCCGCCGTCGTCGCGGGAAATACCGTAGGTGGTCTGTGTTAAATCGTTGGTTCCGAAGGAGAAAAACTCCGCTTCTCTGGCGATCTCATCCGCTGTGATGGCGGCGCGTGGAATCTCGATCATCGTCCCGACGGTGTAATCCACCTTGACCATGTATCTGCGCATGACATCCTCGGCTACTCTCTGGACGATGCGCTTCTGGTTGATCAGCTCGGCGACATGGCCGACCAGGGGAATCATAATTTCGGGAAAAACTTTATCCCCTTCTTTAGCCAGCACGCAGACGGCCTCAAAAATGGCCGTGGCCTGCATCTCGATGATCTCGGGATAAGAAACACCCAGGCGGCAGCCCCGGTGTCCGAACATGGGGTTGAACTCGGTGAGCTGGTTGACGCGTACCAAGAGCTTTTCCAATTCCTCGATCTTTTGTTTATTCTTTCTCGGCTTGGCTCTGAGCTCTACCAGCTCCACCATCAGGTCTTCCCGCCGCGGCAGGAATTCGTGGAGGGGCGGGTCGATCGTCCGAATGGTCACAGGATTGCCATGCATTTCCTTAAAGAGCTCGTAAAAATCTTTCCTCTGAAAAGGAAGGAGCTTGGAGAGGGCTTCGCGCCTCTTCTGTTCGGTGTCGGAGAGGATCATTTCTTTGATGAAAGGAAGTCTCTCTTTCTCGAAAAACATGTGCTCTGTCCTGGCCAGGCCGATTCCTTCGGCGCCGAAGGCAAAGGCGATACGGGCGTCCTCAGGTGTATCGGCGTTGGCCCGGATGCGGAGCTTCCTCACCTCGTCCGCCCAGGAGAGAAACCTGGTGAAATACTGATAGATCTTCGAACCGCCTGGATTTTTCTCCCCGCGGATGACCTGGATAATCTCAGAAGGTTTAGTCCCAATCTCGCCTGAAAGGACCTCGCCTGTGCTGCCTTCGATGGAAATCCAATCGCCTTCTTTAAAAGACTTTCCGCCGACGAAGAAACGCTTCTCTCCCTCCTCAATCTGCAGGGCGCCGCAGCCAACCACAGCCGGCTTCCCCATCTGGCGGCCGACGACAGCGGCATGGGATGTCATACCGCCGGTCGCTGTCAGGATTCCCTGGGAGGCGCTCATCCCGTGGATATCATCGGGCGAAGTCTCTGCCCTGACGAGAATGACCTTGCGGCCTTCCCTGTTCCAGGCGACCGCTTCTTCGGCAGTGAAGACAGCCTGACCGGAAGCAGCGCCCGGAGATGCAGCCAATCCCTTAGCCAGCACATCATGCTTTGCCTTTTCCTCCACATCAAAGATGGGATGGAGGAGCTGATTCAAAGCATCGGGCTCGACCTTGAGGAGCGCTTCCTCTTTGGTGGTCAAACCTTCCTCCACGAGGTCAACGGCGATCTTCACCGCAGCCTGTCCGGTGCGCTTGCCGTTTCTCGTCTGAAGCATGTAGAGCTTGGCATCCTGGATGGTGAATTCAAAGTCTTGAACGTCACCGTAGTGACGCTCGAGGCGGGTCGTGATATCATGCAGTTCACGGTAAACCTCTGGCATATCCGAGGCGAGCTTCTTGAGGGGCGAAGGCGTCCGGATGCCCGCCACGACATCCTCTCCCTGGGCATTGAAGAGATACTCGCCGTAGAGAACTTTGTCTCCCGTGGCCGGATTGCGGGTGAACCCGACACCGGTGGCTGACTTCTCTCCGATGTTGCCGAAAACCATCTGCTGAATATTGACGGCTGTGCCCAGGTCATCGGGAATGTGATTCAGGCGGCGGTAGGTCACGGCCCGCGGGTTATTCCAGGACTTGAACACCGCAGTAATAGCCATGCTCAACTGCTGCATGACATCCTGGGGAAAATCCATGCCCTTTTCCGCTTTGATAAGCTCACGGTAGGCGGGGATCGCTTCTTCCAGGATTTCTTCTGTCATTTCTAAATCCTGGGCAATTTTATGCTTCGCTTTGTGCGCATTCAGAAGCTCCTCAAATTTCTTCTTGGGAATTCCGAGGACGACGTCACCGAACATGTGGATCAGGCGGCGGTAGCAGTCCAGGGCGAAACGGCGGTTTCGACTCTTCCTGGCTAAACCTTCGAGAGTCTTATCGTTGAGGCCAAGGTTAAGGACTGTGTCCATCATCCCGGGCATCGAAAACTTGGCGCCTGAGCGAACCGAGACAAGCAGAGGGTTCTCCGGGTCACCAAACTTCTGTCCTGTGACATCTTCCAGCTTTTTGAGGTTGGCCAGAATTTCTGCATCAACCTCAGCGGAAAGCTTCTCGCCAGCCTTGGTGAAGATGTTGCAGACCTCTGTGGAAACCGTAAAACCCGGGGGAACAGGAAGACCGATCCCCGCCATCTCGGCGAGGTTAGCTCCCTTTCCTCCGAGGAGATCTTTCATATCCTTGTTTCCTTCGGCTTGGGCAGGGGCAAAAAAGTAGACGAGTTTGTTCGGCATAATCTGACTCCTTAAAAATAAAACACCTCAATATACCCGGATGGAGCCAAAAATTCAATAGCTTGGAGGCATAGTGGAGGCCTAGCTGGGATGGTAACTTGGGGAATGCCCCCAGATATTCAATTAGGCCGGTGTTTGGCAAGAAAGACGTTCAGTGTCAGCAGAAGCAGGAAGGTGTCCAGGAGGATAAGCTTGAGGTCGGCTTTGCGGCTGAGGCTTCCAAAGCATCCGCACGCAGTGTTAATTCCGCGCAGCACAGCCATTGCCACAAGGCCGATGAATCCGACAAGCAAAAGTGAAATGAGGAGTGCGCTCGAGCGCCGGAAAACGCCGAGGATAAGGAAGGCGCCGCTCAGCACCTCGACCCAGGGCAGGATGATGGCTACGAAAAAGCCCATCTCGTGAGGAAAAAACCTGTAGTTTTTGATGCTCTGAGCGAACCCCAAGGGGTCGATGATTTTCAGAATGCCGGCCCAGATGAAGAGGCCGCCAACGATCAGCCCGCAGCCAAAAAGAGCCCACTTATTCCGGATCATCGCGACACGTCCACCGGAAGGCCGGCTGCGCTCCACTCCGCCCAGCCTCCTGTAAAAACTCTTATATCCGTGAATCCTTTCTCGTGGATAACTTTGGCCAGGGAGATGCTCGTCTGGCAGTCCCCTCCCTCGCAATAGACGACCAGGGCCTGGTCTGGAGGATAAAGGAGCGCCTCGCCAGCGAGCCTATCCCTGCTCTCTTCCAGGGGAATGTTCAGGGCGCCGGGGATATGTCCAGCTACGAACTCTTCACGCGAGCGGCTGTCCACAAAAACGGCCCCTCCCCGGCCAAAAAGATTCTCCGCCTCGGCGAGCGTGATGAATCGGATTCCGGGGAACTCTTCTCGCGCCAGAAATCCCTGTCTGAATTCACCCTGGACGAACCGTCGCACCAAGGAAAAATTGACCGCTACGCCGAGAATAGAACTCAATAGCAGAATAAAGAAAATCTCCTGGAAAATGTTCTTTAATTTCACGACACAAATAATGAATTAAAAGCCACGGGAATCACATCGAAACTCCCTGGAGATTGCTTCGTCCCAAGGCTTTTCGCATGACGCCATGCAAGATCGCCACGTCACTTCGTTCCTCGCGATGACATTATTGCTATGACGTTTGTATTATCAGGCTCAAGGGAAAAGAGTCTTGTACTTTTCCAGCCCGGCCCTCAAAACCTCGATGGCCCGCCGCAAATCCACTTCCTTGAGGACATAGGCGATCCGGACCTCATCCATGCCTTTTCCGAGCGTCGCGTAGAACCCCTGGGCAGGCGCGACCATGACTGTCTGGCCTTCGAGGTTGAACTCCGTGAGCATCCAGACGACAAAGTGCTCGCTGTCTTTAATCGGAAGCTTGACGGTGATGTAAAAGGCGCCCTGGGGCTTGTAGGCCACCACACCAGGAATGCTCCGGAGCCCTTCATACAGGATATCACGCCTCTTCTGGTATTCTTCTCTTACCGGCCTGAAATAGTCCATGCCCATGCGGTAGGAAGCCAGGGCCGCTTTCTGCTCCACGCTCGGCGGGCAGAGCCGCGCCTGAGCGAAGCGCAGCACGGCCTGGAAGACATCGCAGTTGCGGGTGATGACCGCACCGATGCGGGCTCCGCAGCAGCTAAAACGCTTGGATATGCTGTCGACGACAATGACCCGGTCCTGGATGTCGTCGTATTCCAGAATGCTCTTGTGAGTGGCGCCGTCATAGACAAATTCCTTGTAAACCTCGTCTCCGATCAAGAAGAGGTCATGCTTCTTGACGATGACAGCGACTCTCTCCAGCTCCTCCGGCGTGTAGACCGTTCCCGTGGGGTTGTTGGGCGAGCAGAGGAGGATAGCTTTGGTGCGCGGCGTGATCTTGGCCTCGATCTCCTCCCGCGCGGGCAAGCGGTAGCCGTCTTCCACACGCAGGGTCAGGGGGACGATCTTCACTGAGGCGAAAGACGCATAGCCGTTATAGTTGGTGTAAAAGGGCTCGGGGATGATGATCTCATCGCCCGGGTCGGCCACCACGCTGAAGGAGAAATGGATGGCCTCTGACCCGCCCGTGGTGATGATGATGTTCTCGGCGGTCAGGGAGATGCGGTAATGATTGAAATAAGCGGCTATGGCCTGCCTGAGCTCCAGGAACCCCTGGGCCGGCCCGTAGCTCAGCACCTCGTCGTTGAAGCTGTGGAAGGCCTCGAGCGCGGGCTTGGGCGTGGGGATGTCGGGGTCGCCGATGTTCAGGAAATAGACATGGATGCCCTTGGCGATGGCGTCGTCGGCATAAGGCTTAAGCTTCCGGATGGGGGAAGCCTGAATTGTGCGGCCTCGGTAGGAAATATCCATTTATGAATGCTCCTTAAAAAAGCATGATGACACCTTGATTATCAGCCAAACGGGATCGCGTTGTCAAAGAAAACTCGGCTGAGCCCTCCGCACATCATGGATTTGGAAATATCGCTCTTTTCCATTTTGTGTGGGTTGAAAGGCTGAGATTCACGGAAATGCCGTCGCTCCCTTCAGATTTTTCACGCCATTCCCTCTCCGCCCCTCTCGGCGCCTGCGCAACTCCGCACGTCCGTCTTACAGCCACAACCGAAAGTTTATGCCCTCCGAAGCCTTGGCTGGATGATAATGAGCGTGCTCAGACATGCTCGGCGCCCAAGGGGTTCCCTCGAAAGGCGGTTCGGGAAGGCTAAATCTTCAAGGTCGCTCCTCCCATTCCCGTGAATCTCACCCACACAATCTGGAAGAGAACCGGAAATATTAACCTGCATAATTATTAGTTGCC
>Ga0315280_10000346_pt1 | contig 85640 bp, 102 predicted proteins | sample YL17G06_40_MG_FD_203697 | JGI IMG/M metagenome (GOLD analysis project Ga0315280, IMG submission 203697) | Sediment microbial communities from Yellowstone Lake, YNP, Wyoming, USA - YL17G06_40 | ecosystem: Environmental > Aquatic > Freshwater > Lake > Sediment | place: USA: Wyoming | collected...
GCAACAATGTAAGCCTCGAACGATTTGAGTTCACAGTAGTCGAAGAGAACCCTTCTATCTCCCCCCTTCTTCAAGGATGCGAGAACCGCTTTGGGGTCGAGCTTGCCGATCTTCTTCGTCCACTCCTCAAACTCTTTCGGGTTGGTTATCGGCGGGAAGCTGCTTTCGCCCATGTTGCAGAGCCAAGGCATCCGTCCCTCTTCTCTTCGAAACCAAGGTTTCACCAGCTCAATAATCTCCAAGTAGCGATGTTCGAAAGGCCGTTCATCGTGGAATGCTAGCTTAAACAGTTTTTCCTCTGTCTGGTTTCCGAAAGCGGGGTAGCGTCTTCCTTGAACCTCTAGTGTTCTGCGGAGGCAGTTTCCAGCGTGCCAAAGCGCAATATCGAAGCCCTGCTTCTTTGCTTTCGCGAAGCTCGCTCTGTAGAATGATGCGCATCCTTTCGCAAACTGGTCCTTGAACGGCGGCTCGGTTAAACCCTCGTTGTTGACAAGCTGATCTGCGACGAGATTGAGAAACAGCTCAGGGTTCTCTATTCCCCTTTCCCTAGCCAACGCTTCCAAATACATTTTCTCATGGATGCTTCGAGGCAAAATCTGAGGGTGAAGCTGCTCGTGAGCTACTAAAAAATAGATCTTCGGCACCTGCGCCTTAACAATCCATGTGGGCAGAACAATGAGATGCTGAACCGCGTCTATGTACGCTGTTGAAGTCTCTTCGTCGAACCTGACCGCTAAAGGTAAGCTGTAGTATTGGCCTATATGCGCAACGATGTCCTCGACAGTCTTCTCAGATGTCCGTGTGGGAGCGTACTCGAATCTCCGCATCGCTAACCGCCGCCGAGGAGATACTGCATGTAGCGCCTTTTGGTAGCCCAGTCTTCGCGGAAAGCCAGTTCTCTAATCGCCTTTTTCGTTTCCGGCGATTCATTCTCCCATTTTTCAGAACTCAGCAACTTATCTCGCCTCCTTCTCTGCTGGGAGGAAGAAAGAGAGGGGAAAGGATTAGGGACGTATTCCGCACCGCGGGCAATACCATTCACCTGTCGGAGCGCGGTCGGCTAAGTGTCCACATTGATAGCACCACGTTGGTTTTCGAGAAGGCATGGTTGGTGGCGGGGAAAGCATTGGTGGGAGCATCAGCGGAATCGCTGCGTATGGTTGCGGATAAAATGGCGGTTGCTGGTAAGGAAAAGTTGTTGGCATTTGCGGCTGCCCAGGAAGAACTGCGCCAAGTATCAGCAGAATCACACCAATCACGATTAAAACCGCGCCAGGCGCGATCGCTAAGAGTTCAATCGTGCCTAATGGAAGCGTGTAGCCAACCATGAAGAATTGAGCGTAGTATGTGATTGTTGGCCAAACTATGAATACTGCGGCAACAGCTATTGCACCGAAGAGTAGCATGAAGACACCTGCGAGTAAAGTTCCAAGCCTCAAACAATTCACCTCCAAACCTTTTGCTTCAAACTTGAAAGGGAAGATAAACTGGGCTACGTCTGTTGTTTAAAGAAAAACTGTGGGCGGCTACTCGGACGTTATTTCGTAGAACTCTCCACCTGAACCGAACGCGTATTCTCCTCCGCACTTTTCGCAGCGAAGCGTTCCGCCCCGCGTTTCCACTAGTTTCGACCTGTCTTGCGGACAGTACCACTTTTTTTCTTTCTTCAACTCATCCACTCCTTAATGTGAAAACGGTTCAAGTTTTTCGCTGGCGTTGCGCAGAATTATAGGGTTGCCCCATTGGTCGACATCGAGACCGCCGAGATCAAACATCGACGAGAACACTTCGACAAATCTCCGCCATCTCTTCGAGGAAGCCCCCATTCCGCATTTTATTCTCTCTGATCTCTTGATTCCGTAGATTCTTGCATAAACCATAAGACCTGAAACTTGGTTGAATTTGCTGGCGTGCCAATCGTTCTCTAGCAAGTATTTGACTTCTCGAAGAATTTTTTCCTTCAAAAATGGGAGCGTCGTGTTCTTCCTCCACCGTCACTAGTCCGTAGCTTGGTTCGTGTCTAGGCGTCCATCCCGCCCTATTACACATCGCCTTCTGTTGTCTTCTCTTTGCCGACTAGAGCGGGGTACTTTTTCTTCCATGCGGCTATCCTTTTTGTTATCTCCTCGAAATCCCAGAAATGCACGGTCATCTTTGCTAAAGCGACTTTCCAAACGCCTTTCCTAGTCTCCCATTTATACAGCCGTATAAGCAGCCGACCGGTTTGCTTGATTTTCAGCAGCACCAAAGCCACCCAAGCTCTCTTGCTTATGTATATCGTCTCCCCTTCTACGACCTCGAAGAAATCTTTGTTCACTGGGAATTCGCTCCAACTCAACCCTCTTTCTTTCTCTGCCGTGCTTTTCCCCTCCTACGCTGATTCTTGCCCGTTCTCAGTCCCCTTTCGGAATCTTCCAGTAGGAATCTTTGCCAGCTGAAATCCATCCTCCGCCCATGGATTCGACGAGACGGGTTACGGACGCGAACTGTCTTTTGTCTAAGAGTCCATACGGTATCTTCGCGTGGAAGCTGTCCGTTGTTTCCTCAATCGAAACTTGCGGTTGAACTTCTTGTGGGAATAAAACTCTAATGTTTTCAGCCTCGCGTTTCTGCGGCATGGGCGTAGGCGTAGGCGGCGGCGAAGGCTTTCCAGCAGGGCCCTCCAAGAGCCTTAAAGCTTCTTTCAGGGCAGTTGCCTCCAGCTCTAAGGCGTCTATTCGATCTTTAAGGTACGTCTTCATCTCAACCAGTTTTCGAACTACAGTATCCTCGGTCACGTTCACTCACCTCCCCTCTTCTATAAATCGAAATTTAAGGCGGATGTCAAGACCATTTTCAAGCGAATCGCGGGGCTGTTGGTTAGAGTTCCTAGTTACTGGAAGAATCAGTAGTGTGTCTTCCCCACCTCAAATAATGTGGACAGCGGGTCGGCGACACCCGCCCTTTTTTACGGCGCGCGCATCAAAACTTTAAGGGCGATCTTTTTACGACACGTGTCGTAATATGGTACCATTAGGGCGAATGGCTTGAAGGAGTTTAGGCTGCGTTTGGGCTCTTCAGCAATTTCAGTCTTAGGCTGAGGAATTGGCAAACCCTTAACTTTGGGATAACAATACAATACTTGACTTATCTTCAATCAATCTTCCACACCTGTACCCAGTTCTTGTTTAATTGGATAGATTCGAGCTCCACTCAAGGCTTTTCTCTGTTTATCTTTTTCCAAAGTTGCTCTTCTTCTCCAACTTTTATGGCGAGTCTTTCTTCCACAATGTAGTAGGGGTCATAGTGGTTCTCTCTCGCCTTTTCGGCGGCTTCTTCAACTGAATGTGCTTCTACAATGAACCATACTTGTTTCTCATCATCCATCACGAGATAGAGAAGAGTCCCCTTCTTTTTGTCGGCTACTCTTGTAGTAGTCAAGGCTTCTCCCTCGCCATTAGAGCCATAGCAAGTACAAAAAAGATTGCTCCACACATTACCAGAGTCCAAAGACCGAAGATGAGTTGAGGACTGTAAGGAGCATAAACTGCAACGAGAAAAACGGATACGATGAAAACGAAAAGAGAAATCGCAAGTAAACTCCACTTATACTGTTTGCGTCCTTTCAAGGCTTCTCCCTCGCCATTATTTCACTTCATAAACGTACCAAAGGCGACTATCTTCCTCCAAAATAGATTTTATTGTTCCGCTATACATTATGTCAATATGATCTTTATGTTGGATTACGTCAATTTTCATTTCCTTTCCGCAAAAGGGACACTTTACTATAGTCTCAGCCAATTTCCTAATGCTCATCTACTTCTCGCCTCATCCATTCTGTTCTTCCCATTCCTCAAAGCTTTCCTCTATTTCACACACTAGCTGTCCGCAAATCTCACAGTATCCTCCTTCATCAGGCATCGGAAACGCACATTCACACGTCAAAGCTTCTCCCTTCCAAGATACTTATTTCGTTCCTTCAATTTCCTTCGACATACGGCACAGCATTTTCGCAAGTCAACCTCCTCGAAGTCGTCGCTTTCCGAAAACCATAGTCCGCACAGCGAAAAGCCTCTAACGAAGTAGTGATATTTTTCGCTATCTGGCTTTATCCATCCTTCATTCAAGGCTTCTCCCTCGCTTATTCCACCTTCAAATCTTCATGTTGCTTTAAGAATAACGTCATTTCAGGGCTAAGTTTCATCTCTTTCAATAGTTCTATTAAAGTTCGTTTATTTGCCTTACAGATTTCTTCTGAAATGTCACCACAATATTTACATGTCATCAGTTCTCCCTCATTCATGTTCTTTCTATGTCCTACATATTCAACTTTTGTTGTCAATTACTTTCTCAGCCTTCAATACAATCCTCTAAGACCTTCGATAGACAACACAAGAGATTTAATTTGTTTAGGTTCGATTGAAAAAGAGTAAGGAACCATTCTACCAACACCCTTTTTACGAATAATAATGCCGTCTCTCTCCATTTCATGCATTACACGAAGAGCATTGGGGAAAGAAACATTTTGTTCCCTCATAATTTCACTAGCGAATGCCGTGCCTCTCTCAAGAATTCTAAGAATCACAGCTCTATGAATGAATTTCTTTCCATGTTTAGTTCTAGTGGCTTTGAAGAAGTATTCTAGAATTACATCAGTCTTACTTTTCAAAGAAGACATAACAACTTCACCTAACAATGATTTCAAAAGAACACCGGTAATAGAAAGGATATGCTCCTTCGAAAGGACAATAGACAACCCTTTCTTATCATATCTATTGAAAATCTTTAAGAGGTAAGTTTTGTAGTTCTCGTTCTTCCAGATTCTCAGTAGACTTGATTTCGCTGTATTTGAAACAGAAATGATAGGAGCATTGAAATTCAACTCAGTAAAAAGCTTAGCGGGTTTAAACCACGACATAATCTATCTAATATAAAAAAAGTTGATATAAATCGAATAATTATTAGAGTAACTCCAACATATTACTGTAAAACGTATAAATGATTTGTTTATCACTTTCTCAATTCCTTACTTAAAACAACAAGTGAATCATTCAACTTCTTATCTACAGAACCCTCAGCTTTAACATTCACATACTTCAGGAGGACTCTAGAGAATTCGTGGAGTTTCTTAGGCGTCTTCGACCAATCAACCTTCACACTTGAAATTTCCTCACTTATTTGAGGTGAAACACCTCTAAGAAAAAAATTCAACATGAAGACAGAGAGAGATTTAAGAACTTCAAAGAGAGATGAGATTTCAGAGTCAAATTGAACGAGATTATCTAAGCGTTGAATGTCGGAGATTAAACCTCGAATTCGGTTGAAATGGAGCCGGCGTTTAAATTCCAGAGTTTTCTTGTCTTCAATTAAAGAATCGATGAAGACAACAAGTTTGGATTTTAAATCTATAGAAATATCATGTTGAATAGGTTCGGATAGAGAGTTCATGAATGAAACAAATTCAGAATCGAAGGAAGGAAGGGAAATCTTGAAACACTTGAGTAAAAAACGATCATATCCGGTTGGGAGAATAGTTGGTTCAGGAATTAAGGAAATTAATTTAGTGTACTTTTGTTTCATTTCGAGAACTTTTCTATTGAGCGGATTAACATGTTGGAGAGGACAGAAGAAACCGTTTAAGGTTGGAACATGGATGCAGAGGGAATTTAGAATTCTGTATTTGTGTACCCAAATGTTCTGAAAATCTCTGTGGAGGTCGGAGGGAATGTTCTTGAAGTTGGTGGAGAAGTCGATGTCAACGTAGAAGCAGGAGTTTAAGAAGTTCTCGATCAAGGTATATCACTAAAAAATAAATGTAACAAGTGTCATATCTTGAATTTCCTAATGATACAGGTGTAAGAATTATTCTACAAATTGATCTAGTTTCTTTTCACTGCCTTTTCCATGGTGAACTCCGCCACACCGACAAACGCATTTGATCTCATGAGCAAACCAGCAGGATTTTGTGCAACCCAACTCTTTCCAAGGCTCTTGTTTATCTTCATCTTGAACTTCAGATTCTTCAGGTTGAACACGACAACCTAAAGACCTTTTAGGATATTTATGTTGGCAAACCTCATCTCTCTCTTTACCTTCGCCATGATATCTATGCCATTCATTGTCAGCAAACCTTATGGCTTCTTCTAATGAACCCTTGAAAACAACTTCCTCATCAATGGATTCTTTGCCAGTTGTAACCATAGTGAAATCTTTACCACGGAAAACGAGAGATTGAGGAGTTTCATAGTATTTGCGGTAAACTTCGTATTGACTAGATACAAGATTCTTGCGTAAGGAAAGGCGGTGGTTTGGAATACGAACAGTCTGCTTATCAGAAGGTATCCAACTATAGTAGTCCACTTCATCCATGGAGTAATTGGGATTTTCAGGATCAGGATGATCGAATTGGCTGGAACAGATTATCAAGAAAATCACCTGAAGTCAAAGTTGTCCAAAACAACTTCATATAGGATTTGAGTATTTTTTATTGCTTCTGATAATGTATAAGCCTCTGTTTTCTCATTGAAAACCTCAACAATATACAATGGTTCAGATAAAGAAGTTTCCTCCAAAAAGCGAGATATTTTTACCACATCTTCTTTAAAAAGAAACTTCATGAAAAATCACCTCCTAATAGTAGTACGCATGACATCATTAATTCTATTGAAAGTTTCAGAGCTAATACGGTAAATTGAATGTTCCTCAACTTTCTGCATTTCAAAGTTCTCCTCTTTCAATCTTTCTTCTAGTACGATTATCTATCTTCCAACGAATCCATTTATCCCTCTCATTTTCAGGAACAGAACCCCAAACTTTAAGGAAATCTTCTCTAGAAATGTTCATGGTTTTTCTGGTTTTAATATCGGTTTTAGTGTATGAGAAAGAGCCTTCCCAACGGACATACTTGAATCCTTCAAATTCGAAAACTGTTGGAATCAACAAAAATTATCACCCAGTTTCAATCGCCTGCACAAGATGAGCAAACGAAGAATTTTCCAACGGAACTCTTGATTCTAGTTCCCTTCTTCACAAATCTTTCGCAGATATCACAAAAATTCATAAATGCCAAAATATTTCACCAACCGTTATTGAAACTCTTCAAAAAAAGAATTACTGCGTATATGTAACCCAACAGACCGAAGAAACCAAAAACACACCATACAGAATTCATTAGTAAAAAAAGAAAAAGATAACCAAAGAAAATATAAAGAATCCATACGAATCCCAGAATTTTATCGATCACTTCCTTAAGTTTCATGCTACAGCCCAAACCTCTTTTGCTTTTTCACGTTGCTTCTGAAGCTACACCTGTAAAATGTAATAATCTCTGCCGTACATGTAGATTCGTTGAAATTTTACGCCAAACTTCTTTTCCAATCTTGGACATAGATATGAATGTCCAATACTTACAATGAACTCGTTTGGGCGTATGAAAACCCTATGACCATAGCGTGCATACATTCTATACTGTTTATCGCCAAATGTTATTGTGTGTTGATAAACCATACCTTCCCACGTTTTCAAATAATCAAGAATCTTCCTGATAATTCTCATTGCTTACACCACAATCAGTAAAAGACTTCTATCTATTTCTATAAAAGAAGCCTAATTGGAAGTTATCTTACAAGTCAGACTCAAACCTTAAACTAAGAAGAAAAGTTATCACAACCAAGAAATTGATAATTAATCCTTCTTTCTATTTATAAATGAAACCACTTTCTTAGGATAACACTTTGGACATAACCACTCAAGAACTTTTTCTTGACCTGTTAAACCTTTCACAACTTTAGAAAGAGAACTTTCAACTTCACGGTAAATCATAGGTGATCCACAACGTCTACAATTCAATTGAATTGGTTGAGAATATGTTTTACTATGATACTGTTTATAGGACAAATAAAACACCAAAATCGTAATTAGTAAATCTCGGATTCTTCTAGCCTTCATTTCGGCTTTTATAACTCACTCATTGTAATTTCTCCTCCGGAGAAATAGTATGAATATAATATCGAAGTCCCTCTTGTTCACCAAGTTTCCTAGCAATTTTATTTGCTTCCACAACTAATCTTCTCCATGTTATATTTTCCTCATCAGCTCTTTTAACTTCAATATCATATTCACCTGTGCGACCGTATCCTCCAGCTCTAAAAAATGTAACTTTAGCTTTCACGGTTTCGGGTTTGTAAGTTTTGGTTCTCTTTTGCTTGTAACTCAACACAACAACCCACACTAAAAATTCGGTTCAGGTTCTTCTTGGACGATATGAACCTTTCCCGACTTATCTTTCCAAGCTGGAACAAGCCATCTTTCATGTTCCTCAGCTATATCGGGTTTAGTTATGAATACACTACAGTCTAAACAAAGCCAACCAGCTCTGCTGCCCTTTTTGACAAACGCCTTAATTTTTCCATTCCAAACATAACCTTTGGGGGCGCCGTTCTTTAGGTATGTTCTTGAACGTTTAGGTTTATAGCTCAACTTACACACCTCAAAAGAAAAATAATTGCTTTTTTCGTTGTTGCTAGTTAAAGTCATTTGGCAATTACGCTACTGCCCAAATTTCCTTACCTTTTTCACGTAACTTTTGAAATCTATCAGGTGGACCAGTTCTGATTGAAGTTTTCAATCGAACATATTTCATGACTAAGTGTTTAATGAGGACTTCAACTGCTTTAGGATCTTCTCGAAGTCTCTGTTCAAGAGCCTCTTTTAGCTTTTCACAAGTTCTAGCTGAACCACATAAACCGAAGGTGAATTTAAGTTCTTCTTCGAGAAATTCTTCTAAGTTTCGATCTTCGATTCCGGCGAAACCGGAGATGTATCTTTCTCTTTCAAGGATTCTAGCGACAATAGGAATAACAATATCATGAATAACTTGTCTGCTCAAGGCATTAAACCTCCAATAATTCTAGGTTCAGGATTTCTACAAGGACAGTTATCGTTATGTAACATATGAGAATGTCGCCAACGAGAATCTATGTCATCACACCAAATTCTATGACCACAGTTTTTACAGTTTAAAGGTCTTTTCATTTCTTACTTTTCCTCTCTATAAATCTACGAAGTTCTTCCACTGTCACTTCACCAATTAATCGAACTGTATGAAACTCATCTTGTTCGCCTATAGTGGTATGGTTGTGTTCAGTATGACAATGTAAACAATAGAATTCTGGATCACCATCGTCATCTATAATGTGAAAAATCTTGGGTTCCTCCCAGCTCTCTACCTCATGACATGTAACTTCAAGCAATCGAACTTTTTCATCCTTATCTATCCAATTATACCAATTGTTTTTTGGAAAGGTATGTCCTGACAATTTTCTCATTTCAATCACCAATACATATGATACAGTAATTTTAGATTATCTATAGCCTCCTCAAAAGAAGACGCTAGACATTTCTCCTCTCGGTCACGCCAAAGTTGTACTTCAACGAGATAAAACTCCTGCTCATAGTCCATATGCCGAGAAATAACAACCGTTGGAATAACTTTACGAACACTTTTAATCAATTCTCATTCACTCCTTTAATTCTAGATAGCACTCCCTCTAAATGGCTCCACTTGTTCATAGTCTATAACTTTCTCTAAATTCTCTTTCCAACCATCGAAATCGTAATGAATAATCCTATCAAGAAACCAATTGAACTTTTCAGGAATCTCCCTCTTGAACTTTAAGAGTTCTTCTTTCCATTTGCCGGTATCATCTGCTTGCCGTATGCCGACAAGTTTGCTGACAACATCGTTTACTTCTCCAACGAAAACATAGGTAGCTTTTGCATACTCAGGTTCTTCTAAGATAACTAAACTCTTAGGTAAAACAAACAAGAATCCTTCATATGCCACACGAATTTCCTTAGCTTTACCTTTGAGAAAATCAAAGTATTCTTCTTCATATCGTCCTTTCCAAACAGCGTTTCTAACGTAGTCTCTAGCTTCCTTTATGTCCATGACGAGTTTAACTTTCTTTAGGACTTCAAGAATGTCTTGGTCAGAGATGACGAACCGAGACTTGATAACTTCTTTAATATTTCTAATGAAATTCCTCATTTTTCTAGCTGTTTCATCTTCAACAACGATCTTCTTTAGTGGAAGGAGATTTTCACTTGTTATACGCCAATCACCGTTGCTGTAGTAGAAAGGCATATCGTGATTCCAACGGCGATAATAAACACGGTACTTGGCTGTAATTTCAACAAAAGATTCTTTGGATTCATCTAGAGATAACTTTGATTTCAATTTATTTAGACGCCAAGTGGTTTCAAGGTTTGTCATTTGGTTCCACATATCTGATTCAATGACGGTTTTACTATCTTCATCTCTGAGAATAACACCCCAATCATAGAAAGTGATTTGTGAAAGTTCATATCGTTTCGTAAGTTCTTTATCTTCATGACCAAGAACAGAGAAAATCTTGGGGTTAAAGAGCATTCTAGTTCCATCTTCAAGAGGTTTATCGCCTACGGTGTAGTGTTCAACATTAACGACATCACCTGATCTAAGGCGAACATCACCTGTATCTGGATTGTTTACCAATAGACCTTCGGAGTTCTTCAGGTCGAAAAAGGCTTTATCTGTCATGCGAATAAGAAAACGTTGTTTGGATTCATAATCAAAGAAACTTAGATAACGAAAGGTATGGCGAACATGTTTTCCACCAAAGACATACCATTTATCTTTAGCGGCGGAGATACCTAAAAGAACTCCTCTCAAATCTTAGTCGCCCTCAAAAGCCAAAGTTCTCCACGATCTTTATGTTGCCTTGCGACAGCCGCTTTGGTCTAATCTCCTAATGATTCGTTAGAATATCCACACGCACACTCAAGCCAAATATTTAGAATCTCTCGATCTTGCGTCGATATAGCGATCTCAGAACACCTGTAGATCACACTCTTACATCGTGAGCATCTCGAAATTGTTGGAACTCTCTTAATTCCACTCATTTTCATTTTTCTCCTTTTTCAATCGGCTCAACTTTTCGTTGAGCTAACAAAGAAAAGAAGATAAGAATAAAAACAGAGAGAAGGAAGAATTTATTCGTACAGGTCACCTCAACGACTTCGACTACTGATCCTCTTCTCCAACTCCTCTCTAACTTACGCACTCAAAAGATCGTAAGTTATTGAGAAGCGTGGGTTTCCACCGCTTGAATGGAGACAGAGAACTTTCTTTCGTCTGCTTCTTTGAGGTCAAGTACGTTTTAGTTCTCCCTCTCTCCCGAACAGGTGTGAAACTCTAGGTCTCGAAGTTCAGTTCACGTTTTGAGGCGTGACTAAAAACCTAGAGGAGAATCTTGGCTCTTAGCCTGAACCTCAAGAATACCCGTTTCACATCTGAGAAATTTAACGTGAGCCTTCTTTACCGCCGAGTCGCTTATCTCACTGTGCGACTACTGAAGCGTCTTTTCCTCTCAAACCCTTCAACACTTTTTCAAAGTGTTTAACCATCCCGCCAATCTGTCGGTATCATCGGTCGGGTTTTCAAATGGCATCACAAAACTACTAACTTGAACTTTCAAGTTGAACGTATCTTTCATCTCAGGAATTCTACGAGAACTTCTAAAGAGAAATTCTCATCACTGAAATTACATGTTCCTCTAGACAACTTCATCTGAGCTATCTGTTGTCACCAACACCTGTCACGTTCAAGGTGATTGTTCAAGGGTTTGTCAAGTTAGCCACGTTGTACTAACAGGGGTATCTGCTAACTGCTCTGTTCCCACTGTCTGAGAGGTTGCTTGGATCGAGTGTGACTGTCACTCTACGCCTCTACTTTGCCAAGACTCTCTAATCTCAACATTCATAGTACTATAATATTTAAATTATTTGGTGCTATTCTGAAACGTTGTAGATTATATATAAAGGCATAAAAATACACTATTCCTCAGGAGAAAAGAGACTTGTAAGAATCTCTCGTATTCTTCTTGCCTTCAACCTCCCTATTTTCTCAACTTCTTGAAGTTCCTTTTCATTTGCCGTAAACACATGCTCCGGTGTTCCAAAAGCTGAAAGAAGGTTCTGAGCGATCTTACCGGATATTCCAGGTAACCCTGAAACAAGAAACAATTGTTTCTCCCATAAAGCTTTAGGTCTCTTCCCTCTATGAACAATTATTCCTTTTCGCCTCTCAATCTGTTCTCTTCTAGCGATCATTCGGATATACTCGGCGGTTTCACCACAATCATAGGTGAACAGAACGGGAAGATTGAAATCAATGGCTAAACTGATTATTGCTCCTCTAATTGAACTTGCAGTTTTACTTGAAAAGCCACCTGTCTCAAATTTACCTTCGACAAGAATCAAAGGATTTTGATAGACATCACAGAGATTTCTAGCCTGTTCAAAGAGCCTTCCTGAGAAAACTGAGTTAACAAAGTCTCCGCCGTCTTTCCGCTCCACCGCAATGGAATCGCTACATATGTAATCTCCAACTTCTAATGTTTGTTCCACAACCTCTATCTTCCACTCTCGAAGAATATCGGGAACTCTAGATTCTCTTTCACGGTAATCATAGAAAACTTTGATATGTTCCTCAGATTCTTTCTTCTCTTGAACTTTCTCCCCAAAAAGACCATAGCTCAAGGCATTAAACCTCCAATAATTCTAGGTTCAGGATTTCTACAACCTCTTCAACTTTCATAATGCACTTCTCCGCTTAAAGTTAATTGGCTTATAGTTCTACACCTGTGAGACCACTTTGTTTATTTCCGCAAGGCAATATTTCTGGCTGCATTTAAATCTCTGTTAAAGTCAAGCAACCCGCAAGAAGTAAATTCCCAAAACTACATCACCAAAAAATTAGAATTAGCTTTTTTAGCACAGGCTTTACAGGAAAGAAGAGTTCGGCATTTATTTTCATTTCCATCTCCTCTAACTTCACGGCTCCGTTTACCGCAGAAAATACATAATACACGTTCAAGATATAGACGCTCACTTTCAAGCAAAGGAGGATTAAATGCGAGGTCAACTAAATGTTGTAAACCAGAAAAATGTTGTTTATGCAAAAAAGGATAACCATTTTTTCTGTTTCCCATTACCAGAAAAACTCCTTCTTACATTCTTCCCTAATTTGACATGACCTACAAGCTGAAATCTCTTCATATCGAGGTTTATAGCCGTTGAGCCAATCGTCAACTTTAAGTAATCCAGATTCAAAACGGAGAGGATCTAAAGTTGTTATCCTGAAACGAAACATGCTATAATCTTGGAGGTAGATAATTGCTCCTGAGGAGACTTTACCCAAACCAGCTTTCTCGTAACCAAAAGAGTAGCCGTCAAGTTGCAAACGATTCCAAGGATAAATCCAAACGTCAAGAGGAGCAGGCATGCCGGATTTGTAATCATAGACATAATTATACAAGCCATCAGTGAAAATCAAATCAGGGTGAGCCCACAACTTGAAGATTCTATTTCTGATCTTGACTTCACAAATGATTTCTTCCTCTAAACGGAGAGATTTAGGAACGGTATAACCAATCCAAAATCTTCTTTGAGAAGAAACACTTATAGCCTCAACAATTGCATCTCGTAAGGCATCTTCGAGGAGAGCTTGTTCAAGATACATGAGATCGTTCTCAGTAAATTGATATCCTTCTTTCTGATACCTTTCAACTGTTTTCTGTAAGGCGTATTCAACTGCTTGAACACGATATTGTTTGAAGAGGTCATAGACAGCGTGAATGGATTCAGTTTTATCGATTTCTTCAGCGAGACTTAGAGCTTTAAGGTAAAAGAAATATCGAACATAATGGTGTGCTGTACCATGGACTAAAGGCATAGTGATAGGCTCAACAATTCCCTTAATGATATTCAAGTAGGCTTTACATTCACAGTATTCTATACCGGCGACACTGGAAACTCGGGTTTGGAAATATTGAGTCTGTTGGGAACTTTCTTGCTTAGGTTTAAACCACAAAGAAGATCACTCATTCATCATCGATAAAGAAAACAGGTTTTTCCTTGATTTCTTTTATTCGTGAAATATCAATTGAGTGGTCGTCAACTTGCAAGAGTAACTTGAGTTTGAATCCCTTCATGATTCCCTCTATCCTCAGTTCAATGGGTTGAATGCTACAGGAATCGCCTAAACAATCCTTGGCTTCAATAGTATATGAAATTTCAACATTCTTATTCAGGTATTTGAACAATCGAGAAATATCATTCTTTAATTTTAAAAGAACATCTTCAAGAGACAAAAGTTAAACCCTTTTCTTTGGATCAAACCAACTAGGCTTAGAGTTCTCAGGCGGGATAACTGCGGACTCTTTCTGAGCTTCAGGTAAACCGTTGAACTTTATTTTGCTTAACTTCGCTAGAAAAGATGACAATAAAATTTGGTCATTGAAACCCATGTATGTGTTAACAGCGCATTCACCTAACAGAATTGAAATTTCAGCTTTAACATTTTCAGGAAAGGCGAAACTAATCAAATTCTCATGAATCTTACTTATAACAGATTGACCAGTTAAACCCTGATCGTACACAAGTTTCTGCAAGTCGTTCTGTGCTTGAAGAAAGTTACCGTTTAAAGCGGAGGAAAGAATCTTTTGAATTGATTCAATTGAAGGTTCAGAGACGATGGATTCAACAATTGTTCTATCGATTGGCTTATCTGTTTCAGCGCATGATTGCAGAATGTTGGCGGCTTTACGTAGGTCGCCTTTGGAATGTTCGATTATGACATCATAACCGTCAGGAGTGATAACTAAATCTTCGCCTTCACAGATTCTTGAAAGAAACTCTTTAATTTCATTAGGAGACAACTTTGGAAATTTGAAAACGGAGCAACGGGAGCGGAGAGGTTCAATGATCTTATCAGGTTGATTGGCGATAATAATGAAACGAAGGTTTGAAGCAAATTCCTCCATAATTCTACGTAAAGCCTGCATGCTATCAGGCGTCATATTATCCGCTTCGTCAAGTATGCAGACTTTGAAAGGAATTGAAACAAGAGGTTTAGTGTTAGCAAACCCTTTAACTTTTTCACGGATATCTTGAATCCTTCTCTCATCGCTGGCATTGAGTTCTATGTAGGCGTAATCAGAATTTTCACCAAACAGATCGTTGATCAAGGCAAGAGCAACAGTGGTTTTCCCTGTTCCCGGAGGTCCTTGGAACATGGCGTGGGGGATTTCACCTTTATCTTTTTCAATAACGAACTTTTGAAGTCTCTGGACAATGATTGAATGTCCTATGATTTCGGACAAGTGTCGAGGTCTATATTTCTCTGCAAACATTAATTTAGGTTCCAAAGAACTCACCTATTCTTCTTCTTCAGTATCCTCTTGAGTTTCGTCCCACCATTCTTCGTCAGCACCTGGATCTATATCTTCATCAGACAAAAACTACACCTCCTCAGAGATTTTTACAGGCTCCAGAAGTTTCTTAACCTCAGTATAAATGAATTCTAGCTCATGAAGCGTTTTAATGTTGATTTTGTTTTGGAGTTTCACTGGATCAAGTGGATCTTCTGGGAGACATTCCAAGCCTCTAGAAGTTCTCTTAGTTATGCCTTTGATTTGTCCTTTAGCAATTCGAACTTTCTCTACGCCACTTGAATCTCTGATTTTACCAACAGCGACAACCCAACGACCTCCAATTGGAAAAAGAACTGGAGGTTCAATCCATTGACTTCTTTCAAATATTCTTTTTTCAGACATAGAAATCACCTCTTTTTGTAATCAGCCAACTTGAACATATTTCTCCAAGGAGGATTTTTCCTCTGTTGTTTCATAGTTATACCAAAGACACTCAATTTGTTTATAATGAGAAGTTGTAACAGCAGACAACATCCTCTCAACTTTTTTAACTGACCATACTTTTTCAAGTTTTTTATATAACTCACTTGGATAACCGGAAAGCAGAACTTTACCTTTTATCTTTAATAAAATATCTAAAAGTCGCTTATGGTCATCTGCCGAAAATACAAATTTATACGGTGAATCTGTTTTTAATGTTTCTGTGAGATAGGGAGGATCACAATAAAAAAAGGTATTTTCTGTATCATATCGTTCTATTATCTTCTCAAAGTCATCGTTTTCAATTTGAACTGGAAATAACCTTTGATGTATCAAAGGAAGAATATGAAAAATATCAAGATAACCTGACGTTTTTAGCGCCATTCCTCTACGAGAAACTGTTTTAGAAAAACCCCAACCACTAAAAGTTCCAGAAAAGGATTGCCGACAAGCGATAAAAAAATTCACTGCGTTTTCAACAGGATCACTGGACTTACCTAAATTTTCTATATTTTCCTTATATTCCTCCCGACTGAAAGGGATCCAAATTACTTTCTGATAAAATCGAATAAAAAGTTCCGGTTCTCGAAGAACACGAAAGAAATTAACCAACAAGCTATCAACATCATTATATATTTCTATAGGACTTGGTGGTTTAGCAAATAATAGTTGGGCGCCTCCACCAAAGACTTCAACATAGGTTTGGTGTTCTGGTATTAAAGGCAAAATTTCTTTCACTAAATAAAATTTGCCACCATAATATCCTATAGGACTTCTCAATCTCAATTTTTAACCAACTTGAATATAATCTGCTAGACCTTTTCCAACATCAATTTGTGCGAAACTCATATCTAAATGAGAGAGAATTTGTTCTCCAACGTAACTTTCGAAATGCTTCAAGTATGTTTCAACATCAACTTCCTCAGGTTTAACAAGTTGGATAGGTTTGGCTGTGTGTTGTCCTTTAGTTAGAACGAATTTGAATGGTAAACCATATGTGAAAGGAACATTATGTTCAAAGGCATATCTAGCGGCTTTATACACTTGACCTTTACCCTCATCGACAGACTTGGATAATCGAATTGAAAAAGCTAGATCACTTAAAGGAATTTCATTTGAACGAAGCTTCTTAATGTAACCACGAACAATTTCCTCAATTCTACTTTTAGCTTGAATAAGGTCAATTGAGTTTTTGGACTGACAGAGAATAGTCTTAATTTCTTCAAAACATTTCTTGATGAAAGGTGGAGTATGGTGTTTCTTAACTATAACTCCCTTAATTTCTAACTTGCCTTTGTCAGATACTCCAAGATAATTTTTCTTCTTGTGAACTACGAGAAAACGATAGTGCTTATCTAACATCATTTCAATGCCCAAAGTATCATGAATTTCTTTCAGCAAATCAACAAAAAAGTTTTCGCTATAATTTGGTGGAGGTTTAACACAAATTCCATCGGTATCTCCAAGTAGTATTTCACAACCATTTCTCTTCGCTATTTTAACAGATTGAAGGAGATAATACCTGCCGTAAGCAGGAACAGCGGAACCAACGGGTAAGGCAAAAAGTTCTTCATTGCTGGCGCTGGCTAAAACGCCGTAGCTGGTCACAAGGACAACTTTTAAAGAACCTATAATTGGCTTCAACTTCTCTTGTTCTTCAGGGCTTGAACTTTCAAGAATTTTTTTGAAATGAACTCGAATATCTTTGAGAGAATCGATTAAAAGCGAATAAATTCCAACACGTTTCTTGCAGACGTAAACAGAATTATGATCTGGAACAAGGTTTAATTTACAATCGTCATGTCCACAGCACACGGATTCATATGAAAGGTTCTGTAAGCCAATCACAGTTGGATACAGGCTTGCAACATCGATTGAATACACGTCATCATGAATTCCTTCAACGGGTTCGAGAACAGTGGCGCCTTTAATTAATGCACCGGAATCAGAGGTTGGAACAGAAACATTTGAAAACTTTTCTTTGAAATCTTTAGGTCTGGGAATCAAGTAGCCAAGTTTTCTATGCTCGGCTCGAAACAGGTTTAAGGTAAATCTTGAAATTGAAACTCTACAGACATCTTGAGGAGATAAACGTGTAACTCTTGAAAGAAGGATTACTAAAGGCATGACGATTTTTGAAAGTTCGTAGGTCATCTCAGCATCGTTCATACAGTACTCGGCAAGTTCTTGAGGAGACATTTGGCTGAGGAATGCACGTTCACCTTTCTTTTCTCGATTCAAGAAAACTTTAGCCAATTCTTCCAGGCTTGGGTAAGTGTCGTATCTTTCGTTGAAGGCGTATGTTCGGAAACTGCTGTTGTTGAAGAACTTGAATAAATCTAAATGTATTCCATGAGAGAGAGAAATTTGTTTGACAACATCTTTACGAATTTCAGGAATGATTGAACTGACATCTACACCGAGTTTTTTACCACGGTTGTAGATATATTGAAAATCGAATTCGTCACCGTTAAAGGTTAAAAACACATGAAATTGATATAATAAATCTAGAAATTGTTGAATCATAGCTTTCTCGGATTTGATTTCGGAGAGGAGGAGAATACGTTTGAAAGCTGGGCTGAAAATGGACATGGCAATTATAGGTCTCTCGGCTTGAACAACGTTAGGAACTTGATTTTTCTCTGTTTGAACTTCAATGTCAATGGCGACTCTAGGTAAATCAGGGATAGGTGTTTCGAAGAATGTTTGCCATTGAGTCATGAAAAGTTCTTTTTCAGGTAGAAACGCTTGATCTTCGAAACCTATCATTGAAACATCGTTGCCTAGAATGTAAGGCATACAGTAGGTGAAGAATCTATCGAAGAGATAGCAGTCGGTGTATCGAATATTGGACTCCCAAACGTCATTTAAAAGAGTGCGTAAGCCAGAATGGGTTTTTTCATTGTAAACATCGGTTGGAGTTTGAACGATATATTTGTAAAGTTTCTTATCAGACCAATGGATAGCATCGTATTTAGAAATTATTTGTCGGTCAACAAAATGAATTTGAGGATGCTCTAAAAATTCAGAAAGTCCAAAAAGTTCAGTTGAAAGCAAGTAAGGCTTATGACCGGAGGAATCTAACCACTTAATGAAATCATTATTCTCATTCAGGAACCAGAGTTCGGCTTTCTGCTTTAAGCCGTTATAGATAGAGTGAATTAAGTAATAATTCAAGTCTTTTGAACTTCTTTCTTTGGAGGAGTGAACCAGGATTTGGCTCTAACTGCTGTTGGAGTAGTCGGTGGAGTACCGGGCGAAACTGTTGGTCTAGGTGTCGAAACAATTGGAGGTGAAGGACCTTCAGGAACCTCAACCACCATAGTTTTAGCTCCATATTTCTCCTTGTAATGTTTAATCACCTGAGCCATAAGTTCTTCGGGAAGAAGTTTTCGAAATGCATTCCGCTCAGCCTTGTTAACCGCCAAAACCCATGCGAAAGGAACATCTTTCTTACATGAGGAAGCACCTAGAACTTCAATGTTTCGTTTCAAATCTTTAACTCTAACAACAGCCAAATATTCTTCTTCGGTTATGGTTTCTTTATGCTCAATGATCTCAATGTTTCTGTACCAACGAATAGCTTCCTTTACACCAGCGTAAGATAGAGATGTAACATTTCGAGACATTCCGGTTTTTCTGTCCCAAACAGTTATAGTATAAACGAAGTTATCTAAAAGTTCACCTTTAAGTTCATCGAGAATAGCTTCCTCATCTTTCTTCTCCATAGCTTTGTAAACTTCAACAGGAAGACTGGACACAGAAACTTCAGGCTGAACCTCGATAACTGGTGGAGCCTTTGGCTTATCCGATTCTTCAGGTTTCTTTTCTTCTTTCTTTTTCTCAGATTTCTTTTCAGACATATTTACACCTCAAGTTCAACATATCTAGTAAGATCACCTAAAAACTTAATTTGATCGGTTAATTTGATTTGTTCAATTAATTGAGAACATACGTCTCTCAATTTTAAATCTTCACATACTCTTTGAAGATGAAGAAAGAATTCAATATCTCCTTTTCTCTCTTCATCTGAATATTTTATTAGAGGTTTTGCAGGACAAGCTCTTGATCTATCCTTCCAACCCCAATTTCTTCCATATTGACGTTTAACCCAAAAAATCTTATTATCAATCTTACGAGGAAAACGATGCGGTGCATGACAGGTCACTTGATGAAATCCGTGAATAGAACAGAGATAACCTGAAACATCTCTTTTGAGAAAAGGACACGATTTATCTTTCAAATAGCTTCTAGTATATATAGGAACAAATTCATTATTGACTGATATTTCATCTACAGGAGTAAAGGTTTTTTCAAAGTCACTTTTAGTCAGTATGATATAGAAACCTGTTTTACAACAACTTCCGCATCTAAGACATGAAAAATCTCTAAAAAACGAATTTCCAAATTCTATACTATCAAACTTAGGAAACATCAACTTTTTATCTCTAAATTCTAAGCTGATATCTTCAGCACTTACCGCGTGAATGTAAGAAAACATCTTTTCTAAACTTTGCCAAAGATTATAACGATAGCTCATTCCATCACAACGAAGTTTTCAAGAGTTATAGTACTTTGGATTTTATCTTGAAACTCTTTGACAACTTTTTTCAGGCAAGTTCTTCCGTAGGGACCTAAACGAGAATTGGAAAAATTGATGAAGTAATTATGTTTGAGTCTACGCCGACAACGAACACAAAAGGATTCTTGAAGGATATGAATGATGTTCAAGTTTCTTCAGAGACAAAATCTACAAGAGACCAGTCTGTGATAGGCTTCGAAAATAAATCAGTTACTCCTTCAGGGCAAAAAGAAGTTTGATAAAGAACAACAGCATTATAAGTCATACGCTGTAACCGACCTTTAGTATTACATTCTTTCATTTGTTCTAGGGAATAGTCTAATTCAGCAATTTTTTGTTCAATGGATGTTTTACATTCACTAGATGCTTTTTCAAAATCTATATGACCGTGATATTTAGTTGGAGTTATATGTGTAGGCTGTAAACAATGAGGACACCAAATATGACCGAAAAACCCCCAAATTTTCCAGTTAATTCCATCAACCCAATCACCTAAATTGATCAGTTTCATTTTGAATTTAGGCTCAGCAACTCCAAAGACATGAATTAATTTCTCGAAGTTGTATTTTTTCATAAGGAATTGAAGATATTTCAAATCTGAAATCAATTGAACCGTATCAGAGGTAGCATTTGGAGTGTATCCACCGTGACCGAAAACACGAAAATCATAATCTAAGTATTTTTTGAAGACACTTTCAAGAGTAGGCTTGTGAATAACTGGCATTATAGGGATGTCAAGTTTTCGGTACATATACTTGAAGTTCTCGAAACTCTTTTCTTCATCAGGTGATTTACCTGTGACATCTAAGGAAACGAAAATATCTGGACGTAATTGAAAAGCCATGCTTAAAACATCATCAGGAGATATTGAAAGATTCCTTCTTGCTATTCCCCATGCGCCACTGTCTAAGATTACTAGATCATCGAAGTTATAATAGTCTTTCAAACCTTTGCCGATGACTCTTCTGAAAATTGAGGGAGATTCGAGAAAATTAGCAACAGAAAAGATTATACCATCTACTTTGACATACTTTTGAATTTCTGTTAACAGGTATTTTTCTGGAGGACTGAAACCGAGAATTAATTTCAGTTTACCGTCTTTTTGAAACAAAAATTTTTTCTAATCTCTCTTCTCTAACCAAGTATATCGAACAATCCATGGAGGAGAACCTCTATAGCCCTCAAACTCAGCTTCTGGAACTACTTCTTTTACAATTTTTTCTACTTCATCTTTATGTTCTGACATATCTTCCCAACCCAAATCCCAAGGCGCTTTAGTTTTAGGTTCTCCTTTTCTAGCGATCTCAATAGCATGTCGAATTCCATGTGCTCGTGGATCATGATAATGATCTACTATTTTAAAACCAGCTTTTCGTAATCTATCTGAAACAATTCTGCCTCGTGTAGGAACATTATATGTTCTTTGAATTCTTTGTTTATAGCTCAATGGCAATTCATCTAAAAGAAAAATAGGGAAATTATGTGGTTGTTTGAGTTACTTCAGGTTTTGAAGTCTCTGCACAAAAAGAGTATTGTAGAACTCTACGTTTTCCAACCATCGTTGAAACACTGGTTACTTTATGTTTGTTCTTCAATCGAAAACCTGCATCACAGATAGCTGGAGAGTAGTATGAACCAAGTTTAAGAGTTTTTCGAATATCAATAGATGTTGCTGTGCCACCTAACTTCTCTAAGGCTTTAAGGAAACGTTCATCAGATATGGGAGGCGGGTAAGACTTCTTTTCTTTTTCTTTCATAACACATCACCTCTTTTCGGTTATCTTGAAAGATCACTCAATGTAATCTATCAATGTCCACTTCTTAATGTCTTGATCGAAAAGTTTACACTTTTCTTGATCAACAATATCAGTATGATACAGCAAAATAGCATTAAAAACCGAGCGATAAATCCAACCCTTATCTCCAAATCTCAATTGAGATAAATCGTATCCTAATTGCTCGGAAAATTTCTGAATACTTTCAACACATTGAGAGGATGAATTTTCAAATGAGCGATTGTCTTGAGTTTTAACGGAGGAAACATGAACTTTCTCTAGACAGTGTGGACACCAAACATCGCCTAAATAGCCTGTTATCTTCCAGTTAACACTGTCAACCCAGTCTCCAAGATATTTAAGAGAATTAATCATCTTAGGCTCAGCGATACCAAAAATGTGAACAATCTTCTCGAAAGTATATTTTTTCATAAGTTCATGCATGTATTTTAGGTCTAGAGTTAATTGTAAAGTATCGCTAGTAGCTTCAGGCGTATATCCACCGTGACCGAAAACCTCGAAATCGTAGTCAAGATACCACTTAAAAACTTCTTCTTGTGTAGGCTTATGGATGACAGGGATCATAGGAATATTTATCTTCTTATACATGTACTTGAAATTTTCAAAACTCTTCTTTTCATCAGGAGGATTACCTGTGACATCGAGTGTAACAAAGATATCTGGTTGCAACTGTAAAGCAAGAGAGAGAACATCATCAGGTTTTATAGACAACTTTCTTTTCGCTATCATCCAAGCTCCACTATCAAGAATAATCAAATCATCAAAGTCATAGTAATCTTTAATTCCTTTACTGATAACCTTACGAAATACTGAGGGAGTTTCAAGAAATGCTGGAGCAGAAAAGATTAGACCATGAGGTTTCATGTGCTTTTGAATTTCATCTAACAAGAATTTCTGTCCAGGCTCTATTCCCAAAATGACTTTAAGTTTATCCTCTTTCTGAAATTTCAAGTAGTTCACAGCTTTTTGACTTTTTCGCATGTCCAACAAGGAGTATCTTCAAAAAGTATTTCTTCGCCCACTTCTTTCCCTGACTTGTCTAATCTTTTGAACGATATCAAACAACGCCCACTGTTTAATTTCTGATGAACTAAATCTTTAACATTCATTTGATGTGAATTCAACCCACTCACCCTCATTTCCAAAACTACAATCTAAGCACATTAACAAAGGACATGAACTTACTAAATTCCAGCCACTTATATTATCTGAATTACATTTTGGACATTTCATTATTTTTCACCATAAACTACTCTAAAAAAAGTAGAGGAAGAGAGTTTTGAATAAGCAATAGTTCACAGAACTCAATAACTCCATACAGATTTACTTATTCTCGTTTGTAGAGCTTTGTAGAGCGGTACTCCTATGACATAAACAGCTATTGCTTCACCTAAAGCTACACTGCCAACAGCTATTCCTAAGGGAACGTTGTAAAACACTGAGAGATAGAAACCTACTATAAGACTGTTGAATAGTACAGGATAGAAAGCTCCTAAAAGAACACTCTTTCTATTGAACTTCCATGTAAAGATCGCTGCAATCAGAGTAGCCAAGGAACCAAAAATGATATCTACGAGACCTATAGGACTAAACAAGTTAGATATCAAACATCCTATGAATAAACCGAGAACTGCTGGCAATCCAAGAAGCATAGGTAAGATGGTCATAGCTTCAGCGACTCGAACTTGAAGATAACTGTAACTCAGAGGACTAAGAAGAACGGTCAGCGCACTGTATGTAGCTGCTATAACAGTAGCCCAAGCAATGAATTTAGTTTTATGCATTTCCTCTTTTCACCTCCTTTATTCAATCGGAGAGGGAGTTTCTCTTCATAGTTGTACCTTGTCATATGAAGGTCCAAACTCAGAGTAACGGCGAGACTCTTCCGCCGATCATTCCATTTTCTGAAATGACTACGAAAAAGATTTAAAAAATTAGAGGATTTCATGGAATTCTCATCGCAATAACGTAGTTGTTCAATTTGTACTGTCTTGTTTCTCCACTGATGAATAGAGGTAAATTGTTTCCAAACCTAACTGAAATTTCAGGAATCAAAGACTTCAACTTTTCAAGAACCGATGTAATCTGCGAAACCGGATACCGGGCTGAGGCTTGTGTTTTCTTTTCAACTGAAATTCCCTCCTCTGAATTCCAAAGAATGTCGATTGAACTACGTGCACCATCGACACTCGCAAATTGAATTCCACTTTCAGTTGCATTGAATGTGACAAAATCACCTATGGATACATCGCTGATAATTTCACTGAATTTGTTCGTTGAAATCTTGAATGAGCATGGAAGCTCAGGTAGATTCAGTTGTTTAATTCTCTTTGATTCAACGTATGGGATATCATCTAGCTTTCTCCTTCCTCCATCTCTCATGAAGATCGCTTTGGTCTTTTGAAATGTTATGTTCAATAGGTCTGATTCAGTTGTCTTTGAAAGCCATTTACGTAAAGTCTCGATGTTGAAGGCAACTTGAATTGGTTCGGTGTAAAGAGTATATTCATGGAAAGCATTTTTACTCAAAGAGAAATCGATAAGTGGAGACTTTACAACAGCGATATCTAAAACGTCAATGCTTTCAGGATTCAATGAAAACAATATTTCTTCCTTAACGGTGGAAAGTAGTTCGATTATGTCTCTGAACTGTCTGGCATTAGGATAGGTCCCAGAGAAAATTACTTCAGGATATTTTCCTTCTTCCGTCATCTCACTTCACCTCCTCAATGAGAATTTTAAATCTTTTTCCTAACCAATCTTTAGGTTCTGTATTACTAAAATCTCTTTCGAACAAAGTAACACCGATTTCTTCAAGTTTCTTGCCCATCAAAGTTAGATATCTTCTTCTCCCATCTGGTTCATCTCTGAGAGCAACAACATAACAAATATCTTCTTTCTTGAATTTCTTCATTTTTCTATCTCCTTCTTTTGAATAGTGATAGAGCCCAACTTCAAATTTGACTTTGAAACAGCGCCAATTGTCTTTGAACCATCCTGTAAGGTAACAACAATTTGAACTAAATCAGTAGATAGTTCATTATCGAATTCGATTCCTCTGAAAGTTGGGAGATTTTCAAATATTTCATGTCCTGTTTCAAACAATACATTTTCAAGAAAGATTTTCATTTTTTCACCCAACCTAATTTACTAAACCCACATTCCTTTTGGTTTGAAACTATAAATCTTAGCAATTAATTTACCTTCTTTCTCGACAACTAAACCAGAACTTTTCAACTTTTCAACAGTTTTCTTAGCTCTCTCCAACCGAACTCCTAGAACAGTGACAATTGCTTTAACAAAGCTATCCTCAGGCATACCCTGCTCTCCTTGTTGGCAGAGAAGATCGTATTCAGCTCGAAGCAACATAGGTCTAATGGCTATTCGAAACCTCATGATTCTTTTAGCTTCAATTAAAGTGTGAACTCTGGTTTCAACGATCATGTTCAAGTATTCAAGAGCTATTTTGACAGCTCTATCATCTATTTCGATAATTCCAGGATCAATTTCTGTACCTGAGAAACGGCGGCTGGAAGCATCAGCAACACAGATTCTAATGATATCTCCACACTCTCTGAAAAGTATAGGTGGCGGAGAGGAAGGATTCTCCTCGTCACTCATGAGTTTCTCTTCTTTAACAGATTCTTCAACGAGGTTCCAGGAATCTTTCAATGCACGTTTAGTTTCAGATTCAAGTGTTTCACGGTGTTCAATTGGAAGGCGAAAATCTGTTATGGGTTCAACATTGTAAAGGTCTTTAAGTATCCCAAAGTTTGCGCCGTATAAAACATAGAAACATCTACGAAACTTTTGTAAAAGTTCACTTTCATCGGTTGTCGTGGGAACAAGAACGTTATCCCACCAAGTATCAAGTCCTTGTTCTGCTTCAGATCGAGTGTATGAAATGGGAATTTCAATGAATCTTGAAACAAATCCTTCTTGAACTTTAGTCATAAGATCACGTAAACTCATTTCTGGAACGCCGGCGACAACAGCTAAAGGACACTCGTAGGTGAATTTATTGAAACTTGGAAATTCAACACCGTCGTAAAGTTGCATTGTACTAGCCATATCGGAGATTCTACCTGTGACAATAGACTTTGAAATTCTGTGCGGATATTCCGCTATTTCGTTAAGGTCAAAAATGGTGGATTCGTAAAATTCTCCAGACCTTAAAGTTTGAAAGAGTTCTGTTATTGTCAGTATTCCATATCTCGCCCAATAAGCTTCACCTGGAACCCATTCACCTTTCTTGTTGATTCCACCGACAAGAGCGGCACTTGTGACAATTCCAAGATGATGAACGTTAGGACATAAACTGTGAATTGAATGAATAATGAAACCTTTCCCGCCACCTGCTTGACCTTTCAATAGAAAGTTTAATTTTGATCTGATAGGCGAACCGACATAGTTAATCGGTGGAAGAGGAGTTGTGACACTCTGTAAGCCTGTGAGATAAATCCATCTTCTTGTTCCACGATGACTTTGTTCAAAGTGATTGGACATCTCCATCATCCAATCGGGATTTTTGAGTTCTTCGAAACCTAAACCGATTTCACTCAAATAGAATTCTCCATCGCTTATCTCGATCTTGCGTTCAGGACCAACCCAAGACACACAAGATTCACTCTACAATTCTCATTGGTCGAATTTTAACTTCGACAAGTTGACCTGGAGAAAGAGAAACACCGGCTTTACGTAGTTTTCGAAGAGGAATGACAACAGCGAGTTCAAGTGGCTCCCTACGCAAACAGGTTAACTCTTTATAGAAAGTTAACATGTTCCCTTGAACTAAAGGAACTTCATCAACCAATTTCTTTTCAGCCAATGCTTTAGCTGAGGAAATACTGAAACCAACACCACAATGTTGGCACTTGTTAACTGTACCGAAACGATATCGAGCTTCACAGATAATGAAATTTTCATTGGTTTCAGAGTCACAAAGTTCAAAGAAACCTGATGTTCGGGAACACTTTAAAGCGGTTTCAGATAACTTGTATGAAGGATTGGTTTTCGAGATTACTTCTCCATATTCATGTAAGTTAACTTTACGCCTATCAGAAACAGGAATAGATTCAAGAAGTTTGGCGTCTTTCACTACTTTATTCGCCCTGGCAGTTTACCCTTTCTTCGCAATCAATACAGTCCTTTTCTGGATGTTTACACACTGAGTTTTTCATCAAAGTCACTTTTCAGGGAGAATCGACAAGAGGAGCACCACAGCTTTGCAGATTGGATACTTGTTTCATTTTCTCTCTCCTGAAAATTATTATACATATTATCCTATAATATCAGTCTATTCAGGAATTTTGTGTTACACTATGAATACCAAGATAGAACAAATACGGTCTATCTCTAGCCCAAAACTTCATTTCAGGAGCCCAAACATAACAGACTTTATACAACTCCCGAAACTTTGTTACTCCTATCTTAATCATACGTGCAGTAAAGGAAAAGAGATCATTGAAAAACTCAACGAGAATCTCTTTCACTTTCTCACTTTTGACAAATTGTTTGCCTGTTTCCTTTAAAGTACGTATTACAAGGTAGGGATAACTATTATGAAATCTTATCTTAGATTTCAACCAAAGTCCTTTACGCCAAGCTAAATGACAGGTTGATTCAATCTCTTGGCAACTGAATGTTCTAAGCGTAAAGGATTTCATCAAAAACTCACTCTTTCCCGTAACATTCCAGATGATATGAACCCTCTTTTGGAATTTTGATTATCTTATCCTCAGAATAGTTTATTGATTCACCACATTTACGGCATCTACCTGAAATTTCAGGAATAGGATCGCCGATTGTACAGATTCCCTCAGGAGAAATCTGTAAGTAATGTTCTTCTGGACTATGGGCGAAATCAGCGGTTTTCTCAACCCAGATTCTACGAACTTGGGTCCCTCTTGGTAGACCAAAATAACCTTTATCAAACTGTGAAATAAAAGTTGAATCAACTTGAATAACGGCGTTTGAACGGTGCCCAAGAGCAATTCCACCGGCAAGACCGGGATCCTGTCTTGCTCCACGATGTTGGCTTGTCCCTAATATCGCTATTTCCTCTGGTCGATCTTTCAGATTTGAAGTTAAACCTGATAAGAAATTCTTGATAGCCACCCGAAGTTCTCCTTCCCAAAGAACCATCTCAGTTAAAGAGTCGATTACAACAAGTTTTCCATTAGTCTGGTTGTGCCAATCAGAAATATCCCTCACTGTTAAAGCAACGGTTTGTTTGCCGTAGTCATGATAGTAAGAATCTACTATTTCAAGACCCTCAATGGACATGAGATCGCTATGAGCTTCAACTTTAACATTCAATTGTAATTGCTTAATGATTCTAGAAATTTCAAAGGCTACAACTTCAGGAGCTTTCTCGAAGGTGTGAAACTGAACCTTATTACCATAATTTAACTGTTGGGCAGTTATCATGTATGTAAGAAGACTTTTACCTGTACCCGGTCCTCCGGCTAAAAGAGTCATACCGGGTTTACCTAAAGGCAAACCGCCTGAACCACCAGAGGAAAATATCAATGAATCAAAACCTGGAACATGTGTAGGTAAACAACTAGGAATAGTTTTTTTAGTTTTCGTTAAACGCCTCCCAAGCGTTGGGAAAGAAGGTGGTTTAATAACAGATTGCACTACCGAATTTTGAGATTCTCTACTCTTACCAAACCACGACATTGAAAAACTTCCTTAATCTTCAGGATATGGGTAAACAGCCTTAGCGTTTATTATGGGTTCTCCGGTGTCTTTGCTTTGACTTACAAATGAAAGAATTATAACTCTAGCTCCTAGGGGAATGTTTGGAGCTAAATCAGAGCCAAGTCTGCCTCTTGTCCAAGCAACCATTGGAATTTCGATTGATGGATCACTTAATTCGAAGCCTAGAAATACTGTGCCTCCCTTGAGAATGTGTTTCCCAACATAGCCTGAAAAAGCCGCCTTACGATTAATGTACTTTTTTGCCTCTGAGAGTGGATGAATATTACCTGTCTTGGGTCCTATGAGGTCATAAATACCTGGAAGTTCGGGTGTCGCTTCTTCTTTAGCAACTAGAACAAAAGTTGTATCTGGCAAACAATTAAGTTTATAGTTGCCTTGTTTATCAGGTCCTTGGATAGCGGCTGAAAACTTGTAAGCCCAAGACCACCAAAGTAGAGGACCGCCTTCGGAATCGGTCATACTGAGTTTATCAACATTATCAGTCCAGAGAACCATTTCTGCTGGAACTAATTGTCCTTTGAACTTTAAAAGCCAATCTATACTAGCAACTCTGCCTTGGCGACCATCTTCGAAAGTAACATCCCTAGGACCGTCCATAGCTAAAATTCTACCCAGAAGTTCAACAACTTCTCCACGCCTCCCCAAAGTTAAACTATATTGACTCTTAAGAATTGCCATAGCGCCGTCATCGCTGACTCTGTAATCCTGTTTGATCTTCTCCAATTGTTCTTGAAGAACGGGTACGGGTTTATTCAATTTTTGAGCGAGATCACTTAGACCTAAAACTTTGGGACCAATTGTTACCGGAGGAGTTGGTGACAAGGTCGGTGAAACTCCCCCAGTAACAACCGGCGTCGGAGTCGGTGGGACCGCAGTTTGTTGCATCTGTGGTTGTGAACTTGAACTTAAAATAGATTCAACTCTCTCTCTTGTTACACCAAATTGTGCTGTTAAGGCACCGACAATAGCTTCATGTGTTAAACCGATTTTTGAAAGCTCTTGATATTTTGCTATTAAAGTCATGTTATCGACTGTTTGCTGAGGACTTTGAGGTTCCTCAGCTATAGAAACCATCTTTTTACCAGAAGGTTTATTCCATCCAGACATAATTAATCACCTAAAATTACCTTTTCTTCACTCGTTTTTTCAAATCTCTTTTTAAAATTTCCATACCATCAAGAATATCTTCAAGGTTTGCATCAGAACGAGTCAAAAGGACAATATTAGCATCAAGATAATATGGAACTTCTCTTAGATTTCCAATTTCTGTTCGGATTACTTCAGGAATATGGGATTTACCCGTTCTAGAGATTTTAATGGTACCAACGGGTCGAGGTATCTCATCGTTTACTGTCAACATCTCACCAGTGAAAGTAACGAAAAGTTACTTAAAGTTACTTAATAAACTTTCGATTTCTCAACTTGATAACTGTTACATTTAGATTCTGTATAAAAATTTCTATTGAAAACTCGATAAATGAAAACTTATTTGGTCTCTCCCAGAGTTGAAAAATAAAAAGGAAAGTTTGTTCTACTAGGCAGTTGTGAACCATAGGTGTGCTACATATGTACCTTGGTTGGAAACTGTGATCAATACAGGGGTTGTCGCATCATAGCCGACAGGTAGCGTGAAGCCTGTCGTTGTGATTGTGCCACTCCATGTTTTCGTTGTAGAATTGTACGTTGGATGCAGGGTTATCCATGCATTCTCTGTCAAATCATAGTAGACAAGGATAACATCGCCAACGGCAGGTGTCTCACTGCCTGAATATGTCACATTATAGTTTTCAATCACATTGAAGGATGTGCCATGTAGTGCTTGTACTCGTATTCCTGTCTTGTATCACACGGCTGGGATTACAAATCCGCTTCCGCTTGGAAGCTCAATTGCATAATACTGGTAAGCTGAGTCCATTGTCGTGTTAACAGGGTGGCTTGGAAGAGCTCTTGGTGCTGTAACTTGGCTGATTATTATTGTTGTTGCGCCTGTTGTCGTGTAGGGACCAAGAGTTAAAATATTGCTTAGAATGACCGCACTAACTACAGTTCCAATTAAAAGCATACCAAGCCAAATTGGAATCGGAAGTGTTTTCACAATTCGTTTTCTCAAGAAACTTAATCTCGACTTTCGAATTGGCTTAAGAACAGCAATTCGTTGATTCAATGTTCCGTGTATTGGACAGAAATTAGAGTGAGAATACTGATAACATTGTTTACAGAAAAATAATTCACTCATGAAATCACCTCCTCACTTTACAATAAAAATACTATGAAAATTGATAATATTCCCTCTAGTCCTGATAACTCATTAAGTTGAACTCTCTTTCGCTAATTCTCTTGCAACTCTTCTCACATCAGAAACAGAACATTTCCAGCCAGTTTTTCTCAAAAGAGTAGCAATCTCTTCCGTTGTATAAGGAAATTGTTTTCTTGATTGTTCTTTAATTATATCTCTTAAAAGTTTATCTCGATATCTATTGTGAATCTCTTGAACTTTTTCTATTGGGAATCTAGATGCCTTATAAGTCTGTTTTCTTTGTTGTTTGTATGACATCTCTTTAAGCCAACCCTCTCGGAGCTTCCCATACTAATCTTCTCGCTGTTGGAGAGTCCGAACGATCAATTACAATATACGTCATTTTTGGTACTCCATACTGACCACTGATTGTTGAAACTTCATAAGGAATAGAATTCTTTCTTAGTGCTTTAAGAATACTTCTAAGAGCGGAAGAATTGGGTGGTTCTTCGGTAAGAATAATTGGATCGGTCAATTTTTGCTTACCAAATTTTCTTGTTCCGGGCGTAAATCTTTTAGCAGGGATTTTTATATCTCCCTGACCATACGATTCAATTCTCTTTTGTTTATACGACAATGCTCAAATCTCCGGTGCTTGTCTCCCCAATAATTTCTTAATTGTTTTAGGCGACATCAATAAAACAGCTATGAAAAACGAAACAAAAGTGCCTAAAGGATAAGTGAAATCAGCAGCCATTTCAGCCGCATTATCCCAAATGAAATAGGGAAAAGACAAATTGTTCTTGAAATAACTCCACCAGAAGCTAAACAAAGCACCGTCTTCTGTGCCAATTATTATCGTTGGAAGTTCACCCGAACCGCCTAAGGCTAAGCTAGCCCACTGAGATTCACACCAATTGAACACAAGGAAGAAACCGAAAATGAAGGCTAAACTTCCCAATGTATGTCTAAGCCCCCAACGAGTAATATCGAAGCTTCCTATACTGACGCCAATTCCCCTCAACATAAAATGCACAAAGAAAAACATAACAACATACCAAAGAATGAGAACATGGATTGGCTCAAGACCTTGCATGAATAAGATAAATTGTTTTCTACTGAAAAGCCAAGCTAGAGCGGTCATGAGAAAGAGAAGTCTAATCTCCATACGTTCAATTTTAGTTTCTTCAAGACTCAAAGCTTCTCACCCTTCTGTCGAGGTAAAAACAACCCGATAAAAATCAAAACAACTCCAATTAAAGACGTTATCGCTAAACCAAATGTGGGAAACCAACCAAAGAATACAAAGTTCTTAATCCAGTAATCGAGAAATGGTTTATTGTAGTTGTAGCCGTAAGATTCGATGATACCTGTCATAAGTAGAAACATTACACCCACAGCAATAATCTTGTATCTCAACGATTCTCAGATAAAAAATAGTCTTGAAAAATCCCAAACTCGAAGGGGATAAAACAGGACAATGAAAACTAACACATTCAAAATCACATACCACTTCGCTATAGACTTTGAACTATGTTTCAAGAGAAAATCAATGTTGGCATAACATATTGGCGGAATGACGGGAAGAATGTAGAAAAGATACGTTGATCTTCCTGAGAGAGCAACTGGGAACCAAATGAAATATCCAACTAGAAACCAAACCAACATGAAGAGATCAAGCTCTCTTCTAAACTTATAGTATGAATAGGCTAAATATGGTATAGAAATGAATAGGAACAAAACAACAAGAGGAGTATAACAGCCAATGAAATATTCATAGAGAGTATACCTAATGTTTTGATTGAAAACATCAAATCCTCCTGTTGCATTGGCTGAATAATAGTTGATCTTTGATTCAAATGGATTCAAAAGCCAATCCCAAGGCTTACTCGTTATTCCACCTTTCACTTTAAGTAAACTGGCAATAACAATCATTCTTGAAATATATTTTAGAGGATTCAAATATGACAACTGTTCATTGGGTTCGTACCAACCTAAGTAAGTTACTTCGTTAGTGCTTGAGGAATAAGCGTAGCTCCATTTGACCTCGGAAGTATTTCGGTAAGCTATGAGAGCAAAGGTTGGAAGCAAGACAAGAAATAATAGACAAACAGCGGTAAGCCAGGAACTATATCTTTTTAGAAGATTTATGATTTCAACTTTCTTGAATTTGAAGAAATGAACTAAACCATAAACAAGAATGATTAGAACTCCCATAACAGCGGAGAGTTTACAGGACAAAGCCAAAGACATCGAAAGAGCGCTGAGGAAATTATGTTTCATGAAAAACAGGAGAAAACTCAAAGTCATGAATGTAATGAAGAAAATATCAAGAATACCTATTGAACTTGTAATGAAGAAGAGATTTTCAAAGGCAAGTAAAGCTGAACTGTAAAGAGCTAAGGTTTGATTCTTTGTTTGTGAAAGGATTAACGCATAAAAGAAAACTAGGGATAATAAACCAAAGAAAACACTAAAGATACGCCAACCGGTTGGTGGACCCAGAGGACCGATATCGTAGTTATCCCAGAAAATTAAAGTTCCTAAAGACATGAAAAGTTTAGCTAAGGGTGGATGTTCGAGATTTGTATTCGATGAACCACGGAGTACCGCATGCAAACTGGGCACATAATGCATTTCATCGAAAATCATAAACTTAGGATAAAAGAGAAACGGTATGTGGAGAATGAAAAACAAAGAGAGAACGAAAATGAATTGTCTATGCTGTTTCAGTTGGAGAAATATATTTCTACTTTCTCTTCTTCTTCCATTCTGTGTAAACAGTTGGGACAACTATAGCCGCTCCAATTATCCCTAAAAAGTAATAAACATTTATTTGCTCCGCAATTCCAGTCGGTGTTACCGGAGCTTCCCCAACAGTAAACGATAATGAAGTTCCGGATTTAATATCTGTGCCTAAAGATGAGCCATAAACAATTACATCTAAAGTATAGGAACCTAATTTAGCGTTTTCAGGAATCTTGATAGTTAAAACTAACTCTCCTGTGGGAGAAACAGTAAATTGGCTTACATAAGTTTTTGGTAAAGTGGTTTTCACGTTTGTCCAATTTCCTGCTGAACCTGAAAGATCGACACTTATAATGGTTACCGTTGTAACTTTTGTCCAAGTGAAAGTTAAAGTTATATCTTTAGTTTCTCCTCTACCGATTTGAAAAGTGGAAATGGGATTTAAAGACAAAGTAATCTCAGAAACGCCACCACCGCCGCCCCCTCCACCACCGCCCCCACCTGGAGGTTGAGTCACGGACTTGACTTCTAAATTATGTTCCTGTTGCGCTATAACATATTCTGTTCCTATTTGAATAATTGACACTCTAACAACATAAGGTGAAAATATTCCTAGAGAACTTGTATCCATCGTGTAAGTTGCCAAAGTATTGACTCCAGATTGATATGTCGCCAAAGTCGTATTGTACTCTAACATTTCTACTCCGGTTTTAAAGATTTGATAGCATACTCTAACGTTCTCTATTGGAACGCTTGAACTGCCAATAGTTGCGGTGTTATTAAATGAAACAGCGATATCAAGAGTACTTCCTTGGGTTATCGAAGTTAAATGAGTGCTTGCTAAATCGCTTAAAGAAATACTATATGAAATTTCAGTGGGAGTGTTCACTTTAATTTCAGATTTCGTTCCGTTAATTATCAGAGTTCCTGAGCCATGAATTGTTTTATCGGTAAGAGTGAATTGTATCAAACCATTTGAATCACTTGTAGCTGATCCAAGTTGACCGGAAGAATCGTAAACATAGAATGTTCCAGAATTCACGGCACTGGAGTTATGAGCCCAAGTTGCGGTAATAGACAATTGGGTTTCATACGTTCCAGAGGACGCTGTTATACTTAATCCTGAAAGAGAAAGGTCAGTCCACTGAATTGTTAAGGTTGAACCTGTTGTAGTTTGAGTGGTCAAACTATAAACTGAATCAATGAAACTTGAAACAACAAAGGTTTTACTTACAACGGAACTTTGAGAGATATCAATATACCAATAACTGTTTGAAGCACTCCATGTTGCGGAGGTTCCATTTATCGATAAAGCACCAGAATTAAATTCCGTATCATCATAATCATATCTCGCCTTAACCCAAACCCTACATGAATCACCTTTATTCACCAGTTTGTCTGAATCAGTTGTTCCCCACTGCCAAAGTTCGAGTCTATCCCAAATAACGGAAACAGATTGACCATTCTGATCTACAGTTGTTATTCCGTATGTTGATTCAGCGGAACAGGCAACAGTATTATAAGTCTCTATTCCAGCATTAGCCAAACTTCTGGAAATTCTGTAAGTACCTGAGCCTATATGTGTTGCTGAATATCCGTTAATCGTTATTGTTGCTGTTGTGCAGGCAGTGTGATCAAAGTCAAAATATATTGTAACTGAAATATAGACACCACTTCCAACGTCCACTCTAGTATCAACAACCGAATAACTTTGAACTTGAAGTCTGTCCCAAACAGGTGTGGCTGAAAATGCTGAAGATACAGTCCATGTTCTTCCCGGTGTTGTTCTATACTGCTTTCCTGAAGTTGAAGTAGCGGAAAACGTTAAAGTTGTCCCTGAATCACACCAATCAGACCAAGACGTGTATAATCCTGAAGGTGTGTTGCTCGCCCCATTGAGCGTTCTAGCGGTTATACTAACTGTATCACTAGATGAAGTTCCGCCAAGTGTGATTGTCGGCTGATATTGCGTTATCCAATTCCAAGTGCATGTTGAATAGGCAGTTATCGTGAAGGAACCTGTGCTACTTGAGCCATACGTTCCGCCTGAGCTTAAACTTCCACTACCCGTCCAACCCGTTGTTTCATATCGGATTCCTATTCCACCGCTTACAGGTCTTGATATAGACGAGCTTACAGAGGAACCGCTATCATACCAACCCCCTCCAGTAGGGCTCCCATAAGAACTTGAAACAGAAAAATAGTACTGCGTCTTATAGTTGGCGGTCACAGTTGTCGATGAACTGGGCACAGTATACGTGTGTGATTGAGAACCCCCATCACTCCAAGAAGTATAAACATACTTACTTTGTCCTGAAATTATGTCTTTCGTAGAACTTGCAGATATTGTATGTTGTGAACCAACTGTCCATGTAAAGTCTTGAGGTGTATTGTAAGATACACTATCAACTGTAATGTATCCACTTCCTGTCGCCGGGCTTGAAGTTATTGTTATTAAAACACTAAATGGTAAATAGGAAAATCTGATACTGTAAGGTGAAGAGGTCTTTACAGAATATTCCAAACCCATATAATTACTATATACTTGATAGAAACAAGTAAGTTTATCATTCCCAGTCAAAAGATCCGTACTTTCATTAATCCAATCTGTTGGTGAGGAATCCCACGTTGAACCATTGTATTTCTTATAGTATATGTGTTGTGAGGTTGGACTTCCAGCCCAAAAGCAATATAAATTATTGTTAGCTGTGTTAATCGAAAGGACCGGTGCTGAGGTCGATGTTGTCGCCGACTGAACTGTTGTTTCCGAACCCCAACTGTCAGTGGAATAAGTGTATTTAGTGTAGACAATATCGTAGCTCGTTGCTTTCAGAAAGACAAGATGTACATCATCGCCTTGAGCAACTGCTGAAAAATATGCGGCTGAAGAAATTGAACTTGCTGTAGCTTTCTCCGAACTCCAACTGCTTCCAGACCAATATTTACTTTTAATTGTCTGTGCATCGCTTGTGTAGATAACAAGCATCTTGCTGCCCGTTAAAGGAATTACTGCGGCATAAGTGCTTCCAATACTATATGGAAAACCTGATGCCGTACTCCAAGTACCATCATTCGTAGAAGATTTCGTAATTTTGATAATGTTATCATAATCACACCAGTAAGTAATAAAAGGATAACCGCTGCTATCTATTCCTATATTTGGTGCATAAAAGAAATTAATTCCTCCCACATCTTGTTCTGCCGCAGACCATGTTATAGTACCGTCGCTATTGGGTGTACCCCGTCTATACCTTAGACCATTAGGAAACCCAGCGTTGTCAGAAGCGTAGTGAACGTAAGTGCCATCAAAATAAATTGCAAAATAACTTCCTCCTCCACTAATTGACCGTATAGTTGACACGGAGCTCCAAGTAGTTCCATCGGTTGACGTTTGATAAACCATGCTTGAACCATCGTAGTAAAAAACCCAGAATCGAGTGTTAGCATAAAACGATTTGCGTTGATAAGGGTGACTGGTTGCTGTATTACTTGCGCTTGTTCCCAGTTGACCGATCTGATAGACAACAGCGGTTTCCGTGATATCTCCGTTCATCGTTATCGTAGCAGGATTATTTGTGCCGGTGTACGACCCTGAGCCTGAACCCGACCAAAAGGAGAAAGCGTAACCGCTATCTGGCGTACAGCTTATCTGAACCTGCTGACCATGAGCATACCCGTGTTGACCGATAGACGGAGAAGTTGTGCAGTGAGTTCCTGCCATAGTTAATATGTGATCGGCAGCATTACCCCAAATCTCGAACGTCATGTCATTATTAATTGTGGGAGGACCACTCCACGATGAACCACTATCACTACTATAATATGCAGTTCCACCGGAATAACCAGCGTTCCAATCTAAATACCAATAAATACAATTACTTGAATCTGGACAACTGGTTGCTCTAACAGTTATTGCATATACAGTACTTGGAGATAACGTGTACTCTGTCACACTTACTGCATACCACGCTGTGGTAGTAATGCTAGAAGTATCCACTGAACCTGAAGTTAAATCACCGCCCGTTGGCACTCCACCAGAGGTAGCTCTTATGCTGACGACAAAAGAACCTGAAGGACTTCCATAGGGACATAATTTCATCTTAACAGAAGTAACTGTATGTGTAGAAGATCCAACTGTAAATGTCATGCTTTCCCAATGCGCACCATAAACGGCATCGAGATTGCCTGTATCTGTTGTCCAGGATTCGTATACTGATACTGCGTTTATAGGTTTGACAAAGTTAGAAATTAAGATCACAGAAAAGACTAAGAAAAGTAAAAGAATAAAAGGAATAACTCTACGATTCAACACTTATCAAGATAAAAATATTCAAAGATAATCTTAAAGTTCATCAAAATCCCCAAGGAAACTCACACTCTTTGGAGGTCCTTGACACTTCTATCTTTTCACCATCAATAAATTTCAGATTATGTGGTTACTTTTGGATATTGTTCGCAACCTGCATGAGTGAAGGACACCAGCCATTCCGTCTTGAAGCCTCTACTGAAGAACTCCTGCATAGAGTGAATCCAGTAGCGTTGTCCGTTCCAGAAATAGTATATCGCGCCGTTCTGGACATCGTACATTAGAAGTGGATAAGGCAACGAGTTGAGATCGTATCCTCTATCATATCCAGAAACTTTAGGATGCCACTTCACATGCTTAATGGAGAAACCTATCCTGTTGAAGATCAGCATAGATGAAATCCAATGCAGCATATTTCCGTGAACCAGAAATATCGCTCCATTACTTTTATCTCCAATCAAATACGCTTCAACTGACAACACTTGAAGTAAAGACTCCTTCAAAATACTTCGATACAGGCTCCCCCACTCCTCCGTATCCGCGATTGCTGTCTCCTCCGCCCAGTCATCCCACGAGGTGACAAGGATAACTTCAGGTTTAGCGTCTATCGCCCGCTTCAACATCCGCCTGAAAAGCTCACCGTTCTCCCTGTCGACCGGAGTGGTCGGTGCTCCTAGATGAGCGGTATCCCATCCAGGAGTGGCGCCTACAACTTCCTTCGTGACAGGTTGAGGATACTGGAAACGCCAACCCCAATTCATCTCCTCCGTAGCGACACCAGTAGCCCATCGAACTGTGAAGCGGTCGTCGCTCCAACTGTACTTCTTCTCGGCGTAAACCACTAGCAAAGGTTTATCATGAAACTTGAAGTAGCTAGGGCGGTTCGCAAAGTTCATCCAAACATATTCAACTTCCTTTTTATGTAACTCTAAATCTTGTCTCATCCACAATGCTCCACCAATCGCCATAGCCACCTTAATGTCTCCCCGTTTATCAGCGACTTCAAAGATAGCTCTAACATTTAGATCAATTTCAGGTCTATCACCGGTTCTATTTAATTCGTCAATCCAAATTCCATTAGTATCATCTAAAATAATGAAATCTACACCTATTTCCCTCATTTGATCAAAATAAGTGTTAATGATCTTAGGATCGCCACTACTATAATGTCCCAATGTTGGATGCAATCGAACCCAGTCCTGCCAATGTTCATAACTTATACCATGTCTGTATCCTAGTGTTCCTTCTTCATGCCAAAAAACCGAATACCAACACCCAAGCAAAGGCTTCGTTTCAACGGGAACAGTAAAAAGCCCTTGCGTATAAGCCACTGACATAGCTAAAATAATTAAAATTGAAATAACGATAAATCTATTATCCATTAAACATCAACTTTCATCGAAAGAAAAATATGAGAGAAAAGAGTTATTCTAGACTTTCTTTACCGGCTTTAGGTCTAATGACGACACCTAATCCAACAATTAGGAGACCGATAAAAGCTAAATTTTTCATAACAAATGGATAAACATCTCCTTTCAAAATATCCCAAAGTGAACGTGGAGGCTCAATGATGAGCGATGTAGTTGTTGCAGTAGCCGTTATTGTAGTTGTTTCAGCAGTGATAACGGTGCTTACAGTCGTGGTTCCTTGACTTGTCATTGTGGTTACATATGAAAATGTGTAAACACTTGTGGTTGTATAAACACTTGTTTGAGAGGTCACTGTTGTGGTCGTTGCGGTATCTGTAGTCTCCGTCGTAACAGTTATGGCTGACGTGGTCGGAGTCATTATGGTAGTTGTCACAGAAGTCGTTGCCGTAATCGTCGGTGTCGGAGTGGAGGTATATTCATTAGGATCAATAATTACTCCGTCAACTTTAATCCATTGAGCTGCTCCATAGCCGTTAACAATTAACCTTTGATTAATTTCATAGGCTAAGTAATATGGATCGCCATTAAACTTCATGCCTAATATAGCCAGTTTTCCATTCACGCTTGTTACTGAATCAAAGCTTGTACTAATTTCAACATTAGGAATACTCCAGATACATTTGCCACCGACATCCGTCGCTTGCTGAAAATAATTATTCGAGTCATAAGGCAGATTTGTAGCTACGTCAAGCGTATGAGAATAAGTTAATGCAAAAGGCAAAGGCAAAGGTCTTACATAAGTAATGATTCCAACTGCAAGCATCATAATTCCCAATATTATTAGAACATTTGAGAGAAACTTGTAATTCATTGCGTGGGACCTCCAGATTAAACAGCTGGAGTTGTTTTTCTACTGTAAATTATGCTAACTAGCCCTATAACACCCATTCCAATACTCAACCAATCCGCTGTTCCAAAGGGAACGCCAGAAATCTCATTTTGAACAGATAATACCATTGAAAGAGAAGCAACTTCTGTACCATCTTTATATGCTTTCGCAGTTACGGTGTATGTTCCACTTGCAATTTTAGTTGTATCAATATTAGCGGACCACCTGCTCGTTCCAGATTCCTGTGTGAGTGTATATTCATACTTAAGGATTCCAGATTGAGTAAACCTTATCTTAACGCTAGTAGGCGTTCCGCCAGTACATTCAACAATAAACTTGTAACTTCCTGAAAGAATTGCGTTATCGCTTGGTTGAATCCATTTAAGGCTGTATGTAGCCTGCTTCACAAACTTCAATGCAGTTACTTGACCATTCACATTCCATGGGCTCGCTTGATCAGCCGCCTGCGCTAGAACTATTCCCTCCCAAGTATCAAATTCATCGGTTAGGCTGAATGCGAAGGTTGCTTTCCAAACACCGTCGTTGCGGGAACCACTTGAAGGCGCTGTCGAGGCGCATGACTGCATATCCTTGTAAGGGTAGAGAAGCCAATCGCAATAGAAGGTTGCGGCAGCTCCGTTGTCACTATAGATGTTTATGCCAATCTGCGTGATCGTCGTTCCGACAAGCGTATGAGTGGTTCCCGTTGATTGAACCGCATTTGAGAATGCAAAGTATTTGACTGTGTAGTCGCCTGTAAGTGTGAACGGATGTGCCTGCGATGCCTGTATGCCGCCGTCTTGGAGCCAGTAGTCGCCGTACCCATTGTTAACAGTTACGACCCACCGAACATTTGAGGATCCTTTACTCTTAATCATTAAGCCGAGATAGTTGTTTGTGTCGATGCTGACGGATTTTGTTGCTTTAAGCCAAGTCCCTGAGCTGGTTGAGAGCGTAAAGACATTTCCGTCTGAGCTTCCCGCCGAAAATCCCTGCATACTTTCATCCAGAACTGACGCTTGCTGAACGGCGGCATGCTTAAGCCCTATAAGATAAAAGAAGACATGATAGACGCCGCTTGTAGCATCGGTGACTTTTGCGGATGCGGTGAGCGGTTGACCGTTAATGTAGTAGTCTCCTGAAGGCTGAATGTCTGAGACAACTGGAAGATCATTGTCGATAACGACGGTTTGAAACAACTGAGGCTTCACAAAAGGCAGTTGAATAACTAAAGCTGAAACTAAAAGCGCAACTCCTAAATAGAGATACGCTTTACTCGACATAGAGCATCACATTATAAAAATATATGAAGATTTCATTTTAGAGCCCTTCTCTTATTAACTCAATATATGAGTTAAGTCAAAATTACTTCTCTCCTCATTCTTCGTTCAATAACACCGCCAAAAATTACTAGACAAAATCCAGCAATTATAACTAAAAACCACCAGTTAGATATATCCACGGAGTATTTGCCTTCACCTGTAGAAATAGGAATCAAAAGATATTGCTTAGGTAAAGCGAACCTCTCCGTATCTAGAAGATTCAGTAGACTATGCGGCATGTATTCAGGATGCTGTTCAAGATAAGCGATAACCTCACTTGTCGACATGCTTGCAGGTTTGTAGGCGGATGACGGTTTTATACCGTGGAAATCGAGGCGATGCTGATCTAGAACAGCGGAGTCCCTGCCTGCAAATGGGCATTTATCGCAGAAATAGTATCTATTGCCAACAATTTCACTCGCAAATGGTGCAACTTTTTCTGGGTGATAGTCATATGCTGTACCAAAATATGTAGCCCAAGAATTTTGATAGTAGTTCATTGGAACTCCTTTAGGAAAAGCATTGCTTCCACCAATCATATATAAGAAGCCTCGTCCAGAGGGAGCTGAACCCAGATATGAGTAGGGACCCCCCTGAGGATCTGGTCGAGTGGGTATAGCCCAAAAAGTCATAGCGCACAGAAATGTCCACTCAATAGCCTCACGGTTGTCACAGTGCATCCCCAACCACCAAGGTTCAATGTGATTGTCAATCCAACCCCAAAGAGGCTGAATATCGCTTGGAAAAACAAATTCACTGTGCGACGGATAATTCCAGATTGGTAAAGGCCACTCTTTACCATCAGGTGCAATATATGAACCGCCTTCGATACGCCACCCGTTGTTCCAGACAAACTTGTTGTGAGCTATACTTGAATGAACCTTAATCGGATAGTTCGTTGACGCCCCAAATCCTTTAGGACTACCATTAGGATCGAACTTCACATCGGTCCAGTAGGGAAGTTGACTGGAAACAGGAGGCTTGTCAGTATAGGCAAGAGGCTTATACTGTGTGCCGAGCCACAAGTACCATCTCCCAAAAGCCACTAAACTTAAACGACGAAGTTCAATGTAATTGCTCCTACTCACCCTAGCTTTCTGCACGTCTTCTAAAGTAATCCTATACGTATCACCGCCTTTTTTCGTGTACACACCCGCCTTTGGAATGCTGATCGCTATCTCTACTCCTCTCAACCAAAGGTCGTATATGTCCGGGTTGTTCTTGCGGATGGCTTCAATCGTCGCTTTCTCAGCGTCCGTCCACCAATCATCTGCTTTATACGAGTGAACGAGCTTCCACCAATCAGTTAGATACCAATCGGACGGTCTGGAACCTGTCGATGGTACACTATCAGGAGGAATCTGATCCGGTGGAAGATCCTTGTAGGAAGGCTCATAAGTAACTTCAACACCGAAAGAATAACCGATAGTTAAAGCAGAAACCAAGTTAACCAAAAAACAGAGAACTAAAGCTAAACCCAAAATCTGAGTCTTATTTAGGTTCAACCCTGATCACTATAAAAATAGACATAAAATTAAAAACTAAGGCTATTATCGAAAAAGGGCTTAACAAACCAAACGCCATCATCGCAACAATGGTGTTATAAATCCCATGAATCATAATACTTGCCAACACACTGTTTGCAAAACGCATTGCACCATAAAGAACAACACCGGCGAAAATAGCTCCCATGGTCATATACATATTTCCAGCGTAAGCTAATTGAGCGTGAAGCAACCCCCAACCAATGATAGGAAAACCGGCTCCAAGAATCTCTCTTGTCGGATCACCTAATTTACGGAATCTCTGAGTTAAAGCTAAAATTGCTACAAGCTTCAACATCTCTTCACCGTAAGCGACATTGAAAACCTGCCAAAGAAACTCTGTAAGAGATTTCTTAACCGGATCAAGAACTGCTATTGTCGGAACAACTGAAATTAAAGGAACATAGAATAATCCCCTTTGTAAACTTCCAAAGAATGTTGATATGGCGAATAATAGAAGAACTCCTATAATGATTATAATAACACTATTGAGGTTAAGGTTTTCATCAAAGTCAATTCTATAAGCACCATCAACTTCAGGTTCACCGTAAGTGTACATGTAGAAAAGTATTCCAATACCACTTGCCGCATACATAGCAAAGAAAATGTAAATTGTGTTAAGAGTTGCTTGATTTCCTGAAGCAACTGCTGAAAGTGCAAAAAGCACTAGGAAAAAAGGAGAAAACATAACAAATAACTTGAAATCACGTAAAGATTTCTTTTCCTCCGTTTTTATCACCTATAATCTCCAGATTGTTTCAACACGACACACTAAGATAAAAATATCAAAAGAAAAACTGCACTCCGTCAAGAATCAAATGAAGAGACCAACCCAACACGACAGCTAAAAGATATAACTTGTGTTTCTTACTTAAAGATGAAAAGATTGAAATAAAAAAAGGAAATAACCAAAAATGAAGAATAGTCATATCCTTTCTTGCTCTCACTGTCCAAGTTAAAATATGATTCCAACTAAAAATCAATTCTCTCAAAGTGTCTGGACTCGCATCCAATATAGAGTTTGGTGAGGGTGAACTACCCTACCCTAAAGGGTGAGGGCTTCCTGCTTCAACAACAGAGCTTGCTCCTTGACGGAGTAGAGGTTCAATCTCTACAGGCGTATATTCCCGCAGTTCCTGCGGTATCTTCAAGCGAATGTTTCTTGAAGCGTTAACATCTCTATCCATTTTTAATCCACAATAGGGACAGAGGTGTATTCTTTCGCTTAAAGTCTTGGGAACTTTCAATCCGCACCTGCTACAGATTTGAGTTGTATCCTTAGGGTTAATTTCAACTACCTTCCCACCAGCTTCTTCCGCTTTGTAGGAAAGCATTTGAATGAATCGTCCCCAAGAAGCATCAGCGATAGACTTAGCTAAATGATGGTTTTGCATCATATTCGGTATTTGAAGATTTTCAACAACTATAGTCGAATAGGAATTTACTATTTTTCTCGAAATTTTATGGAGAAAATCATTTCTTTGATTAGCAATTTTCTCGTGCTGTCGAGTAACCTTTACTCTAGCCTTTTCTCGGTTTCTGCTTTTTCTCTTTTTTCGTGAAAACTGTCTTTGAACCTTAGCAAGTTTACTCTCAGACTTTCTCAAGCATCGAGGGTTCTCTATAGTTTGTCCATCACTTAAAACAGCAAAATGGTTAAGCCCTAAATCTATTCCCACTGTATCATTAAGTTTCTCTTTAGCTTCAAAGCTGATCTTACATGAGAAGATAGCAAACCATTTTCCCGAAGGCATCCGTTTAATCGTTAAGGTCTTTATGTCTCCTTTTATTGGACGATGAAGTTTAATATTGACCGATCCTATCTTTGAAAGTAGAAGTTTCTTTCCTTTGACTTCGAAGCCGCTTTGAGGATACGTGATGGATTTGTATCTCCCATACTTTTTGAATCTGGGAGAACCAGCCTTTAACCCCAGCCTCTTTCTCACAAAGAAATTGTGGTACGAGTCTCTGATTCGCTTACTAATGTTCTGCAAAACTTGGCTGTGAACCATTGACAGATCGGGATTGTCAGCTTTCATCTGCGTTAATTTAAGGTTCTGACCGTATTGGCTAATTAGCTTTCCAGTTTCTTCGTAATTACCTTTCTGTGCTGATAACAAATAGTTATAGACCTGTCTACAATCTTCCAAAGTCTGCTCTAAGACTTGCTTCTGTGTCTTGTTAGGATACAACCGAAACTTCAGCATCCGAGTCTGCAACATTTACTCTACCTTTTTAATAATGATTTCCACAGTGTCTCCTTCATGAATGTCTAGGGCTTCGTAGATCGGCTTTGGGATGGCGACTCGCTTAAGTTTTTGAACTTTCATTCGAAACGTCGATTCCTTCATAGTTACTGTATAGTATCTTGATAGTATTTAAATATTGTTCGCAATTCATCCCCAACCTGAAGGATGAGGTCTTCTTGCTAACTAATAGATAAAAATGGATAGTACACATGGTCTATATCTTGAAAGATCGTGGAAAGGAAGAAGATTAGAAACAGTGTGATTTTCTGTCGGTCTAAATGCTTAGTGAATCTCAAAACTATAATTGAAAATACGACTATAAGAGTTGAAACGAGTAGATGTGTAAAAACTATCATGATATCACTCTCAAAAAACATGCTGTGCAAAAAGCAAAGAACGCAAAGTATAACTCAATAGGATAAATGTTAAAGCAAAGAGAATCAATTTCTTGTTTTGAAGTTTTCCTGATATCCATAAAGCTCCAATAGGCATGATTAAGTTGATTGGAGAAAGATAGACTAAGCGCCAAAGATACCACGGATTAAAGAGAAAGAAAAATATGAAACCTAGGATAGGAATAATCCATGAAACTGTCAATATCCTAAAATTGGCTCCAAACAAGTTTCTAGAATGAATGGATGTAAAGTTCCCGATTATAGAGAGAAGATAAACAACAGGAACTGCAAATACACCATAAACAAAATACTTCATTAAATCAGTGTATCCTGTGTAGATCGTAGGATTTTCAAGGAACTCGAAGAATAACAGATCACGAATATTCTGGTGAATTAAAGGTTGAAACAGAATATAAAGTGCGGATGAAAACCCAACATTGAAAAAGAATAGATAATCAACAAATCTATTCAAGTCTCGTTTAGTAATGGAAGAAATGAAAAGAAAGACAAAAACCGTGGAGAGAACTATCGCATACGACCAAACATGTGTTACAAAAATAAGAACGCTAAAAAGTATAGACATAGCCAAATATTTCAATTTTGGTTCTTGAACGAGTTTTAGAAAGAATGCAAAGAAGAGGAGAATGAAGCCGAAGACAATCCACTGCTCATAAATACCAGCGATAAATCCAACAGTTGTTTGAAATGAAAGAGTGAGGAAGAGAGCGGAGAACGAGGATTCCCCAAAGGAAAGGAAGTTTCGAAATAAATAGAATCCTGAAAAAAACACGGTTAAAACAATTATAGAAATCAACAAAAAGAGGGAGGTGTTATCGGAGAAAGAAAGTTGTTTAAAGACATAAAGTAAGTTCACACAGATATCATGCCCTGTTCCAAACCTAAGAGAATTAGCTTCGTTGAAATATGAAGGCGTGTCAATTCCTGAGAGATGATTAGAGTTCGAGTAAAGCCATGACAGTAAACCCAACAAAACGATAAAAGGAAAGAATGAGAGAAAAGATTTAGGTTGCATTTCAAAGCTCTTTTCTGTGCATACCTTTCTACGAAGTAGAAAGAAAGAAGAAAGCAAGGCGAAATACATTAGATATAAAGAAATTGGATGCAACAAATTGAAAAATTGAATATCTAAGTTCAAAATAGGAAAGTTCATGAAATCATAAGCAGAAACATCTTTCGCTTGAAACCAGAGAAGAGATGATAAACCTTCAATGAAAAGAAATATTAAAACTAGAAACTCAAATGTGGAAAGAAGAAGCTGTTTCCTCGTAAAAGAAAAATCAATGAAGGAAAACATCATGAGTAAAAGTATCCAAATTGAACCGAGAATTATGTAATCTAGAATCTCTGAAAATATGACTATGTGGATGGTGTACGGATTGTAAAAAACGTTAAAAGGAATCTTTAGTAGGTTGGAGATAAAGATAATAAAGAAGAAAAGGAAAATGGCTCCAACCAAAGAAAAGAGATTCAACCTAGCACTATCTGAAAGCTTCAGAGTTTCAATTCTCCTTTTCGAGCCAATTCATTAGCTTTCATATATGAAGCCACGTTACCAATATCAAACCAAACTGAATTACTGACATATACCTGTAACTTACAACCATCTTTAAGCATCTTGGAGAAGACATCTCTAGCGAAATCCCAATTTTTTCTCAAATATTTCTTTACACTTTTATCGAATACTGCAACTCCAGACCAAACATCTTTTCCAACAAAATGTTTCTCTTCAAAATGTTTTATGAATCTGAGTTTTTCATCAAAATTAACTATGCCAAAGTCAGTTGGAACATTTGGAGTGACAACTAACATAGCGTCAGAATTGTTTTTCTTATATTCAAAGAAAAGATCATCTAGATCAAGAGCGATAAGATCGTCACCATACCAAACAACGAAATCTTCAGTAATCATATCTTTAACAGAATATAGCTGACCGGCACTGCCTAAAGGTTCTTCACTTATGATAAATTGAACTTCAGCATCTCGAAATTCATGTTGAAAAAGGTCTAAATCTCTTCTTAAACAACAAATGAAAATATCTTCTTTGAATCCTTGACGTATGATTGAATCGACAATCCAACGTATGCAGGGTTTATTTCCAACAGGAAGTAAAACTTTAGGGATAACAAAGGAAAAAGGGAAGAGTCGAGTTCCCAATCCCGCACCAAGAATAAAAAATTTAGCCAAGAGATTTCACCCAATCCCAAGTCTTTGCCAGTCCTTCAGCTAAACCAACTTTAGGAGAATAACCTAAAATTTTCCTAGCTTTATTGATATCAAACCATTCACGCATACCTTGTTCCCCGGGTCTATATGGCTTTTGAATAATATTTCTCGACATACCAGAAATAGAATAACAATAATCTAGAATTTCTTTCACTGAAAATTCTTGACCATAACTCACTTGAAATGTTTCACCGACAACAAGATCAGAATCGGCTTCTATTCCCAACAACCAAGCATCCAAAGTATCTGTGACATAAGTTGGATCTCTTGTTTGGTCTCCACCCTCAAGAACACATGGTTTATTATGTAACATATTCCAGAACCATTTGTAAATGAAGATTTCACGCCTCATATGTGGACCATAAATTATGCCATTACGATAGATAACAATGGGGACACCGAAACTTCGATAATAAGCTAAAGCTATGAGTTCCTGACAACCTTTGGATGCACCATAGATATTTCGAGGACTCGGAGGAGTTTCAGAGTTTATAGGAAAAGATTTAGAGAATTGGACAGCGTTTCCAGAAGAAGCTATAAACACTTTCTCTAAAACTTCAAGACCTTTACAAGCTTCTAAAACTGAAACAGTTCCCAACAAATTGTTGTAAATAGTCCATGTCGGAGACAGATAACCCATTGGCACATCTGCCTGAGCAGCAAAATGAAGAACTATATTGCAACCTTCAACATCTTCTTTTGTAATATCTGTAGCAAATTTCCAACGATAGTCAATTTGGTCAAGAACATCCTCTAGTAGGCTTGCATGAAGTGGAGCAGTCATATCAAGAATTCTGACATCATAGCCCCTCTTCAAAAGCTCATGGGTTAACCCACTTCCTCCAAAACCACTTCCACCAACAATCAAAATACGCATATAAATACCTCTCAAATTTTTACGTTCTATCTCTAGAGTTAAAATATATAGTTTATTGACAAAATCTAGTGCCCAAAAAGGATAAAATTAGATCACACATAGCATACCACAAGATAACCTGCTGAAACTTTCTTGATTTCATAATAAAACAAATTCAAGGAATTGAAAAGTTCCCTTATCATCCCCTTTGTATAAAAGTAAACTGGACAACCTTTTGTCCACAGCCAAACTTTTCTAATGGGCATCTGAAAGGCATATCTTGCTGGAAACGAAACAATCATTTTCTCTCTCGTTAAGGATTTCATCTTTTCAAGAAATTTCATAGGGTTTTCTAGATAATCCGTTACACCTAAAGCTAAGGTGATATCAAACCTATTATTGGAAACAAAATCTAGAAATTCACATCTCAGAAATTCAACATCTATCGGTTTCTTCGCTTCAATGGATTTCTTGTATTTGTTGGCAAGTTCTATCATGGTTTCTGAGAAATCGATTCCGGTAACTTTGAGACCTTTCTGAGCCAACATAAGAGAAACATGACCTGAACCACAACCAACATCGAGAAGAGTTTTACCGGGTTGGCATTCTTTTATAGTTAATTGAAAACGTTCCTTCATGCCCTTACGGAAAACTCTGTTAATGAATGAAGTGGAATAGCCATAAATATAACCATAGATTTCATCAAAGTCTCTTGCTTCACGATCAAAGTAATCTTTAACCACACTAGATTTCATGTGTATCAATCCAATTCTTAGTTGAAGTGAACTTGAAATCTTCTAGAAGTTTACGAAACTTACTTTCTGTGCTTGATAAACGATAGTAATGATACCACCCTAAACCACGTACTCTAGGTTGATTAACATCAAGTTCCCAAGGATGAAGATAACAGACAGCGGGATAACCTGATTTATTGATCTTCTTGATAGCGTGAGAAATGAACCAATACGGAAAGAAACGTAGATAAAATCCACCAGCAATAGGAATATTCTTACCTAGAAATCTATAAACAGAGAGAGGAAATTCTAGCAAGTTATTGTTAGAAGAACTGTTTTTCTCGATATTGTAGGGTGAGATATGATAAGGAAATCTAGGAGCGTTCGGAACACCATATAAATGAGTCTTAACAGGAAAGACACTTGAATCATACTTCAAGCCATTTCTCTTAAGAACACCTATAGCCCAACCGGTCTTTTCAACGATAGAGAACTGAGGAGCTCTGTAGCCTAAAATAGGTTCCCTAATAATATCTTCAAGAACTTCTAGAGAAAGACACAAATCCTCCTCAAATTCCTCAGGATTTTGTCGTGTGACAGGCGTATGATAGTAGCCATGAGATGCGACTTCATGACCGTCATTCTTGATTGATTTAACAAGTTCTGGGTGGCTTCTAGCGACTGAACCCAAAACAAAGAAAGTGGCTTTAGTATTACGTTCTTTAAGAATAGATAGAATCTTTCTAGTGGATTGAACTACACGGCTTTCATAGTTTTTCCATTCAACGACAGGAAGGTCACAGAACCAATCTTCAACGTCGATTTGGAGAATATTCTTTTCATCGATAACAGACAACACAATCACTTGCCAATTCTTTCTTCTTCATAACCCCATTCTTCAGAATGATTCACAATAAATCTAGAAATTTTCCTCATCAATTTTATGTGTACAACATTATGAAAAACTGACTTCAACTCTATTGCATGCGCAACCTCATGAATCAATAACCCCAATCTTGGCTTATGTGGAAGCTGAATAACAATTTTGAATTTCCCATAAGAGGGGTTGTAAAGATGAGTGCACCCTCTTGCTGCTTTAGATTTCGTTATTCTGCCTTTAAAGATTAGTTGAACATTATGCAAAGAATATTGTTTTTTACACTTATCGAACAAATATCTAGCACTATCATCATCTATACGAGTAACATATTCTTTTCTAAATATTCTGAGTTCTTCTCGAAATCTCAATATTTCATACCTTCAGAACTGACTTTACTCCTGAAAACATTTAACTTGATAGAAAACTCTTAACAACTCCTAAAGCCGGAGTAAACATTCTCTGAAACTCATTCCTATTAAAGAGTAATGGAAAGATTCTCTTAAAATAGTTGAAACGAAAGTAATACTCTTTAGTAGCTTTCTTAACAGCATTACAAATCTCTTCATGAGTAAGCCAAGGATAATCAACTTCACCATTCTTCAAGTAACCACTTGAAAGAAGCTCTTCATAGTACTCGGTCTTCAGATAAGGATGAGGAACAATAAACTGAACAGTTTCAACATTCAACTCCTTAGCGAATTTGACAGTGTCTTTAATAGTATCTTTAGTTTCACCAAGTAACCCAATAATGAAATCACCATGAATATGTATGCCTAACTTCTGGCAGTCTTTAGTAAAACGATAGGCGTCTTTAACAGTAGTACCCTTTTTGCAACGCCTAAGATTTTCTTGATTAGAACTCTCGTAGCCAACATGAATACAACGACACCCGGCTTGCTTCATTAAAGATAAAACATCATAAGTGAAAGTGCCGTCAGTTCGACCATAACAACCCCAGGTAACATCTAGACCAGAATCAAGAATCCCTTGGCTTATCTCAGTAGCACGCCAAGTAGGAAGAGTGTCATCTTGGAAGAACACTTCCTTGATAAAAGGTAACTTCTTTTTAATGAACTGTAACTCTCTTAAAACATTAGTTACGCTTCTACAGGTATAAGGACGATTCTTATTGAATGTTTGAGCCCAAAGGCAAAAAGTACAAAAATTCCAATAACATGATCTACCAGTGAACATATCGCAAAAAGGATAAAGCTGAGGAGACTGGCGATAATTATAGAAATTCAAATGTCTCCTATAAACATCAGTAACAAATGGAAAGCTATCTAATTCAAAATTACCCAGTGGATCACGTTTAGGATTATGAACAATCGTTTTACCATAACGAAAACTGACATTTAACACATGAGAAGGATCATCTAAATGAGAAATCAATTCAGAAATAGGAAACTCATATTCACCTCTAACAACGAAATCAACGGTGGGAGAAGAAAGAAGTTCCAAGTTAATATCACAGCTTGGACCAACGAAGATATTCGTACAATCAGTGGCATCTTTAATCATTTGGGCAACCTGTAAATCATTATCATGACTCATGACAGAATAGTTTACAACAGTCACATTAGGGGAGAACTTTCTAGCTTCAACAAGAGTTTGACCAACATCATATTTTTCAGCAACAGCATCAAGTAGTTTAACTTCATGACCACACTTCTCCAAAAAACCGGCGCAATAAGCTGGATAAATCGGATACCAAATACAGTTACTTATAGCAACGCCTTCCCAACGAGCAATACGGTTGTAAGGCTTCTTGAAAAACGGTGGATTAAGTACAAGTATTCTCATTCCTTACCCATCCTTAAAAGAGAACTTGCTCCACGAAACAGCTCCTTTAACTGAGCAAAAGATCGAACCTTAGACAATTCCCTCAAAACATATGTTTTTCTAAAATAAAACTCTCTATGAGCCCGTTTATAGATTTCAAGAATATCCTCAGGCTTAGGACCATCGGGTAGGGAAAACATGATCTTATTGGAAGTATGATGAAATTCACTAAAGTCACTTGTGTCAATAGAACCACCCGATTCAAGAATAATATCCCAAACTCTAGTTCCGGGATAGGGAGCAAGAGTGTTGTAAACAGCGATATCTAAGTCTAATCTCTTGCTGAAATCAAGAGTTTCCTCCATGGATTCTTTGGTATCGCCTATCAATCCGAAGATAAAGAACCCAGCCACACGAAGCCCAACTTTCTTGGTTAAAGAAACAACCTTACGAACTTGATCTAAAGTAATATGCTTAGGAATCATATCGAGAACTTTCTGATTGCCCGATTCAATTCCATAAGCGATGTAATCTCCACCGGCTTTCTTAAACTTCCTCAAGAAAGATTCAGTAATATGATCTATACGTAAACCATTTGTAGCACGAATATAGAGATTCAAGTTCTCCGATATAATCATATCAAGAATCTCTTCAGCTCTCTTCAAATCAAGATTGAAAACATCATCGGCGATATCGATTTCTTTAACTCCATATTCGGAGACCAGAAACTCAATTTCTTCAAGAACATTCTTAGGACTACGAACTCTAAATTTATAACCAAAAATATTTTTGTTACAGAAATAGCAAGAGTATGGGCAACCACGGCTTGTTAAGATTGTTGCCCATTTCTTGTAACGACTTGCGGCAGCACGATAAGGTTCAGAAATACCATTATTAGGCAATAAATGTCTAGCTGGAAAGGGAAGACTGTCCAAATCTTGAATTGAATCTCTATCAGGATTCGAGAATCTCCGAAAAGTACTCCGCCAAGAAATCCCAAGAACATCTTTCAAGGGTTTCCTTAAAAGTTCTAAGAATGCTTCCTCTCCTTCGCCATGAACAACGGCATCGAAACCAGCGAGCAATAATGTATCAGCCATAACGGTTGCATGAGGACCACCAGCAACAGTTGTTACATCTTGAATTTGTTTCACTACATCTAAACAGAAGTTATGAGCTGGAGTAAGAATAGAAAAACCAACAATGTCAGGGTCAAAAGACCTAATTGCACATCTTGTTTCTCTAGGAGAGAGGTTTAATGCATTAGCGTCAACTATTTTGACATTATAATTGTTTTTCTCTAAAACAGCAGCTATGTAAAGCAATCCTAAAGGCGGATGAATACCCTAAGTCCCGCCTCTTGTTTCAGCTTGAGTTCGATAGTTCGGTTGAACTAAGACAATTGGATTTTCCTGCATACAAACATAACTCCTATCGACAAGAACTCAGGAAAACATTTAACCCAACGAGGAAACCGCTTAGAAAAATGAGATAAAGGATTCAAATGAAATTTGTCCACTCCATTAAATAGTTTTTGAAGAAAAAATTCCCAATGCTTCGGCTTCATTATTGATATGTGTCGAATTCTTAAGTAGGCAAGAGTTTCGGGAATCTTCCAGAACTTGAAGAACTTAATCTCTTTGAGAACATGTGCGAACATAAAAAGATTTGTGTCAGTCGAGAGAACTAGAACTCCACAATATTTCAAAAGATGATATAAGAACACAAGAACTTTTTCAGGGAACTTGAGATGTTCAATCAAATACAAACTAAAGATCGTGTCGAAAATGTTCTCTCGGAATGGCAAATAATTACAGTCAGCTAGAACGAGATGAACATTCTCAGGCTTATGATCTTTCAGGTAATTTAAAGCGAATAATGAGGAATCTAAACTTACAACGTCTTCTGAAACTCTTGAAAATCGAATAGAAAATCCTCCAAGACCGCAACCACAATCGAGAACTAACCCTTTAGCATATTTATCATAGGAAGAACTATAATTCTCCAAGTCGCCTAATTCAGGGAACCTCTTAAAATCTTCAACCCAATAGTCAATCAAGATAAACGCCTTTTTAAAAGCCTAAATGAGAGTCTTAATGCACCATAGATTCCACCGAAAGTCCAAGCTATGGAACGAACAAGCAAAATCAAGAAGAGATACTTCATTGAGCTATTATAAGTTCTTGATAAAGAAAATGAAGATTTGAGAAAGAATAGTAGTAAGCCAATAGTAAGAAGTAAGCCAATAATTACAAATGAAAAATGAATTGGAGAAACCAGAAACAATAAGCCAATTAATGACCACAATATTGGCTGAAGAAACATATGACCTGGAGTCTTCGTGTCACCTCTCAACAAACGAAAATACTTGAAGTAAACTTTAACAGCGTTCACACCATACCAGAATTGTTGCTTAAAATACTTTGAAATCTTATCTCTATGGTGATGATAAACGATAGCACTTTTAACATACCTCAATTTCATGCCATGCTTCAGCAAATTGTAACAGAACTCGGTGTCGAAATCCGTTTCTAAAGTGTCATCAAACTTGAAATTGAAAACATTTCTTTTCACGGCAAAATTCACAGTTGGAAAACGAGTGCAAAACTCAGGCATCTTCAAAAATCTATCGAAAAGTTCAATGCCTATAGCTTTCGACAAAGGGTTCTCGGGATTGGCTGTGTAAACTATACCACCAACTCCAGCGACATTAGGATGACTCAATGAAGAAATAAGACTTGAAAGCCAATCCTGTTTAGGATAGGCATCGGCATCGATGAAAGCTAAAATATCGCTTTTTGTTGTTTCGAGAATATAATTATATGCTGAAGATACATTAGCCTTCATTTGTACTGCTTTAAAGATATTCGGATAACGTTTTTCATAGTCCTTCAGAATTTCCCAAGTTCCATTCCTTGAAAACCCATCCAAAAGATAGACTTTCATATTCTTGTAATCCTGTAATGCTAAGAAAGATAAACAATCGCTTATTGTACTAGCGTTATTCAAAACAGGAACAAGAACAATTACACTTGGTCTATTAATCAACACGTTGAACCTCAACAATCCTATAGATACAAGCATGAAGCTCATGCAAAACAATATCATGATATGGTTCTACAACAACTTTAGTTCTCCAACCGGGGATATCTCTGAAAAGATAGAACACCGATGGCTGAAACTTCAGTAAACTCTCAGGAAAACCTTTAGCCAACCAACCCCCTCTGTATTGAAAGTTATAGATAACAACATAACGAGACCTTTCCAATGCATCATATGTTAAATCCCAAGTACTGTAAAAACGGTCACCGTACTTTGATGTTGGCTTATAGTAAAACCAAGTCCAAGGATATTCATCAAGAATATAATAATCCCCAGGATCAGTTTCAAGAATATGAACAAACTCATCTCCGATTATCCTTAAACTAATATGAGTGTCAAGAGTTTTCTGATGTATTTTCTGAAATCCTTGAATTTGGGGAATAACACCGAAATACAGAGTTACTAAAAGAACGGCGAGAAGAATTGAGCCCTTAACAAAATCTAAATTGAATCTTTTATGAAGCTTAAAGTAAGAAAGAAACGATAAGAAACCCCTTAAGCATGCCTTAGAAAATGTCTTAATGAAGTATATTGTTCCAATAGACAAAAGAGAAAAACCAAGAATGTAAAACTCGTGGTGATAGCCACCGAATTGAATTGGATTCAAAATAGCGGGAAATAACAGAAAAGTAACATTGAAGAACGATAGCTTTATCCAAGAAGTAGATTTGAAATTTGTTAAGAGAAGACCTAGAGGCATGCCTATGAACCCGAGTCCCAACAAATGAGCGGCTTGCCAACCAACCCAACGAAAATAATCTCTCAAAGAAAGTAAATAATTGTAAGTTACTTTTTCATGAACAAATCCCGCTCCTAAACCACCGCCTTTAACAAGCCACACAATCGGATCATAATAAGGAACATGACCAACAAGATATAAACTCAAGTTATCGTTTATAATCAAAGTCACTAAGAGGACTATAAACGCAAGTAAAAAATGCCTATCATGTTTAGGAGTAAGCTCATGTAATCTTCTATCAACCAAAAAGAAGACGAACAACATTGGAATACTCAGAACAAGAAGATGCCAACGAGTGATGCCAGCAAGAACGAAAGCAGTGGAAGCTAAAAGAGGATTCTTATGCTTAATAAGAATGAGAACTCCAAGAATGAATAAAGGATAACCAAGAGCTTCAGAAACGCCATATGTGAACCACTCAGCGTTAATCCAGAAAGTGGCTACTAGAGGAAAAGACAGTAACGCCCATTTTTCGCCAACGAACTCTGAAGCTAAATAGTATATCATGATAAAGAAGAATGACCAAGAAAATAAGGTGAAAAGTATAATTCCAGTATCAAAGCCCAAATTATACCCAAGAATTGATAACAACCCAAAGTAAAGCCAACGAGGCTCATTCAAACATGGTGCTGGAATAACTTTGTTAAGAAAAGGAGAATAATGATAAGTCGGAGCACCCATTATAGGAAAGTATTTAGCGTTATCAAGAAAGAAACCAACATCGCCGAGGGGATCATAAAAGATGTACCAAGGTTTCAAGTAAACCATTATTGAAAGAGCAATTCCATATAAAACAGAGAATTTGAGAACTGATTTAGTATTCAAAATATCATCATCTCAGCTTGTATAATGACCAGTAATCTGAAAGATAAATCCTCTCGAAATCATTTTGGCTTTCCGGTAGGTAAAGGTATGAAAACAAAGAGTAGTACTTGAAAACCCAGACATGAACTAAATGATTTGGTAGAACAACATACCGTATGTTATGTTCACGCAGAACATCCAAATCGGGTTTGACATCTGGAAACAAAAGAACAAAACGTAAATAGGAATCAGAATCAGCAAAAAATGTTAGTTCTAGTCTAGTTGAAACGTATATTTTGAGAACAGTTGTTTTCCACTCGTAATCATGTAACGTCAAATTGAAGGTTCTTCCTTCAGCATCGGAACCGGAAATAACACCTGAAAACCTATGGTTGATAATCAATGAATATTCACTGGGAGATATGTTAGAGAAAATGGCTTTTAACTCACCACCTGCGAATACTATGGCTTCATCATGATTGGTATTATTTAAGCCGCAGATAACTGATGTCTGAGTCCTTGTTCTAAACTCGTTATCTCCGAAAAATAGAATAAACGAATTAGGTTTATCCATTAACTCCGCAAGTTTTATTGAACCATAGGTATCGGTAAGTTCATAGGAGTTTACACCAGCAAGATAACGTAATCCAGGTTCTTCGATCAAAAGAAATGATTCATTTGTATTCAAGGAATGGGCATAATCAACTAATCCCAGAAAGCCGTTTTGCCAATAAGGTTGTTGAGTTTGAATAATTGTTCTAGGTTCAGTTTTTGGAATAAAAAATAAAGAGGAAACTAAAATAATGAAAATCAGAAGAAATGCTTTAGGCTTTAATAATAAAGTGAAATCTTCTAAGGCTGATAAATATGCTATACCAAAGTCGATTTTAAACTGTCCTTTGAATTTTGGTTCAACAAAAAACAGTATGAATGAAAGAAGTAGAAGTAAAAGAAGTTGAATCCAATAGTTTGAGAACGCATACATTATTGTCATAGTGTCGGAAGCAAAGAATACAGGAATAAGAAGTAAAGAAAATGACAGAACCTTCTTGAAATGGGATTTTGGGATTTCAAATAAGGATTTGGTTAAGGAGACAATAGAAAATATCACAAGAGGATATGCGAAGAGAAAGTTTCGGATGTCAAGTTCACCGCTTACAATAACCACGAAGAAAAGAATCAGGAAGAAGGTGTAGTAAGCTTTAAACTTGGAATCTTCGGAAAGCGAATTGAAAACGGAAAACATTGTTAAAACTCTGCAAATAGAAATAACAAAGAATGATGAAACAAAGAAGAAAATGAATGATTCAAATGGAGACCTTAATTGCATAACACCCTCATTATGCAAAACGTAAAATGCTTCAGGGGGATTCTCGAACAGTTTTACAGGTAAAGCCATGAACGGAAGAGGATTATGAAACAAGAAATAATTACGTACTAAAAGAAGTGAACCTGGAATAGCGCCTAAAATGAGAAGCCCAAACATCCTAATGTTTCTGTATTTTCTTTCAAGTATGAGCAAAACAATTGGGATAAGGAAAACTAGAAATCCTTGATACTTAATCAGAGGCATAATCATAAGAGGGATAAAGGAGAAACCAAAGAACTTTTCATTTTCAAGACAGTAAATGTAGAAAAGGAAGAAAAACAATAAGCAAACATCTGTGTATGGAACGGAGCTGAAAACAACGAACATTGGAGTTATGCTCAGAACGGTTGCAGAAAGAAGCCCAAACAGTTTTCCAAAACGTTTTGAAGCTATAAGATAGACAAGGAAAACACTTAAAGTGGAAAATATTGGAGAAAGAATAAATGCTAAATGTTCATTTACTCCTCCATTCAAACCGTAAAGAAGACTGATTAAGAATGGAAAAAAGATAGACCAACCGATAGGTTGACCACCGTTAAACGAAGGATCATAATTGGGAATACTCTTTGTTTCATAAAAGAGTTTGGCTAAGGGAAGGTAGAGTTTTAAGCCATCCCATGAAATTAAGCTAACCCAACTCATAGCGGAAAAGTAGATGACAAACTGAGACAAAAGGATAAACAAAAACAAAGAAAACTCAAATAAGGTGAAATGAAGGTTGAGTTGAAGCTTCATGTTCTGCACCCAAAGTAATTTCTATAGGATTTCCAACCGTAATAAACACGTCTTAAGTCAGAGAAACTTTGAATGGTTTTCAAAAGATTCAATCTTCTCTTCCAGCTGGAATAGAAATCACGTAAGCCTTTGTCAACATAGAAGTCAATTTGTTCTTTGGAGAAGTTGGGGTAACTTACAATGGATTTCTGTTCATAATTTTCATCAACCCATTCATTCCAATCTTTAGCAACTATGTAATTGTTCTTTTTACACCAATCATAGAAAGGAGTTCCGGGATAAGGCACGCACGCCGAAAACTGGACCATGGTCGGATTAAGTTCTAAAGCAAAATCAATTGTTTCTTGAGCTGTTTCTGGAGATTCTCCCATCAACCCGAACATGAAGCAACCGTTGATTTGTAAACCGGCTTCTTTAGCTAACTCAGTGAATTGATACATAGTATCTAACTTTACTCCTTTGTGAATGTTATCGAGAATTTCTTGATTTCCGCTTTCGTATCCAACACAAACCCACCGGCATCCTGCTTTCTTCATGTTTTTCAAAGTATCAAGATCAGTTATATCAGCTCTAGAATTACAAGACCAAGAAATCTTGAATTTATATTTCAACATGAGTTCACAGAATTCATTAACTCGGTTTAAATCAGTTGGGAATGTATCATCCTCAATCATGATTTCTTTCAAGTAAGGAAACAATCTCAAATCATTGTGAATTTCTTTAACAAGGGACATAGCACTTCTATAACGAATTTTACCTGGTTCGATTGTATGTCTTTCACGACAGAACGTACAAAAATGCGAACAGCCCCTGGAACTAATAAGTGTGACGAAGGGATTCCTTTTACCAGCATCATAGTAAATTCTTGGGTTGATATGCCTCCAAGCTGGAAAAGGCATGGAATCTAAATCTTGAATTAAAGGTCTAGGTTTATTTCTAACGATTTCTTCTCCATTGCGCCAAACTATGCCTTCAACATTTTCAGGAGAATCATAATTTGCTAAATCACGTAAAGTATAATCGAATTCGCCGACACAAACAACATCGAGACATGAATCAATTTTTAGAGTTTCTTCAGGTAAAGCGGTTGGATGGGCGCCAACAGCAACGGTTAAACACTTCGGAAAGGAATGCTTGACAAATCTAGTGAAAGTTATATCACTGTAAATGCTAGGCGTGGTTGTCCAAATGACAACCATATCAGGTTCAAATGAAATCATACGCCGAAGTTCTGTAGTCAAACTTTGATTCTCGGCTTGGGCGTCAAATAATGAACATTGGTGACCATCATGTTCAAGAACGCTGGTGGCGTAAGCCATCCAATCTGGATGTCGCTGTACACGACCACGAGATTTGGCTGCCCATCTAGCGGACTTGCAGAAGTCTTCAGTATAATAAGGATTAATCAGCAAAACACGCAACTTAATCCCTCAAGAACTTGAACATACCATATACTCCACCAAATAACCAAGAAACGATAACCAAACTACGGAGGAGAAAACAAAGAAAAGAAAATTTAAACTTGTAATGTCGTTCTGTGTATCTATTAAAGTTCAAGTTTACAAGGAAGAAGAAAGCGAATAAAGAAACAAGGAAAGACGGCAGAGTGATTAAATTCAAAATGAAAAGGCTGAACAAAAGAGCAAATAATGGTCCCATAATTATTGGAACAAAAAGAGTTCGTTTCTGAATGTAGGTATCTCCCAAATGTTTTGAACCATGTTTTCTATAGAGTTTTACACGCCAAACAGCACGCCAAAACTGTTGCCTCAACAACTTGAACAAAGATGTTGGATGAGGATGATAAACAATGGAATTTCTTGAAAATAGGATTTTAAATCCTCTAGAAGTGATTCTATAGGCTAGATCATTATCTTCAGCGTTAGCGTCTTTAAAGGAGCAATCGAAACCGCCCACAGAATTGAAAACGTCTTTACGAATTGCGACACAATGGCTGGCGAAAACATTAACTTTATCTTTAAGATTTTGATATTGGTAATCCATCCAACATTGAACAAAACGGGAAATGAGATTTCTTTCATTAAGATTTTCATATTTACCCCAAACAGCGGCTACGTCTTCTCGACTATGTAACTTTTCAGTTAGAGAAGTTAAGAGAGATTTATCGGCAACACAATCGGAATCAGTGAAAATTAAATCTTTTCCCTTAGAAAATCTAACACCGAGATTTCGAGCCTTCGCTGGTCCACCATGTTGTTGTGCGATAACAAGAACTCTAGGGTTTCCGGTACGAATTAAATTAACGAGTTTCTTAAAGAATTTCAAATCTTCGTCAGGTGAACCATCGTCAACAATAATGATCTCATATGTACCTTCGAAATCTTGGTTAAGCAGGGAATTGATACAACTTTCAATGGTGGAGGAATTAAAGACAGGAATGATAACTGAGATGTCCATAAGATTCACCTGATTCTTTAATATATATAGATATTTAAAATAAAAATATAGTAGAAACTTTACAGTAATGTAAAGTTCTCTACGGAGAAAAATCAGATGAGGTAACGGAGTAAACAAAAAAAATCGGAACTAATCGATTGGTTAAACCCCAATCGACCAGTCCCTCTCAGGGTTTTAAACAGAGGGTTTTGTCCGAGGCTTCGGTTCGAAATTTTTAGGCGCCTACGTAGTAAACCGAATTTGTAGCCGTAGTCAGGCTGAAATCCCCTGATGCAATCGGAGCCATGTAGTACAGTGTCAATGTTATTTGATAGCTTGTGGTGTCGGTACTTTCAAAGTCCATCTTAATGTTGCAGTTGAAGTCTTTTCTGTTAAGCTCAGTCTGAGGTGTCAAGACGTAGAGTCCTGTATCTAAAGCGTCACCGAACTTGTATGAATAGTACAAATCGTTTTGTCTAATCGATAGAGATGGTGTTAAGTCCACGTAACCTTTACCATCGTCAGGCATGTCCATTTTGACGTACACGAACTTTGCCACATCGGTTGTTGGACTGTACGAGGAACCCGTATAGATTATGACGACATCTAGCTTCTGTAGAGCCCAACCTTTGTTAGTGTTCGATTGAGATGTGTACCATTGAATGTACTTGTCAACAGCGGTTGTTCCAGCTGTGGTTGCCGAACTGCCGGGTCCCGTCAACGTTGGAGCCTCGTAAGGAACAACGTAGGCGACAACAGGCAGCTTCGGTCTGTAACCTTCCTTAGCTGGAATGTCCTTGCAATTGTACATGAAAACGAATTCTTTGATGTTGTTGTTGTCTATGTCAAAGTATTGGACTTGCTCAACTCGGCTGTTATATGTTTTAACATCGCTCCAATGTACGTAATAGTTTGCCGCTGGAATCATAGCAATGTAAATGTAGCCTCCATAATCAGAGGTGAGAGTTATTGTGTCCGTGCCTGAACCCAAGTACTTGTATGAGGCAATTTTAGCGTAGTATTTGAATGCAACTTCTGTGCCTACAGTGTAAGTTGTCGATGGAACAAAATGATTCACAACGGACGGAGTGCAATCAAAGTCTCCAACAGCGGTGACACCACCAACAGTAGGCGTTGGAGGTGGTGTTGGAGTAGGGGTGGACACTGTTGGAATATTCCATTGAATAGGTATGACTCCACTGACAATCAGAAGAATCGCTACAAGACCTATGATGACAACATGCGATGCCTTCAATTCAAAGCCTGCCAATGTTATACACCTTCCCTTTTGCCCTTAGCGATTTCGAGTTTTTGAACCTTTTCCATGATAAAGCCAAGCAATATTAGACCAACGATCATCCAGAAAATGTTGAAGAGACTGTCTATGACGATGAACACTTGTATCGGTAGTAGAGCCCATGCACCCAATGCGTTTCTGCCAAGTATCATGAAGAGGAAGAATCCCATCACACCCTCTATGAACCAATCTGCTATGTCAGCCTTGAGCCCTTCTAAAGGCAACTTTTGTTTTTCCTCCTTTTTAGTAGCACATACGCCTGTTGGACGTATAATGCTCTAAAATAATAATAACACGAAAAAACCTACAAAAAGAGAAAAAACAGAGTTTTTATAGTTCGAATTTAGGTTTCTTGAAATAGAGAACTATCGTTGTTATCACTAATAATATTAAAATGAGAAGTATCCAAACGGAATTTATTGGACCTGTTACAGCTCCTGTAGAAGTGATGTCCAGCGGAAGAATTTCAAATTTGAGGTGGCTAGATATTTGGTCTGCGAACACAAAACCTAAAACTCCAGCTATCAGAACCATATATTCGGCGCCTTGCAGATGTGGAGCTTTAACTCTGAATATGAAAAAGACAATGAAGGCTAATATCCCAGCAATGGTCAAATTCGTCAAATAGTAGGTTAACATCCCTTTCATTAGCATCGCATAGATACTTGTCATTAAAAGTATGGAAACGAAAACAGTCATCATCGTTTGAGGTATAGCAGGTTTCCCATTTGGCATCTCAATCACACACTACACTATAAAAATAATAGAGAAAATCAACCACCCACATATTCTGACTCTCGCCTTCTAGGTCGAGTAGCAATTTTATAGATTATCCAAAGAATTATCACAACTATAACAATTATCACTATCCATGTTAGAAGTTTAGCTCCTTCGGCTCCAAGCCAACCAAAGATTCCATAGAACAAATCATAAATCGCTTTGAAAGGATCAGGAAGAGATGGGTAACCGCCTCCTTCCTTTGATACTTCAAATGGCAAGGATACTGGATTACTTGCTCCATAAGTATTATCTCCCATAAATTGGAGATATATAGCATAGGCTCCCTCTGTACTTGGTGCTTGAACTTGAGCGCTAAATGAACCATCTGACAACGTTTTTACTTCAGTTTTATAATCAAATGATGACCAAACTTTTATTGTCTTGTCGCCTATAGGCTTACCAATAGTCGTTCCAACAAGTCTGCCGGAAACAGTTAGCATTATCAAGGGCTTAACATTTGAGGCTGATAAAGATGCTTCTATTCGTGTTGTTTCAACATATGCCGGAGGTTCTGGTTCAGCTTCTTCTTTCACTGAGAGTGAAAATGTACAAGTCTTAACGAGAGTTCCGCTTGTCCCTTTGATGGTTACTGTAAATGTGCCTATTTTGGCATTAGATATGGCTAACAGGTTTAATACGCTGAATGCCACTCCATTCTTCGAGGGCGTGACAGATGTTTTAGTAAATGTTCCGGTTACTCCTGTTGGAAGCCCTAAGACATTCAAGGAGACGGGTGACGAGAAATCGTAGAATGATTGGATGCCGACATCGAGAGAGCGTTTTGACGCTTCTACATTTCGACCTATGTCAATCGACTCCGCCGTAAATACTACGAAGTCTCCTTCTTTCGGTACTTCGCTTGGAATTGTGTATGGAAAAGATCGTGTTTTTTCTTCTGGTTTAGGAGAAACATAATAGGGTTGCTTGTCAACAGGATTATCCCAACTAATAGGGATTGAACTGCCAACCCATTTGCCGTAAACGTAACCTGGAAGAGGAACAAATGGAAGAACTCTCCAAAGTTGCCAAATGAGATAAACGTTGAATGAATATGATGCGTAATATTCTATGAGAATCGTTTCGCCTGGTTGCTTGCCTTGAATGAACTTTGAGATGTCGAAGCCTTTCATATCAGCCACTATTTGCCATCCACTTCCGGCGTAAAATTGCTTTTGTCCTGAAACAATTAAAGGCAAAGTTAGAAGATAGCCAGTTGATTGACCTACATTATCAGTTGTTGGACACCAATAGGCTTTTGTTCCTGCTGATGGACTTGTCCACACAGTTTTTCCATCAATTTTAACTTCAGCGTTTAGAGTTAAAGTCATAACCCAAACAACGGGAACATAATAATAAAAACCACTACCATAAGTTCCCCAACCAGTTATGAGAGCCAATTGTTTTTCTGGTAAGGAAGGCATTGGAAAGTCTTTAACGGAAAGAACCCAATCAGTGGACATTGGTTGATCGTTAGGAGGAAGGGCTTCATATTTCTGAAGATAAATCGAAGAAGCGTCGCTGAATGTTTTTCTTGTACCAGATTTCAGTTGAAATATAACTTCGCTTTTTATATCAGCGGCATGAAGAGAGGAAGGTAATGTTATCGGTGTTGTAGCCGGAGGAGTAGAAGTTGGTTGTAAACCAGAAGTTATGATCAATGTGAAAAGAGAATATTTAGTTCTAACACCGTCATAACCCTTTATCATTATAGAATATGAGCCACTTGGCGTTGATGTAATTGTTGATATTTTTAAACCAACTTGCTTTGATGTTCCACTTGAAACTTTAATATTTATTCCAGTAGGATCAAACCTGATGTTTGTTCCCGATGGAATATTTGAAGAAGTATCAATCGAAAGAGTTACAACTTCATCACCTTGCTGATTTGCAGTAATATAAATAGTTGCCGAAGCACTTTGACCAGGTGTAATTGAAACAGAACTAGGACTTACATTTAGAGTAAAATCGGGTTCTATTATTTTGAGATATACAGACGTTGGGGTTTCAATACCAAAGACAATAATACCTAGAAAAATGGAACAGAGAATAATAACTATGAGTGCTGAAGCCTTAACATTCAACTTCAATCACTATAAAAATAATCAATGAAATCTCATCAAATTTGTTGTTTGCTTCGTAAAGCCAAAGCGAAAACTATAACTGCAAATAGGACGATCAAAAGAAATACTAACACAATAGTTTCTTGTGTCCAACCTTCATATGGCGGTATTACCCAACTTGTAGGTATTCCCTCAGTAGTTAACACAGTTACAGTTGTATTGGTGGCTGTGGTTGTTGTTTCAACACTTTCTCCCACCACAAAATCAACAGTTTTATGCTCCCCAGAAGATATTGAAATCGATTGAGATTGATCTTGAACTGTAATTGTCCATTCACCAACGGAAAGACCTAAAGAATAGTAACCATTATCGTCTGTAACTATATCTGTGGAATATGGACCAACCGCAGAAACTTGAACTCTTTTAACAGGATTTCCAGATTGATCTCTAACATGACCTGAAATGTACGTTGTTCCTCTAGCTGTGGTCGTCGTAGGTGGTGGTGCCGCACCCACCGTCAGCATGTAGTGATGACTCTTAAGCGATGAACCATTGACAAAGCATAGCTCGGCATAAATGATAATAGTCTTTCCGTTCCATGCTGGGTTTATGGCTATTGTGCTCCCCCAGTTGCCGTTTGGGTATTCTGCGCTTGGGAAACCGTACCAACCGTTGCTATCGGTTAGTGCGTCCACAAGGTGATTTGGTTGATGGCTCGAAGCGGATATTCCAAGTGGATAGAACCACCATACATTTATCCATGCACCAGATATGCCTTTACCTAAGGAATCAACCAAATGACCTTTAAACCAGAAAAGATAGCCAACCTGATAATTGCCTATATAGAAAACCCCCTCGGAACCGTGTCCCGCACCTGTTTCATCTAGAGAACCGAGATAAGTACCGCCGATTGCCGATTTATCTTCCTGCCGACATAGATCAAAGTAGAGATTATATTGGGCACCCAATTGAAAAGAAGGAGGCTTCAAATTCGATTGAAAAACATAAACTCCAACAACAACTAATGCTAGGAGAAATAAAACTTTAGCTGTCTGATTCAATTACTTTCACATAATAAAAATATTGTGAAATTAACTCTTTGCAACTTCAATTTTTTCAGCCAGTAGATATGGAATCTGACCTTTTTCTCCCCAATTCTTCCAATGTAGAACACCGGTGACAGACACGATATTACCCTCCATTAAATTGTGCTTTTCATTTGAAAAGATCACTAAATAGGGAAAATAAGTTGCTGAATCCTCAGTCACTATAAAGGTCATTGTATAATGATTAGATAAACTGTAAGCTTTTACTATCTCTTCTGTTACTGTGTTTTCACTTCTGAAAACGTACACAGTATCGACAATAATAGTTGCACCCTCTCCAAAAGGATATTTGAGCTCATTAATATTCACAGTTTTCGGTAAATATGTTTCAGTTCTAAGGCTGTTAAGGTAAAAAAGCAAGGAAAAACTAACAGCGATAATGACAAAGAAAACTATGAGCTTAACTTTGATGGAAGGCTCTTTCTTCTCAGTTTTTCTATGCTTCAAAGAAGGTCACTTTAGAAGTCTCTCCCAAACAGGAGGTTTCTCTAGAATACTAGGATAATCTTTGTAATATTTGTCAATTATCTTCCGGATTTCATCGTCGGATAATCCTTTAGAATGTAACTTACGCAGAAGAACATCCTCTGTCTTCATCGCCAAAGCTTCTTCTTCCTTCGTGTCCTTCCCTAAATGAAGACATAAAGCATGAAACTCTTCATGACCTAATGTTCCCATAAGTTGTTTAGGTGTCGAAAAGTATAAAACTTCATCCCCACTTAAAAATAGTAAATCTGGATCAACTGTGGATTTCATTGCTCTTGGATCAAAACCAGGAGTGATAACAATTCTCTTTATATCATCAACGAAAACGTCATGAAATTCAGGAGAAACTTTTTTCATGAGTTTAATAGCTTCTCTGAGATTTCTTTCTATTTTTTCTATTTGTCCTTCTTCTTTATACTCTTCTAAAGTTTCTTGAGGAAAACAAACTTTCTGTCCATCCGGAAAATCTACCCAAACAGGTTTACCATAATCATAATACTCACCGATCTCAAATCGAACTTTCTTTTCAGATTCTTTTCGAGAAACCGTTTTTCTAGGTAACTTGGATTTCAAACTTTTATGTTTAATAGGTTGTTCATAAGTTCTTGAACGTTTAGGTTTATAGGACAATAAAACTCACAATATTCCCCAATCTTCAGTATCAGGAACACCAGAAACTTTACGTTTAACATAAGGAAGATTCTTGGAAACTTCCTTCTTAATTAGAACCAAATCTCCCCAAGAATATTCTCCAGAAAGAGGCTGATTTTGAAGAATGGCAATAGCTTGTTTTCCATCCCTGTTAATGGCTATTATTTTAGCCCACATACTTTCATGGGGTTCTTTTTTAGAAGCACCCTTTCTAGGAGGTACAAGAACTCTAGTTGACAAACCTGTTTGTTTATATGTGAAAGTCTGTCTCTGTTTATAACTCAAGTTTTATCACTTCAATATAAAAATAGACAGTTCTTTTATCAAAGTTTTTCTTGCCTAAATATTCTCCATTTGAAAAGCGCAACCCAAATGATCGAGATAATATAACTTTCCACTTTTCTTATCAAAGAAAAGAACCGCAGTTGGATTGCTTATAGCAGTTTCAGGAATCATCGTTGGATCAATTGGAACCATTCCTTCAATGGCATTTTTGGTTTCTGAAAGAACTTGTTGTTTCAACTTATTCCAATCAAAAGGGAGATTATACTGACTACCATATGGCTGAGAATACGTTTTCTGTTGTCGTTGTTTATAGCTCAATGAGGAAACCTCTATCCTTTCTTCAAGAGAAAATAATTGATCACTCCTTCAAACCAATTCGGATAATAGGCACCGATAACAGCTCCCAGAAAAATCCCGCAAGTAAGAATTAAGACAAATGACCAAAATGGACCTAAAACACTTGTCATACCTTCATAGATTCCTGAAAATTTATGTATTATCATAAAGAAGGTTATCCACACGGTTAGCGTTAAGGTCGTGATCACAAGAAATGGAAAAGATAAAACCGTTTGATTCATGAAATCTTTAAAGTAGATTGGACCGAATATTGCTAGAAGTAATCCAGCTCCAATGCCGAATCCGGCACCGAACTTGAAATAAACAATAAGAAGAATTATAGGAACAAGAAATGGAAGAAATGGAGTAATGAAATCTGGCGTTTGAATGTTCGGGGGTTGCCATGAAGGAAACGTAAAGTTTCCCGGGATTTGAATGAAATTCAACCCAATTCTTCTCCACTGAATGCTCCCCGGCTAAACCAAAGGTAGAAAATTATGATCCCTGAAACTATCATTGCTATAATGTTCCAACTTAAAAGAGCCATGATGAATGAGAATATTTGAAGAGCGCCGTACCCATAAAGCGCTAGCTTGTTAAGTTTCCAGAGACCGAAGGCAATTAGTGATAAAACTATACCCCAGAGGACTAATATTTGCCCTGAAAGAGATGAAGCGACAGCCAAAAAGAGATGAAGCTGACCTACCTGAGCGACACCGACAAAATTCAATCCAGCAAGAATGAACACAACTCCAGCTACACCGACAAGTATGGAAATGATAGTTATCCCTAAGGGTCTATCAGGCAAGGTTTCTCATCTAAATAAAAAATAAGAGAACTATTTACAGAAATCTTGAATCTTCTCTAAACAAAAGGAGTGAACTTAAGAAGAGTGTAGGATTTTCCGCTCACCTTTGTTAAGGTGGAAACAATTTCTTTGTTACAAAGGAAATATCTTTCTCAGCTTTCTCCTTTACTCCATCAGGCATTCTACGGCGCCAAACCAACTGCGTTCCAACCATACCTTTAATTTGCTGCTCAGAATAACCTCGGTCCTTCAAACGTTCAAGAACTTCCTGTCTCTCTGAGTCACTTAAACTGAAATATTTGGCTTTAGAATCACCGGAGACTTGTTTAGATACACTTGTCAGTAATCCTGGTCTCTTGATCTTAATCACTTTCTTGCCTCTACCAGGTGCCCCAACATCTCTGATTTTGAATCTAGCACCCTTCACTCTTGTTCCTGGAATACGAACTCTCTTTCCATGAATAGTCTTATAGTAGCCTTTTCTCACATGGGGTTCTCTGTAAACTGTCAGCCTTCTGGGCTTATAGCTCACTTCTCTAACCCTCTATAATAATAATAGAAAAGAAAATCATTCTCTTTTGGTTTCTCGCCAAAGGGAAAGGTTGAATCTTAACCAAAATATTTTTCAATTCTTTGAAGCAAAGTCTTTTCTTTTTCTTTCCTTGATGGTTTTTTTCTTCCTTCACTTGAAACTCTGTAAATATGTACTATAACACCAGCGGGTATAAGAGCAATTGGCAGAAATATCCAAGGATTTTGAGTGAGCCAAGTCCGTGTTGAATCAAGCCAAGATACAGATATAACTTCTTTTTGAACTTTAACTCGAATATCTTTAGGTTGAGTGTACACTTTACCTTCATGCACGGCTGTTAGATCAATGTGAATATTGTAAATTCCAACTTTTGTGGTGTCGGGAACATAAAGGTAAAACTCAATGTTTCCCCCAATTAATGTCGTGTCCATGGGTACTTTCGTTATCAAAGAACATTTCAATTCCGGAGAGGAGGTTAGGTTTATCGCTGTTACATAGAGATATTTTCCATACCAAACGATTGGAACTTCTACTTTAATTCGTTGACCTGGACTTGTAGTAATATTTTCTGGTGTAGGCATAGATAAAGCAAATTCTTCAACGGGAGGGGAAACTCCTCCACCACCGCCAAGATACGTTCTACTTTTCACTGTGACAGTTGTTGTTCCCTCAGTGTACCCTGTATATGTGGCTGTCCAAACTAAGTTTCCGTAAGTTGAAGGAGTTAAAGTAACAGTTCCATTTCCTTGAACATAAATAGTACCTGATAATCCAGCTCCCGAATATGTGACGGTGCAATTTAAATCCGTTGGGCTTGTAGATATGGAAAACAATGTCGTTGTTCCCTCAACGGTTGAAAGAGGCAACACTGATAACGCAATGGCTCCTCCAGCAGCCACTCCACTCCAAGTTAAAGTTATGGTTTTACCATTATTGTTTACCGTTGTAATCCCATAAGTAGCTTCGCTTCCAGATATTGAATCATATGTTATGCTTTGAGCAGTTGACTGTGGATCTGGATACACTTCCCAACGATTATCCGTGCTATCCCACGTTAAAGCAAGTCCTTCAATTGATAATGAATCACCTAAACCAATCACATGATTATCATATTCAAGACTAGCCGTCACTCTGAGCTGAGCCGTTGCACCTAAACTAATAGATGTGGCACTCGCTGAAATTGTATCCCAACGAATCCTATCAGTAATAACATTTACACCAGCAACATCCTGTTTTACTGTTAAACCATAAGTTGAATCTGAAATTGTTATGTAAGTTTCATCATAATTCGTAAAAACAACTGAACTGGAGCCTGTTACATTTTTCTCCCATCGGGAGCTTGTAGCGTTCCAAGTGAACCCTAATATTGAACCTTTAGTATTATCAAAGGTCACATCGTCATAATCATATTGAATCTGGTATTGAAGCTTAAAAGTGGATTCTACATTGATTCTAGTATCATTAGCCGCTATGGACACTATTTCAAATCTATCCCATATTCCAGTTACAGTTTTGCTATTTATATTTCCAGAAGTTATACCGTAAGTTGCTTCTGAACCGCTGTCAAAAGCATTTATTGTAACCGAGGTAACAGAGGACTTTGTTTCTGTTGTCTCAAACCGGTTATCGGCAGAATCCCAAGAAAAAGCATATCCTGATAAAGTGAATGAATCTCCGCTTCCCAAAGCATGACCGTCATATTCTAAACTGGCGGTGGCGTAAAACGTAATTTGAGTATTTATATCCACTCTTGAATCTACCGCTGAAAGAGTGTCAATGCGTATTCTATCTGTTATAACATTTACTCCTGAAACATCTTGTTTCGCTGTTAATCCGTAGGTTGAATCAGTTATAGAAACATATGTTTCATCATAGTTGGTGCTTGTTACTGAGGATGAACCCGTTACGGTTTTATCCCACCATGAATTAACTGAATCCCAAACGAAACCTGTAATTGAACCTTTAGAGGAATCAAAAGTGACATCATCAAAATCATAGCGAATCTGATAGCGAAGTTCAAATGTTCCCCCCACGTTTATTCGGCTATCATCAACAGACACAGAAACAAATTCTAAACGATCCCAAATTATAGAAGTGCTATTTGAAGTTTGACTGCTAAGGCTTGTAATTCCATAAGTATCCCAGTTTATTGAAGCTACATAGAGAGCTTGAGTTTGAACCGTTGCTTTTGTGGTGTTGTATTCCCATCTTGAGTTTGTAGCACTCCATGTGGCTGACAATGTGCCGTTAAGGGTAACAGTACCGCTTTGAATAGGAGTAGAATCATATTGGCTCCTAAGGGTAAACCAATATTGTTCATACTCATTAATGTTAGTTCTAGAATCAGTAACTCCTTTATTTGAAACTACAATGTTATCCCAGATTATAGTAGCGGTTTTAGAGTTAATGTTACCAACGGTAATTCCATACGTTGCTTCATTTCCGCTAGTAAAGGTGTTTATTGTAACTGCTTGCACAGTCGCCTTAGTATCAGTTGCTTCCCATCTCGACTGTCCTGCATCCCAAGTAAAGGTGTATCCGCCCAAACTTAAAGAATCTCCAGAACCTAATACGTGACCATCATATTCTAACGATGCGGTTCCATACCATTCTCCTTGAGTGCCGATGTCTATTCTTCCATCAGTTGCGCTAAGAGAATCTATCCTAATTCTATCCCCAATCACTGCAACGGTGTCTCCGTCAACTGCATCGGCATCCGTGTAGTCGCTGTCAGCCATGTTAATGTAAACGTGGTAGGTGTTTGATTGCACTGTGTTTGGAATAGCGGCTGAAACGCTGAAGGCTCCATTCACAATTGTGGTGTCGGTGGCAAATGTGGCGTGAGCAGAATTGTGAATTGAAACACTTGTGAACTCAGCGTCAGGAGGATAAGATGTGCTGGCTGTGTTTGAAGCTGGATTGTTCCCATAGTATACTGTTCCCGAAATGGTTACAGTTGCCCCTACGTTTACTCTTGAATCATCAACCGTTAACCCTGAAGTCACTAGGCGGGTTACGACATCGGCATAATTCGTTTGAGCTGTATCAGTATCGGAAAGACCTCCCTGATCTATTACATATAATTCGATTTCAACACCAGATTCTTCAACAGCGTCCCATTGCGCCATAAATTTCCATGTCATGGTAAGTTGTGTTCCAGAACCGCTTGCTGAGCTTGTGGCGTCTAAAGTCCATTCTGTTGAGCCAGTTGGAGTGCTAAACGTGGCTGTTTGAACGGTGTAGCGGAAACTTGCCCTTGTTGCTGCATCTTGTTTGATTCTGAACTCGACATAGTTAATTCCCTTCGTTGCATCATTCCATCCGTCAGCATCGTTGTGAACTGAAGAGCCGGTGTACAATTTCTTCTGAGCGTAAAGGTTGTTGGTGTCATCCATATCCGTAATGCTACCAGCACCATTTGTAGGAGCGACATTCGTGGAATATGTGATGTAAACACTCCATTTTTCGCTTGAAGATGTTTCGCCTGAAATAGTTGAAGGGTACGCCCCGTATGCTTGGGCTTTATAGAACCCGTCGCCAGCACTACCAGCCGTATATGAAGGAGCTGAAGCCACATTATCGTATTGCCAGCAAAGCCAGTATGTGCCAGCCGCCTTATTGGTTACACCTGTAATCGTCACGTCAACCCAAGCATTAGCGGATAGTGCTGTGCTCGCAGATTCCCAAATCAATGCTTTAGGACTGGCATTATCGAAAATCGCTAAACGCACATTTCCTGTAGCTGAATGCGAATAGAAGCTTATCTTATCGAAGCTAGTTGCGGTTTCAGTGAGAGTTGCCTTCGTTCCTTTAATGTAGCCTTTAATTGCCACAGTGACTCCGTACAGCTTCCATGAATCCGCGTTACCAGTGGCTCCTGAATAAAATGGATCAGGCCAAGGACTTGGGTAACCACTAGGCGGATTATCATGGTAATATTCACCTGTAGCCCCACCTGCTATATATGACATGACACCGTTAGTGTCAAAGATCGTCGCTAACCAATAGCTCCCAGCATCAAGATAGTATGGACCTACAGAAACATCGTTATATTGATTTGCTGTTACCGCCGATGCTACTGGCGAAATGAGAAGCGCCCCCGGATAACCAGCAGAATCTGCGTACAAGCCTACTTTCACGTTTCCCGCAGCAATTGAGTACACGCCAATCTTCGTTAATGTTGCAGGAGCAGTTAACGTGAACTTTTTGGCATGTAAATAACCTGCAGCTCCAGCGCCTGTGCCTGTACTATGGTCCCCTACATAACTCGTTGGATAGCTCGTGCTTCCCGTCGAAGTTAAACCGAAAGTTCCGGGATTTGCATGTGCTTCTGGAATACTTGGAATTATAAGGTTACTGAGATTTGAAGGCAGATGGCTGGGTATGTAAGCCAAAACCGACAGGAAGATGAGAAACGCAAGAGTTACCGTAAGGATTTTCCGCATATTTGTTTCACTAAGTTTTTAACTCACTCTAAAGTAAAAATATCTCAAGTGACACCTCCTCCTAAAGCTTCACCAAATATCCCGCTGAAACTTAATTTCACGACACTTAAATGAAATAGGAGAGGTAAATGAAATAAAATATTAAACCAAAACCAGCAAAGAAACCAACAATGGGAGTAACATCAATTTCCTGAGGTTTAAGTTCTAAGTATCCAGATTCTTTGCCAGCACACATATAGTCAGGAATGTATGACTTACCGTCACTTGTGTATATGATTTCATCGCCAAAGAGTGTTCCTATTGGAATAAGCGGAATATGACATTGAGGACAGGAATTGGTCTTTTCTGAGAACTCTTTAGGACTGACAAAGTACTTATGATTATTAACACAGCGTTTTGGAACAGGTTTCACTTTAAACAACTCAGGGAGATTGAAGATAACCAGATCATCAACGAGCTTTTGAGTAACTTTCACAATAACGGGAACTCTAACATTGAGATCGAAGAACTTTTCAGGGTCGGATAGAAATTCAACCAATTGAAATTCACTCTGTTTTTGTTTCTGATAACTCTTTGCTATTTTCCACCCTTTCAGCGTTATTTTGATCAATCTTAACAGGTGAACCAGAGGATTTACCGAGTTGAAGTAATTGTTCCTTAATTTCTATACACTTCTTATTGAGGGAAGCGTACTGACAAAAAGAAAGTATGGCTTCATCACTAACATCTAGAGGATTTTTAAAAAGTAAAGGTCGAATCTCATCAAAATTAGATAAGTCATCTTTGCCGCCAAGTTGGCGGTAATGGTCTCTAATGATCTCAAACGTGTCCTTGCCAAACTCTTTAACTATCGCCTTTCCCACTTTCTTAAGTTCGAATTTTTGTTTATTGTAAACTCTTAATCTGTCTTCGAAGAGAGATAGGTTGTCTGTTTCAGAGGTAACATTCTTCTTCATAAAATCCTTGACAAGACCTTCAAGGACATCGCTTATCGTACGGTTTTGAAGGCGACAATATGCGGAAAACTCTGCCCAAAGAGTATTATCAATCCTGAAAGATTTTGTTACCTTTCCTGAGTTCATCAAACCACCTCAAGGAAACTCTCTTAAGGGTTGGTAGTTGACATTTATTCATTTATTATCTTATTAAAAATAGACTTTATATTTTTTCGTAAAAATAATAAACTGAAGATTTATATAAATCAAAGTTCGAGAAACACAAGTTGTATTTGTATAGAGAATAACATGATTAGGAAAATCCATGTAATAAGAATGAATTGGATTCGGAGAATTTTCGGCGGAGCGGATCGATTCAAAATGAAACGGAAAAACAATGATGAAAGAGAAAAACAAGATTTTTAGGCGTGAAAAATCGTTTTTAAGTAAGAAAATACTTACTCATGAGTTCTTATTACACGGAAATTTTTTGAAAAGAAAAAAGTCGGACATGAAATTCTGTCCTATATGTGATTCTCAAGAGTTTCAGTAGTTTGAGAACAAGTGTGAATGTCAATCTATCGATCTTCTCACATGCAATAATGAGCTTCTCTAGAATTTCATAGAAGAAATTCATGTTAAAACACTTTAAGATTGAAATCTAGATAGGTACAAGTGTATTCTTCTGACATTTCCCCACTGGTGAATGGATGAATATCTCTTTACACTCATCACAGAATCCCATACCAGCACCACCCCAGGCTCTAGAGAACCATTTTGCTCTCTTTCTGCTTTTTCTGTGTTTATCATTAAAACCGCATATTAGATATTTCCGTCTTGCTTTCTCTACAGCTTTTCTATCTGCACCACAGTATCGACAACGACCACTCATTCTAAGAAAACTACCTTTCCAACCAAAGTAATGGCGTTTTCTACTTGGTAAACAAGGTATTTTTTTCATGATAATTCACTTTAAGATTAGTTGATAGTTGACATATTTAAAACCAAGTTGAAGAAGGGTTCCACTTTCAGATACTCCTGTTTGATTTTTTCTTGATAGGCATCCGCGACACGATCATAGGGTCCTGTTAAACTATCTATGCCGCCAAAATGACCCATGAGAAATTCAGAAACATTATTAGCCACACCTCTATTTGTACACTCGGTTTTAAAGACTGAGCGAATAGCATGTGGATGCCACTTGTATCTAGTTGAAGTATCACGTTTCTTAGGTCTCTTCATGAGACCAGTTCTGAAAGCTAACTTGGAAACCATATTTTGAATATGATAGTTCTTTATGGGTTCACCAATTTTATTCACAAAGATAGGACCGTCGCCTGAAATTGGACCACGTATTTCAAGGTATTTTTTTAAAGCGAGAACAGCGTGCTTTCCCATAAGACAGTAATAAAAGAATCTTTTACCTTTAGGAGTGCCACCAACAAAATCTCCTATTTTAATTATATCGGCTTTAGATTCAAGTTGACTCTTGATCTTGCCGTACATGAAATTAAATTGATTAACGAAATCTCCAACACGTAAGCCAGTGTGTAACAATATTAAAAGAACAGCGGACTCCAGAAACCAACCACGACTCCAAGCGTAATTAATCATCTTCGAGAGTTCACTTAAACTAACATCACGCCTCTCTCTACTTGCTAATGCCTCCTCATCAGTTTCCTCAAATCTCCAACTAATATCGATCAACTCTACACGGTGAAACTTGTAGAATGAACGAATACCGGCTAGAATCAACTTAACTTTATAATCATAAGATTTACCCTTCATAGCCTCCGTAATGAAGTCTCTTACATATTCAGAGTGTTTGCTTCGAATTTGAGGATCAGGAGACATAAGACATTTGTTGTGATCGGCGATGATATCGGAGAAAGTTTGAAATTTATATTTCTTTTGAATCCAAAGAAAATAGTATTTCAGAGCTTTCCTATAACTTACCTGTGTTGCCTCACTATGGAAACTTTCAAGCCATTTAGTGAGAGTTGGCTCTTGGAGAAAAGACATTAGGGAACACTTGTTGATGTAGTGCTAGGTGGAGGTTCAGCAACTTTTGTTAACAACAACGCTAGAACTTGACCTGTTTGAGGATTTCTACCCCTCTTGAATTGAAGTTTATCTCCTTTAGTCCAACCGAGTTCTTTAATCAATTCGCTGGGTACTGTAACTGAGAACTGCTCGTAGAATATCACTTCACCAGATTCTTTTTTAACTTTAGGTGTGCTAACTCGCAATCGAACATAAAAAGGCTTAGACTTTTCTGTCATAGTTATCAATATTAAAAATATACTATGAAATTTGAAGATTCAAGAAATGATTATCCTATTATACTATTATCTGACTCTTTCTAGAAAAAACGTAATACGAGAGAAATACAAACTAGAAAACTATTGTTTTCGGTGAAACTAACTGAGTCTTGAAATCGTTTGTGTCTCTATTCAACTCGCCTAATAGATCGACAGAAACAATACGTTCACCACTGGTGGAAACTATTTCTTCAAATGTATGCTGATATGGTTTACCATCGCAAACATAGTTCACAAAACCTGTTGCGTCTTTTCCTTCCCAAATTATCTTGCCTTCCTGATGAAGTTTTTTACAGAAAGGACACTTGAGACCTGGCTTATAACCTGCTGGTAGTTTAGGAGGCTTAAAATCGGCTTTTTGGTAACCGTATGTTTTGCTTCTTGCTTGTTTATAAGACATTGTTATTCCTCTAATTCAGATTCATCATATGGAACTTGTTCTGGCTCAGATATCTCAGAAGTCCAACCATCATTCTCTTTCTTAAATTTCCTAATAAAATCTTCAGCATCTTCATGTGCTTTGAAATATTTCCAACCAAAATTATCGTAACCATACGGACCTTTACCAACTTTATATTCTACTTTCCACATATACGCACTATTTCTCTTCTGTCTATACGACAATTCTATTCACCCTTAAATTCCAAATCTCTCAATTTCCTTTTTAATCCGAGTTACATTATATTGCCTTTTTATTTGTTCATCATCAAGCCAATCATCAATACTATCATAAATCTTGTTTGTCCTAATATCTAACACTTTCTCTGAATTTTTTGAATCAACCATTAAAGGTAACCTCAATCTTGAGAAAAGAGGAGCATACTGCCATGAATACCTGTAATCCACGGTTCTTCTCTGCTTGTAGGACACCTCATTCACCCTTAACAAAAAAATACATGAAATTCTTCTCATCATAAACTAGAGCATGCTTCGAGAAATCGATGAAATCATTCCTGTATCCCTCTTCAATAGCTCTAATGTATCTTCCTAAAGTTCGGTCGTCTGTTGCTGGAGGTCTTTCAAGAACAGGAAGCTCTGGAGGCGTAAACTTATGACCGACAGCTAGAGGATGCCAATTTCTAGCTCGAAACCATTCAGAGAAACCATCATCACTGTAAGTTCTATCTCTTTTTTGTTTATAGGACATTTAGTTCATCTTCAAAAGTTTGAAAGAAAGGAAAATCAACTATTGTTTCTTAACAAGATACTTTTCAAGGTCTATACTCACAACAGACCTCCCGGGTTCAAACTCCTCTATCATTTCCTCCGGATATTTGAGAACAATTCGGTCGTCATATTCCTTTACGATTTCAAATGTTTTTCCTTCTAACTTTCGTAAGTGGTCACGGAATTCAAGATAAGTTCTTGGTACACTAGAAATATTTTGAGTACGCTTTAGAATCGGCAATATGTTTTTTTTATGAAATAAACTTGAAGCGTTTGGCTTCACAGTGGCATATGTAGGCGTCCTTTCTTGTCTATAGCTCATATTTCTTTCACCAAATCTTTAAACTGTTCTATCTCTTTTTTACTTAATCCCAAAGAACTCTTAAGCTTTTTAAGAGCTTCTTTCTTATTTTTCGCACGAACACGATAAAGCCAAATCTGATATTCTTTCAAGTTACCCGAATATGTTTTCGTTCTTCTCTGTTTATATGACATTGAAATCCCCTATCTTAATTGTTTCTGTAGTTCAGGCACCTTTTCTCTTGAAACAAACTTGTACAATGACTTCCCTGTTTTTTCGCATTGACCTACAAGCGCTGGTTGCTTTCTCTTACCAAGAAACTTCAATCGTTTAGGAATAACATTTTCTTTCCTACGGTGATACACACAATAGAAACTCGTTCTTCTCGGCTGTTTATACGACATCTTTCTTCAGAATAAAAATATCATGAAAAAACAGATTATTGAACTGCCCCACATTTCTCGCATTTATGAAGAGCTTTATTACCAACCCAAAAAGGGTTTAAAGTTCCTTTTTCACCACATACACGACATTTTTCAGGATCGTATGTTTGAACTTCAAAGCCATGCGCTGAGGTTTGCGGACATGCCTATAATTAACAGACAGTGAAAAGCGTTATTCAAACCTTAAACACCACTATTTGAAAGAGAGATATGAGAGAGCATGAGAGAGAAAAGAGAGAACTTTAACGTTTCTTCTCTTCCTCTATTCTCTCTCTGAAATACTTAGGTCTATAACTTCCCATGAACTCGTAATTACCATAAGCTGAAGGTCGTTGCCCACCGTAAGACAGAAATGGAGCAAATGAGTAACCGACATTCTTATCGAACTGAGTTATCGGACTCTTTCGGGGATCGAAATTTTCAACCTCCCATTTAGGGTAAAGCGGAGGTGGATCAGGATAAGGTTTACCTTTCTCTAGAAGATAGTATTCATCAAGGACCTCTCGAAATTCAGGAGTCATGCGTAAACTCTTGATGGTGATTTCACCTATTTTAGGAGAATAGTGGACTCTAGCGAAACCAACTAAGTTTCTTTTGAAGGCTGTTGGCTCGGTTCTAGGTCTCTCGATCAATATGTCGAAATCAACAAGTTCTTTGTCTAAACGAAAGTAACCGTATTGAACTAACTCGGAAAGATCATCTTTTAATTCGGAGAAGGATTCAGGATCAGGTTTAGAAGGTAAGGCGTAACGCCTGAAACGAAAGTCTTTTTTAGAGAAATGCCAGATATAGTAGATTAACAATTATTGTTCACCTTTAGGTGGGAGTCCCTGACGTTCAGCTAAATGACTTAACTCACAACTAATCCATTGAAATCTATCATTGAATTTGAGACCGCAAACATGACAACGATAAATACCAACTGACAACCTTTTCACCAGGAAAGACCTGTTTCATCTGTCCTTCTCTTTCTTCTCTCCGCTCTTTGAATAATTGGAACATCTTCTAACTTATCAACTAGAAGTTTCTTACCAAAAGCCTTCTCATATAAACCGAACAGTTTTTCAGGGTCGAGTTTAGCATCTTCAAGCATATGTGGAGGTGGGCATGACCAAACAAGGTCAATTGTGCTTGCCGGCGCATGATACCAGAACCAAAAATGAGTTCCACGTAAAAGCATTTTACGATTAATCTCTTTAACAGATTCCTTCAATATCTCATTTTTCAGTTTCATCATTTTAAGGACGATATCAATTTCACTTTGTTCGGCTCTACCCGCTTGAGGTAAATCACGAAACAAAATGTTTGTGGCTAAATCTCGAAATTCTGTTATGACATCCAAGGGGCGCTGCGTCGAAGCATCAATGGACAAATTCTTTCTTCTCTGTTTCTTAAGCATATCACCCAAACTTGCACCGAGAAGAGCTTGGTCGCTCCCTGCTAAAGCTAATTGTGAAGGAGCCATCATGCTAATCTCATCAAGAAACAATCTCATAGGAATACTTCTATTGAGTTCCCTCCAACCATCGAACTTGTTGATAATATTGAAGGCTATTTGTAGGTTAATATTCTGTTTAAAAGCCACACCAGTTGCTCTTGTAAACGCAGCCATCCTAGGAAGATAACGAACACAAATATGCCCACAAGGCTTAGAAAAGCCATATTCCTCAGAAATAGGTTTCAAATGATCTTTAATCAAACTTGTGAAATCTATCTCAAAGTCTCTAGGGTCTGAAATTTCAATGATTCTGTCGTAAATTGTAAGTGGTCTTTCTTTAAGAAATTCCATTTCATGTGGTTGAACTATATCTAAAATTAAAACAGGTAAACCAGTAGGAGTAACTTGAAGTTTTTCCATAAGGAATTTCGTTAATCCCTCAGTTCTCCTACTATAACCGAACATCGGCATCATGGCATAAACAAGCTGATTGCTGTCATCATTAAGACAGGTTAACACAATTTCTCCTTTCATTATCGCCATGCTTGAGAGAGAATACATTGTCGCACTTTTACCTTTACCAGGAGGAGCAAAGAATATTGTAACAGCTCCTTCCTCTTGTTTTGGAAAAGCTGGAAACTGAGGAAACTCTGAGAATTCAATTGTTTCAGGTAAAGTTCCAGAAGTCCAGTCCGCTGATGATTGGAGAAAAGAAAACCAGAAACGTTTCTCAGGTGTAGGCGTAACATTGAAAATGAAGTTATATGCAATACCTAAAGCCATTTCAAATGTTGGAAGAATTTGTCTCATAACATTTTGGTATAAAGGAGTGAATTCAGCCAAAGATTGATTGAATAAATCAAAGAATGAACCATCGACAAGTTCGGAAAGATAACCGAAACGCATACAGTCAACTGCTTTCTTTATGAGGTCAAGAGCTTGTTCATGGGATAAAATTTCTTTTCTCTGTTCGGCGTAATTGCCATAAAAGAGAAGTTGAAGAACATTTTTTTCTTCAACAGAAACCCTTTGTTCTCCTCTTATCGCTTCGGTTCTAAGTTGTTCGAGATAAAAGACATAATCCATATCGGGGATTCTGTAACCTTCAGAATATTGTTCACCAACATAACTCATAATTTTGCCTATACCTTCATAAGCCGCACAATATCCGTTACAAACATCATCAAAAATAGCATACATTAGAATAGTTTCATTTGTAACAGGTTTCCTTAACTTGGCTAATTTTCTAACCGTCTCAACAAATCTATCTCTACCAAGAATAGAAAAAACTTCAGTTTCAACATCTCTCGGGTCTTTACGCCTAACAGTTTGAGGATTCATTAAAGTTAAGGCTCTTTGAAATCGAAGTCTGGCGAAGGCAACTTTCTGTCTGTAAACATCTAAGCCTTCAACGTGGACACACTGCATGAAGAAACGGTCAGGAATAATTAATCCCCCATACCCGCCGACTAAAGCGAGTCTCCAAGTTTTAATTGGAGATTTCTCGTGCTTTTTTGGATATGGCTCTTTCCATTACTTTTCTCTCTAAGGAAATCGACAAGCTAACACCTCCTCTATTGTTTCAACCGTATCCTCTAAATTACCACAAACATATAATTCTGGAAATCTAAGAACTTTCCAACCATAACCTTGAATTATCTTGTCACGCCGTTGATCTCTTTTCTTATCTTTATGCCAATAAGTTCCATCACACTCTATATCAACTTTTGAACTCGGAAATGCTATGTCAAGTCTAAATCTATTTGAAAAAGGATATTCTAAATAAAAATCTCCATCTTGTTTGTCTTTTAAATCATATCCAAACTTTCGTAGAATTTTTGCCTGCTTTTCTGACAAACAACCCAACTTGAAGAATCTTGCTAATTTTCTAACAAGAGTCATTTGCGGTTTTGTGTAGCCACAGTTTAAAGAGTGAAGAGCATTTATAGCCACCTTTCTCTGAAAATCAGGGTGTTCTTTTCTCCACCTAATTAAGTTTTCTATTCTTTGTTTTACCTCCAATGGATGTTTCTTATCCCAACTTTTTCTTAAAATACTGTTTTTAATACGAACAAATAGATTCCTATTATGCTGAAAAAATTTCTCTTTTAATTCAGGATGTAAAATATGAACACGTACGCCACCTATAGGTCCACCTTTTTTACCCATTCTCACAGCAAAAGTTGGATCCAACCGATGTCTTTCAAGCATTTGTTGTCTTCTTAATTCTCGTAAATGTGGATATCTTTCATAGACATCTGATTTAAAAGCGTTTGGAGGAACAAAATGCTTTAACTTTAATGTCTTAGATATTTTTTCTCTAGTTTCAATTGAACGATGCCTGCCTTTCCAAGCATAATTCGGATACTTGTCCAAATTTAATTTCTTACCTTTATTCCAAGGAGTTAAACCTTTTTTGAATCGACCGTCATTTCTCTCTAAAGAGATTGACACCCTTTCTTATCACCTCATTCCCGCTGGTCCTCTCATAGGCATAACCGGCTTTCTTGCTTCAACAATACACTGAAACAGGAATGCTCTTCTCTCGTACACAGCTCTATCAACAAGATTAACTAATGAACCTATCTTACTTAAAAATTCAGCCGGTAAAGTTTGAGCGAAAAACTTTTCACGGTTAATGAACATCTCATCCCAAATATCAGCATAATGAGGCATCATAATCCTGATGTCTTTAACTGTCTGCACTTTACTTAACATAACTGCCCCACGATATTTACGCCTGATAGTGTCTAAGTTTTCTCGAACCCAATCTTCAAAGGTTTTAGCTGAGGCTAAATCTGTTGGCTTCTGAATGAAACTTCTGATGTTAGGAAGGAATAGAAGTACGATTACAGCGAAAGCTGAAAGAGGAAGGAGAGAAATTGGAACCATCGGTGTCGCAGTTGTCGTTTCAACTAGAGTTCCATTCGGGAGCGTTGTAACTGTTCTTTGAGGAATAGTTTGTAATGAAAGAATAATCAATGCTATAAACACTACAGCAAGAATAAGTACATGACTACTTCTTAATGAAAAGGGAGCTGTTTCTTTTCTCGCTTGTTGTTTGACCTGTTCAGGAAAAGTTGTTGTTATACCAGCCATGCTGCCGGCAGTCATTAAAAGAGATTGAAAGTCTCCTAACAAAGTATAAAATAGAACTGTGTTTACAAGAAAAGCCGCACTTAAAATGAATTGTCTTAACTCAGTGTCTTTGTTTTTTAATTTTTGATGTTGTTCTTCAAGTTTCTTAAGTTCATCTTCGAAAACCATAGTTTCCATTGCCATTGTTCATCAACGTCTCCCAAGATATATCAAACCTATAATTAAACCCCCAACAGCACCGATAACAGGATTGTAATTTAACAAAGAAACACCATAAGCTCCGCCACCAACAAGTGCCACTAAAACAAGAGCATCTCTTGCAGTGAATTTCTCTGTGAAACTAGCCCACGCCCGTTCAAGCCCTAAATCTTTAGCCATGGTTATGAAACTATCAACCATTGTCGCATGAACACTGGCTTCCCTCATCGCTTTTTCAGCTCTATCCTCAGCGTCACTAACTCTTTTCCGTAAATATTTAGTTTCAGTTCCCGCCTTAGTCCAAGGTTTCATAGCCGCTACAATCTCACCTAAACCTGGAGGAGGTAAAGTAACAGTAGTTCTCAATGAGTGATCCACTGGAAGAAAGTAATGCCAAACGGAACCTCTGAATCTTTTAGCTAAACCCCAAGACGAGCGAATAGATGCTGGGATTGTCCAAATATCTCCTATAATAACACCCCTACTGATTAAACCAACAGCCCAAGACCAAAGCGGAGTTTTACTGAATGTTGCGTACTCACTTAGAGGTTTCTCTACTCGACCAAACTGGATAAGATAATGTTTCTTTCTATCAATATGTCTTAAAGCAACAACCCGGCAGTAACTATAAATGGGATTCTGATGTAAAGTTCTTAAAGCGCCAATTAATTTTGTTCTTCGTAAAGTATCTGTTTCATTTTGCAGTTGTTCATAAACAGCCTGCCAAGCAAGAGGTTTAAAACTCTTGTATAATTGTGGATTAATGAAACTCTCAGTACAGTCAATCAATAAGCCACGAAGTATGAGGTGGTTCTTCCCGCCCGTAAGACCCACAAGACTATAAATTCCTAATGATCTACCTAACTCTGCTGGAGCTATGAAAACTACATAAATCCACCAAATAATAGCGAGAAATATAATTCCCACTATACCCCAAATAACAGCGGCGTAAGTTTCAATTGGTCCCCAAGGACCTTGAATCTGTAAAAAATTCAAAGTCATCTTGCCGGTTGTTGCCCCCGTGATCTTAATAGTCTTTGTAATTGTTCAACTTGTGCTTTAAGCATGTTTCTCTCTGCAACTATGGCACTCATCTGTGCTGGCATAACAGCTGGTCTTCTTTCAGCTTCAATAGTGGAAAGTCTGCTTTGAAGAACTATAACACCGAAAACTGCTATAACACCGAAGGCAATAGCTAAACCAGAAACAGCGATTAAAGTGTAAACATTTGACTTAACAAAATTTCCTATATCAGTAATTTCATCCACAAGTCCTTTCATATCTTGCTTAAATCCTGCTCTTCGTGTCGCTTCTAGCTCTTCAACTGTTGGATATTTTTCAGGAGCGAATGTAATAAGCGTAAAATGAAGATAGATCATATCGGTATTGACATTCAATTTATGGTTTGCATAAAGCCTTTCAACTCCCCAAACA
>Ga0315280_10000347_pt1 | contig 85588 bp, 74 predicted proteins | sample YL17G06_40_MG_FD_203697 | JGI IMG/M metagenome (GOLD analysis project Ga0315280, IMG submission 203697) | Sediment microbial communities from Yellowstone Lake, YNP, Wyoming, USA - YL17G06_40 | ecosystem: Environmental > Aquatic > Freshwater > Lake > Sediment | place: USA: Wyoming | collected...
TCTCTGGCGCTGCCCCTGCCTTATCCTTCAGATTGCCAAGTTGGCCGCGCCGCAGCAAGAAAAACTCGTCCTTCCCTGCAAGCGTGGGGCACTCGAAAATGCGGTCGTCCTTCACATAGCCCCGCAGGACGTCAGCCAACTGCCACTGCTGCGCCCCCTGGCAAAAATCGCTTCTGGGCGAGCGCTTGCATACACGCGCCGTCTCGGCATCAACCGGATGCGCGCTTGAACTCCTCGCATCAGCAACCGCCCGGGGCAGCATCCCATCGTAGTCATCCGCGTACATCGAAATCGCCATGCCGATCTGCTTCAGGTTCGCAACGCAGATCGTGCGGCGAGCTGCCTCTCGGGCTCTGGCAAAGGCGGGGAACAGGATACCGGCTATGATGGTTATAATCGCAATTACTACCAGCAGCTCCACTAAAGTGAAGCCCTGCCGTTGCCCTCTCTCCATGTTCTTTTCCCTCCCAAGAGGGATTTCTATAGTGTGCCGACCCTTCTCAGCCTCACCTCCTTAAAATGCCCCCCGTTCAACATTGATTTTCAAGAACGCGCCTCGTAGCGGGTTCACCCATCTGATATTATACCTCGTTTCGCCTCCCAGTCAACCACGAGCGCGTTCGAAACTGCGCTGCGTTGTGTCAGACGCAACCTATAGAGGTTCCTGTATCAGGGGGAGCGCACGGACTCGCCAGATGTGATTCTGAGCCCGCCAGGCGGCGGGCGAAGCCTGCCCAGCCCTGCCAAAGGCCTCCCCCGGGCGCAGCTCGGCGTTCCTTGCTCCTCCAATGCCTTTCGACTGACCAGACCCCCGGGGTCTATCTCAGGGCAATAGGCGGATTCCAGGCCAGTCGCGGACGAGGGGCCGCGAAGCGGCCGTCGCCATCTCGTTCCCGCTGAACAAGGAAACAGCCCCTGCGCGCCAGAAATCCCTGGCCGGGCAGGCAAGCGTGCCGTGAATTTCCCACTTTATCAGGCTGTTGTGTTGGGAATCGTCCAGGGGCTCACGGAGTTTCTTCCCATAAGCAGCTCAGGCCACCTCATACTCGTGCCGTATCTGGCAGGATGGGAGATGGTGGGCAACGCGGGGCAGGGCAAGGCTTTCGCTGTGGCTGTGCACGCGGGCACTTTTGCGGGGCTTCTCGTCTATTTCTGGCCTCAGGTTTTGAGACTTCTCAGGGCCTGGTTTGCGTCTATCAAGGAGCTGAGGATAGCGCGTGACCTCGACAGGCGCTTGGCATGGCTCATAATAGTGAGCACAGTTCCCGGGGCCTTGGCTGGCGCGCTGGGCGAGGGATATATCGAAAGAAAGTTGGGAACGCCTGTTCAGGTCGCTTTGCTGCTCGCGAGTTTCGGGCTGGCCATGGCGGCTGCTGAAAGATGGGGATCGAAGAAAAGGGGGCTGGAGAGTCTTGGGGTTCTGGACGCCGCGATAATCGGTGTCGCGCAGGCCCTCGCCCTCATGCCAGGTGTCTCCAGGTCTGGCGTCACGATCGCGGCAGCTCTCGTGCTTGGTTTCGGCAGGAGAGACTCAGCCCGATACGCATTCCTGATTTCGCTGCCCATCATCTTCGGGGCCGCAGCCTGGGAGGGGGCGAAGCTTCTCCACGGTGGCCTGTCACCAGAAATGGCCTTGTCCTTCGGCGCAGGTCTTCTGACCTCGGCAATTTCCGGCTACCTTGCTGTGCGATTCCTTATCGCTTACCTGGCCAGGCACACACTTTACCCGTTCGTCTTCTATCGGCTGATCCTGGGCGCAGCGTGCCTGGCGATAATCGCGTCCGGGCTCAAGTAATGCGCCTGCACACAGCTTCAGGCAGCCAAATGTCACCGCCCGCGCTGCTTCTGGCTCCTACTTGTTGAACTCGTTCATCGCCCATTCGATGCCCCTGGTGATCCAGGCTTCCACGGCATCAGCAGCCTGGGCGATGGCCTCCGTGATGACCGGCAGTTCTTGCGGCTCGAAAGGCGAGAGGACATATTCCACCGCGTCCTGCCAAGGCGGCGGCTCGCCGATCCCTATCCTGAGCCTGGGAAATGAGCGCGTGCCAAGCGCATCAATCACCGATTTCAGCCCTCGATGCCCGCCATCGCTCCCGCTTCTGCGCAGGCGCAGGCGTCCAACGGGCAGATAGACGTCGTCGAAGATGACCAGTATCTGCGATGGCTCCACGCCGTAGAAGCTGGCGGCAGGCCCAACCGAGTCGCCGCTGTTGTTCATGTGCGTGAGGGGCTGAAGGAAAACAACCTGCTCCGAATCTATTGCGGCTGCGGCCTGAAGCGCGCGGCAGCCCGCCTGTCCACCGGAGGCGGATGGCCGCCTGAAGGCTGGCGGCCAACGTTTGGCGGCCCTCAGCCTCAAGCTGTGGCGCTTCGCAAGAAGCTCCACAACTCGAAAGCCCAGGTTATGGCGCGTAACCGCGTAAGCTGCGCCGGGATTTCCCAACCCCACGACGAGTCGCATGGCGTCGCCAGGCGATGATAACAGCCGTTCCGAGCGGCGAGCAAGGGCCCGGCAGAGACTGAACGGTCGCGCCAGTGAGGCGCCAGCCGCACATGCCAAAGGTACCGGATGCTGCTATTCCTCACCACCAGCGCCCCCTGAAGCCAGCGCGCGCCCAAGCCGTGAGCCTGGGCTTGATCTGGCGCTACCTTATGCCTCGCGCCTCGCGATGAGCTCCCGGATGAAAGGCACCAGCTCGCTGGGAACCTCTATGACGGTTTGACCCTTGTTCTCAAACGCGGCTTCGTCCTCTGCCACTGCTTCCTCTTCGGTCTGCTCCTCGTAGTGGGCAAGAACCCTGCGAACTCTTTCTTCATCCCACCCCGGCGGGAACCTACTCTGTTTCATCTTCGCCTCCTGCGCCCGCGCTGCCGGTAGGCCATCAAAGGCTTCCCTTTGAATTCATACGCTGTTATGACAAACATGCTGTCTGGGTCTGGGTCGGGAACATATTCGGCCACTCGAGTCACCCCGGCCGGATCCAGATGGGGCTTGACCAGGCCATGTCTCCATCAAACTGCGTGGCGCGAACATAGTAGCAGCTTTCTGACGAGAAGTTTGCGTCGCGCCAGCGAAAGCGAAATGTTTTTCCCTCCTCGTCGAAACCGGCATCTTGCCCAAACTCGCCGTAGCAGGCCGCAGCCTCTCCGTTCTTCACAACCAGCACTTCGATCAGCGGCCCATGTGCGGCGGAGACGAGTATCTCGATTTCGGCTGAGGCGGCCTCGATCTCGGAGCCCATGGGCGCTCCCTCGGATTCTATCCAGACCAGAATCTTCTCGAAGCTTGCGGCATAGCAGCGGCGGGCTCGCAAGGCCTCGAACAGGCTCTCGCGCGTAAGCTCGGAAGTATAAACCGCAGCCACCCCGCCCGGGTAGGGGAAGAGCTGTTTTCCTCCCCATTTTGGATAGACCATCGGGACCGGGCCGCCAGGGATGGTGCAGTGGCTGTCAGAACCGCCAATTGCGCCCAGACGGAAGCCATGGCTCAGCGCATAGCGGTAGTAGTGACCTGCGCCGGGATGGCGCCCTTCAATGGTCGGCCGCGAACTTGCATACTCCTCCGAGGAGCCCCACTGCGAGTATATCTCCATTACCGGCTCAATTTCTTGGCCGCCAAAGTGACTCTCTGCGAAATCTCTTCCGCAGACTGAGCGGCTCGTGTGATGGCAGATCGCCAGAGCTCGGTGCTCGCGGGCAAAATCGAACATCGAGCGCAGCGTTCCGCCTGCCCTCATCTGGAAGTTCCTGTAGTCGCCGCGATCCGACGGAAAATACAGGTTGAAATGCCCGCCGTCCTCACCGTCGTAGTCGCCTTCAAACCCGAGAATTGAAACGAACTTGCCAGGAGCGTGCCATCGCCTGGCCGAGCGCATAAGCTCTTCCCAGTCTTCGTCAAGCAGGTGCTTCGCATGATCGGCCACAGCGCAGAAGTCATGTCCGGCCACATCTCGCGCATACCAGTACCCGAAATCCGGATGCTTCGGGAGGTGGGGAGTCCCGCACTTGCCCAGTGCGCTGTGAACATGCAAATCTCCCCAGTAGAGCCGATATGGGAATCCGCTGCGCGCCCATATCGCATGAGAGTCGCCCGCCGGGAAAGACCCCTTCGATGGGGAAACCCTGAAGCGGTGCAAGCCCTCTTCAGGGGCGCAGCAGTCCCTCAGCAATAGGCTTCCTTGGTCTTGCTTGCGAAACGCAAGCTTCTCAGGCAGCCCCTCGATGCCAGAATTGCCCAGGACGAGAAGTTCCCCCTCAAAATCAGTCGCCAGGTATCCGTCCACTCGCAGCAAAGAAATTCGAATGGCGAATTTTTCTCCCGGCGAGACTATGGACGGCGCTGAGACCCAGACCCGTGTCGGGCCGCTGTAGATAGTAGCGAGGTCTGCCGGGCTGGGGAGATATCTTTCCACTGTATCTGCTTCCTCTCTACAAGGCCGCGCGCGGAATCTGCCTCAGGTCTCTGCACATGCGGTGCTTCGGGCCGGCCTGCAAATGCTGCCGCGCCGCTGGCGCGGCATTTGAGAACCAGTTAAGGGAAGACTTCTCCGCGTGCCTTCATGGATGGCTTCACATCGGCCGTTCAAGCGGCTGTCCTTCGGTGCTCTGGCATGCTGGGACCGCCGGCGTCGAAGTGGTAGGCTGCCGCCAATTCCGCTCCCATGAGCAGGATAACGGCACTGAGGTAGATCCACAGCATGAACACGACCACGCCTGTCAGCGAGCCGTAAAGATGCTCGTATGTCTGGTGCCGCGCGATGAAGCGGGCGAACAGAATCTTCGAGAACTCCCACGCAACGCCAGCGCACGCGGCCGCCTTGAGGGCGAGCCCAGTCGGCACGCTCGCATTCGGCAGGAACTTATAGAGCAGGAAGAACATGATGACGGACAGCACGAATGGAAGCAGGGCTGCGAGGATATTCCAAAGCCAGGGGAAGTCTCGTGGGCTGAGCCCGACCACTCTGATGTCGAGCCGGGCGATGGTGGTCAGCGCGGCTGTGGCCAGCATGGAAGCCCCAAAAAACACAGCGGCGCACAGGAAGGTAAGAAAGGTGATCCACTTGCGCTGCAAGTAGCCGCGCAGCGGGCGTCCTGCCCAGGCCGCCGTCAGGATGCGCTCGAGAGTCTCGCAGAACCCCGCGCCGGCCCACACCAGCAGCAGGAGCCCCCACAGGCTGCCGGTCATCCAGCGAGCGCTGCCCTGCCGGATCACATCTACCTGCCCGATGATGACCTCCGCAGCCTGAGGAATCTCCTGGCGCACCAGTTGCACCACCATCCGGTACGCCGCCTCGGGACCGAACCAGTGGCTGAGCGCCCAGAGAGCAAGAAAGCACAGCGGGATGAGCGACACCAATGCGTAGAAACTCAGGGCTGCGGCGAGCAGCAGGCAGTAGTCTTTGGCAAACTGGAGCCACGCCTGCCACCCGAGCCGACCGAAGCGAACCACGCGGCGAGTCAGCAGATTCTTTCGCAGCCAGTCCATGCCGCACATCGCAGCCGCAGCGGAGCGCGATGCCGTGCGACGCGCTTTCCGCGTCGCCGCCCGCTGCGCACGCGCCTCCAAGGTCAGAATTCCTTCTGCCCCCACGGTGCCTTCATCGCCGCCAACGGCTCCTTCTCCCGCCGCTGCTCTACTGGCGGGCGGCCGAGGAGCCTCTTGCGCCTGAAGATGGCGGCGAGGGAACCCGGGCCCTGCGGCCTTGCGAAGAGATAGCTCAACGAACCCCGGGGAAACGCCTGCGCCGCGCTCGAGCGCGCCAGCTCGTGAGCGTCAAGCCGACCTTCCCCTGCTCAGCGTTCGCGCGAGCCGGACGGCGTAATCCGCCGTATTCAGGGCAACAGCGGCCAGGAGCACGCCAAATAGCACTGGGCGCGCCTTACCCACCCATTCTGCCTCAGCCCACAGCCGCCCAAGAAGCAGCACCAACAGGAAGGCATATTGGAGCAGGCCGGTGAGCTTTCCAAACCTGGCGGGGCCGAGCACAAACTCCCGCGCCTGCGTCATCAGCATCAATTCTGTCGCCGCTATGAGCACGCCGGGCAGCAGCACGCACAGCAATTGCCACACGGCCAGTTCGCGAACTGCCGTCAGCGCTACGAACAGCGAGTAGATAACCGCAAAGTCCACGGTGCTGTCCAGCGACTTGCCGAACTCCCGCGCCTGCCCCAGCTTCCGGGCGATCCTGCCATCAACCAGGTCGGTGATCACCATCACCGCCATCGTCACCGCCGACAGCCACGCATCGCGTTTGGCGATGCCGTAGAGCAAGTAAGGCAGCATGACGAGCCGACTGCCGGTGAGCACATCAGCGTAAGTGAAGCGCGGGTCCGCCCATGAGAATTTTTGGTTGTGCATGATAGTCGCCTCGCACCCTTCGCCTTCAGCGCACCGGGCAAGTTCTGAAATACGCTGGCATGACGCACCACGAACTGGGCAAAGCGGTCGGGGCCGCAAGCGCAGCAGCGCCCACTTCTCCAGCCGGGAAAAGCCCGCGGCGAGTATGCGTCGCCGCCTTGGCCGCGTTGAACTGGGCATGTGCCAAACCGATGTCTTCCTGAAGAGGATTCGATGGCCGAAAACTTGCCGTCTGCGACCCGCCCTCAGGCTGGCAGCCTGTCGGGGCGCTCGAATGCAACTTCAGGAGGAACCTGCCCCCGCCGAAGGGTCATGATAATGCTCACGGCTGCGCCGAGGAGAAGCAGGATCACCCCTTGCACCTGAAGGGCGGCTCTCTTCTTCACCATGACTGAGGAAAGCCGCGATGCAAGGCTGCCCGGCAGGCGCACCTGCAAGTAATCCAGGAGGTCAGCCACCGATATGCGCGCGTATATGTCCTGAGAGCGCATGTCCAGGAGGGTGCTGGCGGCAGTGAACTGAAGCGCTTTCGACTCGCTCTCCAGGCCAAAGGCCGATGCAAAACGGACTGTTACTTGCCGGGCAACATACTCGCCCTGAGCATATGGGATCGCGCCTCCCTGCGGGAGTCCCTTCAGCGCCGGCCTGAGGAACTTCTCCATCTGACTGCTGTCACCGAGGGCCTCCACTGCCCGCTTCTCTACCCTCGAGAGAGCACGACATTGCTGCCCAAAATAGGCTCCGACTATCAAACTGAACGCCAGATAGATGAGGCTTCCCCTCCTGGGAAGGCGCACCAGCCGGATCAGGATCAATATCGCCGCCGCGGCGGCTGCGATCACCGCTCCCACAAGAGCCCCAACTATATCAGCCATGTCACGCTCTCCCTGAATTCATGAGCGTCGTTTCGTCCCGCATACCTGCGCTGCTCTGCGAAGTGCCTGCTCCGCCGAAGTAGCCTTCGGCTACGAAGGCTGGAGGCTTCGCTACGCAGCGCGAGCTCCCGCATAGGTAGGCGAGTCGAAACCCGCCGGAACGACACAGCATCATTGAGCCGTGAAACCCCGCAACTGCTGCTCATCATCAATTCGCAGAACGGGTGTCCCGGCGATCCCGCAAGCCAGTTCAAGCTCTCTGACATGGTCGCCCGGCACCGCGCAGTAGTGATTCGACCCCAGAGCCGCCACAAGGAGCTGCCTGTCAACGGGCAAGCGGAGAGCTGCATGAGGCCACATACGACCCCACATGATCTTCGCCAATATGCGCTCGTCTATTGTCAAGGACTCGGCCAGCCCAAGATGCATGAGCAGCCGGTCTCTTATGCGGATCAGCCGGGCAATCGTCATTGCTCCTGGCTGCCCCTCATATCCAATTGCGCCCCCAGACCTGCCCTGGCACTGCCCCGAGATCGTGAGCCTGGGCAGAACTCGCTCGGCAGCCAAGGAATTCGCGGCATAGAAAACAGATGACGCTCCGCAGTTCGAGATGATCATGCCGTCATGGCCAATATATTTCAGGTCGCCGAAGAGAGGCGGAGCGCCGCGCGATGCCAGGCTCAGAAGCGCTGCTGTTACCAGCCCCTTCACATCGCCTTCGCAGACAGTGGGCACAACATCTCGCGGTCCTTCGGCGTCCTCGCAGAAAGGCAGGAAGGCCGGCAGAAAACACGCCGTCTTGCCCCATTCTTCCGACAGAGTCGGCTGGCAGCGAACCGAAACCCCCAGGATACTCTCGCCGGAAAGTTCCTCCAGCCGATCGCGCGCCGCCAGATATAGAGCTATCTGACTCGAAAGGGACTCCTCGGTGAGCATCGTCGAATCGAATACGATCTTCGTGCCGCCCTGGATGAGCCACGAGCGGAAGCGCTCAACTCTTTCCGGCTTCGATGCCAGAATCTCCTCCGCCCGCCGGATGAGAATATACTCGTCTTCTATCAATACATCGCCCACAACACAGGCTTTCAGCGAGGATAGGTCCTCCTGAAGGTGCTCCATTCTCAGACAGTAGCTTCCGCCCCAGAGGAGCAAGGAACCAGACCTGAGCTTTGCAAGGGCCACAGCTCCAGACGCCCAGTCAAGAAGCGAGGCGATATCGCCCATGGAGCGGAAATGCCGCACGGCATAGTTGCTGCCAGCCCACTGCCACAGGCTTGCGCCGAGGGCTGTAAGGTGCACCGAGCCTGCCCAGGCAGGATCGTCTGCCGAATAGAGCGCGACGGGCACATTCAGGTCCCGAACCAGAGCTATTGGCAGGGCCGGCTCAGTCCAGTGCCAGCATCCTATGATGACGCCGGCCAGATCATGCGAGCGAAGGCTCCTGGCGGCTCTCCTTGTTTCCTCCATGCTGCGCAGCCCGAAAAACGGGTCGCGGGGCGACCTCATTTGTTCAAGGGGGTCCGCCACAATGAGGCCATTGTCGCGCAGGGCCTGCGCGAGGCTCTGGTGACAGGCTCTGAGATAGGATTCGCGCTTCTCTGCTAAACCGGTCTCGCGCGGATCTGTGAAGCAGACCAGCCCCAGGGAGAAGGGTTCCGCTTTCCGCCCAGCGCGCGAGCCGCTCGAAACAGACGGCTGTTCTGGAGCCGTCGAGTCGCTTTCGGCCACCTAACCCGTTACCTCTCGACTCAGGCTGAAGATATATATCGCCCTCAGCCTGGGCTGCGAAATCGCGGCCGTGCTCGGCCCGCCGGGCCTGACGCCGGGAGCTGTCGAAGGCGGCGCCTGCATGAACGAGGGGGCAGGCGCACCGCTCCCAGCGATCATCGCTGGCGCGGCAGAGCCCGGGCCTGCTGCCACGGCTGAAGCGGGGGTCGAGAAGTCTGGCTCGAAGGACATATACTCCTCGCCGGCAGGCGGGCCTGATGGCGCACCTGGAGGAGCGGTCGTGCCAGGCGCAGGGCCAGTTGGAGCATATCCGGGCCGATAGCCTGGAAGAGCTTGCGGCAGCCTTGCCTCACCCTGTATGGAATCCTCCATAGCCAGCACCTTGCCTGCCTTGTAGGCGAACCAGGTCGTGCGAGTGAAGGATGCGTTGTAAAGCCGAACATCGTTTGGAAGAACCAGCTCTCGCAATGTTGCCGTGGACTTTATACGAACTGCCTCGTGCCGATAGACCCACTGGGCCAACTCCACCTTGTGTGTCGCGGCGGTCTCATGCACCTCGCGATTTACCAGGTCCGCGATGTAGGTCATGGGAGCAGACCACGTGGAGCCAACCTTCACGGGTTTTTCGGTCAGGACAATGCCAAGCTCGCCGATGCCTATTCTGTGGCGGCCCAACCTCTCAGGGGGAACACTCACCCGCCCAAGCGCGCCGACCGTGAAGCGCGCCGATTTGTCAGCCTCCGGCATGGGGTATGCCATCCCGGCCATCGTGAGATTGCTCCTATCAATCTTTGTGGAGAGTGTGGCGCTGCCGTCGGGTTCCACGAAATCCACCCCATGCTCCAGCGTGACCTCCAGCCTGCCTGTCATTGTCTTAACCCAATCAGGCGGCTGAGGCCTTTCCGCGAACTCGGCCACTGCGCTGAAACTCTCCTTCCAGCGCTGCCCAGCCGTAAAGATGAGGCGCAGTTTTACTCCATTCTTGCCCAGGGCGTCCTCGGCCAATATGTTTTGAACAGTCAGCCTGACTTCTGCTTCCCCCTCAAGCTGGTTCGAACTGTCGTAAGCCGTCGCACGCACTATGTGGTCGCCGTCGGGCGTGCCCCTCGTGTCCCATATGAAGCGGAACGGAGTCACTGTCGCCATCTTGAATTCCGGCGCAGTGAGCGCCTGGCCAGGACTGGTCACATGGAAGACCACATACCCATGCCGGTCTTTCTTGCCTGCTACAATCTCTTGCTTCCCGCGCACAATTGCCCCGTTGGGAGGGCTCACAATCTCGACCACAGGCGCCGTCTCTTCAACCGGCTTCGGCGCTGGAGTGAGAGCGGGTGTCACGCGAGGAAGCGGGCCAGGCTTTGGCGCTGCTGTAACAGGCCTGGCGGAAGCGCGCGTGCGAGATGAAGGCGCAACGCGGATTGCCTGCCCGGCCAGGGAAGGGGCAGGCTTTGGCCTTACTGCTTCAGCCGCTGGCTTGACCGCCGCAGCCGGTGGCTTCGCAGCTTCAGCCGCCGGTCTCACCGCTGCAGCCTCAGCGCGAGGCGGCTGAGCAGGCCGAGGCGCTGGCCCTGCCGACCAGTCCAGGTAAGCGTGCGCAGTTCCAAGAATCTTCACAGGCCGCACGCTTGCCGTCGCCACATCCGCTATCCACAGATTCCCTTCCCTGGGCCCAACGCTTCGAGCCTTGAAGAGTATCGAGCTGCCATCAGGCGACCACGCGGTCTCCCCCGGCTCGCTCACCTTGGGCACAAGTATATCTCTCTTAGCCCCATCCGCAGAAAGCAAAGTCAGGGCTGGCCAGGGCTCGCGCCGAAAACAGGCTATCCGTTTGCCGTCATGCGACCAGGACGGAAACCACGCATCATCGCCAAGCTTCTCAGGCTGCCCTCCGTCGGCAGGCACAACCCACAGCGCGCCCTCGTTTGAATATGCTATCCTGGTTCCATCGCGAGACCACGCGGGGCACGCGTCGCGGAAATTTAGCGACAGATCGGCCGCCTTCGCAGCCCCTGACCCGTCAGCGTTTACGACGAAAAGCCCCACATTTTTGTCCTCATGAGACACATAAGCCAGCTTCTTCCCATCGGGCGACCAGGCGGGCTGTTCGTCGTGGCCTGCGCCGGATGTGAGCTGGCGAGCAGGGCCAATGGGCCTATTGCCGGCCCCCAGCTCGGCTACGAATATCTTGAACCTGCCCGCGACCTTCGCCGCAAACGCCAGAAACTTGCCATTCGGGGATAGACTGGGCGTTATGATGTCTCCCTCTCCAGGCTCCCCGCCCACGGCTGGCAGTGGCGCTACCGAGCTTCCGTCGTCATTCATTACGACCACGCTTCGCACGCCCACCAGAAGCTGTCCCTGGTAGGCGATCCGGCCAGCCCACGCGGGCCCTAAAAACACCAATGACGCCGCCAGGACAACCATGCCTGTGTATCTGTTCTTTGTCATCGTTGATACCTCGTCCCCGAAAGCTGGGGGCCCACCCCCTTCTTGAATATCACTTCCCTCGCGCTCTTCCTGCTTCCGACCCCTCAGGCGCCGCCGCATCAACCCGCGCCGGACCCTGCACCGGCGCGGCCCGCATATGGCTCAGCAGCCAACCGCCCTTGGCCATTCCTTACAGAGGCCTAATCGGGCTCATCCTTCACCAGCTCAGGCCGGACGCTGCCTGGCGGATACCGCCAGGGCCTCGTGATATACCGGCCCGTTTTCTCGTCCCTATGGGCCCACAGGATTACGACGCCGGCCTCGACGCCACAGTCCTCCAGCCCTTCCTCCAGAGCTCTTGCGAAATCCCAGCACTCGCCCTCCTCTGTCTGCTCGGGAACAACAATGGAGATGTAGACTTCGTGCGGAATATGAGAGACGCGAACGCTCACCGGATCCTTGCCGAACCATAGGCGATAGGCATCCCGGGCGTACCTCTCAAGCTCAGCCCACTCCGGTGTCGCGGGCAGAACAAACTTTGGCAGAACTTTCTGTGTCTCAGACATCTGGTGGCTCCGTCACGCCTCGGCCCAGAAGGTATTCCTTGCAGGCGCGCAGGAAATCCCCTGCTTCGCCTAGCGCTTCACTTGAGTGTTCGGCCAGGAGATCCGCCTCCTGGGGATACACGTGATAGTCGAGGTCATTGCGGCGCTCGCGCCAACGCTTCAAAGCGTCCTGCCACCTCCCGCGGTCAGGCAGTTTCCTTGGCAGGTTCGCCGCGACCTTGACGTGGTCTTCTATATCGGTTCGTTTGGCAGCGAACACCACCACTCTCGCGGCCTGATACATGACATAGTAGGCCCGTGCCAGAGCCATGATCTCGTTGCCTCGCCCTTGTTCTGTGGTGCCCCGCGCAGCCTGGAGGAAATCGACTGCGAGGAGAAACCGATCGCGGGCGAACCTGTTAAGGAAGTTTTCAAGCTGTGCCTCGCCCAGCCCGGGGTGGGCCCGGACGACGTCACGCAGCAGCGTAACCCACTCACCGCTGACTCCCTCCAACCTTCTCAGAGCACTGTGCTCCGAGGGGTTAACAAGGTGCATAGGCATTTGCTGCTCTGGCCCGACTCTTCCCTTCCTGCAACGAGTTCTGAGGTCCCTTGGAGCTCTAAGCCACCGCCTCCATCACCGCTTCCGGAATGTCGAAGTTCGCGTAGGTGCGCTGCACGCCTTCCTGCTCTTCGAGCTGCTCCATCAGGTTCAGGACCCGCTCGGCCTCTCTCCCAGTCAGGGGCACTGTCGAATGGGGTATCATGTTGATCTCCGCGCTCTCGACGGGGATGCCGCGCGAGACAAAGAGCTGCTTAGCCTTGTCCAGGTCGTCGTGGGCAGTCACAACTTCGTAGGTCTTCCCCTCGGTCCTTATATCCAGGGCTCCTGCCTCAAGTGCGAGCTCGGTGAGTTTATCCTCATCCACCTGGTCGGCGCTTATGAGAATAACTCCCCTTGGTTCGAACATCCAGGCGACGCAGCCGGCCTCCCCCAGGTTGCCGCCCGCCTTGGAGAATATGCTTCTCAGCTCGCTGACTGTTCTGTTGCGATTATCCGTAAGGGCCTCAACCAGCACTGCAACTCCCCCCGGCCCATAGCCCTCGTAGATAACGCGGTCATAACTCACGCCCGGAAGCTCGCCAGTCCCTCGCTGTATTGCGCGCCGGATATTTTCCTGCGGCAGGCTTGCTTCTCGGGCCTTTTCGACGGCCTGCCTCAACCGCGCATTTGTCTCGATATTTCCCCCACCTTCTCTGGCAGCCACGATGATCTCACGCGTCAGGCGCGTGAAAAGTTCCCCCTTCACCGCGTCCATCTTCTGCTTGCGGATGCGTATGTTATGCCATTTTGAGTGACCCGACACGCCAGTCACCCCCTTCGCCAGAATTTTATCACCGCGCGGGCTGCACGTCCATGTTGCCGATGCGCCTGCGCTGTGATAGAATTGCGCTCGATTGCTGCGCGGGAATGGCTGCATCCACTGCCGTCGAAATCGCCGCAAATATCGAAGCTGTGCGCTCGCGCATCCATCGAGCCGCGGTCCATGCTGGCCGCGACCCCTCCTCGATAAAGCTCGTCGCCGTAAGCAAGGCTGTTCCAGCTCATAAGGTCTTCGAGGCCTGGCGCTCCGGCATCACGGACTTCGGCGAGAACTATGTCCAGGAAGCGCATGACAAGATTTCCACCATCAACCAGCTTATCGGCGAATATGGCGCCGCTTCCGGCCAGAGCCAACCCTATTGGCACTTCGTCGGTCATCTCCAGACCAACAAGGTCAAAGCCTGCCTCTCGCTTTTCAATATGGTTCAATGCCTCGACCGCCTTGTCCTTGCGCAGGAACTGCACCGCAGAGCTTCCCAGATGGGCGTGAGAGTCCCTGTTCTCGTTCAGGTCAACACATCGGCCGAGGCCAGCAAACACGGCCTGAGCCCGGATGAGCTCGTGCCTTTCCTGGAGAAGGCGAGTTCTCTCGAGGGTATCCAGGCGCTGGGCCTGATGACCATAGGCAGGCTCACAGGCGAGCCTGAGGAGGCCCGCCCCGACTTTCGCCTCCTGGCCAGCCTGGCACAAAAGGCCAGGTCAGCCCATGTTCCCGGGGTGGAAATGCGCTGGCTTTCAATGGGGATGAGCGCGGATTTCGAGGTGGCGATACAGGAAGGGGCGAACATGGTCAGAATAGGCACAGCGATCTTCGGTCCGCGCCATTGAGCGCGCGGACCCCGCGCATACAGCAAATATCGCAGCACATATTGCAGAAAGGAGCGAAGAGAATGTCAGGTGCTTGGAAAAGGGTCACGGATTTCGTTTTCGCAAAGCAGCCGCAGGAGACAGAGTTTGTGCCCACTGAAATAGAGAGACTGCCAAGGAGAAGGCCCATAATCTCCCTTCACCCGGCGAGGGGCGATGAGATCGTCCTCAAGTGGCCCCGCTGCTTCGACGACGCCGAGGGCATCGCCGACTACCTCAAGGCGAGAAGGGTGGTGGTCATAAACATAAGACATCTCGACGAAGCGACCGCCAGAAGGATTCTGGATTTCATGTCCGGCGTTATCTACGCCATACAGGGCCAGCTTGAAGAAGCCGGCTCGGGCGTGTATGTGCTCAGCCCTGAGAATGTTGTGATTACGGCCGACACAGACGGCTGGGACACGGCGAGACCGAGCGCGGGAGAACCGGGCGAGGTTTGACGGCAGTCCCGGTCTTCGGCTGCTGCGTTCGGGCTCCGCGTCACATCCGAAGCAGTTCGTCGCGCCTCTATCTGGGCGCGGAGAATGGCGGCTGCACCAGCATGAAGGGCGAAATCGGCATCATAGGATTCGGGATGATGGGCGAGGCTCTGGGCCGCTGCCTCTTCGGGCACCTCGGAGAGGGCAGGCCCGCCTGCCCTCTGGCGGGCGAGCTCATCTGCTGGGATATTGATGCTGCAAGAGTGAGCGCAGCGGCGTCTTTGGGCGCTCGCCTTGCCAATAGCAGCAGCGAACTCGCGAGGGAGTCGGCGGTCATCATCATCGCTGTCAAGCCTGCCGATGTCGAGACTGTCCTGCGCGAGATCGCGTCCGACCTCTCGGCAGAAAAGATTGTCATATCGATAGCAGCAGGCGTTCCATGCTCGAAGCTGTCCGAATGGGCTTGCCCTGAGGGAACCGAACGGCGCGAACGGCCCCAGCTCATCAGGGCCATGCCCAACATTCTGGCCGCGGTGGGCGAGGCGAGCATTGCTGTCGCGAGCGACAGCCCTTGCACTCCCGAGGCTCTCGACACGGCGGAGAAGCTGTTGAGTGCCGCTGGCAAAGTCGTCCGCGTTGCCGAGAAACTCCTGGACGCCGTCACAGGTCTGTCGGGCAGCGGGCCGGCCTATGTGTTTCTGATGATCGAGGCCATGGCAGACGCCGGAGTCGCCCAGGGCCTGCCGAGAAAGAGCGCCCTCGAGCTGGCTGCCCAGACTTTCCTCGGAGCGGCCAAAATGGTTCTCCAGGGCGAAAAGCACCCGGCCCAACTTCGCGATATGGTGACTTCGCCGGGCGGGACAACGATTGCCGGGCTTCGAGTCCTGGAGTCGCGAGCCGTCCGAGCTGCGCTGATTGAGGCTGTGACTGCGGCAGCCCTCCGGGCTCGAGAGCTGGCCGAAAAGAAATAGGCCGTGCTTTACACATTGGTTCGCCTCCTCTTCGACCTGTTGACGCTGCTGGTCCTGGCGCATGTCGTCATATCCTGGGTGCCCAGCGCCAGATACCATCCTCTGTCCATGTGGGTAATGCGCGTGACCGAACCGATGCTGCGCCCTTTCCGCGTCATGGTGCGAGTGGGCTGCTATGGGGCCCTCGACTTTGCCCCTTTCATACTCTTGCTGCTCCTCGCCATCGCGCGGGGGCTTGTTCTACCGCTCCTCAGGGGTCTATGATGCTCGGCGCAACCGGAGCAGTTGCGGGCCTGATGTCTTGCCGGAGGAAGACTCACCAGAATCCTCGCCGGAGGCGGGTGCGTACTCGGCGCAATGGCGAGCTGGCGAGCTTGTGAGGCAGGCAGCCGGACAAACGCGATATAAGGGAGCGCTTCCCGTGACCGAGCCCATTACGCCAATAGATCTCGTGCACCAAACCTTCAGCCGAAAGCTTTTCGGATGCGACTCTCGGCAAGTCCAGGAGTTCCTTGAGAAGGTGGCGGCCAGCTTCGGGAGTGTGGTTCAGGAAACCGAGAGGCTGCGTCAGGAGTTGACCGCCGCCCGCCAGATGCTGCAGGAAAGAGAGAAGGAACACGAGGAGCTGAGAGCTGCCCTCGCCCTGGCCGAGAAGGCCGCCGAGCAGATAAGGAGCAACGCCCAGAAAGAGGCGGAACTCATAGTGAAAGAAGCGCAAGAGCGGGCTCGCCGCATCATGGAGGACGCGCGACTTCAGGCTGCCGAGATTCAGCGCCAGGCGGAAGCGGCGAATCAACAGAAGCTGCGCTTCCAGGCCGAGCTGCGCGCCCTGCTCGAATCTTACCTATCCACGCTCCCTCGCGACGAGGCCTGCCCGTGCCGGGCTCCGGCCAGGGGCTCACCCTGAACGACGCGCCCGCCCGAGCCCCGACGGTGTCGGGGCGAGGGATGGATTCCAACAGACCTACATGAGCGAACTTCGGCAGCCTCCGCAGCCCTCGCCTGCTCAGCCCCAGCGGGCCTCCAGGCTTTTCCCTGCAGTCCGCGCCGCGGTTTTCGGCGCCATGACCGCCTATGTCGCGCTGCACCTTGGGCTGATCATCTGGGCCAAGCTGACTTCAGCAGACCAGCCCGAACTGCGTCGCAGCCAGGTATCCACGCGCCTTGCTTTCGCCGTAACGCAGGCCAGGCTGGTCTATCTCTACCGTCATCTTGAGCTTGGGGGCGCAGACACTCGCAGCCCCCTGCTCGACCGCCTCGGCTTCCAGGGCAGGCAAAGCTCTCACGCCCTCGCAGAAGCAGCCCTGGACGCCTATGTGGCCGCCGTTGACCTCGATCCCCTGGATGTCAACAGCCGCATCTCTGCGGCGATTCTTCTGACCTACCTGGACCGCCAGCAAGAGGCGGTTCAGCTCCTTCAAAAAGGGATTGCGGCGGGGTCGCCGCAGGCGTCAATCCTTATGACGATGCTGCGCTTCTACTCCCGCGAAATTCCGCGTCAGAGCTGGGCTGCGTCAGAGCCCGTCCGCCGCATCATGGAGCGGCTGCCGGTGGGCAGGCTTTACCTGATTTCTGTCTATAGCACAATGGGCGATATAGAAAAGGTGGAGCGGCAGGAGCAGATTGCGCTGGCCATCTCGAAGAGGGCGGCCGCGAAGGTGGGAGCGGTTGCGGGATTCGTGGGCCTGCTCCTGCTGGTGGGGCTAATCTCCTGGCTCATATTACTGTTCAGGGGCTTGCCGGCCGCGCGATTCATCAAGCCGGCGCCGTGGACAGCCAGGGATGTCCTGGAGGTCTTCATTCTGTGGCTATTCCTCCAGGCTCTGATCGCGCAGGGCGCATCCCAGATTGCCGGGCAAGGCATGGCTGTGCTTGTTACATCTTATGTGGTGGCGGCAGCCGGGGCCCTCGTCTGGTTGTGGCGCGCCAGCCTGGCCAGGCTTGGGCTTGGACTCTCGGCCCTGGGATGGAGAACGGCGGGCCCTGCCTCGGATTACCCAAGCGCAGGCCCGCAGCAGCCCGACCTGCCAGCCGCAGCCCCTGTGAAGCCGCGCTCCCTCGCCGGGCAGGCTCTCCTGAAACATGTCTTTACAGGGGTAGTGGGCTATACAGCGGCCTTGCCCGTTGTCGCTGCCATCCTGGTTGGCCTGCGCCTGTGGAAAGGCGACCTGTTCCCATCTCATCCTCTCATCCCCATGTTCTCACAGGCGCCCGACTGGACCACAAAGGCGGCCATCCTCTTCCTCGCCATCGTCGCGGCCCCACTTGTCGAAGAGACTTTCTTCCGCGGCCTTCTCTATCCCGCCATGCGCCGCAAGCTCAGACCCTTTAGCGCTAAGCTCGCGAGCGCCCTCATTTTCGCCGCCGCTCACCTCGAGGCGGTGAGCTTCATTCCTCTGCTCTTCCTGGGGGTCGTCTTCGCTTACCTCTACGACCGGACAGAGTCGCTCATCGCCCCGGCCGTCGCCCACGCCCTCACAAACGCCATCAGCCTGATTATTCTGCTGGCCCTTTAGAGGCTGTAACAAAACCCATTGCCGACTGTGGCAACTGCAGGGCGCGGGTTCCCCTGGCCGTGGCCCGGCTCGGGCAGGCGCCCCGCGCCAAAACCTGCCCGGCGGGGCGCGCGGCTAAGCCCAATGGGCCGCCGCCCCGGCCTAACAGGCTTAGGGGGAGGCCGCGCCCTACAGGCGTCGCAGTATGTTCGGAGCCTTTCAGGAGCACGGGGGTTTTGTTAGAAGCTCTAAGCGCTTTCTTGCACGAGACATCGAGGGGCAAGAGCTGGTCTCCTGCACAAAAGCCCCGACGCAGGATCCAATTCGCCGCTCGGCGGACTGCCCTACGAGGTCGCCGTGAACAATCCGCGCCAAGGGGGGCCTCCGCCCTGGCGAGTCCCTTCGAGCTGCAGCAGTGCCCTTTTGAGTCTCCCGCCAGCTTTCGCTCCTGCCCTGTTGTCCGCCAGCCGGCGGATTGCCCGTTGCCGCCTTCGCCAGTGGCTTCGGCGGCCAAGCCCTGTTGCCTGTTCCCTGTTTCCTGCTGAAAAGCCTCCCAGGCTGCCATCTGCCCTCACCACCCTGTGGCACGGCACGACTATCAGCAGCGGATTGCGCGCCAGGGCCTGCCCGACCGCTCTGGCAGCCCTGGCCGGGCAAGCTTTCGGCCTCCCTATCTGCGACGCTATCCACGAATAGCTGCGCGTCTGCCCGCGTGGGATTTCGCGGCACGCCTCATAGACCGCAATCTGGAAAGCGCTCAGCCCCGACAAATCTAACGGAATATCGAACCGGACAGCCCGACCTGAAAGATACTGCTCGACAAGCCTTGCAGCCTTGCGAAGCAGCCGCCCGAGCGATCCTGCTGAAGCGTTTCCGGCTGGGAAGGCTGCGCGCTCACCCGCTGCAGCCGTGGAGACGGGCGACATTTTGTCGGCGCGCGCGATAGCTGCTCTCCCGCCAATAGAGATGCTCCTGATTCCGCTCGGCGTCGCAGAAATCCTCAGAGTTCCGAGCTTCGTGCGCAGTGCAAGCGTTTGGACGCTGCCGCCCCACTTTGTCGTGGTATTCCGCATGGTTCGGTAAGGGTTTGTCGGGTCTCGCCGGTCACTTTCACGCGCCAGCAGGGGCGCACCCATGAAGGGTGCGGCTACACCCCTCGTTCGGTTCGCCCGCGTAACGCAGCCGCAGGCTTCGCGCCTGCGCTGGACAGCCTTTCAAGATTCCTCTCGGGCTTCACCAAAATGAGCCGCCACTGCCTCAGCGGCTTGGCGCGTCATGCCTGGAATGGCCGCAAGCTCTTCAACGGTCGCGCTCCGCAACCGCTGGAGCGAGCGGAAATGCTGCATCAGCGCCCGCCTTCTTTGCGCCCCTATTCCGGGTATTGAATCGAGCACGCTCTCCTGCGCCCGCTTCCGCCGCAATGTGTGATGATATGCCTGGGCGAACCTGTGCGCCTCGTCGCGCACCTGCTGGAGCAGATGAAGCCCTTTCGAGTGGCTGGGCAAGATGACTGGCTCTTGTCTGTCGGGCAGATACAGAAACTCGTGCTCCTTGGCCAGAGCCGCTGCCGGTATCGTCATTCCAAGCTCTTCCATCGCTTTGAGCGCCGCGCTCAATTGCCCCTTCCCCCCGTCGAGAATGATGAGGTCTGGCAGGACGGCGAATTTCTTTCGCGCCTGCGCTGCCCTGAGCCGCCTCTCCAGAACCTCCTTCATCATTGATGGATCGTCCGGCTTGCCCTCAGCGCGGTCGATCTTGAATCTCCTGTAATCGCTTTTCTTCGGCAGGCCGTCCACGAAAGTCACCATCGAGCCGACCGATTCTCGCCCCCTGATTGTCGAGATGTCGTAGCATTCTATCCGCTGAGGCGGCACGGGCAGTTCGAAAGCCGCTTGCAGCTCCGCTACTGCTTCCTGGGCCCGCCGCTGCCTGGTGCTCTCCGCTTCAGTCGTCTCCTTCAGATGAAGCGCCGCATTGTTTGCGGCCATCTCGACAAGCTTTCTCTTCGTCCCCCTCCTCGCCACCAGAATCTGGACCTTGGATAGGTCCGCGCGCTGCGCGGACCGCCGTGGCGGCCCTTCGGGCTTAACCATCGCTCCTCTCAAACCCTCTAGCAGCTTCACCACATCCTCTGGGCGCGGCAGCCGATGCGCCAGCAGAAGAAGCGGAGGAATATGAGCAGCCCTCGGATAGTATTGCCCGATGAAGCCCGACAGAACCTCGCCATCCGTCAGCCCGGCCACTCCCTCTATCATGTGCGCTTCCTGGTCAATGAGTTTCCCCTGCCTCACCTTCGCAACAACGACGCAGCCCATGTCTTCCTGCAGTGCGTGAGCCAGTATGTCCAGGTCTTCGCCTCTGCGCAGGACAACCTTCTGTTCCGCCAAGGCCCGCTCCAGAGCCTCAATCTGGTCGCGAAGCCTCACCGCCTGCTCGAATCTCAGCTCCGCCGCAGCCTGTTCCATCTGCTGCCTCAGGCTGTTCACAAGTCCCTCCTGCCTTCCCTCAAGGAACAGGGCTGTATCGTGCGCCTGGGTTCGATACTCCTCGGGGCTGATGAGGTTGGCGCATGGGCCAGTGCACAGACCTATGTAGTAATCGAGGCACGGCCTTGCCATCGGCCTCGGGGGCTCGCCCGTCTGCCGTCTGGCGGGCTTCCAGGGGCATCCCGTTTTCCTGTTAGCCGACTGGATGTAAAGCTGCCGCAGCCCGAACATCCGCCGCACCTGCCTTATCGTCCCCCACATCGCTTTCGTGCTGGCGAATGGCCCAAAGTATTCGGCTCGATCGCGCTCCATGTTGCGCACGACGATCAGGGCGGGAAACTCCTCCTGGAAGGTTATCTTCACATAGGGGTATTTCTTGTCGTCCCGCAGGCGGACATTGAAGCGGGGGCGGTAGCGCTTTATGAGGTTGTGCTCGAGAACGAGGGCCTCGATTTCTGAATCGGTGGCGATATAGTCGAGGTTCGCCACTCGCTCGACCATCATCTGGGCCCTGGGCGCCAGTGCGGCGCCGACCTGGAAATACGAGCGTGCCCTCGAGCGAAGCGAAGCAGCCTTGCCGACATAGAGAACAGCTCCGGCGGCGTCCTTCATGATATAGACGCCCGGCCGATCCGGAAGCTGCGCCAGCTTCTCTCTCAATATGTCGCGGGCCTCTGTCATCGCTTTCGCCTGTAGGGCGGGGGTTCCATCCCCCGCCTTATCACCTCCGCATCCATTATATCCCCACGCGGCGGCCAAACACAGCCCGATATCAGGGCGAGGGGGCAACGGAGCGACAGGCATCCGCGCGCAGACTGGGAGAAATGGGGACAGGCACCACATCTCCAGGACGCCACCGGGCTGAGTGCCCTTGACGAAGATCGGCCCTATCCGCTCTCGCTCGCGGTACCTCTCAGGGTTAGAAATACGGTGCCTGTCCCCCTTTTCTGAAAGGCACGATAAGCTATGACAAGCTATAGAAGCTGCCGCTGGGCCGAGCGTCCGATCCGGACACGGACATGACTGACCGAGCAGCCACGAGACCCGACCCGCGAGCCGCGTCAGGCGGTTTCCACCGGCTGATGACCAAGATTCGGGCGTGCAAGAAAGCCCGCACATGCCCACTGCTTGTCTCGCGGAGCTTGTACTTTGAGCCCAATCCGGTTACTGTGAGGGAGTGGCAAGCGTCGGGCGCCTACTTAGCAGGCGTGGACCGCCGGGTGGTTTTCGTCTGCGAGAGCCCCGGGCCGCGGTTCAGATCACGGAATGAAACCGCGCCCTCGCGATGTTGGGCCACGACCATCTAGGACGAACGATTTCGGCGGGCGCGAGAAACATATGGATTTACAAACTGCTACATCACGAACACTGTGAAATGCGGCCCCCGCAGAGGTGCACGCCACACACAACGCGAGTTGAACTCTTGTCGGGGCTTTCTTGTTCGTGAGCTTGAGCTCCTCCAGCCATCGGTCGCGGTTGGCGTAGGAGGAAACGCGTATCGAACCCTTCGTGAAGATGTTCTCCCGCTCTTGCCCTGTCCCCCAGTTCTCTTTCAGATTACTCATTATTCCGCCCGCCGTGACCTCCACGCGAGGTGGAAGCGAGAGTTCGCGGAGCTAAAGCGGCTTCTAAAGCGCCTGAAACCGAGATCAGAATGGTAGCACGCCGCGCAACGAACGCGTTCGGCGGACGCGCAACGTTCGGCTGCCAGAGCCTGCTGCACCTATGCTATAATAGCAGCGGAATCAGGAGTGCGGCTTGCCCGGCGCGCTGCCCAGGGATCTGAGAGCAGAAAAGGCAGTCCAACTCTTCCGCAGGGCTGGGGGCGTGAGGCGTTCGGGCAAAGGAAGCCACGTCGCTATCAAGATGCCTAACGGGCAGTTGGTGACGATACCTTGTCGCGGCACACTGAAGGTGGGGCTGCTTCGGGCGGCGATCAGGAAAGCTGGGCTTTCTGTTGCTGACTTCCTGGATCTGATGGGGAGATAGCAGTGGAGTACACCGTTGTGATTCATCCCGCGGAAGAGGGAGGCTACTGGACCGAGGTTCCAGCGCTTCCTGGTTGCTTTGCTCAGGGGGAAACCATCGAGGAGGCGCTTGCCAATACCAGGGAGGCGATCGAGGCCCACGTCGCGGCCTTGCGCGAGGAAGGGCATGAAGTGGCCTCCGAAAGCGGCCTGCTCATAGGAAGGGTGCACGTCGCCGCGTGACGGGGCCCCGTCGAAGCCCCGTCGTCTAAAGAAAGAAATTGGGACAGGCACCATATCTCCAGGACGTCACCGGGCTGAATGGCTTTGACGAGGATCGGCTCCGTCTGCTCTCGCTCGCGGTACGCCTCAGGATTGCAAATACGGTGCCCATCCGCCTTTTGCGGGGTTAGAAATACGGCGCCCGTCCCCCTTTTCTCGCGTCCCCCCTTTTCTCGGATCGCGGCCCGACGAATGCGTGCGCTCTGACTCAGCCGCTTGCCAATATCCCCCCGGTGTTCTCATCCCCTGAAGGCATGAAGCGCTATATGACGAAGTGTCAAATGAAGGGATATTGCACCATTGCCCATGTCGCCAACGCTCACAATCATCTCGTATCTGCTCATGGCATCACTGTCAGCTTTCGCCATGTCTGACGCGGACAAGTCGCACGACGAGGGCAAGCCCGCCATAAATGCGGCTGGCAGCCCCTGCGATTGGGCAACCCCGCGCCATGATGCTCAACTGACCGCGCGCCAGCCGTGTTCGGGCAAGATGCGCGGTGCCCCCGTTGTCCTCACTCGCACCGCAATTGCGCCGGGCAGAGCAAAGCTTCGGCCTTTCGCGTCAAAGCCGGGTGGCGACATGGACAGGGCTCTCGCGCTGGCTCACGGGGCGCTGCAATGCTACGAGATCTCGACCGAGGCCGGCTCCAGCGAGACAGGGCGGCGGCCCAGGGCTCGCCAGGGCAAGCTGCTCTGGCGCAGCCACCCTCCTGGCATCAATTTTGACACGGTCTCAGCAATCGAAGACCTGGACGGCGACGGGCGAGTGGAGATTGCGATGATGGCTGGGCGTCCCGCCTCGCCTCTGGGCGCGGCAGTGCTGCTCGACGCAGCAACTGGCAAGCTGCTCTGGCGCTATGATGTCGAGCCCATGTCCTACGCCTGGTATTTTCATATTGACCAGTACCTACCTGAGGAACGTAGGGGCGAAGCGCCGCCTGGCACGGGACAGCTCCCTCCCAACTTTGTGGGGGAGGGTCGGGGTGGGGGGAGTTCACCCCCACCTTATTCCTCCCCCGTCAAGGGGGAGGAAGTGACAGGGATGTCCGCCAAAAGGCAGGCGGGTAAACCCTCCACACAGCCGGCGGGCAAGCAGCTTATCGTTCTGATGCACGGCTACCCGCCGGATAAGCTCAACGGCTACATGGTGATGTTCGAGTTTCCAGCGCCGGGAAGGCCGCCTGTGCAGAGATGGCGCTACGACTTTGACAAATACACATGCTTCCCATCGCTGCTGACTTCGGATGTTGACGGCGACGGTGTGAAGGAAATCTGCGTCGAGACCCACAGCCGCATGTGGGTGCTGGATGCGCTTTCAGGAAAGGTCAAGCAGTTCATCCAGTGGGATGTCTCGCCAGCGAACATCAGAAGCTACGGCCTTGTGAAGTTCATGGACCTGAACGGCGGCGGCCGCGAGGACTTCCTCTGCATCGCCACCTTCGCTCAGCATCACGAGGTGCTGCTGAACGAAAATGGCAAGCTGAAGCTCGCCTGGGCCCACGGCTGGGATGACTCTGTCACGACTTCCAAGATTGCCTCGACCTGGCCGGAGGCGCCAGTGGCCGATGTGGATGGCGATGGGAAGCTCGAAGTCATCGTCTCGATGTTCAACTCGCAGAAAGATGAAGCCTGGAAGATTCGCATCTATGATGCCGTAACCGGCGCCCTCAAGCTCACCATACAAGACCGCATCGCGGTCAGAGTCGGCGACCTCGACGGCGACGGCACACCGGAAATCCTCTCAAACATAACCACCGACCCAACGCGCGCGAACATAACAGGCGCAGCCCTCATAAAGATAGTCGGCGGAAAGCCAGAGGAAATCTGGCATCAAGACGGCTTCCGCGCCGATCCGAGGACAGAGGCTTTGCTCGTTGATTCTGCCGACAAGCCCGCCGGTCGTTTGGCGGGCAAGACTTATGCGCTGTCTCTTGAGAAGGAAGGCGTGAAGCTAACAGAGTACACGCCTCCTCCAAAGCGCCGCCCTGATTTATCGGAGCTGACTGTGCCCAGCGGCGAGCTGGTCCCGGCGCCCCTCGTCAAGGATTTGGACGCGGACGGCTCGCCCGCCCGCAGTTTGGCGGGCCGGGCAGAGATAATCCACACCTGGCAGGGCAAGGTTACGATTTATCGCTGGAATAGAAAGCAGGGGCTGACGCCAATTCGAGAACACGTCACCAGCGGCGATCCCGCGCTGGCCGACCTGGATGGCGACGGCAAGACAGAGCTCATAGTTGGCGAAGCCGATCTGGCGCATGAGCCTCTTATTCGCGCGCTGCGAGCCGACGGCTCTGTCCTCTGGGAGTCTCGCCTTCCTCCGCCCAATCGTCCAGGCCTCCCTCACGGTCGCTACCTCTACTTCCAGGTCGGCCGGTTCACCGGAAAGCCGACGCCCGATGTATATGTCCTGGCCCAGATCCCGATCGTGCGAAGCCTGGTGCTCGATGGCCTGACGGGCAAGCTCGTCTGGGAGAAGAGCGAGTTCCCCGACATCCAGCGCTACTATGGGCCGACGGTCAACCTGGCCTCTGTCTATGATGTGGATAGCGATGGCGCCGACGATCTTGTCTTCACCAATCCCGACTACTACTGCGTGGCATCAGGAAGAACTGGCGAACTCATCCTCGGGCCCGCCTTTCCGCCGAACATCTTCAATCAGCCGAGCCAGGGGCTTTACACGCTGCCGGCAATTCTCGAACAGCCGAAATGCGAGCAGCCGAGCGAGCCATTAGTTGTCCTATGCTCAGGCCATTACTTCCTCGCGGCCATGAACCTGAGAGCCGAGCCGCGCTGGTACCAACTGCCCGAGGCGGGGCAAGCGCGGTGCGCGAGTGAGGGCTTCCTGCGACTGCCCGATGGCGACTGGCTCATAGGCTTCGGCCGGCAGAATGGCAGCTTCGCCTGCCTCGACGCAACAACTGGAAAGGTGAGGTGGGAACTGCCCATCGAGGCCTCCGCCGGCGATGTGGTTTCCTGCGACATTGATGGCGACGGTAACGAAGAATTCATCTTCGGCGACAGCCACGGCTATCTCTGGGCGGTGCGCGATGCCAGCGGCAAGCCCGCCAGTCCGCCGGCTGGCGTACTGGCGAGCAAGCCAAAGGTCGTCTGGAAGGTCAACCTGGGCGCCAGCATCGGCTCTCCCGTCGTCGCCGACCTGGATGGGGACGGAAGGCCGGAGATTACCGTCCCCACAGGCGACGGCTGCCTTGCTGTAATAGGAAACGCGGAATCTCGGCAGGCGACCCTGGCCCCGCCCCTTGAGAAAGACCTGTAGCCGCACCCTTTATGGGTGCGAGTGCATATCGCAGGCATAAAGCCTGCGCCTACATTGTGATGGTGCTGGCGACGGGGGCTTCATGCTATCTCCATCGCCTCTGCTATGACCTTCTGAGTCGCTTCGAAGCCAATGACTGCTGCCCGAAGCGGCTCCATCGCCCTGAGCTCCTCGCCGAAAAGCTCGAGCGAAACAAAACCATCGTATCCAATCCTTCTGCACTCCGCCAGAAGCTCAGCCACCCCGATGACCCCCTGTCCCGGAAGCACCCTCATGTTGTCTGTAAGCGATTCGACAGGGCCGGCAGGCGCGTCGTCAATATGAATCATATAGAGCTTCTCGCCTGGCATCGCCCTCAGGTCTGCTATCTCAGAGCCCCCGGTGTAGAAATGGAAGCAGTCGAGCATCACGCCCACATTTGGCTCCCCAATGCGGTTTATCAGGTCGAGCGTCTGCCGCAGGTCAATTATGAAATCTCGCTCGCCCGGGCTCTCGAAGCGAAGCCCGATGAATTCGAGCGCAAGACGAACTCCACAAGGAGCCGCAGCCCTCGCGGCCTTCTTTACCTGCCGAACGAGGGTATCCCTTGCCTGCTCGATCGGCTGCGCTGTGCGGAAAGGCACAACGATCATCGCCGTGTCGGCGCCAATCTCGCGGGCGAGCTCGCACAATCGCGGCAGCTTCTGAACAGCGCCGTCCACCTCTTTCTCATCGCGCATGAAAGGCACTGGCAATCCCCACTGGGCTGGAGCGACGCCGCAGCCCTCAAATAGCTGCTTCAATGCAGCCACGGAGTTGCGCTTCGCGTATTCATCCGCGCGCTCGATGGCGAACTCCACTCCCTTGAATCCCGCCTCGGAAGCCACGCGAAGGAACTCCTCCAGCCCCAGGCCTGGCCTGAGTGTCGCGGGGTTAAGCGCAGCCTTCATTCTCGTCCTCCCTTCTTGCGTTCTCGTTCAGGCGCTCCTATCGCTTTCTCGTCGAAACGGCGCCGTGGGTCTGCGTCCCAAGCGGGCACCAGTGTTCAGTAACACAGAGAGCTCACCGTGTCGCGACCCCTGACCGCAGCGTTCGTGGCCTCATCTCGGCCCCATACGATAGCAGTGAGCTGGGTTGGCAGGACGTTCGTGGACACGGATATTGGCCAACTTCTCTCCGCCGCTCCACGCCAGATGTCTCTCATCGTGATGTGACAACGGCATGGTGCCGCTACGCGTCTTCCTCACACTATCCAGGATGACTCCCATATCCAGGATGACTCCCATTCAAACGGACAATACAACCTGCTGTCCAACCCCGCGAGGGCACGTGCAGGCAGTTCTTCCGGCAACCTGGTGTCCAACCACGCCAGGGCCGGCGCGAGCTCGCGACGAATGATCATGCTGGCAAACGCATCAAGATCCTCCTCGGTGCCCACCCGACCGATGGCCTGTACGGCAGCCTCGCGCACATACAGGTTGCTGGCCTTCAGCATCTCCCGCAGCAAAGGCAGGTCGTCGCGGGTTGCAATGTGTCGAATGGCCTCCGCAGCAGCGCCGGCCACGTCCCAACCCTCGCGCTTCTGCTTCAAGATGTCGGCCAAGGCAACCAGGTCACCGCGCGTGCCAAGTTGGGCAACGGCCCCCGCGGCGGCGCCGCGGACCCCTGAATCCCCGTCCTCCAGCATCTTGAGCAGCAAAGTGAAGTCCTCACGGGCCCCAAGGCGCCCCATGGCTCGGGTCGCGGCAGCTCGCGGTTCGGGTCGGCTCTGCCTCAGCATACCGCGCAGCAAAGGCAGGTCCTCGAGGGTAGCGAGCCGGCTGACCGCCTCCGCAGCAGGCGCGAGGGCCGGGGGGAACCCGGCCGTCATCATCTCGCGCAGGGACGCTGGCTCCTCCCGCGCGGCCAGGCAGCCAAACGCCTCCGCAGCAGCCTCACGCACCCGCCGATCACCATCCTCCGCCATCTCGCGCAGCAGGGGCAGGTCCGCCTGGGTTCCAACCTGGCCAATGGCATGGGCAGCAGCCTCGCGCACCCGCGAATCACCGTCCTCCGCCATCTCGCGGAGCAGGGGCAACTCCCCTTGGGTTCCAACCTGCCCAATGGCATGGACAGCAGCAACACGCGCGTGCGCACCGCTGTGTCCGAGCATCTGGCGCAGCAAGGCGATGTCGTCCGGGGTGGCCAGACCCTGGATGGCCCACGCCGCAGCGGCGGCCACGGTGGACACCTCGTCGCCCAGCAGCTCCTGGAGGACCGGTAAAACGTCGTGGGTCCCGAGGCGCCCAATACCGTTCGTAGCGGCCGCGCGCACGCGGGGATCGCTGTCGTCCAGCATCCCGCGCAGGATCGGTAAAGCGTCGCGGGTCCCGAGGGATCCGACAGCCCTGGCAGCGGCGGCGCGCACATCGGGATCGCCGTCGCTCACCATCTCGGCGACCAGGGGCAGGTCGTCGCGCGTTCCAACGCGCCCAATGACGGAAGCGGCACACGCGCGTGCGTTTGCGTCAGTGTCATTGATCATACGGCGGAGCAAGGGGAGTTCCGCAGCCGTCGCGCCCCGCACAATGGCGCCTTCACATCCGCACCGCACCCCCCGCTGCGGATGCGACAAGCCCTCCCGGCAGATCTGGATGTGCTCGTCGCGGGCGATGGTGCGGTGCCAGAACCAGGCCGGGCCCATGTCGCCGAGATAACTGTGCAGCAGAAGGCGCGACTCGGGATGGGTCAGACCGGTAATCTCTGTGCGCAGCAGGTAAATCTGGGCCATCTCCACCGGCGTGAGCAGCTCCCACGTTCGGGGATATGCATCCGCCCGCGCCCGGAGCAGGCGACGGATGGGACCCACCTTGTCGTATTGCGCCGCCGCATCCTCCCCCCTTATGACCCGCAGTACCTCCCTCACGACCGCATCTACACCTACGGCGGACTTGATGGCGACGAGACCAGCCAGAGGCAGCGAAAACCTCGCAACGTCATCCCGATCTACATCGTGCCAGACGGGCAGGATTACGTTCCCACCCTTCACTTCTCGCTGCGCAAGGCCGTCTAATTCCCAGTTCGGCCACCCCTTCTGGAAGAAGGCGGGGCTCAGCACGACGATCCCGTAACGGGACTCGGCAAGCCCCTCGTCTATCTTGCGGCGCAGGCTGTCGCCCATCTTCAGGCAAAACTCGTCATACCACACGCGCAGGCCGGCTGCCCGAAGAGCCTCCGCCAACGGGCGCACCAGGCTCTCCTTGTCCTCGCCCGCATGGCATATGAACACGTCCCAGTTCATCTGGCCCTCCACGCGCCCTCGGCAATTCTACAAGCCTTGGGAGGCCCACACAAGCTCGACACCAGCGCGTTCTCAGCAGACCACGCAGCGCCATTGGCCCGACGCCCTCTCGCCCCAAGCCATACGACCACAATGCGTCCTCGTGGGCTCCGCGCGGCGCCTATTGCTCACTAACACAGACAGCTTACCGTCTTGGACAGCCTTAACGAGGCGGCTCGTCGGCTGTTTTCGCGCCACCTAAAAGCCTTCCGTGGGTTGCCAGGACGCGCGTGGAGATGCACACGCGTCGAGTGCTTACCGCCCCCGCGCACGAGCGGGGCCGACACCCCCTCATCCCAAGCACACTTGCGGCGAACCGGACCCGGTCTCCTCGTTTCCCGCTACTGACCTTGTGCGTGGCGGTCGCTGTCTGCTCGGTGCTACCACAGGTTGGCAAGCGCAGGAATCGAGTCTCGGGCTTGCAGGGCAATGGCGTCATGTTCGCAGGCCGCGCGGCAAACTCCGCAGCCCCAGCAGGCCCGCTCGTCAATGACGCATTTCGCCGCCGCGCCAGAAAAGGAAATAGCGCCGAACTGGCAATTCTTCATGCAGGTGCGGCAGCCGCGGCAAGCGTCGGAGTCAATGCGCGCCACATATTCGCCGCGGAACATGAGCTTCACGCCCCCGCGCAGCGTGTAGAGCAGACCGAGGCAGTCCATGCGATCGCAATTGCATACGCCGCCGATGAAGGGCGTGATGAAAGTCCATACGGAGTGGCACAGGCCCTGGCGCTCGAAGTCGCGCACCAGGGCACAGGCTCGTTCACTTGTCAGGGTCTCGAGACCCGCGCCGTCGGGGCCTGCCCAGTAATCGTCGCTCACGCCGCTGAAGGCCGACTTATGCGGGTTGATGCTCAGGCCGATGCAGAAGCGCGCATCGGCTTTCCGCGTCAGGCGGCGGCAAACGCAGGGCACCCGCACGATCGTGTTGCAGATGTCGAAGATTTTCTCCACATCCTCCAGCGGCGCCACTTGCCCGATGTGCTCGCGCTTGAAGCGCCGCGAGAGAAGGCCGCTGACGAACCGGCGAACAAGCGCAGGGGCGGACTCCAGTTTGTGCAGACTTTGAAGCGGGTCATCTGGCCCCGGTCTCACCGTCTCGTTGAAAAAGCGCTCGATGAACTGCTGCCGCTTGATGTCGCTCGCCAGGTCGTCGCCATAATTCTTGGCCTGCAAATACCACTTCTTGCCTTCTCCATGCTTGATGCAGAATTCACACATCGGCGTTCCTTTCCGCGCCGCAGCGGCTCGTTGCCGGCCGCAGACCGCCCCGGGCCGAGGCGGCTCTCGCCAGTCTTTTCATGCAGCCCACGGGCGCGTTCATTCAAGTCCAAGAATCGGGCACAGCAGCCGCAGGCCTATGTAAATGCACACAAACCCGATGAAATCGAGCAGCACGCCTGCCCGAACCATCTGCCCGATGCGCACCAGGCCCGTGCCATACACAATGGCGTTGGGCGGCGTCGAAACGGGCAGCATGAAGCCGTAGCTTGCCCCAAGCGTGGCGCCGAGAGCCGGCGGCAGCGGGCTCACGCCTGCCTCCTTTGCCAGGGCCACCATCACGGGAATCACCATGCTCGCAGATGCCGTGTTCGATGCCAGCTCGCTCAGAGCTATCGCCACCGCAATCGAAACCCCAGTTATCTGCCACAAGCCGTGGGCGCCCGTTGCTTCCATCAGCCCGCTTCCCAGCGATTTTGCAAGACCGGTCGAAAACATCATCCTGCCCAGGCTCAGCCCGCCGCCGAAAAGAAGCATCGTGCCCCAGTCTATCTTCGACGCCTCTGACCAGGGCAGCGTCGGCTCCCATTTCCTCACATTCACCGGAACCAGGAAGAGCAATACGGCGGCGATGACCGCTACCATGGCTTCTGGCAAATGCTCCTGATAAACCTCGGATGCCCTCGAGCCGGCTCCATATACAACCGCCAGAATCCCGGGCGCCATCCACAGGCACACCGCCACGAGAAAGATAATGAGCACATTTATCTGCCCTCTCGTCCAGCGCCCCAGTCTCTGCCTTTCGGTCCGCATGTGCTCGGATAGAGCTATGCCCTGCGCTCCTCCCGATGCGCCCTCGCTCTTCCGGCCAAGCGACCCGGCCGGATGAAGCGTCACGAGAATCGCCGACAGGCACGCCAGAACCACTGCGAGCATGGGCATGCTGACAAGCATCCATGTCAGAAAACCGATGTGTCTGCCTGCCAGCCGTCTTATCATTCCCAGGCCAATCAAGTTGGGCGGACTTCCCACAGGCGTCCCGGTCCCCCCAACTGATCCGGCGTAGGAGCACATGAGCATCAGCCCGGGGCGGTATTTGTCTTCCTTCTCAGCTTCGGGCGATGCGCTGCCTGCCCCGAGCGAAGCCGAAGGGCCTGCCCCGAGCGAAGCCGAGGGGGCCGCCCTTGCACTCTGCATCGCTGCCAGTATCCCCAGCCCTATTGGCACCATCATCGCTGTCGTCGCCGTGTTGCTTATCCACATGGATATGCAGGCGCAAACGAGCCCGTATGCTATCATCACGCGGCGGGGGCTGTTTCCAACTATCGGGGCAGAAAGAACCGCCAGCGCTATCCTTCTATCCAGCCCGTGGAACATCATCGCTCGGGCAACGATCAGGCTTCCAATGAGAAGATAAATGACCGGGTCAGCAAAAGGCGCGAGCGCATCCTGGGCGTTCGCCACTCCCAGGAGCACGGCCAAGGAAGCCCCCAGGAGGGCTGTCGCGGGCAGAGGTATTGCCTCCGTCACCCAGTAGATGGCGCAGAGAACGAGTATCGCTCCGAGCCTGTGAGCCTGGCCTGAGGGGTAGAACCCGTTAGACGGAATCAGCCAGACCGACAGTGCTGCCACCGGGCCCAGCAGCAGCCCGATCCTTCTCCTCCACAGCTCGCCTTCAGGCAGCCCTTCCTCCAGCTCTGCCATCGCCTGGCGTCTGTTCTGCATCTCTGCCCTATGGCCCTTTCGCTGCTACTGGGCATAGCGTGAAGGCCCCGCCATCGAGGCAAGCGCGCTCACGCAGGTGAGGATGCTCGGTGCGACTCAGCGCCGCCGCGGCCGCTTTGTGTAACCTAATGAGTTTCGCCTATTACAGCAATGCCCTTGAGAGGAACGTGTGGCACAGCCGCCCTCGGCTGTGCGGACCCCGGGGCATCGGGGTCCCACACGGCTCGCTTATACCAATAGTACGCGAAATTCATTAAGGTTGACTCTGAACAGCCACGTGGCTCCGCGGCCCCTTGGGGTGGTCCATGCCGATGCTTCAAGATGCTAATGAATTTCGTGTATTACAAGAGCGTCTCAATGCAGAGCGATGTGTCACCCCCCCCCCCGTAGGGGCGGCCCTACGAGAATGTGGCCGCAGACTTGCCCGCCTGTCCGGCCAGGGGCTCGCCCAAGGGCTTCACCCCTGCGCGCACCGCGTTGCAGCGCTAACCCTCCGCCAGTCCGCACGCGTCTGAGGCGCAGGAGGTGCTCAGGGGAATCACCACGAAAGTGCTTGGGCGCTTGCCGGGCAACCGCTACAAGCCCCCGCCCCTACTTTCGGCCAAATCCGAGCCGATATAGAAACGCGCGCTTCTTCAACTGCTGGATGGAGAAGGTGGGGTTTATGTTCTTCGGGCAGGCGTCGGCGCAGTTCAGGATCGTGTGGCAGCGCCATATCCCGGCTTCGTTCGCCACCACCCCCAGGCGCTGACCGAGCGCTTTGTCGCGGCTGTCGGAGGCAAACCGGTAAGCTTTCGTCAGCGCCGCCGGGCCGATGAAATCCGGATGCGTCCAGACCATGGGACAGGCCGAATAGCACGCCCCGCAAAGAATGCAGTCAATCATCTCGTTGAACTTCTCTCGGTCTCTGGCGCTCTGGATGCGCTCGCGGTCCGGAGCCGGCTCGGGGTTTATCAGATAAGGCATTATCTGCTCGTAGCGACTCCAGAACGGCTCCATGTCAACTGCCAGGTCTTTTATGGGCCGCAGGTGCGGCAGGGGGCTTACTGTGACAACGCGGCCAAGTTTCTCCGCTTGAGTGTTGCATGCCAGCCGATAGGCGCCGTCTATATACATTGCGCACGACCCGCACACGGCGCTGCGGCAGCAGAAGCGGAAAGCAAGCGAGCCGTCCTGGTTGTCCAGTATGTCGAAGAGGCCATCCAGGACAGTCAGTTTCTCCCTTCGCTCCACCTGATAGGACTGATACCTGGCCGGCTCGCCAGACTGCGGGTCATAGCGATAAACTCGGAACTCGAAAGGCCTGGCGTTTCCCATCATGTTCCCTCGCAAGACTCTGGGCAGGAGGCGCGCTCCTGCCCTACGGTTACTCCCTCCCCACCCGCCAGCCGGCGAACGGAGGAGGGATGTGGTGGGACCCACCTCAACCTACAACGGCCGCATCCACCCCCACCTAACTCCTCCCCCATCAAGGGGGAGGACACGGCTATCAAGCTTTTCGCGCCTGGCATTTGCACGAGTGGACTCTGACACGACACAGGTCTCGGCGCGCCCTACAGCCGTTGCTCAATACTTCCTCGCCTCAGGCTGCCACTTGGTTATGGTAACAGGCTTCGTGCTCAGCTTCGGGCCTTCATCAGTCCGGTGGGCCACGCTGTGGCACAGCCAGCTAACATCGTCTCTTTCAGGGAAATCACGCCGCGAGTGGGAGCCTCTGCTCTCCTGTCTCGCCAGGGCGGCCACTGCAATCGCCTCGGCGACCTCGATCATTGACGAGAGCTGAAGCGCTCTTATCAGGTCGAGGTTGAAACGATTGCCCCGATAGCTCAGCCTGATCTTGCGGCATCTGTCAACGAGGGTTCTTATCTGGGCGCAGGCATCTCGCATATCGGCCTCATTGCGGAAAATGCCAAGCTTGTCGTCCATTATCTGCTGAAGCTCTTCGCGCAGCCTTGCCGGCTGTTCGGGCCCGTCGCTGCTGAGCAGAGCGCGTATGCGACTCTCGACGCCGCTCTGCGCTTGCTGCGCAGCCTGTTCGTATTCGCCAGGCCACCGCGCCCCAGCGACATACTGACTGGCTGCCCTTCCCGCGCGATAGCCGATGACCAGCGTCTCCAGGAGCGAGTTCCCGCCGAGGCGGTTGGCTCCGTGAACGCTCACGCAGGCGCATTCGCCCGCAGCGTATAGGCCCGGCATCTCTGTTTGCCCGTCCACATTGCAGTCTATCCCGCCCATTGCGTAGTGCTGGCCGGGCTGGACGGGGATCGGCCGCTTCACGGCGTCAACGCCTGCGAAATCGCGGGCCAGCTCCAGGACTCCAGGAAGGCGCTCTCTCAGCTTCGCCTTTCCAAGGTGCCTCAGGTCAAGATGGACATAAGCGTTCTCGAAGCCTCTTCCCTCCAGAATCTCCGTCTGGATCGAGCGCGAGACGATGTCTCGCGGCGCCAGTTCCATCGCCTTGGCGTATCTCTCCATGAAGCGCTCGCCCTGGGCATTTATCAGCCACCCGCCTTCGCCTCTCGCCGCCTCCGTAATCAGGATATTCGTCGGGTACAGCGTTGTGGGGTGGAACTGAACGAACTCCATGTCTTTCAATCCCACTCCGGCCGCGTAGGCCAACGCCATTCCAGCGCCGGTGTTTATCATCGCGTTCGTCGTCTTCTGGTAAGTGCGCCCGTAGCCGCCAGTTGCGATGACCGTGGCTTTCCCAAGGAAGCTCTCCACGGCGCCAGTTACCGTGTCCATTGCCACCACGCCCACGCAAGCCCCATCCTCGACTATCAACTCCAGCGCAACCCACTCGGCGTAAACCTTGAGATTCCTCCGCACGCAGTTCTCATAGAGGCTATGCAGGAGCACGTGCCCGGTTCTATCGGCCGCGTAGCAGGTTCTGGGGTAGCTTCCCGCTCCAAAGGGCCGTTGGGCTATCTTCCCCTCTGGAGTGCGGCTGAAGGGAACCCCCCAGTGCTCCATCTCCACGACCCGGTCAAGCCCCTCCAGCGTCATAATCTCCACCGCGTCCTGGTCGGCCAGGAAATCGCTGCCCTTCGCAGTGTCATACGCATGTCGCTCGGGGGAATCGTCCCGCCCGTCCTCGGCGTTGGCGAGCGCTGCGTTTATCCCTCCCTGCGCTGCGCCGGAATGCGAGCGAAGCGGGTGAACCTGCGATATTACCGCCACATCCCCGGCCGGGCAGGCTCTTCCAGCGTCGAAAGCCTCTATGGCGGCCCGCAATCCCGCCAGCCCACCCCCCACAACGAGCACATCATGCTTGATCATCTTCTCATCTTAGAGTGAACCAGGAGGCGCCGTAGAGGAAAGCGACCAGAGTATTCAGCCCGAAAACGAGAGTCAGAAGCCCGATCACCCAGAGAACTGTCGTCAGCCACCGCTGGGCCCTTGGCCCAATCTTGAAATCCAGAAACACCATCCTCACTCCATTAAGGCCGTGAAACAGAGCCAGCGCCAGGAGGGCTGCGTCGAGCGCGAGTAAGAGAGGGCTTGCCAGCCTCGCCGTCATGCCCTGAAAAGTCAGGCGCTCGCCAGAACTCGCAAAATGCAGCGCCCAGATGTGCGCGCCGAGCGCAACGACGAGAAGAACCGCCGTAACGCGCTGCAAAAACCACGGCCACAGGCCATAGCGAGATATCGCCCGTTCGACAGGCTCAGGGCGAGCCTGATCCGGCGTCTCTGGTATGGAGCGCTCGACTGCAGCCGCCATGTTCTCTCCTACCCGGCGCTCGGCATGCGCAAAGGCTCGCCCATTATGTATGGCAAGGCCTCCACGAGGCCGTAGATAGTCAGGGCCAGCATGAGAACCACGGCGACAGCCAGGAGAGTTTTGTGAATCCTCACGCCCACTCCGAAGTCGAACAGAACAATCCTCATCCCGTTTATCCCGTGAGCCAGCACTGCCAGAAGAAGAAGCACATCGAGGGCGATGAAGACCGGCTTCTGGAAGAAGGCCATTATGTCATCAAAGGCCATCCCGCTCACCGTCGCAGACGACACGACCCAGATGTGCACGAACACATAACCCACAAGCGCCAGCCCGGTTACGCGCTGAAGCAGCCATGCCCACATGCCCGGGCGGTAATGAGCGGGCCAGAGGTCTGTGTGGCGAGCTGAACGCGGAGCAAGGCCAAACATGCGAAACCTCCAGGACGAGGCGGCCCTTCTACTTCCATCGGGCTTTCGCGGGCACGTATTATATCACGCTCCCCGCCCCTTGGCAACGTCGGTCAGGAGGCGGTCGCTCAGCAGCCCGCCAAACACGGCCCCGCCCGCCCTGCAAGGAAGCGGCTGTGCACCAAGCCCTTGACGCTTCCGGCCTCCTGCGCGGCCGCGCCAGCCGGGCAAGACAGGAGTCGGAAGGCTCGAGCGCATCAAACTGGCCCGACAGGCAATCCTGCTGGCCGCCGCCGGATCTGAAGGTCGAAATCCGGGATTGGAAATCTCAGACCCCCCGTTGCCCGTTCCCTCCGCGCTACGACCTTGTCACCACCGCCTCATCTCGCACGCTGCGCACTTTGCGCCACAGCTCTATGCGCTCGTCGCCAAAGCCGTGATATACCCTCGCCCTCCTCGAGCTCGACAGCGGCTTCCCGTCGAGGCTGCGGACCGTGAAAAGCACTGGCCGCGAGTATGAAAGTCCTCCCCAGTCCAGCGCGTGGAATGCAACGAAGCCCGGAGAGTTGATAACGAATCCATAGGGCGGAAGGCGTATTGCGCGGTCGCCCTTGACAGAATATTCATACACCTCCTGACCGAGGTTCACCAGAACCTGGGTCCCCCCCGAGAAAGTGGTCCGCTGAACGAGGCCCTGGGCGTCGAGGAATTCGTGCGCAGCAATCTCCTGCCCACCTGTAAAGCGGTTGAGCGGAGAGAGAATCTCGAAGGTGTTCTTGATGAACCGGTCGGTTCGGCCCAGTCTCTCAGCCCATCCATTGTCAGCTCTGGCGAAACAAGTGGGGTCGGCCATAGATGGGGCAGCAGGCTCCGATACCTGAACGATCCCCGGCCTCACAGTCAGAACGCCTGCTATTATTCGGCCTTCGCCGTCGCTTCGGCCCAGAAGTCCTGCCCTCATCCCCTCTCTGTAGAGCCCTATGCGCACCTCGAACTTGCCGACTGTCCCGGCGGGTATTTCCACTTTCCTGGGGCCTATGACGATGCTTGAGCCCGCTTGCCAGGACTCCAGCGGCGGTTGAGGCTCGTGGTCATCCTGGAGCGCCGCTTTCCCCGCGCTGTCCACGAAATGGACAAAGATGTGCAGTCCTTTGACCTTCTCCGCCTCCATCTCCCCTTCGACTTTCCACTCGTAAGTTATGGTGAAAGCTTTCAGCCCAGCCCTCTTCACCTCGGCGACCCTTGGCCTGAGCGGAAGCTCCATCTCCGATTCCCAGTATGAGTGAGGCCCGAAGGAATATAGAGGCATCCTGCCCAGCAGGACATGGTATGCAATGTAGGCAGCCGAAGCAGGCCCAGCCCGATCTCCCTGATGAGTATATAGGGCCACGCAGTCACGATACGCGAGTTCGAACAGAGGTATGAGCCTGGCATGGGGCAGGCCCGATATCGCCTGGGTCCAGCAGCTCAGAATCCCCTCGAAGTAGTGAGCATGAGGCACTGCCCATTCCATTCCCTCCTCGCTGCCAACGATGCCGAAAAGCGACTGAGAGAAATCGCACAGCTTTGTCTTCCACTCTATGTCGTCGCGCACGGTGAGGGGATGCTGGGGGTCGTGGCACTCATAGGGCGGCGCTGCAAAGGTTGTGTCCGTGAAGTAGGCGGTGGGCGAGAAAAGCTCTTTCACCTTTGGCAGGTTCGTGTCGGGGCGCTGGGCCAACCTCAGTCCCTCCTGCGAGCATACGAGCCAGGCCTGGCCTCCCGCCCAATTACCGCCCCTCATCGGCCTGCCCTTGGAATCCTTCATGACAACGCCTTCGTTCCAGGACGGGGCATCGCGATAGATGTCCTGATAGTTATCGTGCAGGCCGAAAAGGTATCCCAGCTCTCTTATTCTCCTGGAGCAGTCGGCCAGAGCTCCATCGCCGCCGCACTCTGCGGCTGAAGGCAGTATGTCGGGGTGCTGATTGTCATAGCCGCGCCTGACCCATCCTGCCAGAACAAAAAGGGCGCGGTCCAGCTTCAGGTCCTTCTTCAGGTGCTCGGCCATCTTGGCCACCTCGTCGAAGGTGTAGCCGACGAAGACCTGCTCGGCGCCGCCCTCTGGCCCCGAATAGAGGCGAGATGACTCCACCACCCTGCTGAGAGTGAAAGGCTTGAACTCGGGGGCTCCCATAAGCAGGTCCAGGTGCGGCGTAGCCTTGGACTTCTGGGTGAGAGTCATGAGAAGCCCCCGCTTTCTGACGGCCTGGCGATAGGCCCTTGCTATGGAAACATAGTCGCCCTTCCCCAGGACGCTGAGCCGCACTGTCCTGGCATTCTTCCTCATGATAAGCGAGCAGGCGAGCACCTGTCCGCCCGGCGCTTGCTGGTCTCCCAGGCCGGAAAGAACGCTTCTAACCTCCACCTCCACCGAAGGCTCCTCCCAGGTGACCAGAAGGGCCGAACCGTTCTTCACCAGGCCGAGCATCTGCATCTGGCAGCCGCCCCAATGAAAAGTGGGAAACCGCTCGACAAAAGCCAGACCGCTGTCTGCGGGCAGAAGCAGCCCCAGCCGGCTTGGCACGACAACATATCCTCCCTCGACATCCGAAGTCCAGACGGCCTCGTCCAGCAGTCGCACCGACTCCACCCTCATGGCCATGTGAGCATCCAGCTCGCAGGTTATCTCGACGCTTCTTCCGTCGCGCTGCAACTGCATCTCGAGGATCAGGCCCTCCAGCTCCGGCGCCCGAGGGATCAGCCTTATGCGCGTCTTCCCCCTTACCTCGACATTCTTGAGCCGGTCAACGGCCACAATTTTGCTGCCCTCCGGCAGGCTCAGCTCCACCCGGCACAAGCCGTCCATGAAGGGGCTGGCGTGCCACACTTGCTTTGTCTTCTTATCCACCAGGGCAAACCAGCCAGTCCTCCTGGAGACCATGAGCTTAAGATCGCTGCTGCTCAGAGTGGCGCAGTCCTTGAGCCGAGCCTCCAGAGCATTTCTTCTGCGGCGAAGTTCTGTCGCGCCGAGCCGGGGCCTGCTGGCCCTCGGAGAGGGAGCCCGCGAACTCACCATCAGGCTGCCGGCATAGCCCTCATACAGGCGCTTGCCGTCCTCTGGGTCGAAAAGCCCCACATGCAGAAAGTACAGGCCCTCCTGTGCATCGGCCGGAATCCTTACGAGATAGGGCCCGTCAACCACTCGTTCTCCTGACTGCCATGCCCTTGTAGGCACGCTCGGCTCGTGATCCTGCTGAAAGCGGATGTACTGGCAGCCGCGAGCCGAATGTTCGAAGTGAACGAAGACCCACAGAGGGACATGGGAGGGCCCGCCGCCATTTTGCCAGATGTAGGCTGCGCTCACCCAGTCTCCGGGCCGCACCGCCCGGGCAGACAGGCGAACCGCTGCCAGAACCGGCCGAAACTGTTCCCCAGCCGGTTCTTGGCGGGCTTGCCCGCTCGACTGCTGGCAGGCTGGCCTGTCCATCTTCTGGCGCGCTGACGCTGATTCACCCATCGCCTGAGTCATGCAAAAGGCTCTCTGGGCCCAACAGGCCACAGGCTGCCAGATAAAGATAACTGCGCAGCCAGCAGCTATTAGAACTCTCATCTTATGAGGTCAGAAGCAAACCCTCACACGACTCTCAAAGCAAGCTATCTTATCTCTGGGACAGCCTCCCCCGGTGACCCCTTGAACTCAACATCAATAGTTTTGCCGTCTGCCCGGTATTTCGCAGAGGCGACTGGGACTCCTGAGCGATAGGCATTCACAAGAACTTCTGTGTCTGGTTCCAGCACCCGCATGCGCCTCAGAAACCGCCGCAATTCCTTCAGGACCCTCACGAGAGTCTTCTTCACCTGGGCGGCATCGGCAGCCTGGTCATTCTCCGCTGGCGCCAGAATCACGCCCAGGGTCGTGGACTCCTCGAAAGAGGCCTCCAGAAGCTTGCCGCGCAGGTCTGGAACTTCCTCGAGCAGCGACTCGCGAAACTCCAGGGCTTCCTGGCGTATCTGCGGGTCCGTGTGCTGGTCGAGAGGCATATGCCCTCGCCCTTGCTTCCACCGAGACCACATGACACCCACGACCACCACGCCTGCCACGAGCGCAAGGAAAAAAGCCACCCGCGCAAAGCTGGCGGCCTGAGCAAGGGGCGCCGACTTCTCTTTTATCTGCACCTCGTTCATGGCGAAACTGGAGAGATCCAGACCTTTCCCCTTTTCCGGCTCTTGTCTTTCCGAACCCTGGCTTGCCATTACGCTTTATCCTCGTTGACGGCCGACCGGGGGGAAGCGACGCATCAGCGCTTCCACCTCCTGCGCGGTTGGCATGGAGGGCTGAGCCCCGAAAGTCATCACAGCCGCTGCCCCAGCGTAGCACGCATATTCCAGAGCCTCGTTCAGCGCCGCTCCCCCCGCCCATTGCACTGCGAGCGCCGCCGTGAAAGCGTCGCCCGCCGCAGTGGTATCCACTGCCTCCACCGGCGCCGCCGGGAAGTGCTGCACGCCCTGCTCCCAGCACAGCAGCGCGCCGCGCTCGCCAAGCTTGAGCGCCGCCCTGGCAGCTCCCATTTCAATCAGACGCTTGGCAGCTGCTTTCCCGCTGTCCATATCGTCAACTTCTATGCCAGTTATGGCCTGAGTCTCGGTTTCGTTGGGCGAAACCAGGTCCGCTTTCGATAGCAGCTCGGAACACAGCTTCGTGGGCGGTCCGGCGTCCAGAACCGATTTCGCCCCTGCTGACCGGGCCAGCTCCAGCGCACGCTCCACTGTTTCCAACGGTATCTCCAATTGAAGCAGCACTGCATCGGCCTCGCGGAAGAGTTGCTCGTGTCGGTGCAGGTCCTCGGCAGAACACAGACGATTGGCTCCAGGAGCCACGACTATGCTGTTCTGGCCCCCGGGCTGCACGACGATCATTGCCACCCCCGTCGAAGCCGTTGAATCTCGCCGGACAGCCAGCCTGACGCCGGCATCGCGCAAATTCTTCAACAGGATCTCGCCGAAGGCATCCTCGCCCACGACTCCAAGAAAGGTTGTCTCAGCCCCCAGACGGCTGGCAGCCACGGCCTGATTGGCCCCTTTTCCGCCCGGACACAAGGAGAAATCGCGGCCCAACACCGTTTCACCTGGCCTCGGCGGTCGGTCTGCCGCTGCCACCAGGTCCATGTTTGCGCTCCCGATTACCAGGACTCTGGTCATCCTGCTCCCCTTGTGTTTTCTGTGCGGGCAGGCATTTCACCTGCAAAAGAGGTCAGCCAGGCGCGCTCGCAGAAAAACTGGGCAGCGGGGCGGAAAGGGCGCTGCCCCGGCCCAGCAGATCACTATCTCAGAGAGCGCTTTCCCATGTCGCCGGATTGATTTTGGCCAAGATGCGAAACACTCCCCCGGATCAGAGAATTGCGCCTGTTCGCCCAGTAGGAAGGCCGCTGCTCGGGCTGACCCTGGGGGACCCGCGCGGCATAGGGCCTGAAGTCATCGTGAAAGCGCTGGAGCATCAGCGGCTCTATGAGATGTGCAAACCCCTCGTAATCGGCGGCGCTGAAGCATTGCGCCAGGCCACAGAGAGCACTGGCATACCCCTGCTCATCCGCGAGGCGCGCGATGTGGCAGAGGCGCGATTCACGCCCGGCAGCGCGGATGTCCTCATCCCGCCGGCGCACTCGCGCGCAGGCCCATCTTCAGAGGCCGGACAACCTGGCGGCCGGCTGGCAGTCGATTACCTGACCGAGGCCGTGGGCATGGCAATGGGCCGCAAGCTGGACGCCGTTGTCTGCGGCCCGATCTCGCCCGAAGCATTGAGGTCAGTCGGGATTCCCTTCGACGGACCTCCTGAACTGGCAGCCTCCCTGACCCAAGCCCGCAGCTTCACGCCGCTCGTCGTAGCGGGGCCCATAAGGGTGAGCCATGTCACCGGCCACATGCCGCTGCGGCAAGCGCTTGCTGAGATAACCCGCGGCCGCATACTCTCGTGCATAAGGCTTACGCATCAGGGCCTGCTCAGGCTCGGGGTGCCGGCCCCGCGGATAGCGGTGGCGGCAATCAACCCTCATGCGGGCGCAGGCGGGCTGATGGGAGAAGAGGAGAAGAGGGAGATTGCACCCGCCGTTCAAGCGGCAAGGCAAGAGGACATCAACGTCCACGGTCCCATGGCGGCCGATGTGCTGTTCGCTCGGCTTGCGGCGGGGCTCTATGACGCCGCCGTGGCCATGTATCACGACCAAGGCCACATTCCCGCCAAGCTGCTTGGCCACCGGCTCGATAAAGAGGGGCGCAGACCCTTCATTGGCGGAGGCATCGCTGTCCTGGGCCTTCCAATCGTGTTCACCTGTGTGGCACACGGCAGCGCCTTCGATATCGTCGGCCAGGCGGTGGCTGATGAGCACAGTATGGTTGACGCAATAGAGCTTGCCGTGCGCCTCGCCAGCCCGGGGCTGCGCCAAGAGTCTCTGACAAAACGCACTTGAGAGCTGAACAAGAATGCTGAGCCGCCTTCCCAGGACCGGCGGGCTTGCCCGCCTGACTACTGGCGGGGCGCAATTGCCCGTGTGAAGTGAGGTGAGCGGGGAAGTTCGGTATCGAGTTTGCGTCAGCCCTGCGGTGAGGATAGGCCTCGCTTCCCGCCTGGCCCTCTTCTTCTGTCGCGAAGATATACGCTCCGACGAGAGCTCTCAGCTTGCTCCTTGGCGACCCCCTTGAGCTCGCCAAGGATCTCGCCGCCGAGTTTGAGGTAGCTGTCAATGTCTCCGCGCTGCGTGTTCGTCGTGGAGACGACCGAGAGCGTCATTGGTATGAGATGTTTGTGCCCGCGCCGCTCTCTGCGTGGTCCCCCGCTCGGTCCCTCGGCGTAGGTCGGTTCGACGAAGCCCTGTTCCCTGTCCTTCTCCTCGTAGAGGTCGTCCGCCCGAAGGTCGAAAAGCCTTATCAGCTCCTCGCCGACGGCGTCTGTGCACTCAGGTGATGTGATTATGAAGAAATCATCCCCACCTATGTGAGCGCAGATGTCGGCAGGAGTTCCCTTCGACTTGGCTGCGGCCACAACCTGGCCTGCCAGAAACTCTATCGCATTGTCGCCGTGGCCAGGGCCATACCCATCGTTGTAACCCTTGAAATCGTTCATATCAGCATAAAGGAACCCGGAAGGGATGCGTCCGCGGAGTCTTCTCTCAACTTCAGCCTCCAGAACCCAACCTGCGGGAAGCCCCGTGAGATGGCTTATCAGAAGCGATCTCAACATCGTCGTGAGTAGCTCTTTTGGCCGAAGCGGGTCCATGGAGGAAGGAACGGTAAGGGCTATGCTGCCAGTGAAGGAAGCCTCCCGTCCCCTCGGGATGGGAGGCACCACAAGCACGTGCTCCCCAAACCCCCCGAACTGTTCTTTCAGCTCGTCTGCCTCCGCTTCGCTCAGCGTGAGCAGGTCAGGTTTCCACTGCTTGAGAGCTGCCGCCAGGTCCAGCTCCTCGAGGGGACCCACCACCTCTCCCTTAAGCTCGAGGCTGAAGCGCACGAGCCGCGCCTTGCCATGCTTCAGGGTCAGCACGACGAAACTCTCCATCTTATTCTCCCCCGTCTTGCCGAGCGGCGACGCTCTCCGCGCCGCTCCCTTCCCCCACGGCTGCCAGGGGCGCGCTGTCTTCCACGAGCCCTTCCCTGAGGGCTTTCAGCGCGGCTTGGAGCCTGTCCCGAACATGCAGCTTCCTCAGGACGCTGCTCACATGGGTCTTAACGGTCTTCTCACTTACGAACAGCTCGTCCGCGATCTCGGCGTTGCTGCGGCCCAGTGCCAGCAGGCGCAGCACTTGCTTCTCTCTCTTGGTAAGGCGCGCCGCGCCATCGCGCCCGCGAGTTAGCGATAGAGCCCTGGAAATGACCCTGCGCGAGGCCCATGCCTCCCCGCGGCCCACCGCCTGAATCGCCTTTGCAAGCTCGTGCGTTTCGCAGCCCAGGCTCACCACTCCAGAAGCTCCCGCCCGCAGGCAGGCCACGGCTGTCTCGTCATCGAGCCGGTCAGCCATCAATATTATGCGGGCTTTTGGCGCTCTCTCCCTGATCAGCTTTATCTCCGCCGCCCCCCAGGCCGATGAGAACTCGACGACGATGATGTCTGGCCTTATCTGCTGCGCCTTATGCAGACCCTCTTGAAGCTCGGCTGCCTCGCTGACGGAGGGCGTCTCCGGCATGGCAGCCAGAGCAGCCCTCACGCCGTTGCGGCGCAGCGGCTGGGAATCTATTACCAAGATCGAACGCAGCAATTTGCCTGCCTCAGCTCACGGGTCCGGCGTGAACGCGGTTCCGTCCGGTTTTCTTGGCGTAGGAAAGCCTTCTGTCGGCAATCTCCACGAGGTTCTCCATGTCGGGTGCATCCTCGGGAAAAGTGGCCACGCCTGCGCTCATGGTGATCGGGACATCTTGGTTTGCCACGTGAAATGGCTTGCCCTCAACCGCCTGGCGAAGATGTTCGGCTGCAATCCGGGCGCCCTCGGGTCCGGTCTCAGTGAAGATGATGGCGAACTCGTCCCCTCCATAGCGGGCGGCCAAGTCGCAGCTTCTTGTGTTATCGCGGATGCGCTGCGCCAACTGACGCAGCAGGCTGTCGCCCTCGCGGTGGCCCCACGAATCGTTGACGGCCTTGAAATTGTCCAGGTCCAGGATCAGCAAAGAGAAAGTGAGGTTATGACGCCTTGCGCGAGCTACCTCCTCGGACAGGCGCTGGAAAAACTCGCCGTGATTCCACAGCCCTGTCAGCCGGTCTGCGGAGGCGAGCTCCTGCGCCCTCTCGTGGCGCCTCGCATTCAGAATTGCGACCCCGGCCTGAGCCACGGCAGCAGAAAGAAGGTCGAGATCCGCCGTCTGGAACGGTTCCCTCTGGATGCCCGCGGCCACTTCGAGCGCGCCAAGCAGTTCGCCCGCTGCTATTATCGGCGCAGCCATCCAGCTTTCAACTGAGCGAGGCAGCTCAGATGGCCTCTTCACTCCCGGCTGGGGCAGTAGAATAGCCTGCTCTTTGGCTATCACATCTGCCACGAGGCGCTGCGCGCCCTGCCCGTCAGGCGGGCCCAGCATCTGCGCGGCCCCCGCCGTTGCCCATGCCGTGAATTCTCCGCCCTCCTCGGACAATACCCATACTCTCGTCGCCCCTGCGTGCAGGTGCCGCACAATGGCCTCCGCCAAGTCCGACAGGAGACGGTCCAGGTCGAGTGACGCATGAAGTATCCGCGCGATGGTGTATATGGCGCTCGTGCGCTCGAGGGTCTCCCTTATGCGCTTCTGCTCTTCTCTCTGCTGCCGGATCTTGTGGCTCAGCAGAGCGAAAATGGTGGCCAGCACTCCTCCCGACACGCAGACGGTGGCCACGCGCAGCGCCGCCGATGTCTGCAAGCTCTCAGGTCGCTCTCCTGCCGCCCAGATGAAAATATAGCCGACACACGATAGCCCGGTCGCCCCCAGCGCGTCTCTGAGACTCAGGCGAATGGCCGCGTCGAGGACAGGCAGGTAGTACAGAGGATACAGTTCGCTTTCCACCCCTCCCGTGAATCCAATGAGCAGACTGATGAACAATATGTCGAGCGCCGTGATAGCGAGAGATCTTCTGCGAAACGCTTGCTGGACCCAGAACCGCGGCACGCTTGTCGAAAGCACATACAGGCTGCCCACCACGAGAACTATGTCAAGGCCAGCATTGGCGTAAACCTGCGAGTGCCACCTGGTCATCGCGCAGGCTACCAGCAGCACGACAGCTCTGAGCGCCGGGGCCAACTTTTCCCCTACAGGCTCCATTCTCTCCATCTTTCTCCTACTTTAGACCTACATTCTCACAGTTAACATTCCACATCCAAGCCCTTTCCACAGGGGCTTCATGCAGCCAGCCACTGAATAATCCTCGCGCCCCCGAGCAGCCCTGAAGGCCTGGGCTCGCCCACGATGAGGTTCTGCATGGAACATGTTACCTTTATCTCTATGCGATTGAGGCCAGGCCTGACCGCATCCGTTATCTCGAAATGCCAGGGCTCCCACGCGGCGACGCCCACCTGCTGACCGTTCACCACGACTTCTGCCAGATCGGCGACCCCATCGAGCTCCAGAAACAGTCTCCCCTTGGGTCGGCCGCGGGCGGGCAGGAGAACCTGCTGCGCCAGGGTGGCCGTTCCAGAGTAGAAGGGATAGCCTTGCTCCGTCCAGGAGCCTGTTCCTATCCTGGCCGCTTGCCGTGCAACCGCCCAGCCATCTCCTTGCTTCTCAAGGGAGAAATCGCCTATCAGAATCGGAGGGTGCCTCAGGCTGCCCGGCTCATAGAGCTCGCCCTCTGTTACGATGACGAGTTCGTTCGGCCCTCGTCGAATCATTCTACCCACATCGGCCTCTGGAATGTAGTGGTCCAGATATTGTCCCGGCTCAAACTTCTCCAGGGGCCTTCCATTGAGCATGACCTGCGCCCTTACATTCCTGCTGCGTCGCCACACCTTCTCACCGAGAAGCCCGTCAATCAGCAGCCTCGCTCTTGCGGGCCTGGCCTTTACCTCGAACCTGCAAGTATAAACGCAGGAGGCGTTGGCGCTATCTCGCCCAAAGACTTTCGGCCGCATCTCGTAGGACCAGGAGGAGAGGGGCAAAGCGTTCATGCGGTCGCACGAGAGATCCCACTCGGGCCCCAGAGAAGCAACGACCCGCTTTTTGGCGCGCTTCAGGGCCGGACCCTTTCGATTTCGGCGCATTCGGACGGAGGAAGCTAACTCTCCCTGCGAGTCGAGGCAAACCACGAAGGATTCGGTAGGCGCAAAATCCAGGGGCAGGTAAGTCCGGCCATTCTCCCATCGCCAGCCCATGCACTCATGGATTTGGCCGGTGCGCGCGTCCCATATCTTGGGCTCGCCCAGGAAGTCAAACGCAGCCTCCACTGCCTGATAAGCTCTATCGCGCGAGGTGTTTACAAGCAGGGCGAGAATGGCGCCGTCCCGCTGAGCAGCCATTGTTATGATGTCTGGCGCCCTGCCGGCCTGCCGCCTCTTCGCCGAAGGAGAGCCGCCCTTTTGCAGGACTGTCGCCAGGGGCTCCACATGCGACAGAGCCATCTCAAGCTGCTTCTCAACCGATTCTTCAGGGCTGTCCTCCACCCTCAGCAGATACGCTGCCCTTCCGCCCTTTTTGCTCGCTGCGCGAGCCTTCTTGCCCGGATCGCCTCCGAACACGGCTGCCAGAACGGAGCTCGGCTCGGGGTCAGAGCCGCGCTGGGCAGATGCTTGAGGCAAGGGGCCGCAAACCACAACGGTCCCTCCATCGTCGAACAGGCGAGCGGCAGTGCGGGCCGTCTCGGCGCTCAGCACCGCGCAAGGAGGAAGAACGACAGCGTCAAACCGATGGCGCAGGCTGCCGTCCTCTCCTCTCACCTCGACCGCGCCGTTCGCGCAAGAGCTGTTGAAGATATCCTCCGGCAGGATGTCGAAATCCCTGTGAATGCGAAGAAGAGCCTTCGTTATCTTCTCGAAACCGCGCACGATCCGTCGGCTCTCGCTGTTCTGGCCCGGAGATATGGCGGCCCACATGCTTTTATTAGGGTATAGAACGGCAACGCGCGCAAGATGCTGAGAGCCACCTGTGGTGAGCGAAGTCGAACCACTGAAGAGCGTGCACAGCCGCGCCGCATAGTCGGCGAACAGGCGGTAGTATGGCCAGAAGGGCATGCGGTAGAACTCATCCGGGGGGCATTCCCATTTGCGGAAGCCCTGGATCGAATAATAGAAGGCGTGCGGCTCCAGCAGATTCACTCCGAGGGCCACCTGCCAGTCGGTCATCCATTTCAGGGTGCGGAGACTGACGCCCCACTGGCTGGCCAGGCCGAAGCATTCGCTCATCACCCGCGGCTTGCCCAGGAGATGGGCCGCCGAGCTCGCAAACTTCGGGCCAAGCAAGTTATTCAGGCCCCGCGTCTCGGAATCCAGGTTCTCCGGCCATGTCAGTTCGCACAGAAAGTCAACGCCCCCGTAGTGCATCCAGCGAGCGCCCCTGAAGAAGTCGCCCTGCTGGCGCGCATGCTCGAAAAGCTCCCCCTCGCAATTCACATGGCCGATGCTCTTCAGCCTGCGGGCGTCGCAGTGCTCGTATATCTGGCGCAAAAAGGAATCTGTGTAGAGCTGGGTGGCGGTGTCCCAGAAATCGCATCTCACCTCGGCGGTCATCTCTCCCATATCCGCGAAGAGGGCCGGAAGCGCCGTCATCAGGTCGTAGCCCTTTCGCCATCTGAACTCTCCTGGCAGGGCGCCGGTCCAGGGCACCGAGTCGTGGGGGTTGTAGTTCATCGAGGGCTCGTCGGTGAAAATGCCTTCCACCACGCTGCCATACCAGGGGCCGAGGCGCCGGAAATACTCCTCGTGCGTCACCTCGATGAACCTCCTCACTGCCGCCGGGTTGAGAGTGTCCAGGTAGCTTCCGAAGAATGTGCCCCTCATCCACCTGCGCACGAATACGAATATGTTCCACTCTCCGGCGGGGGCTCTCCATTCGAGATGCCCCTGGCCAACCTGGCCTCGCAAGTCAACCGCGTATTGAGGAAAGCCCTGCGGCGGAACTGGCACAGCGACGACGCTCAGAAGCTCATCCCGCGCGTCGAGTCTCTTTCGAACCAGAGTCGGCCCGCGCACTCTCCACTGCGCTGCCATAGCGCAGTGAGACATGCGAAACTCGGGATTCTCTTCTAACACGCGGCCCGAGGCCGTTCCGCTCGGCCAGTTGTCCTCGTCGTAAAGGTAAGCCTTCATGCCCAGCCGCTCGGCCTCTCTCACCGCGGCCTCGATGCACTCGAACCATTCGTCAGAAAGATAGGGAGTGACAAGACCATGCCTGGCGTGCATTATGAAGCCGTGCACACCTTTTCTGTGCATCTCCTGTATCTGCCAGATGAGCTCTTTCTCCGAGAGTTCGTGGTTCCAGAACCAGAATGGGGCGAGCCTGAATTCAGCCGCCGGATTCTCGAACTGGCGCTTCAAGATTTCGTCCGCCTGCGTTGACCCAGGCCGGACCGCGCGTGGTGATTGCCCTGCTTGCCCTGAGCGGAGTCGAAGGGAGCGAAGCTTGCCCTGCCTGCCCTGAGCGCAGTCGAACGGAGCCTGTCGAATGGGCCGAACCACTTGTGGTGAGCGAAGCCGAACCATGCCGCTACCTCCTGGGAGTTCTGGTTGGCCCTTTCGCTGCTTGGGGGAAGGCTCCTGCCTGAGTCGCGCTGTCGTGCAAACACGCGGCAACGCAAGACGATGCGCCAATCTCTTCGGGCTCCTGACAAAACCGCGTTCGGGGAAACTATCACACACCGATCGCAGGGGAGCAGTCCGCCAGCCTGCCCCTCAAAGGCGGGGTGCCAGGGCGTCTGCCCGGCCAGGGAAGCAGCGCTTCGCCCCTACGGCCGGCGCGTTGATCACCCGAGATTCCATCCAGCCAGGGTTTTGTTGGGAACTCTTCGGGCTGCGAGTGGCCCAGACGCGGAGCCGAAACCGCGCTTATGAGCGCGTCATCAGGTGCTTTCGCGAGAGGATGATGAGGCCCTCGCCCGCCAAGGCAAGACCTCTGCCGATGAGAATGCCTGCCGCGAGAAATGCAAAGAAGTCGCCCGGATTATATGCGTAAGCGCTGCCCGCCGGAGTTATGAAATCAACAGCCTTCCCGATGACGAGCCTGTCAATTGACCCGGATACCAGCGCTCCCGCCAGTAGGGCGCATGCCACCTGGGCGGGCGCGCTCATCCGATACCCCAGCTCCTTCAGCATCGTGGCCAGGCGCCAGGCCGCCGCAAGACCCGCCGCGGTGGCGGGAAGTATGAGCGCAAAATGCCCTCCAAAGCCCTGCTCTCCATTGAGATGAATGTAGAAGAAATGCGGATGCGCCAGCGCGAGAGCCTTCGCAGCCTGATCAACCACAATGGCAGCCAGTAAGACGATGAGCCACCACCGCCCTCCGGCGAAGCGCCTCAAAAACAGAACCAGTGCCGCCGATACAGCAAGACCGGATATTATCGTCTGAATGAGAAGAGATGTGGACAAGCTGGTCTTCTTCCTCCATAAGACCCGCCCCAGCAACTTTCGTGCCTCGCCCCCGTCGCATCCCGAGCCCTGGGTAGGAGACATGCTCCTGTCCTACGGGCTGCGGGCTTACGGCAACCGTTCAAATCAAGGCTCCGTGGGGCAGAAGCTCGTCTTCTGCCCGCCGCGTGCTCATGGGCAGGAGGCGCTCCGCCGGCTGGCGGACTGCCCTACGGGCCTACGGCAACCGTTCAAATCAAGGTCCTGCTAACAGGCCTGTGATAAATTGCGTTGCGCCTTACGATCGGCCAGCCCTGTAGGGGCGGCCCCCTGCGGCCGCCCAGGGAGCCCCTCTGGGGGCTCCCCTGCGAAGAATCGCGTGACGCTGCCGCACGCGCGTTCGTAAAGAGATGGACACGGGCTTTATCACAGGCCTGCCAAGCGAATCGTATTGGCGCCAACCCATCGTGAATGACTGCGTGCGCAGCACAAGCAACGGCAGCCGCAGGCCCGGCCGCACTATTCCTTCCTTGCAAAAATCCGCTGTATCAGCACCATTTGTCATCGCGAGCCCCGACTTGTCGGGGCGTGGCGATCTCATCCCCGTCCGCCAACCGGCGGAGGGGGAGGATGGAAACCCCCAGGCGGAGCCTGCAAGAGGTGGCTGCGCGCCATGAGGCAACCTCTGGAATCGCCCCCCTGCAACGGCCCTATCCCTCCTCCCACATTGAGCCTTCGCCGAGGAAGTCCTCTACGGCGCGGCGCAGATAAGGGCCGTTTTCGACTTTGAAAGTCGCGCCGAGCGAAAGCAGCTTCTCTCCAAGGTCGGTTTCGAGGTGAAGAAAGACCTGAGAGGGGCCGGAGAAGGTTGAGATTATGTTTCTGAGCTGAGACAGGTCTTCGGGCCCGGTTTTGTCGCCGGGCACTTGAATGTGCACGGCGGGAGCGGGTCGAGGCACAGGAGCGGGCGGCGCATCGGCCACGCTCCGCCGCTGAAGCTCCGGCGCGTCCGCGACCATCTGGGGAGGATTCCGCTGACTGCGGGCATTTGCCTGCTGTGTCTCTGGGGCTGCGCTCCCTCGGCCTCTTCGGGCGCCAGGGCGGGCGCTCGGGCGAGCAGACCTCAACGCATCAACAGCTTGCTGGTCTGAGAGAAGAGCGACGTCGGACGCGACGACTTTCGCGACAGCTCTCGGTTCCCCCTCTTCCGCGCGGTAAGGAGCCTCGGCCCTGCCGCGCACCAGAACCACGGAATCCTTCGAGATTCCCGAACCGCGCCGCTCATACAGGTCAGGAAAGACCGTGACCTCCACCGAGCCAGTTCTGTCCTCGAGCGTGATAAACATCATGGGCCGGCCATTCCGGGCTGTGTGGCGCCTGAGCGCTGTCACCATTCCGCCGATTATCACGTCCTCTCGGTTTTCACGCTCCAGAAGTTCTGAGGCGCGGGCCGTCACGAGCGGGTCGAGCTGGTCCGCATAGGGGTTGAGCGGATGGTCGGAGATGAAGAGTCCCAGATAGTCCTTCTCCATTGCGAGAATCTCATCTCGCGGAAGCTCTGGCACATCCGGGAGAGCGGGCCTGGGGCCCGCCGCTGCGGCAGCTCCTTCACCGAAGAGCGACACCTGCCCAGACCGCTTATCCTCGTGAGCGCGCTGAGAGAACTCGAGAGCGGTGTCGAGGCTCTGAAGGACCTGGTTTCGGTGCGAGCCGAGGCCTGCGAATGCGCCCGCTCTCGCCAGGCTTTCAAGAACCGTCCTGTTTACAACTGAAGGATCCAGGCGAGAGCAAAAGTCGAAGAAATCGCGGAACGGCCCTCGCTCTTCCCTCTCCCGCATGATGGCGTGAATGGCTGGTCGGCTGACATGCTTGATAGCGGCGAGGCCGAACCTGATGGCACCGCCTTCATGCTTCGTGGCGCTGCGGAGAACGGATTCATCCTTCGCAGCGCTGCGCAGAACGGGCTCGACAGTGAAATGCTCGCCGCTGTAATTGACATCGGGAGGCAGCAGCCTCAAGCCCATCCTGCGGCATTCCTGAACATGCGCGGCGAGCTGCTCCTTGTGCTCGATGAAGCTTGTGAGAACCGCCGCCATGAACTCCACAGGCCAGTACGCCTTCAGATATACCGTGATGTAGGCTATGACCGCATAACAGGCGCTGTGAGCCTTGTTGAACCCGTAGCGAGCGAAATCGCGCATTCGAGAGAATATCTGTTCTCCTGTCTGCTCGGAGACGCCGTTGTTCAGGCAGCCGCGAAGGAAGTCAACCTTCAGCTTCGCCATGAGAGCCTCGTCCTTGTTCTTCATGGCGCTGCGAAGGTTATCGGCCTGAGTTATGGTGAAACCAGCTAAATCGGTTGCGATCTGAAGCACCTGCTCCTGATAGACAATGATGCCGTAGGTGTCCTTCAGGATCGGCTTCAGCTTTGGGTGAAGGTAGGCTATCTGCCGGCGCCCGTGCTTGCCGGCTATATAGCTCGATATGTCGGCCATGGGGCCGGGCCGATAGAGCGCCACCACGGCGGTTATGTCTTCAAATCGGTCGGGCCTGAGCTCCTGCAAGGTCGCCCGCATCCCGGCGCTCTCGAGCTGAAATACTCCAACCGTGTCGCCGCGCGAGAGAAGCTCGTATGTTTTCGGGTCGCTGTAGTCGAGAGCGTCGAGGTCAATTTCAACGCCGTGGTTCTTGCGCACAAGCTCGAGGGCCGACTTTATGACCGAAAGGGTTCTCAGGCCGAGGAAGTCCATCTTCACGAGGCCAACTTCCTTGACGGCGTCCATGTCATACTGAGTGGTCATTGCGACGGCTTCGCCTGTAGGACGCTGAAGCGGCAAAAGCTCGACAAGCGGCACGCTGCCAATGACGACGCCGCCGGCATGAGTCGAGGCGTGACGCGGCAGGCCCTCTATCTCCTTCGCCAAATCCAGAACCCGCGTCATGGTCTCGTCCCCCATCTGCTCGTGCTGGAGCTCCACATTCGCCTCGAGCTCCTCCTCGAGGCTGTGCGCCGGAGAGATGAGTTTTGCCACGCGGTCTATCTGCGCGAGCGGAACATGAAGCACCCGGCCCACATCTCGAATGGCCGCCCGGGCCTTCATTGTGTTGAAGGTCACTATCTGGGCGACGTGCCCCTCCCCATACCTCTCGACGAGATGCCGCAGAACCTCGTCGCGGTGCGTGTCCTCGAAGTCGCAGTCTATGTCGGGCATATCTCCCCGGTCAGGGCTGATGAAGCGCTCGAAGGGAAGCCCGAGACTTATGGGGTCAAGGCGCGTGAGGCCCAGCAGATAAAGCACCACGCTGCCCGCAGCCGAACCCCTGATTCCATACAGTATTCCCCTCTCTCTGGCGAAGCGAACAAGGTCTGCCACGATGAGAATGTAGTCTGCCAAACCCTTCTGGCAGATAACTCGCAGCTCATACTCGAGGCGCTCTCGCGCCTGCTCCTGACCGTCAGAGTATCGAAGCGGCAGCGCCTCGAAGCAGAGCCGCCGAAGGTAGGCCTCGGAAGATTCGGTCCCTGGCGGCGTCTCGAAGCTCGGGAGCAGGAACCCGTGGAAATCCAGCCGCACATCGCAGCGGTCGGCTATGCGCGCCGTGGCCTCAATCGCCTCGGGCACGTCTTCGAAGAGCTGCCCCATCTCCTCGGGGCTTTTGAGGTAGAACTGGTCGCCGTGGAACCGCAGCCTCTTCTCCTGGTCGATCGTCGCCCCTGTCTGCACGCACAGCAGCACATCGTGCATATCGGCGTCCTCGCGGCGCAGATAGTGCACATCGTTGGTGGCCACCAGAGACGCGCTCAGTTCTCTTGCCAGATCCGTCAGCATGGGGTTGGCTTTGCCCTGGTCTGGTAAGCCGTGGTCCTGAAGCTCGATGAAGAAGCAGTCGCGCCCGAAAATGTCCAGAAGCTCGCCCGCAGCCTGGCGCGCCATTTCACGCTGGTCCTGAAGGAGCATCGAGGTTATCTTGCTTTGAAGGCAGCCGCTGAGGGCGATGAGGCCCTTCGAGTGACGCGATAGAAGCTCGAGGTCAACGCGAGGCCGATAGTAGAACCCTTCTATGTGGCTGGCGCTCACCAGCTTCACAAGGTTTCGATAACCCTCCTGGGTCTCTGCAAGTATTGTGAGGTGCCACGGGTCCGCGTCCGCTCGGCCCTGCTTGTCGAAGCGGCTCTTCTGGGCCAGATACACCTCGCAGCCAATCACGGGCTTCACCCCTGCGCTCTTGCACGCCTTATAGAAATGAACCGCCCCATACATGCAGCCGTGGTCGGTAATGGCCAGGGCGCCAATTCCAAGTCGGGCCGCATGTTCGCCGAGCGTGGAAATGCGGCAGGCGCCGTCGAGGAGACTGTATTCGGTGTGAAGATGAAGATGAGCGAAAGAGGCTTTGTCCATAGGCCCGAGAACTCTCCCTCAGGAGACTGCTGCGGCAAACGAATAATACTTATCACTGGCTCGTGAGGTCGTCAAGAAATTGACGAAGGCAGCTCATCAAGCCGATAATGAAGCGGCTGATAGGGAGCTCGAAATGAACGCCGCCAGGCGCCTGGCTGGCGCGGCCTGCGCCCCGGATGCTTTGCAACAAGGCCGAGAATCCGACCGGAGCTTGCTGCGCAGGAGCCGACGGCCCTCGCCTGCAGCGGCCCTTCAGAAATATCTCTCCACAGCCCGGCGAAGCCGCCGCGTCGTTCGCTCCCTGCCCAGGACATGGAGGGTTTCGAAAAGCCCCGGCCCGACGGTCCTGCCGGTCGCGCTCACGCGGGCTGCGTGAATAAGGTCGGCCTGTTTCAGGCCCTTCTCGTGGGCAAGGGTGCGAAGAGCCGCCTCAATGGAAGCAGCATCCCACTGCTCAAGAGCTTCCAGCCTCTGCGCCAGCTCCTGCAAGGCCTGCCTGACGCTCTGTCCCTCAAGCCATTTCGCGGCGGCAGCGGGTTCTATCTCAACCTCCTCCCCGAAGAAGAAGGAAGCCAGCTTTGGCGCCTCTGATAGAAGCTTCATCCGCTCCTGCTCCAGCAGAAGCACGTTCTCCGCGTATTCTGTTTCCTGCTGTGAGCGAGAGGCTGCGACAAGCCCGGCTTCCTGCATAAAAGGCAGGGCGGCGTCCAGAAGCTCCTCCGGCGAAAGCGAGCGAATGTAGGCCCCGTTCAGCCAGTCGAGCTTGGTGCGGTCGAAGATTGCCGGCGACGGGTTCACCCGCTCGAGGCTGAACTGCGAGATGAGCTCCTGCCTGGACAGAACCTCTTTCTCTTCCGGCGAAGACCAGCCAAGGAGCGCCAGGAAATTCACCAGCGCATCCGGCAGATAGCCGACGCTCTGGTAGTACGCGAGAGAAACCGCGCCGTGCCGCTTCGAAAGCTTCTGCCTGTCGGGCCCAACTATGAGGGGCATATGGGCGAACACAGGCGGCTCCCACCCGAAAGCCTGATATAGAAGCGCGTGGCGTGGAGTGCTGGAAATCCACTCCTCCCCCCTGATGACATGGCTTATCTGCATGAGGCGGTCATCAACAACGCTGGCCAGGTGGTATGTGGGGAAGCCGTCAGATTTCAGTATTATGAAGTCGTCGAGCTGCGAATTCTCGAAGACGATGCGGCCGCGGATGACATCGTGGAAAGCCGTCTCGCCGTCCAGCGGGGTTGCGAAGCGAACCGCGCGCGGCAGGCCCTCTTTCTCAAGCTGCTCGCGCTGGGAGGGGCCGAGACCGCGGCAGCGCCGGTCGTAGCCGGTGGGCTGCTTTCTAAGCTCCTGCTCTTTTCTCAGGTGAGCCAGCCGCTCCGGAGTGCAGTAGCACCAGTAGGCAAAGCCCCTGCCCACGAGCTGGGCGGCGTGGGCCGCATATATCTCGCGGCGCTCCGACTGTATGTAGGGGCCGAAATCGCCCCCCACCTCAGGCCCTTCATCCCACTCGAGCCCAAGCCAGCGCAGGCCGCTTAATATGTCGTCGTAGAATTCCGGGCGGCACCGGTCCTGGTCTGTGTCCTCTATTCGAAGAAGAAACGCGCCCTCATGGCGCCGGGCGAAGAGCAGGTTGAAAAGAGCTGTGCGGGCGGCGCCCACATGAAGAAACCCGGTGGGAGAAGGGGCGAAGCGAACTCGAACAGCTTGGCTGGTCATTCTTTATCGAGTTTGGCGGATTACAGTGACGCCATCATTCCGAGTCGCATTGCCGCTGGCCGTTCCATACCACGTTCCTCCCCCTCGACGGGGGAGGAATAAGGTGAAGGTGGGGGTGATGAGGGTGAGGCAGGTTTCGAACCCCGGCCGGGCAGGCCTGCCCCACTCATCCTGCCCTGACCCCGCCCATCGACGGCGGGGAAAAAGGGGAGCGCCGACGCGTGGCCAGAAACGCCTGGGATCCCCTTGCCAGGATGCCTTCGCCGACTTACAGCCTGGGAACGACGGGCCTGCATGTCGCGCAGTTATGCGAAAATCAATAGAGCATCTCTGTGGTTGCGGCTCTGTCGGGAGCAGCGGCGCTGCTCCCCTACATTCTTGCCTCGTCATGACCCTTTGGCTGGCCGATTGGAAGGCGGGGCCCGCCTTCGGCGAGGCGGGCAAGCCCACCCGAGGCGGGCAAGCCTCGCTCATACCAGGAGCAGTATTCCCTGGCCGGGCAGGCTCACGCCTGCTGGAACTTTCGCTTCGCCTTTTTCTTGCCCTGCTCGACCTTGCGCTCGTCGAAGTGCCAGACAGGCGACCCAGGCGGCCTCTGGTAGAAGCAGTGGTAGCTGCTGAGAATCGAGGCCACAACCCGGCGGGAAGTGCGCCGCACTACATTCACCTCATGCCAGAGCGTAAGGAAATGCGCTCCCTTCTTATGATATGGCATGAGATTGCATATTACCTCGAACACAGACCACGGCACGTCGGCGGCGGGCTGGCGCATGTCCTCAAGCTCTTGAATGCGCTCCGTCTCAATCTGGAGCAGGGGGTCCGGCTGGGCCGCCAGCTCGATTGTGTATTCGTCGAGTTGATCGGTTCTGCTAACTGTGGCGATGCTGCCCGGAATGGCCTTGTGGGCCGAGTAGAATTTCGCAAGGTCATATACGAGGGTGTTGAACTGGTTTATCCAGACAGGGAAGCGCTTTCCGTCTGGCTCGCGCAAGTTGACATACATTATCTGGGTATCCACCGGGAACAGGCCGCGATCCATCTCGCGCAGCTTCATGGTGCCTGCTCGCCAGTGGCTGTGGAGGATAGGATATCGGGCCTCGGAAATCTTGGCAGGGCCCTCGGGCGCTTCAGGCGCCAGTTCCACCTCCTCCTCTTCGCCAAAGTCCTCGTATCTTGGGTCGTGAACCCACTGGGCCACGCCTGGCTCCAGCCCGGCGTCCTCAAGCTCCAGGTCCGCCTCCGGGTCTGCCAGCCGCTCCACCTCTATGCTGCTGACGAACAGAGTTTCTGGTATCTCGTGCACATATTCGGGTATCTGCTCGGGCAGGGCCCAGGTCTGCTCGCCTACCTTCTGGAGCCGGGAGTCTGCGGCCAGCCCTCCATCTATGGCTGCCAGCGCCAGCGGAAAGCTGCGGGAGCCAGGAGTTACCTCGAAAACCTCCGGCACAAGCTCCAGGGTCCGCATCGGCCGGCCCTCTCTTTCGATGCGAGCCCTGAGCTCGTCGCGGTCCGAGTCGCTGAGGGCGAGGGCCTGCTCCTCCTCGACGAGCTCCATCTCTTCTCTCTCGGCAGTGCGGGAAAGCCGAGCGAGTATGGGAACGAGTTCTGCCTTCAGCCTCGCGGGCGCCCACAGAGCGCCAGAGAACAGAAGCAGTCTCTCATCGCCCCAAAGGTGCTCGAAGCTGTGCTGAGGATCAAAGCGCCCACCCTTCGCCCGCCACAGGCTGAAGGCTATTATGCGGTTTTGCAGAGGCGCCTCGGCAGTTCGCAGAAGCCTGAGGGCGTTGTCGCCATCGGGTGCCTTCGCATCCAGGCGCACTCTCTTCAGCCTTTCCAGCAGCCCCAGCATCTGTTCAGATGCGAGGAAGAAATTGCGCGAGGCCATCTCTTCTTCGCTCTGCTCCTGTGTGTCGAGCAGCCATTCCGACAATCCCCACGCGCCCCAGCGCGTCTTGAAATACTTGCGGCGCGCCGACATCAGGGTTTCGAGCAGCCTTTCATATTCTTCGGGTGCAAGAGGCTGCCGCTGAACCTGGGCCATCTCATTTGCGAGCAGAGACAGCGGCAGCGGCTTCCCATAGGAGCGAAGATAGTATTCCACCGCGCCTTCAATGGGGCGCTCGGCGAGTTGGCGCACTGCTATGTTCCACCGCCGCTCGTGCAGAGCGAACCTGGGGCTGTTGTTCATGGTCTTGCGAACCATCTTCGCCCCCACCCCCATCTCCTCAAGCTGCAAAGCCAGCTCCGCCGCCCGCGCAGCCTGCCCCCTGTTCAGTAGCAGCTCGAATAGCCCGTCCTCGAGCAGATGGATGGCCAGGCTCTCCATGAGCTTTGCCTTGCTAAGGGGTCTGCGTGTTTTTTCAGCCACTGCGGCCTTCGGGTTCACAGGCACCTTGATCTCTAACCTCCGGTTTGTGGGGTCCGCCCAGATAGTTTCGGGGCTCTCATGGTATCCGAAAAGCCAATCGGCGTCAAGCGAGAGAGCCCTGCCTACAGGAGCACTGGAATCAAGGTTGGAGCGGGCATATCACCGGGCGTCGCACCGGGCGCAGGGGTGCGTGACACCTCCCAACAGCCTCCTGCGCCAGAAGAACGCAGGTGGTAGGGGCACGGCATGCCGTGCCCCTGGAGCGGTCCGTCTGCGGACAGGGGAAGGTGAGGCCAGATGGCCCAGCCGCCCGCTCCGCACGCCACTCTCTCAGTCTGCGCCCATCCGGGGTTCCCAGAAGAGCACTGCACGCGGTCGGCCGTCGTCGAACGGTCGTCCTGGCGCACGCCAGCGTGTGCTTGCTGACGACCAGGGCGCATGATAGCATCCACGAAGCTCGTGCACCCGGTCACGCACCACGGGCGAGATGGCTGTATGAAAGCGAGAAAAGTGGAGCCGACCCGGGCAGGTTCAGAGACGGAGCCAGAGCCGCGCGGACCGACCTGCAAGCCTGCCCGGCCAGGGATGGACCCTGTGCTCACGAACGAGGTCAAGGCCCACGCTCTGCACGAACTGAGGGCGGACCTCGTCGGCGTCGCTAACATAGAGCGCTTTGCTTATGCTCCCCTGCGGATGAGTCCACAGGGCATCTTCCCGGACGCGCGATCCGTGGTCGTAATGGCGCTCATCCACCCCGACGCCTGCGTCGAACTGGGAGGGCTGCGCCACCCACAGGAGATCGGCCCGTATGCAGTTCAATACGAGATGAACTGCCGCCTGGACGAGATGTCGTATCGCATGGCCCTCTTCCTGGAGGACTGTGGATGCCGGGCCGTGCCCATCGTCTCCTCGAACATCTGGCGCTACCGGGGCTACAAGGACCTGAAGGAACACTTCGCGCCGGACCTCTCCCACCGGCACGCGGCGGTCGCGGCCGGATTGGCGGAGTTCGGCTACAGCGGCCTCGCGATCACACCTGAGTATGGCGCCCGGCAGCGATTCGTGACCGTGATCACCGACGCTCCTCTCCAGCCCGATCCGCTGCTGCCGCCTGGCTCGGCGTGCGACAACTGCATGCTCTGCGTGAAACACTGCCGCTCGGGAGCCCTTAGCCGCGAGCTGGACGGATGGACTGTGGTCAGGATTGAGCAATACGAGTACCGCTATCTCCGCAAGAACCTCTGGCGCTGCGCCTGGGGAGAGCACTTCGGCCTTGACCTGGATCTGGAGATACCCGACGTAGTCACCGAGGAGGTGATACTGGAGGCGGTGCGCAAGCACGGCCGCCGCGGTGGGGAGATGGGGGGCTGTCTGCGTCACTGCGTGCCGAAGGCGCGCCGCTACTTCGAGCCGGGGTACACCGACGCGCCGCGCCGCAAGCGTCAGGTCGCGCCGCAGGCGCCGGTTCCAGAATCGTGCTTCGAGCGGGTGAGAGCGGAGGCGGCGAGGCACGGGATGGACTTCGTGGTGGTCGCCAGCGGCGAGAAGCTCAAGGCGCTGGACGTCGAGCTGGCGGACTACCTGCCCGATGGGGTCTGTGCGGTCACGGTCGGGGCCTACCGCAAGGCCGCGGCGGAGGCCGGTCACGGTGGCAGCCATCTGGCGCCCGACCTGGGCGCCGCCGTGGATTACCTGCTGGCGCAGGCAGCCTATGACATCGCGCGTCTCCTCCAGGGCTTCGGTTACAGCGCAGTCACCAGGACCAGCTTCCCGGAACACGTGGTCGTGAATGAGCTCACAGGCGTCCCGGCGGGCCGGGCAGTGGAAACCCGGACCGTGGTAACCAGCGCGCCTTTGCCAGAGACCGAGCCGACGCTGCCAGCGCTCGTTCCCTCGCGGCGCGTCGCACCCGATGAGCTGAGGGAGGATCTCACCCGGCTGCTCGAGGGGCAAGGCGCGGATCTTGTGGGCGCGGCGCCCGCATCTCGCTTCGGTCCGCTGGCCGAGGCGCTGGCCACAGTGTTCGGCGCCGACGAGGAGTTGATCGCGCTGGACCGGGCGGAGCTGTTCGAGCCATACGACCCCGAGGTTCGCGTCGAGAAGCGAAAGGTGCGCAGGCCGGAGGACTACCTCCCGGGTGCTAAGTCAGTGCTGGTCGTCGGGCTTCGTCTGCCGAAGGCGACGGTGGACATCACCGCGCGCACGCCGGCCGAAGCAGTCGGGCCCTACGCGTTTGCTCAGTTCGAGTCGGTGAACCTTCTGCGGGTCCTGGCCTGGCGCGCGCTGCGGCTGTTGGAGGATCGCGGGTTCGCTGCCACTTGGGCGTTCGACCTGATGGGAACCGCATCCATGGTGGGCACGCCGGGAGGAGAGCAGCCAGACGCCTTCTCTAACCGGTTCGCAGCCGTAGCCGCAGGCCTTGGGCGGCTGACGAAGTGCGGGTTCGTGGTGACCGCTCAGTATGGACCAAATGTCAGATTCGTCGCGGTGGTGACGGACGCCGAGATCCAGCCCTCCGATCTGCTCCAGGATGACCGCCTGACCGCTGCCTGTCGGGCGTGTCAGCGCTGCGTTGACGCTTGTCCCGTCAACGCGTTCGGCCGCCCGGCGACAGTGAGCGTGGACGGAATCCGGGAGCAGTTCCTGGTGATCAGCCGCACTCGCTGCGACTGGGCGAAGCGCTACTCGCTGGTGGCGGAGGAAGGCAATGCCTACATGGGCTGGACCTTGAGCCAGATGCCGCCGGAGACAATCACGGCGGAAGCCCTCGCAAATGCCCTGCGCATGGTGCCGCCGCTCGAGAAGAATCGGCCCTGCAACCTGGAGCTGTGCGTGCTGGCCTGCCCTTTCGCTCGTCCCCAGGCAGCCGCCGGGCCGCGGCGGTCTGACGTATAGAGATGGGCAGCCGGGAGCGCCGGGCCCGACCCCGAGGCATCGGGGAAAAGCTGCCCAGCGTCCGCCATCTGGCGGATCGGAGGTCAAGCCCTCGCCGGCGACGAAGGCATCGGGCCGAAAGGAGGTAGAAAGGTTGGAAGCCTTCACGCAACAGCTCAAGGCTCACGCGAGGTCGGTGGGCGCGGACTTGCTCGGCATCGCGCCGATCGCACGGTTCGACGAGCTGCCTGCTGACAAGCGACCAACGGCGATCTTCCCGGAAGCGCGCTCGGTGATCGTGGTTGGGAAGCGGATCGCCCGCGGCGCTCTGCGGGGCGTTGAGGAGGGCACGCAGTTCGAACTCTACCGACTCTTCGGCCGAGACTGGCTCAACAACCGGGTGCTGGCCACCGCCACGTTCAGGATAGCCGAGTTCCTGGAGGAGCACGGGTGGGAGGCGGCACCGCTGCCCAATCTGCCTCCCGAGACGCCCCCGATGGGTATCGCCGTCCGGCCCCACCAGCCGCCCCCGAACGTGATGCTGGACTTCGACGAGGCCGCGGTCCGGGCGGGCGTGGGCGAGATCGGCTACTGCGGCTGGCTGCTCACTCCTCAGTTCGGCCCGCGCCAGCGGGTGCAGCTCATCCTCACCGATGCGGAACTCGAGCCCGATCCCCTCTTGCAGGACCCCGTGTGCGACCATTGCTTGGGCGCTGGCTCCGTCTGCCCACTGGGCGCATTGACCTGCGAGCAAGAGCGGGTGCTGCGCGTGTCTGGCAAAGAGATGCGCGTCGCTCACGTGGACTACGCGAAGTGCCAGTCATGCCGCAACGGCGCCGAGCCAAATCACCTTCACCCCGCCGGGAAGCCGGACCGGATGGCCGCAGCCTGCGCCCGCGCTTGCATACATCGCCTGGAGGAACAAGGCCGGCTCACGAAGATCTTCCACAACCCGTTCCGCAAACGCGCTCCGTGGGCAGTGGTCACGGAGCACCGGCTCCTGTAGGGGAAGAGCATGGGAGGCTGTCCTATAACGGCTGTTATCTTCACCAGGCCTCGCCTGGAAGTTTTCCTCCTCCCCCCATTGCGGGGGAGGATTAAGGCGGGGGGAACGGTGCCAGCTATGCCGGCCACCCCGACCACAGCCCGTCCCGCATCGAGGGGGAGGAGGCTCAGCGGTCCTGGCCGCCTGCGCAGTCATGGGAGATCCTCATGGGCCTGACCAGAGAGCAGATCAAAGAGTCCGCGCTGGCGAACGGGCTGGACCTGATCGGAGTGGCGAGCATCGAGCGCTTCGAAGGAGCGCCGCCGCATATGCATCCAGCCGCGATCTTCCCCGAAGCGCGCTCCGTGATCGTGGTTGGGAAACGCATCCTTCGCGGCGGGTGGCGGGGCATCGAGGAGGGAACTTACTGGCCGGCTTACACTTACTTCGACTACCATGGCCTGCTCAACACGCATTTCCTGAGTTCGCCGCTCTACGAGCTGGCCTGCTTCCTTGAGGATCACGGCTGGGAGGCCGTGCCCTATTACCCCGGCGTGCCGGAAGCGCAGCCGCCGGCCGAACCCCTGCGCAAAGGCGGAGTGGCGCCCAATGTCCACCTGGCCATCCGCATCGCGGCCACTGCCGCCGGCCTGGGGGAGATGGGCTGGTCGAAAGTGTTTCTCACCCCGAAGTTCGGCCCGCGCCAGAGGCTGCACGCGCTGATCACCGATATGCCGCTGGAGCCAGACCCACTGGTGGAGCCAGGCACGATCTGCACGCGCTGCATGCAGTGCGTCGAGGGTTGCCCCGGCGCGATCCCTCACATCAGGGAAGGCAAGTCCATCAGCATCCAGATCGAGGACAAGACTTACACCTGGGCCGATGTGGACATGGGCAAGTGCACGCTCATCTTCCACGGCGGCGACCCGCGCGTCTCGCCTTTTCTGCACAAGGACCTGCCCGGGTGGCAGTTCGAGGTGGCCGCGCAGCAGGTCTCGGAGGAAACCGCGTATAGGCTCTGCTGGCCTCTGTCCACGGGGCGCTGGCGAGCGACTGCGGAGTTCCCCTCAGGCTATCTCGTCGAGGGGCACGCGATGCTCCAGCGATGGGGCGAGGGGGGAAGCTATGCTGTCGAGGGGTCGCGCGGCTGCATGCGCAGTTGCTTCAACTACCTGGAGAAGCACGGCCTCATCGAGCAAAGGTTCAGGAACGGCGAGTTCATCAAACGGCCGCGCTGGCTGCTTTCTGCGCGAGCGGGAGGGCCGGCGCGAGGAGCCGACGCTGCCGGGCCGGGGTGATACGTCGCGCCTTTGAGGTCAGCCAGGTCGGCAATCCAGCCCGCCATCTCGACCTGGGTCTTGCCGACATCCCGCCGGCCCAGTGTCCAGCCGGTCAGGTAGAAGGATCGGTTGAGTTCCCGCAGGCCCTTGCCCCTCACGTGGTAAGTGCGCTCGCTGGCCAGCGCGTCCCAGTCCATTTTCGCAGTCTCGGTGGCCCGCTCGCAGAGGGCGAGCGCCATCTGGATGTGAGCCAGCATCTTCGTCCACTCGACCGTGCCGGCACCGTGCCGAAATTCGACCGTGGCCTTGCGCGTGAACAGGTTGGTCAGGTTCAGCGTGTGGTAGCGAGCCAGCCCGTAGACCGCATCCTGGAGCGCTTCTCGCTTGCGAGTATCGGGGGCGCGCCGCACCCTATCGGCTGCGTTCTTCTGTGCCTTGATGCTGCGGGCGTAGCCGCCGTTCTCTCGGCGGTGGGTTCCGGTGGAGGCATAGAGCGCCGTCTCGTGCATCGCCACGTGGTAGAGGAGCTTGGCCACCCACTCGGCGACCTTAGTGAAGCTCTCGCCGGCGACGGCCTCCGCTGAGCAGTGGACGTGGAGCCCCGCTGTGGTATTCACGACTGCCCCCACCCCCTTGAGCGTCTGCGCTACCTGCTTGACCTGCTCGATTCCGGCACGCCCCTGGAGTATCGGGCTCACAATCTCGACCGGGACGTAACCGCGGCGGTCGGTGCGCAGGCTGCCATCACCCTCCGCTGTCCAGCCCTGCGGGAAGGGAGAGGGCAGCGGGTGACCGTGGTGATAGGCGCCGATGCTGATGCGGAGATCCCTGATCGCCTGATCGGGCAGGAAGCACTCGATCTCGACTCCCCACCGGTAGGCCTCCGCCTTGCTGCTCGCTATCTGCGTCTGCGCCATTCCGATGCCTCGCTATCACACACCTGTTTGCCATTACATTCATGCCTGCTTTGGCGCGGAAGTCAAGGCCCAAGTGAGTGGTTTCTGAGGGGGTGAGGCAGAAAGAAAGACCCCGCCGCGGCTGAGCGGGGCCTGTGTGCCGCTGTGCCCCCTCGGCCAGAGGACTAGAGGTTGGGGTACCCGAGCCAGGAAGCGATCCGGCGCTTCATCGCCTACTACAATGCCCACCGGCCTTACCCGGCGATGGGCGATTTCAGCCTGTAGAAGGTCCGCGCCCACACGGAGTCTGTCGGGCGGACGCGAACTCTCGGGAAACAAGGGAAGCGCCGCATCCACCAGGCGATAGAACGTCCGGGAATGGAAGGGATTATTCTCGCGCGTGGCGAATAGCCATCCCGATTGCAGATCCGCTGTCTGATTGGAGAACTAGGCGATGCCAATCTCGTTCCACTGTCCAAAGTGTGGCGTCGGGCTTACAGTGCCGGATACATATGCAGGACGCGAGGGCATATGCAAGGGTTGCAGAGGTCGAGTAGTCGCGCCGACCGCCGCGCCCCCTCAGGTTTCCGCGCGGGAAGACGCCGCTGACGCAGATGCGACAGCTGTCACACGGGCAAAGGAGCCCGAAGAGACGGCTCGGGCGACAGAGGGCACTGCTAAGTCCATTGGGCGTCAGTCCCTCTCAGAGGTCGTGTGGGAAGAGCACGACTTGACGGATGCTTTGGTTCTCGGAGCTCTGCGCGAGAAAGACCAGGAATCAATGCCCGATGTCGCCGGCGCGGCAGACAAGAGCGACGTGGAGTGGTACACGCGGGAGTCATCGGCCAAGAAATGCAAACAGATCATTATCGCAGAAAGAAATGTGTCCTTGTGCAAATCACCGATTGGGGGGCCTTTCATATGTGCTCTTCAGCGTGTGCGCGCGTGGGGAATGGGGACGTTCTACTCAGGCAATGTGCCCTACTTGTGCATCAAGTGTGTGGGTGTTGAGCAAGCAATCAAGACGATTCCCTCCCGTCTGGCATTCTCCTTCTATCGCCATGCAGAAGCTGGACTATTCCAACCGCTTCTCGAAATACCACAGGACAAGAACAAGCCCTTCGTGGTGGAGAACCCCTGGAACCTCGGGGGAGCGGACATTCTTCGGGTCGGGAGGGATCTCTTGTCTCGCCCTTACTTCATTCTCCAATTCTTCGATTCTAGCATGCTCGGGGTACATGCCCGAGTGATCACACCACCTGAGGACTGCGTGAAGTCGATCAGGGCGTTGCTTGACGAAGCATGCAAGTACAACGATGCGATTCCCAGTGCTGACTTCCGCGCGGCCGAGAATCGTTACTACGACATGAATCCTACGAACGAGTCCCCGATCCTCAAGAAATGATGAAAGGGAAGATGAGCAACGGCCGCAAGAGAACGGAGGTATCGGCATGAGCATATTCGGTCGGTTATTCGGCAAGCGAACAAGCGCGAAGCAGAAAGAAGACTGCTGTATCAAATGCGGGGCCAAGTTCTCATCGCCCAATGCCGTGAAAGACCCGCGACTCGGTTTGGCGAGGTTTCCGGGAGACGTATCAGGAGTCCTCGCAGGCGTGGCTGCCATTTGCGCCATGCCGGCCCATGTGTGCCCACAATGCGGCGGCAAGTTGTGCTTCGGGTGTTCTCCGATGGCAGGCAGACCAGCATGTCCGAAATGTAAGTGCGAAATGAACTGATGAAAGGAGCAAGAAGCAAGATGATATGCTGCTCCCCTGGAAGGGTCGACAGACGGTTTAGGAGAATTGGGAGAGGGAGGAAATGGGCTTCTTGAGATCGCTTTTCGGCCGTCCCAAGTATTGGGCTTGGGAATCAGACGACTTCGGCTTTTCCGTCTCAACTCGTTCCCATTCTCTTGACGCACACGGCGAGGCGCATAAGGAGACTTTGCTGAGAATCGGACCTTGGTACCGTCGCGAGGGTGGCAACGACCTGCTAAGAGCGTTGCTCGCCGAGAAAGGGTGCAACGCGCTCGCTGATCTCAGAGAACAGCAAATCAGGAAGATGTTCGGAAGGTCCAAACAGGATATCATCGATACCTTCATGTCGGGGTGCGTTGGCACCGAGCCCTACATGATGGGAATGATGCTCATTGCGTCGAAGCTCCGCAAGAAGTACGGGTCGCTGAAGGAAGTTCATTTTCGGGATGATCCTCACCGCATTGAACTCATCTACAGGGACGGCCATAGGATCGTGGTTACGGAGCATTCGGGTCATCCTGATGTTACCATGGTCAACTTCGGGTATTCCGGCACAGGGACCGAATGTCTATACGCATTCCTCAACGAGTCGGGCTTCGATGTCGGGATGGAGCAACTCGAGCAAATGAAAACACCGTTTGTTCTTACAAGGTAACTTCTTTGCGGCCGATGGATGCGCGGAAGATCTAGGCGACCTGCATTGGGGTCAGGACACAATCAGGAAACCAGGAGAGGAGGGACCCATGACTTTCTGGGGTAGGCTGTTCGGACGGTCACCTCGGCGCGAGAAGCATCCCGCGTCCAGTGGCGACAGGGTGACACAAGCCAGCAGGGCACCGTCCCCGGGCACCGTGAAACCGGAACAAGAAAGGGAGATCTACTCTGCATTTCAGAAGATGCGCGAAGAAGAGCGTGCCAAACACGCACGCCGAACTCTCGAAAATGTTAGAGTCCGCCCTGGTGAGAATCCGTTTACTGCCGGAGCATCTGCGTTGCTTCAAAACATGGGAGCTACGATTGACCGAAGCCACGAGGTCGCACTGGAGAAAGCAGCCGCGAAGTATCATTTGAGGAAAGAACAGGTGCTCTCAATTGTGCAGAGGGGTGACGCAGAGCTCTGGGGCAAGTGACCAGGAAACGCAGAGGCCCATTATCTAGCGGAGGGTCGCTCCGCGCCGGCTTCGGCGCGGAGCTACTAGAGAAAGACCCCGCCGCGGCTTAGCGGGGCCTGTCCTCCTGATTCCGCCGCGGCTGTCCTACTCGGTAAGCGCGTCCAGTCCCCAGACGAAGACTGGCCCCGATAGAATCGGGGCTCCTCCGACGAGAGCCGGCCCAGCCACTTCTGCACTCCGGGGTCGCCCAGGATGGCGGCCGAGGCCGGCTGGTAGGACTCGCTGGTGACTGCGGGGTCGCTTGCGCGAACCACCTTCAGGTTCTCGAACAGCGTGCCCAACCTGATCGCCAGATACAGGTACTTCATCCATGTCCACAACTTGATCACCTCCTTATCTTGTCGGCGCTTGTCACCCCAGCAACGCCGGGGCGTACAGCTCCTGCACCTTCGTGGCAAGGTTGAACGAAGGGCGCACCGGCCCGATGGTCACTCCATAGGCGCGGCCGCGCGCTTCCAGGATGTACCCGTTGCCGAGCGAGACTCGTGCTTCGTAGCGTAGTAGCCACGCCACTGCGCAGAGGAGCATCGCCACGTGCCCGATCTGGTGGGGCTTGCGCGGGCAGGCCTTCAGCTGGCTTTGCTTGTGAGACGACCCGGTTTATGATAAACTCTCGCGGCGCGGGCTGACGCCGTGCGCTTCGCGACAGGGCGCGAGGTCGGGCCGTGCGATAGCAACTTTCCAGAGGAGGATAGAAAAACCGTTGGCTCTCGTCAGTATGAAGGAAATGCTGGAGGCGGGCGTGCATTTTGGCCACCAGACCCGCCGCTGGCATCCCAGCATGAGGAAATACATCTATGGGGGCCGGAATGAAATCCACATCCTCGACCTCCAGCAGACGGTCAAGCTTCTGGAGCGGGCTTACGAGTTTGTCCGCAACACCGTGGCCGCAGGAGGAACGGCCCTGTTTGTGGGCACGAAGCGGCAAGCTCAGGATGCGGTGCAGGAGGCAGCCCAGCGCTGCAACATGTTCTATGTGAACCAGCGCTGGCTCGGCGGAATGCTCACAAATTTCCGCACCATTCGCCAGAGGATTGACAGACTCCAGGGGCTTCGCCACGCGAGGGACACGGGCGAGTTCGACCGCCTGCCAAAAAAGGAGGCGGCGCGGCTTTCCGAGGAGATGGAGAAGCTGGAGCGCCTGTTCAGCGGCGTCGAAGGCATGAAAACTCTTCCTAACGCCGTCTATATCGTTGATCTGAGGAAAGAGCATATCGCCCTGGCCGAAAGCAATAGAATGGGCATCCCCGTGGTGGCGATTGTTGACACGAACTGCGATCCCGAGGGCGTCGACTATGTGATACCCGCGAACGACGATGCCATAAGAGCGATAAAGCTGATAACGGGTAAGGTAGCCGATGCGGTCTCGGAGGGAGCGCGCTTGCGAGAGGCGGCTGCCGCAGAGGGCGTGGCCGTTCCCGTTGCGGCGCCTCTTGAGGCGGAGATGGCGGCCCCAGAGGCCCCGCCCGAGGAAGCGGAACTCAAGTTTGACGAAGAGCTGGACAAATACACGGCGATGGCCAAAGAGCTGGGAGTTGAGGAAGAGTGAGTTCAGGACCGCCCATAACAGTTGAGCTTGTCAAGCAGCTTAGGGAGAAGACGGGGGCGGGTGTCATGGAGTGCAAGCGGGCCTTACAGGCCTGCGAGGGGGACATGAAACGAGCCGTTGATTGGCTGCGCGAACGAGGCATAGCACTGGCTGCGCGGCGAGCCGACCGCGCCACAGGCGAGGGCAGGATAGGCTGCTACATCCATGCTGGAGCCCGCATAGGCGCAATGGTCGAGGCCACTTGTGAGACCGACTTCGTCGCGAGAACCGACGAGTTCGGCGACTTCACCCACCACCTCGCCATGCAAGTGGCAGCCCAGCAGCCGATCTACCTTTCCCGCGAGGATGTTCCCAAGGAGGTGCTGGAAAAAGAGCTCGGAATCTACCGCGCAGCAGCCGGCCGCGAGGGGAAACCCCCTCATGTCCAGGAGCGCATAGCCCAGGGCAGGCTCGAAAAATTCTTCCAGGATGTCTGTCTTCTGGAGCAGCCCTTCATCCGCGACCCCGACGCGACTGTCGGCCAGTATGTCCAGCAGGTCGCGGGGAAGCTGGGCGAGAACATTCGCATTCGCCGCTTTGCTCGGTTTCAGGTAGGCCAGGACCTTGACCAGCCCGCGCACGCAGAGGCGGGGGGCTGCGCCAGCGGCGCATCCGCGCCCGGCGGACAGGGATAGTGGAAAAGCCAAAGTACCGGCGCATCTTGCTGAAGCTCAGCGGCGACGCCTTCTCAGGCCCAAACGGCGCCGTTGATCCCGATGTCGTTTATGAGCTGGCGAAAGAGGTCAAAGAAGTCCTCGACCTGGGCCTGGAGCTGGGCGTCGTTGTGGGCGGGGGCAATTTCATGCGCGCGCGCACCGGCACCCTTTACGGCATCGAGCGCGCTCAGGCCGACTACATGGGAATGCTGGCCAGCGTCATAAACGCTCTCGCGCTCCAGGACGCCCTGGAGCGCCTCGGAGCGGTCACACGCGTCATGACGGCCATTCACATGCAGGAAGTGGCAGAGCCATACATAAGGCGGCGCGCCATGAGACACCTCGAGTCGGGACGAGTTATCATCTGCGCCGCAGGCACCGGAAACCCCTATTTCACCACAGACACCGCCGCAGCGCTCAGAGCAGCCGAAGTCGGCGCCGAGGTCCTTCTCAAAGGCTCGAATGTGGACGGAATCTACGAGCGCGATCCCAAGCTGGATGCCACCGCGAAGAAGCTCACCCAGGTCAGCTATATGCAGGCCCTCACCCTGGGATTGGGAGTCATGGACGCCACTGCCATCTCGCTAAGCAAGGAAAACGGGCTTCCGATAATCGTTTTCGATATCTGCGCCAGGGGCAATCTTCGCAAGGTCGTTATGGGCGAAGCCGTTGGTAGCCTTGTGACCGAATGAGGTGCAGCGATGGCCTCCGACATGATCACCCCCTTCCTGAAGGACGCCGAGCATCGCATGAAGCAGGCTCTCGAGGCCACTCGCCACGACTTCGCCGCCATAAGGACCGGCCGCGCCAACCCGGCGCTCCTGGACAGAATAGTCGTTGATTATTATGACACCCCAACCCCTCTGAACCAGCTCGCCACCATAAGCGTGCCTGAGAGCAGGCTTCTGGTTGTTTCGCCGTGGGACAAGAGCATAATCGGCGAGATAAGAAACGCGATAACGAAGTCGGACCTTGGCCTGAACCCCATTGCCGATAAGGAAATCCTGCGAATCCCGCTTCCGCCGCTCACCGAGGAGCGCCGGAAAGAGCTCTCGCGCCTCGTGGCAAAAAAGACGGAGGACGGCAAGATCGCCATCAGAAACATCCGCCGCGACATCATCGAGGAGCTGAGGAAGAAAGAGAAAGGCCATGATCTCTCGGAGAACGAGCTGAAGCGAGCGCAGGAGAGCGTGCAGAAGCTTACCGACCGGTACATCCAGGAGCTGGACAAGCTGCACGACGCCAAGGTGCAGGAGATAATGGAAGTTTGAGTCCCCGACGCTCCATAACCAAGGCGGCGGAGCGCGAGCAAGCTGCTCCCTGCGTTCTGGCTTTCGAGCTGGAGGAGGCTGTATCTCGTCTCGCTCAGAGCGGGTGGAGGGCGGCCCGCGTATCTCAGGTGAGCGTCGGTCAGGAAGGTTTCAAAAAGCCGGAGTCCGCCGGCGGGCGGACGCATGCCCGGCTCAAGGTGGTAAGGCAGCGGGTAGTGGGGGAGAGAGAAATCGAGTTGGTGACGGCCCCCGCGCCGCCCGACGCGAAGTAGCGCGAGCGCCAGCAGCAATTCAAGCCCGATGCAGTCGCCTATGCTCCATAGCTCCGGCGACGGAGCGGTATCTGAAACTCGTTCCGATTCAGGCTCCGTCGAGGGCGCCCCGCACCATGTAGCCATTGTCATGGATGGCAACGGGCGATGGGCGCAGCAGAGGGGGCTGCCTCGCATAGAGGGGCATCGCGTTGCATCCGAGAGCGTTCGCTCGGTGATCGAGGCTTGCCCCGACCTGGGCGTTCGCGTTCTCACGCTTTACACCTTCTCAGCAGAGAATTGGAAGCGGCCGGCTCGGGAAGTTGAAACAATAATGAAGCTCATAGAAGAGAATCTGCGCAGGGAGCTTCCGGGGCTGCACAAGAAAGACGTGCGCTTGGGCGCCATCGGCCGGGTGCACGAACTGCCCGCTTCCCTTCAGGATACCCTCGGCGAAGCGATGTCGGTCACCGCCAATAATAAGCAGCTCACGGTCAACCTCGCGCTGAATTACGGAGGAAGGGCAGAGGTCGTTGACGCTGCCAGAGCCATCGCCGAGCAGGTCGCCAGGAATGAATTGAAACCCTCAGACATTGACGAGGCCCTGTTCGCCCGCTTTCTCTATGCCCCCGATTTTCCCGACCCCGATCTGCTCATAAGAACTGGCGGGGAGATGCGAGTGAGCAATTACCTGCTCTGGCAGATAGCCTACACCGAGATATGGGTTACGCCGGTTCTGTGGCCGGATTTCCGACGGGAGCATTTCGAGCAGGCCATCGCCGACTATAAGCAGCGCCAGCGCCGATTCGGCGGCGTGTGAACAGGGGACACCATCTCACTGCCCAGCCGGAGCCGCTTCCAGTGCGGTGGGAAACCGGCGGACGAAGGCGCGCGGGCTGTCAGTGAAATACATTGCTGTCGCTCGCCTGCCACGGTCACCCGGGGGAATTCGCTGCGGCGCTGACAGCGTGCAATGCGGCAGTGGCTCGGCGGACATCGTCCCCTTTGGCGGCGACAGTTTTCCCTTTTCTGACACTCATAAGAGCCGGAAATGCCGACTTGTTCGCAACCGCCCACCCATGCTGCTCGGCCTCCGCAGCAATAGTGTGAGGTACGCGAGCCAATTGCTGGAAGCTCACGAAAAGCGCGGTCGGGGTGCGACTGTCGCGCAAGACGACATCCTCATAATGGGTCATCGAAGGGAAGACCGCTATGCCGCGCGACATCCCTTCGCTGCCCATGACGGACACGACGAGTGATCCGGATTTTGAACGGGGGTCTCGGATTTCAAGGATGTCGGCGTCGGTGAAGAAACGCCAGGGCCGCGACTTATAGACCTGAACGGCGGCCTCGAAGAATTCCGCGACCTCTTCTTCAGTGAGGTCGCCGGACCAGAGGTATGGCAGCATGGTCCCCCCGGCGCCCATGTGCTTGTCCATTTCCAGATACGCTTCATCCCAAAGGTCAAAGCTGCGGGGCTTTTCAATGACGACCTCGTCGGACGCGAATGCAGCAGCCAGAGCCGCCTCGACGCGGTCCTGCCGAACAGCGAAAGCGACCTGCACCCGCCCAAACTGCTCGCGCAAGACCCCCAGAGCCTCTCGAGCGGCCTTCGCAATGACCGTATCATCCTCCTCCGGCTTGGCCGGCGCGTGTCCTAATATGATCCCCGATCTTCCCTCCACGCAAAGAACCAAGTCCATGAAGTATGGCGCCTTATTCTTTTCGCGGATGCAGATATTGGTGGGCCGGCGATCAATGAGTATGGTCACCTGAGACCTGTCTGAGCGCATGGCTTGTCTCCCGGGCGGACTAATGAGTTTCTTGCGTTACGGGTATAGGCAAAGCATGTGGGACCCCGATGCTTCGGGGTCCGCACAGCCGGGGCCGGCTGCGCCACATATTGCGTCACATATTGCGTGTGAAGACCATTCCTGTGATACAAGAACCCCATTAGTGTTCTCGATTCGCGCGGCGATTCGGATAGCACGCGGCGAAGAAGTCGCGCAGCGTGCCCGGATACTCGGCGCGCGTGAGTTGACTCCAGGTTCGCTGATCGCCGTAAGAGTAATACAGCAGCACCCGCCCCTTGAACTGCGCCAGGTCCGGGTCTGAGGTGTTGCAGCATTCTCCAGGGCCGGGCGCCAGGATGGAATTCCCCGGGCTTGGCTCCCAGCGCACCAAGTCTTTCGAGCGCGCCATGAATGTCTCGAACCACCATCGCGGCTTGAGATGCTCCAGGTAAAGCATGTAATAGTATCCATCGAGATAGCGCAGGCAGGGGCACGCCGTGTAGCGGTCGGCGCCGAAGATACAATCAGGCAGCAGTCGCCAGTTCGCCAGGTCCTTCGACTCGGCAAACTTGATCGTGAAAGCCGGCCAGCGCGGATCGTTGCTCTCGTAGGCCATGACGAAACGATCTTGCGCCCGGCAAACAGATTGGTTGAACAACTGCTCGTCCGGGTTCCCCGCAATGACCACCCGGGGTGCCGACCAGGTGACGAGGTCGCGGGACCGGAATTCGCTCACGTCATGCCACCCGCCGTTCTCCAGCCGCGCCGCATAGACATATAGTGTCCCCCTCCACCCAAACGCTGATGCCAGGGAATACCCCTGCGCGAAAGTGCACAGGGCTCGGCCCTCTGCAACATCCCTCAACTGGAGGTAATGGTCTGCGGGATTGGCGGAAGACGCAGGGCGGATATTGACCAGAAGAAGGAGACGGCGCTTCCAGACCAGCGGCGTTGCCTCGCAGATTTCCCCATATTTCGCGCCCGTTTTCACCAGCCCGGGCACGCCCGTGCCGCCACTTCCGATCTGCTGCTCCATGGATTCATCCTTTGTAGTTCCACGCAGGATGGAGGTCTCCTGGCCGCCTTCATTTGCCGCCGAGGTCACCCCGCAGGCCCGGGGCTGCGATGATGGCGCTCAGAGCCAGGCACAGTAACCATCCCGGCTCGAACAGCCTCGGCGCCATCACACCTGCCCTATCGTCTATTATCCTTCATCCTTTAGCGTCGGGCTGTTCCAGGCGCAGCACGGCGATGGAATCCACCTCGTCCGGCGGCGGCGCCGGCAGATGCAGAGCAACGCCGCCTGGCTCGGCCTCGAATCGCAGCGGCGCCCCGTGAAGCCACCGCGCGGCGGCGACTGGCTTTCCCATGCCCGGCAGCGTCAAGCGCTGCCCCGGCCATCTAAGTATGTGCAGATAGACGGTATCTTTCTTTATGACCGGCCAGCCCCACGGGTGTGCAGGTGTGCCCAAAGGGCGGGTGCCGTAGATCGCCTCGCCGTTGCGCCGCAGCCATTCGCCGATTGCCTCCAGTCGCCGCGCATCCTCCGGGTTCAGCTCCCCGGAGGGAAGCGACCCCTGGTTGAGCAGGTAGTTTCCGCCGCGGCCGACCACCTCCACCAGGCGGCGGATGAGCGCGGGCGCATCCTTGTAGTCCACGTCACCGGGGCTGTAGAACCACGACCGATTGAGCGTATCGCAGACTTCAAAAGGCCACGCGTCAGGCTGGGGCCCGCTTTCCGCCTCGAAGACATCATAGGCAAGGACCAATCCCTCGTCACCCAGGAACACGCGGCTGTCGTAGTTCTGTTCAGCGCCGTCCCAGTCGCGTCCGCCCACCAGCATCTCTGGGAAACACTGGCCCGCCAGCTCTTCGATGCGAGCCATCGGATAGCGATAACTTGGCCCATTCCACGGACCAGGATCCAGCCAGAACCCGGCGAGCGGCGCATACTCGCTGGCCAGTTCTACTAACTGCGCGAAGAGGTAAGCGTCGTATCGCTTCCAGGCCGCCGCGTCGAGCGGACGAAAATCCGGGTGACGCATGTCGGAAAGCGACAAGTACGCGAAGAGCGGCATGCCCCTGCGGTGGCATTCATCAGCCACGAGGCGCACGAAGTCGCGATGAGGCCCCAGTGATGCCGTCGTGTAGTCGCTGTGACGGGACCTGTAATTGGCAAGCCCCAGGTGATGCTTGGTCGTGAAGCAGATGTATCGCTGGCCGGCGCGCTCGGCGAGGTCCACCCACGCAGCGGGATCGAAGCGTTCTCCAAGTCGCCCAAGTTCCGGCCCGAGCGAGTGAGCGTCCCAGTTTGGGTCCGCATGGGGCTGGTTGGACGCCGCCAGGTCGGGGCGGGCCGTCACGAGCGATTCCAGGCCCCAATGAATGAACATGCCGAACTTGAGGTTCTTAAACCACTCGTGCTGTGGGGAAAGCGGCGGCCGCGGCGGCGGAGCGGCTCGCTGGATGCCAGGGCTTACGGGCATGCCCTCGCGGCCATAGACCCATTGGGAAGGCCGTTCCGGCGATGTCGCGTTATGGCTGGGCTGCTCGGTCACTGCGATCCTCTCCGCTGGCTCTTTGCGCCTACGCCTCATTATTCTCCGCCGTCAGCGGTTTCACTCGCGCCCGCCTTGGAGCTTCTAACAAAACCCCCGTGCTCCTGAAAGGCTCCGAACACGCTGCGAGGCCTGTAGGCCGAGGCCTCCCCCTAAGCCTGTTAGGCCGGGGCGGCGGCCCATTGGGCTTAGCCGCGCGCCCCGCCGGACAGGTTTGGGCGCGGGATGCCTGCCCGAGCCGGGCCACGGCCAGGGGAACCCGCGGCCTACAGTTCCCCCAACCGGCAATGGGTTTTGTTACACCCTCTTAGGCTCAGAGGGGCAAGACGAGCGAAAGGCTTGCGCTTGCGTCATTAGTTGGTCGCATGCGAGAAACTGATGCGGATTCGGACGGCGAGGATGGCCGCGCGGGGCTTGGCCGCCTCGGGCGCGGTTATTGTGGGATGCGCAGCGTGCGCCCGGGGCGCAGGGCGTAGGGCGGGCTGAGGCCATTCATTGCGGCTATCTTGTCAACCGCCTTGCTGCCGCTGGCCTGGCTCTTGCAGATGCTCCAGAGCGTGTCGCCGGGCTTGACGGTGTAAGTGCGGACACGCTGGGTTGGCGGCTTCGAACCCACCCGCGCTTGGGTCCGCCGGCCGGCGGACGGCTTCGTCTTGACAGGCTCACGACTGCTACTCTGCGAAGCGGCGCTTCGCTGCGAAGCACGAGTTGCGCTTGACACCTGCGCGGATTGCGGCAGCGGCTGGCTCGTGGGGGCAACTCGCGCTGCGGCCTGCTGGCGCGCCTCAGCCTGAGACCGCGCCTCCGCGGCGGCCGCCCTCGTTTTGACGGCGGCTGGAACCGGTTTTTGGGGTCCGGAGCGCTTCGCTGACGGACGCAGTGTCGGCGCTCGCGCTGCGCTGGCAAGCTGTGGCGTTCTCTGCGCGTTGTTGGTTCGGATGTCATCATCCAGGCCTATGACGACCACCAGCGACAGCAGCGATCCGAGAAGGGCAGCTCCGGCCATATTTCTGAGGGAGTGGATCACACTGCTGTGGCTTCTCATCTCGGCAATCCTCACATCCAGCTCGCGCAAGCGGCTCTCGACGCTCTTACGCTGAGCCTGGACCTCTGCGCTCAGGTCCTGAACCACGGCAGTCATGAGTTCGACTGGCTTTACCTGGGAACTCTTGCTCTCGGCGCTTGATTGACCCTCGTCCGCCGCAGAGTCAATCTCCTCCATGCGCTTACTTAAGAGGTGAACGGCCAGCGACAACTGCTCCACCTTGGACTGGCTCTGCTTGATGCCTTCGACGGCATCGAAAGCGGCGCCGACGCGTTTTTCTAACACCTCGACAGCCTCGAGAACAGCGGATTGGTCTTCCGCCAGGACATGCATGCCGTTACCTGCTCGCAGCTTCTCCAAGGCATGGTGAGCTGCGGAGACCTGCGGGTGGTTTGGGCAATTGGCGAGCAAACGCTGCAAGGTGCGCATCTCGTCTTCGGGCTGGCCAAGTTCGCGGTAGCATGATGCAGCGAGGAGAAGCACGTTGCCGAGCCACTTGCTTTCTGGATACTCGGCGGCCAAACGCTCGCATGCCGCCGCCGCATCGAACTCCTTGCGTTGAAAGTGCTCCGTGCTGATGCGTTCGAGCTCCGCCTGCACCTCTTGCTCCGAGAACTCGACGGTTGGCCCGGCCATCATTTCCCTCCTGTCCGAGGTTGTGCCGGTGGATAGGTGAGGCGCCACATGCTCATCAGGTCTCGGGGCCCGGCTGCTACCTGTCCGTGTTCGGATTCGATCCTGGCTATTTCCGCCCGCGCGGAGGCATGTCCGAGACGAAGGGCATTCTGGTAGGCGTGCACGGCCTGTCCAAACTCGCTCCTGGTCTCCTCTACTTTGCCGAGCAAGAACCAGTAATCCTTGTTATCGGGGTCGTGGGCTATAAGCGTGCGGTAGCAGCGAGCCGCTTCATCATGGTCGCCGTCTCTTCGGTGCTGATTCGCCTGCATCAGGTATCTGTTAGCCTCGGTCGGCGAGAGAAGCGAAACCCGCGGGCTTGTGACCGGCGCCTCGAGCTGAAGGCCAAAATTGCCGACAAAAAGCCCCCTGAGATCCAGAGCTTCTATCTTGGGCAGCAACTGCGCTCTGAGCACATCGGCCTTGCGCAGATACCCGCGGGGCTTCTTGCCGACCTCGGGCGCAGGCGCAGCGGATTGTGCTGCTGCTTCTGCGGCGGGCGCCGCTTCGCCCCTTGGGCGAGCTGGGCCAGCCTCGCAAGCAGTCGGGCTCATCGGGCGGTCGGCGGTCGAAGCGGTCGGGGCGGCCTCGAACGCGAGGTCGCTGTGACGCTGCTGATGCGGCCGTCCAGGCGGTGTTTCATCACAGATGGGCACAATTTGTATGCGCAGTTGATACACTGCCCGCCCGGGAGACTCCGCGCCGTCCCCGAGGAAGCTGCGCGCAGGAGCCCGGCGGTCGGCAGGATCGAATTCCTCAGAATCCTCCCTGCGAACACTTATCGCGTAAGCCTCGGGCAGCGAGTCTTCTTTGCCAGCATTCTCGCTCGCCACCATCCTCACCACTTCGTCGAGAGTCCTGTCCCCGAGAACATCCTCGACGGAACCGAAGCGCCTTATCGGGTTGTCTTCCCACGGGCACTCGATGGTGACGAGAACCTGGGGCTCGATTTTCGGTTGCTCTACCTGGCGGCGCCGAAAGATTGCACGCAGACTTGCAAGCACTTCCCCTTCTCCCTAAACGTAAACCGGCTGGCTCCTATCGAGGCGCTGCAGCATTTCTTCCGCAACGGCCTCGTAGGCTCGCGCCGCAGCGGATTCGGGGACGGCGATTACTACAGGTCTGCCGTCGGCCTCGGCTTCGCTGATGAGCACGCTTTTTGCAATCACATTGTGGAATACGAAGTCGCCGTATTCCCTAAGAACCTTGGCCTTGATCAACTCATATACGACGCCGTCCAGCGATGCGCTGCGGTCGTAGAGGCACACGAGTATTCCGAGAAGGGGTATCCTCAGCTCCAACTGGGAGTAGAGGGTGGCGACGGTTTCTCCCAGCCGCGCCATGCCCTTCAGGGAATATAGCTTCGGCTGCACCGGCACGACTATGTCTGTCGAGGCGACGAGAGCGTTGATCGTGATCAGGTTCAGCGAAGGCGGGCAGTCCACGAGCACGAGATCATATTTCTTCGTGAACACGCTCTTGGCGTAGTCGCGCAGTTTGCTGCGCAGCCTGGTCTCTCTGCCGACTTCATTGATGAGAGCCTTTTCACAGTTCGAGAGTTGTCGGTCGGCGGGCACTGCGTCAAGGTTGGGCATCGCAGTGGGAACGATCACGCGTTCAAGAGCCAGGCGAGGGTCTGTCAGAAGAGCGTAGGTTTCCCAGTCGCGCTCCGGCGCGTCCGGGTCGAGCCCGAGCGCTATGGTGGCATTGGCCTGCGGGTCCACGTCCATGCACAGCACCGACTTGCCTCGCCTCGCCAGCGACGCAGCCAGGTTTACGCATGAAGTGGTCTTGGCAACGCCGCCCTTCTCGTTGGCAAGACAGACGACCCGCATTCCGCCGTAAACGGGCCCTTGGTCATAAGGGTATGAGATTTCCCCCATGTGCGTGTGATTCTCCGTCAGCCCGGCACGAACCAAATCGGGGCAAGAGAACGATTGGTCTGCTGCTATATTCCACAGAAAATGCCAAAATTCACAGGCGAGTCAGAGGGGCAGTGGGGGGGGTGAGCGGGTGTCTCTAACCCGGGCTATCCATGAGCTCTCGTGCGCATTCACGCAGCGACGCCCGAATGCAGCCCGGGGCAGCTGCCGCGCCCGGCGCAGGACCGCCTTTTGGCGCAGCAGAGCGACGCAGACCCAGCTTCTTTCTCGCGTCGCACGATGCCGTAGGGCAAGCGCCAGTTCATGACCGATGCAGGTTAGGCAACTGCCGATTCATCGGGCGGGCCCAGGTGGAAGAGAACGCCGCGATAAAGCAGGTTGGCGCGCTCCCTGATATATCGCGCGTCGTATCAGAATCTCGCGCTGAGCCTGGCCTCGGCTCGCTTCTCTGCTCTCTCGGTAGCCAGGCCGGGTCCGCCGAACAGCAGCAACTGACCTTCCAGCGAAAACTGAAGCGCCGAGCCACGGTTCAAATCGTAGCCGAGCCTGTAGGTTGTGCCCAGATCCGTCGAGGAAGTATCCGCCGTGAGCCTGTAGCCGCCGTAAAGCTTCTGCGTTCGTGACAGGGCCAGGCTCAGCCCCAGCTCCTTCTCGTCGTGCGCGCCTGAAATGTCCTCGCGCTGTCCAAGACTGCCCCGCAAGGCCAACCGCCCAAGGTCTGTTATCAGAGCAACCTTCGAAGTGGTCGCCTGCTGGGGGTAGCCTGCTTGGTCTTCCGGATTCTGCGCATACTCTGCCTCCACTCTTATTATATCATGGGGGGAGAATATAAGGCTCGCGCCCCTTGTCTCGAGGGCGCCTTCTTCTGCTCCCTCAGTCGTGCCCGCTTGGGCGAGCCTGTGGCGGGCATAACCAGCAGTGAGCGAGAACGGAGAAGATGGCTTTCCACCTGGAGGAAATAAAGTCGCCTGGAACCCGAGAAGGCTTGTCTGCTCTCCGCCTGTTTCGCGCTCGGCCATCGCAGCGCCCAACCTCAGCAGATTGCCTGCGGATATGCCGAGGTGCCCGCTCCTCTCGCTCGATTCCACCGGAGCCGTTTGCGCTCCGGCCGTCTCGACCGATGACCGTCTCAGCCCAGCTTGCAGTTCGATGGAGCTTGTCAGGGAAGATCGCACATCGAGCTGCGTGGTTGTCGAGGTGGCCCGCCCGGTCTTCTCGACGCGCTGCTCGGCGCTTGCAGTGGCGCCTGCCTGCGTGCCCGGGCCTGGCAGGCGGGCCGATGCGCTGTAGGTGAAAGTCTCGCTGACTTGCCCGCCTTCACTGCCGGTTCCACCGCTCAGGATGCGGGCGTAACTCGACCCCACAGCGAGATGCGGCGATGCATCGTATTGGGCTTCGAGACTCAAAGATGAAGCGCCAGCCTGCGCGCCCGCTGCGGCTGCATCGGGTCCAAAGCCTTCCTGCGCCCCTGCGGCCCGCGCGGCAACGCGCAGAGAACTGGTTTTCCTTTCGGCCGAAAAGCTCCACCCAAGAGGCCCCAGCCCTGCCTGCCCGTGCCCGGCTGATGGTGGGCTGAGGAAAACCTCGCCTGTCAGCTTCGTGCCCGCCGCTTCTCGCGTCGCCTGAACACCATAAACCGCCTGCGCGGCCGGCGATTCCCCGGAGGTCAGCGACAAGGCTCTCAGCCGCAGCTCTGTTCCCATGAACTCTCCCATAGGAAGCACGAGCGTCTGCCCGGCCAGGGAAGCCACGCCGCTTTGCCGCGCGGCATCGCCTCTTCTCGTGTAGGTGGCCCGCGCCATTTCCGTCGCGTTCAGCGGGCGAACGAAATTGATCTGGCCGGTCTCGTAGTCGAGAGTGTAGTCAATGCCCCTGATGAGGATGACCGAATTCAGCCACACGGTCTCGCTGCCAGCGACAATCTTGCTCCACGAAAGAAGGTAGGGGCCCGTTTTGCCCTGGCCCACAAAGCCTTCGGCGACACTTGTGGAGACAGGCAAGGGAGCAAGCGCATCGCAGTATGACGCCTGGCCTGCGCAGAGAATAAAGGCCAGCGCTGCTGCGACTGCAACGACGAACTTGTGCAAAGAGCGCGTCATTTTCGCTCTCCACCCAAGGATTATACCCGCGGAGTTATCTCCCATCAAATATGGGAGCAGACCCGTAGGGCATCCGCCGCCTGGCGGATCGCGTTCTGCCCCTCGTGTCGCCGCAGCGGGACTCACCTGGTGGGGCAGGAGGCAAGCTCCTGCCCTACGATGCGGAAGGGCATTCACGCTTTCGTGAATAATGCGCGCTAACGCGCGCGTGGGCCGATGGGAACTGGCTCAGGAGCCTTTTGTTCGTGCTCGCCCGATTCTTTCAGCGGCGCCTCCACGCGTTCGCCGCGCTCTCGCGTCAGAACCAGAGCCTGCTCGGGCGTCCTGATTATGTAAGGCGTGAGGAACATCATGAGCTCTGTCTGCTCCGACTTGCTCGTGCTTCTGCGGAAGAGCCCACCAATCAGCGGCAGCTCGCCCAGGACGGGAACCTTGCTCTCCTCCTTCGAGCGGCTCGTGCGCATGAGCCCGCCAATGACCATGGTCTCCCCGTCGTTAATGTCCACAGTTGTCTCGGCCTCGCGCGTGATTATCGTCGGCTGCTCTGGCATGCCCGGCGTCGCGCGCGCCTCGTTGCTCGTCTGAAGCAGGTAGAGCTGGACGCCTCCGGTCGGGCCTATTCGGGGCAGTATGTCCAGCGTTATTCCAACATCCTGGTATCCGAACCCGCGCGTGGTTCCGAACGTGCTCGCGTAGTTGTAGGCGACATAGGGCACGCGCTGGCCGAGGTTTATTGTCGCATATTCGTTGTCCTGCGCTGTTATGTTGGGCGTGGACAGCACTCTCACGCGTGAGGTCTGGCGAAGCGCGTTCATGAAAGCTTCGAGCCCTCCGCGCAGTAGTTTGAATCGAAAGCCCTTGGCCCCTGTCCGGTCTATGTCAAAGAATGTGCTCGTATCGATACCCGTGCTTCCTCTGGTTGCCGCCCACTTCCACTCAACGCCGAACTCGGTGTCTTTCGTCAGGACGACCTCTACTATCATTGCTTCGATGAGGACCTGCGGAACCCTGACATCGAGCTGCTTGACGACGTCCAGTATGATGGTGAGGTCATTCGGGGCTGCCGTAATCAGGAGCGAGTTGGACCTCTCGTCGGCAACGACCGACGCGCCCAGGAACATGGTGGTTGGGGTTGCGGCTGCGCCGGGGCCTCCGTAGGGGTAGCCGCCGAAAAAGTAGAACGGAAAGTAGTCGAACATTGCCCCGCGGCCTCTTTGAAGCTGCTCGCCCAGGCGCCGGCGCGGTTGGGTCATGGGGCGCGAAGGCCCGACGCCGGTGAATAGCTGGTTCAGAATTCCAGCCACATCTGACGCGCGAGCGTATTCCAGCTTGTATATTGCGCTGCTCCGTTCTGTGGGCTTGTCGAGCTCGGCGATGAGCTTCTTCGCTCCCTCCACATCATCTTTCGGCCCGCGCAGTATGAGAGCGTTGAGCCGGGTCTCGGGAACTATTCGCAGCACCTCGGGCGGCTTCGCCGCAGGTTTCGCCGCGCCCTCGGGGCCAGATGGTTGAGGCGCGCCGGTAGTCGGCCTGCGCGCAGGCGCCGCCCCGGCCGCAATTCTCTCGTATGGAGTCGCTATCTCGGCGCCGAAGACCTGCGCTATTTCAGCCGCGACCTGCGCTGCCGTCGCATTCTTCAGCGGCACTACCTCATAGACCGCCTTTTCTTCCTCTTTCTTCTCGGGCGCCTTGGGAGGCTCGCCGGGTTTTCCAGGCTCTCCTGGCTTCGGCGCCTCGGCAGGCCTTGACGGCTCCGGTGGCTTCGCGACCGCCTTCTCCTCGGGTTTCTTGCTGATCTGAACGACTCGCCCTTCCTTCTTGAATGTGTAGCCGCTCACCTCGACCATGAACTGGAGAACCTTCAATGCCTCCTCGGAGGTGAGCTTCGTGGAGCTTATGATTGTGATTGGCTGCTTGAAGGTTGGATCTCTGACTATTGTGAGCTCCAGGATGCGGCTGAAGAAATCGAGGACCTTATCTACATCGGCCTTTACAAAGGTCAGGCTGTACTTTGGCTGCTCGGCGGGTTTGGCGGCAGGCTTTGGCACTTTCTTCTCCGCAGCTGCGGCAGGCCCGGTCGCATCCTTGCCCTCCGCTGCGCCGGCAGCAGGAACAGGCCCGGTGGCTTCCTCTTTCTCCTCAGCGCCAACCGCAAGCGTTGCGTCGGCCTGCTTAGCCGGCTCGCTCGCATTCGAGCCGCTTGCCGCTTCCGCCGGGTCAGCTTTGGATTCGGCCCCGGACTTCTTCTCTTCCGCCCCTGATGTGGAAGCGGCAGATTGCGCGGCCCTTTCCTGTGCACCCGAGGGCGTTCCCTCCTCGGCCGCAAATGCCGCCTGCTGCGCAAACGCCGTCAGGTAGTGCAGAAAAGCGCAGCACGGCTGCACCGCAAGCGCCGACAAGATTGCCAGCCCCACGCAAAGCGCGGCGCAGACCGCAAACCTATGCCTCCTCGCGAAAGCCTCTCCTCTTATTATGGCGCTTTGCCTCCTGCGCCTACAGCAGGCAAGGGGAATATGATTCGCGCGGGCGGCAAGGGCCCTTTCCCCACGCTCGAAGGCCCGGCGGTCGGCCTGGCCGGAGGGTCGAGAAGGTCGAGCCGCTGCCTCTTCTTCCCATCGCTCAAAATCACATGGTCCTGCGCGATTACCTCCAGCGCCATGCCGCAGACCTTATCTCCCCGTCGAACATACCAGCTCTCGCCCGCCGCCTCGTTCTCGATGAGCGCTTGAATGTCCTTTCCGTCGAATGCTATCCCCGACAGGCGAACGGTGCGAAAAGGTGTGGGGAAGAAGCTTCGGCTCGGCGCGCTCGCGTCGCCGCGTCCGAGCGCTGAGTTGCAGGCAGGCTTGAAAAGATTCCGAGAGCAGATTGCGCCCACATCGGCTGGATTCGCCTTGGGCTGCTCCGGTGGGCTGGATGCGAGATGTGAGACCTTTCGCGCCGGCGAGGGGCGTGTCATTCGATGCCCCGCAGGCCTGGCCTTCTTCTGCGAGTCGGTGTTCCGAAGTTGAGCGACGCCCGCTGCTAAGACAAGGCTTCCGCCCGCCGCGATAAGTAGCCCCAGGATTATGCGCCGCAACAGACCCTTCCCTTTACACGCCCGGCCCTTCGAGCAAAGCGTCACGACTATGATACCTCTTCCAGGGCCGCCTTGTCCCCCCTGCTGGCCCTCTTATTTAGACGCGCATATAGGGCCGCATGTTCACCATTTTCGGGCTCCGGCGCAAATATTGTGGGGGGCGAGAAGCCCTATCACGCGCCCGCCAGTCTTCCTCTTCCAGCCTGGGGCGAGTAGTAGCGGGCGCCAAGGAGGCGAAGCCCACTGGTCCTGTCGGGCTTGTGGTGAGCGCAGTCGAACCAGTAGCAGCCCAGAGCGCCCACATACCTGAACGTGGCTAGGCGCGGTGAAACCGCGCCGCCATGGCGGCCCTGTCCGCCTCGCGGCGGGCAGGGCGTAGCCAGATTCACCGTCGTCCCCGACTGGCCTGTGGGATTCCCGAACGCCTCGTAGGCCTGCGCTCCATAGCTTGAGCGACGGAGCGTGTAGGCGTCCGTCGTGGGTTGACTGTTTATGGCGGGTGCCTCCATCCTTGGGGACATTGAAATAGATAACCTGTCCCCGTATCCTGCCGGGGGTCCGGGCCGCATTCATGTCTCAGGGTCGCCATATGACGCGCCGCCTTCCGGTCCTCACGTCGAGCCTCCATATCGCGGCCTCCTCAGCGGCTGCCACGAAGACTTCGGGGCCCGTGCCTGGCGCTACTGCGCACGGCACGCCGATCGGCCCCCCCGGAAGCGGCCGCAATTCCCACTTGCCCAGGCTCAGCGTCGCCAAGATGGTAGGCCCCATCAGGAGGCAGGTGTCCCGGTATCCCA
>Ga0315280_10000348_pt1 | contig 85574 bp, 90 predicted proteins | sample YL17G06_40_MG_FD_203697 | JGI IMG/M metagenome (GOLD analysis project Ga0315280, IMG submission 203697) | Sediment microbial communities from Yellowstone Lake, YNP, Wyoming, USA - YL17G06_40 | ecosystem: Environmental > Aquatic > Freshwater > Lake > Sediment | place: USA: Wyoming | collected...
TTGATTAGGTCGCCTAGGGTTAAGCCTTTAACTTGCTTAACAACCTCCTTCATACAACATCATCAAAAGAAAACGAGGAAGCATAAGACAATATAAAGAAGAGCGAAATTTACCAATTCACAAATTTTGAAGTTAAGAGGAAAAATCTTTCTTGCTCTGAGCTTTCTTTAACCATTTTTTCTCCTCCCTTATCATTTATCACTATCATTTGTAACTTAGATATTTTCAGGGATTTTTGATTGCCAATATTTTCTCAAATCAACAGTCCTTAGCTTTGAATAGCATTCCATCAGTTCTTAAGTCATCATGATTTGCGCATGCAATTAGTCCTTTTTTAGAAATCACGTCTATCAGATAAAAAGTCTCTCTGGCTAACTCTCTAGCGTATTTGAACGCTTCCGTTTTTGTTGTAAATACTTTTATTTCTCTCATTTGCATCGTATTTGGATGACTTGCTTCTACTATGAAGAATTTTTTAAGTTCCATAATAAAGAAACGGCATTAGAAGTTTTAATATTTTTCTAGTTTTATGTATTCAACCAAGTCTTGGAAGTTTCTTGAAGTTGATAAATCGCAAGAAAAACCGTATTTAATAGGAACTATTTTGTTTTCAAACTTGAACACAGCTTTCTTGCTAAAATCTCTAGCTATTAATACTGCTCTTAAGCACTCAGGACCGAGCTCCCTTAAATACTGTTCAAGCTGCTCAAAATCTCTTATCACCGCTCTTCCTACTTTTACTTCCACTATGATATTTCTGGATTCTCCGATTGGTACAGCTTCTTTAATAAAAATATCAACATGCCCTTCTGGAAGTGCCTTTTCGCCTAATACTTCGAGGTTTTCTGCTTTAACTTCGCCCACCGAAATGTTCTCTAAAAATTCCTGTAATTTTCCTCTGTCGCAAAGATGGTGGCGTATTGCGGATTGAAGAATTATTTCTCTGAATGGAAATACGTAAGGGATTTTTACTAATGATTTGTTTGTAGAAAATTGCGGGACAAACATCGATGAAGAAAATTCTAAATCTTCAATTTTTTCTGCAAATTTTTCGCCCATTTGAGAAACATTTTGTAATGTAGTTTGGTCTGCTTGAAAATGAGTTTTCCTATAACCACCTCTTAAAAGCAAGTTCTCAGCAACATACGCAAATTCCACTCTAATTAAAGGTTCCTCAAATTTTCTAACCTGCTTAAGGTGTAACCTAAATGGAAAATGATATGTTTTTCTTGAAATCTTAAACGTCACAGGTTTCCATGGTGGTAATTTCTCAGGATTTTGGAAAGCAACTTTCTTTTCAACTCTATAAAGATTATGAGCTTTAGCGGCATACAGGAAGGAGATAAAATCACCATTTTCTATTTCGGAAAAAGTCCAAACTCCATTAATGCTATCGGTGAATCCCGCTAACGCGTATTTTTTGCAGAGCTCCAAGTTTTCTTTGTTGGAAACTGATATTAAGAAGTAGTTTGCCATTTCTCATTACCCTTATAACACACATTTCGGTTTATGGTAATACTTTTTCTATTCATTAATATAACTTCTATTAGCCCTTATGGTTTCCAAGATTGAAAGGTATTCACCGCCAAAGCCCTAGTAGACATATAATCTAACCCAACCTCATTAAAACACCCAACAACCCTTCTAACAAAACCCTTAAAACTTCCAAAAACCCCAAACCCTCACTTCTCGCGCCTTTTACCAAGCATCAACCTTTCCCTAACACGCTCAATAAGCTTCTCTTCGCTAATCCCCGGATTCTGGTTCCTAACGCCTTCTGCACAAATCCGAACACAAACATCACTCATACCAACAGCCAAATTCACCCTCTCCTCAGGCTTCAACCGTCCAATCTGCTCCCAACTCTCCTTCCGCAATAAGCAACACACCACCAACAATCACATTAACTCTTAGGGATAAAAAAAGTTGAGCGTCAACCGTTAAGCCTTTCATGCTAGTCTATGTGTATGCGTACGAAGCCCACACACTCGTCGAACGTGAACCAGGCACAATAAGACTTATGAACACTGGATAAAGCTTCGTCATATAACCCGACTTCACCAACTTACTCAAAAACCTTTCAATCCCAGCCAAGCTCTCATCCAATAATTAACGCTTTAATCAGCCGAACATCTTGCACAGGTTTATTATTGCTATCCACGGCCACATTGCCAATAGCGTCAGCAACGTTCATCCCCACAACAACCCTTCCAAAAACAGAATAACTACTATCCAAATACGAATTATCCGCCAAATTAATGTAAAACTGACTCGTAGCAGAATTCGGCACAACCGCCCCACTCGAGTCACTCGCTTTCGCCATAGCCACCGAACCACGAACATTACTATGCTTATTCGGCAACTCATCAGCAATCGTCGGCACACTAATCCCCTTTCCACTAACGTCTCCACCCTGAACCACAAAACCAGCAACCACCCTATGAAAGATTGTCCCATCATAAACCCCATTCTCAGTCAAATTCTCAAAATTCCCACTCGTAACAGGCATGTCACCATACAACTCAATAGTAACATTACCCATACTCGTAACCAAAACAACCCTCGTCAAACTACTATTCCCACCCGAACCGCTCCTACTAACCACTTGATACGCAGCCACAACAACGACAACAACCAAAACAACCACAATAAAAGCCACTACCTTACCACTGAAAAAACCAGACTTCTTCCTCCTCTTCGGTCTAGATTTAACAGGCAACTCTCAAACACAACCCGAGCATAATCAAAACCAACAAAAACATTGCCCACCTAATAAAACTTGCCAACCATTCCAACCCTCTCCTCACAAGAGAACAAGACAACAACACAGCTAAAGCCTCAACCTCTTAATCAACGCCCTAACACGCTCCTCATCCTCCAGAAACTCCTCCAAAACCCCATTAACCAACACATAAATCCGCAAATCATTCAACAAAGCCAACTTCCGCAACTCCCTATGCAAATCACAACGAACCTCAACAACCACACGCCTAACACTCTTATCCACGTCCAAATCACCCTGCAATCTGAATGGCCAAGTCACCTATTAACAAGAAAATTTTGGTCTTAACCCCGCCAGCAACTGCCTTCTCCACAACTTCAGCCAAGGCTATTTGATCTGAAATAATTAGGATTTTATTGACGTAGGCATTGTCTGACAAACCTATTGAGTCTAAAGCGTGAAGAATACGCATGGGAGTTGAAACCGCATCAGCCAGATATATAGCATCTGAAACAATGAAGACTTTCTCCACCCTAATCTGCTCTGTCAGTCCAATTGCGTCAGCGACGTACTTGATTATGGCGCCAGCTGCGACTTCGATGCTTTCTGAAAGGCTTATTAAATCTGTTACTGTAAAAGTTTTGCCTCTGAAAATGATGTCAGCCAGATTGAGCTCGTCTAAAATTTGAAAAATCTTATCCCTCAATGGCGTATCAACGAGTCCAACGGAATCGGAAATCGCCAAGATTTTGTCGCGTAAGACAGCGTCGCTTAAGGCTAGCGAATCCGTGACCTCTTTCAATATAACCTCGGCTAATGTGTAGCCTTCAAACTTTACATTGTATGGGCTTACTAAGCCGCTTTTCCACGTTACACAAAGTTTGCTTGAAAACGGTTTATATGAACTGCATACGCAAGTCATTGTTGATTCGCTAGAGCTTATTGTTACGACTGCTTGCCATGAGCCGCTGTCTCGGTCCCGATATTTTATTGTTGTTTGGCTCAGAAGGTAGAATACTCGCACCTTATCCGCTGATTTGAAACTTATAGCTGGATGATTTTGGCTTACAGTTGCAGATTCAACTGTTTCCTCGCTTCCCCAACCCGTTCCGTAAAGGTATTTCACATAGACAATGTCGTAGCTAGTTACTTTGCAGAAAACAAGATGGACGTTGTCGCCGTCTGCAACAGCGTCATAGTAGTTATAATTCTGAACATACGATGTACTTGCAGTTACAGAGGCTGCCCATGAAGAACCATCGTAAAGCCTGCTTAATATGCGTGAGGCGGTTTGAGAAGCAGAACTTAACGCCATCATTCTACCATTAGACAACGGGACAATTATAATCTCTTCCTGCCCGTTCCCCCTATCCGTCCATAAAGTCGTTGGAACATCCCATGAACTGCCACTAGTAGTGTTCGCTTTAACAACCTTTTCATAATTAGGAGTAGGGGCTGAAAGGTATGAAATCCACGGGTAACCATTCGAATCTTTACAAACCCGTACACCGTATGTTGATGCATCTGAATTTACTGTGACTTCGTTTGAATCCCACGTTATTGTTCCATCGCTGTTCGCTGTGCCTTGCCTATAATACACGCTGCCGGAACTTCCACCACATCTCGCCAAACATATTTTGTTGTTCGCTTCATCATACCAAATGTCAAATCGTTGCGGAGGATAAGCCCCATAATTTGAGAAACTACTCCACGAAGAACCATCTGTACTTGTTCTCCATCCGAAGTTTGTGCCGTCATAGTAGAAAACCCACCATCGCCCATTAGCGTAGAAGCATTTCTTCTGAAAACCATAAATAACGGGAGTCGTGCTTGTAGATGTCCCGACTACGCTTGGGTCAAGAACAAAGTCAAAGTTGGCTGGAATAGCCGCCTTTTTCACTCTAAACCAGAAAAGCCCATCTTTAATTCCATGTGTGATTTCTAATCCAGCAATCGAAGCAATGTCAGACCAATCGAAAATTACGCTAAAACCTTCATACTCCAATTCATATTGGTATTTACTCAACTTTTCTACATAGTTTCTAACGCGCTCCTTAATTGCAAATGTGAATCTGTAATCGCCAGCCTCTTGTGAAGTGAAGTTTAAACTGATTTTGCAAGTTGTCTCATTCGGGTATGTCCTGATTATTTGCATGCATGAATCTCGATTCACCCAAGCAGATCCATCATACCATTCTGTCGCCCAAGTAGAAAATTGTTTAAACAGCTGCCAAAAGCTAGACCAATCCGAAAGCACTTGTCCTACAGTAGCCACCATAATCCATCACCTCAACAAACACAAAAATGGGGAAGCAACGCCAAACAACCGGGATCATTTTAGCTGAATGTTATTTTCAGGCTCAAAGTCCACGTTTCTCCGCTTGCTTTTGTGCCTTTGCTTTCGACCTTGCGATTCAAGTTTTTCCCCGTATCATCGGCAGCATTGACGACGGTAAATTCTTCCCATGCGTGGTTTCCTTCCGCAGAACCATAAGTTGCTCGCCACTCTGCAGTTTGAGCGCTTCTTTGCGGATATCCCGTATCCATAGCCTTGAACGTTTTAGTTGCTCCTTGCAAGCCAGCTTGAGTAGCATCTGCTGGCGTGTTCGAGTTTCCAACCCCTAAACGAGCGTTTGTGTTATCCCATTTCGTAGGCGTTCCCAACCCGCAGATTATGTCAATAAGTTCGGCAAGCCCTTCGTTTAAGCCTAGATTACCCTCAAAGACTTCAGAGCCAAGAAAATTTTCGCCAGCCAACGCTACTGCTTCTTCGAAGCTAATGCCTTTACTTAGAGCTTCAACGATCAAGTTGCTTGGGTCTTTAAACTTGTCTATTCTCCATTCAGTTTTGAACCCTATTCTCTCTTTTACTTCCATTTTTCATTCTTTTTCTCCCCCGCTTACAACCAGCGATCTTGAACAACCAGCAATTGCTGAAGGACAGCGAACAACCGCTATCCAGCCAACCTCAACGTCAAAAAACACCCGAACCACGACAACATTTTCGTGAGTTTTAAAAAGCTTCTTACCCTCAGCCCTTGCAATGGCTAAAACGTCACCTACATCCTTAAACTTACCCTTGTCATCCCTAATGACCAAGGCCTTGTCAGGCATCGGTTCGATTGACCTCCTTCAAAGTGCCGTCAGCATTCCAAGAGAAGTTAAGCGTGAAAAGAAGCGTTGTGCTTTCGTAAGCCTTTAAAGCAGCCAAAGTGCCGCCCGAGTTCCAAGTAAATTTTACCCTTGTTAGTCTTTTGCCAGAGGGCGGTGCCATGAGATCAGACAAGGCGCTGTGAATGGCTTTGAAAGATTCCTCATACCTTCCGTAAGGACACTCATCAAATCATCCTCGCTATTTTGTGCCTACTTAGATGGTCAGTTTTGCTGCGTAAGGCGTATAGGTAATCAGCCAAGAGTGGCTGTTCACGTCCAAGCTCCAAAGTTATTTCTAACGTTTGTGTTTTAGCATCAACATGGTATTCAACGCTTAAAATGCGAAAGTCTGCATCCACATTCTCGTTTGGCAATGTCACATGAATCTTGTCGCCAGCCAAAAGAGGAGCACTGCCAAAGTCTACGACGGTGCTCTTTACTGTGAGGTATTCTGCTGGGTCTTTTAGACGGTTAAGGATTGCCTTAGCTCTTAAGAGGCATTCGTTGTCGCTGTACAGTTCCTCGTCAACTTCGACAAGCTCCCTTAAGCCATAAGCTGATTGGCTTGCGGAATCTTCTTGTGTGCTGCTATATCTACGTCCACCAAAGAACAAACCGTCAACCCAAAAACTGCCTGTACCAGTGCCTGTAAACCAACAGTCAAAACGAACCTTCTTTATTTGCGTCCAGTCGAAACCGCTTTCAACATCCCAAACATCAGCGTTTTCGGCGCCAACCCTAACTTGTTTTTGGAACCATTCATCTGCGCCAGTGTTAAAGAAGTTAGAAGCGCTCTTGTCAGCCGTATCAAAGAGTATTACGTTAATGTTTCCGTTGAAACTGCTTTCTCGTCTAATGAAGAAATTTAGGGCTGGATATAGGTTGGCATTAACTTCTTTACCGCTGTTCAGCGTCAGCATGCATGCAGCATAGTAAAGGTTTGCGCCGTACGTTTTGATGCTTCCGCTGCCTTTTTTCTTTGTTACAGTGTCAAAGCTTACGTTGCCTGAAACAGCACTCCACGAGCCATCCACGGGTGTGAGACTTTCAGTCCAAGCATCCTTATCAGAAGGGACACTCTTATCGGCAACTCCATAAACTGTAATCTTGTTTCTTATTCTGTGAATGTCTTTGCGGTATTCGCTAACCTCGATTTTTTCGCTGAGGCTTACTGGCGAGGCTTTGCTGTTTGTTGGGAAAAACTCGAACTTGGCGTCTGGGGCGACACGAAAATCAAAACCTATCACGCCAGACTTGTCGGCACTTTCAGCAATGTTTTTCAGGATGTCGAAGACGGGAGTATTATCATACTCCAGTTTTGTGTAGGTGGTATCAGTGTTTTCCACGAGTTCTGTTGAATCCCGTGTGTGGCTTAAACCAGCGAAATTGTCAAGCAAATCCTTGACTATTTCTTCGCCCTTTTTGTTCTCATAGGTTTTTGTTACAACTCGGCGAAAGAGGCGTTCTCCCCAGCATCTGCCACTAACACGAACATAGTTTTCACTCGGCGTAGACTCGCACTTGACGCTTTCAACATGACAAGTGATGATTTGCGGAACGTTTGAGCCTCTGCCGATGTCTATGTGTCCATCCATGCCAACGTTTATGGGGTAAGTCCCGCTTGGGCTGTACTTTTTATCCCAGTTCTGAAGCAAAACTTCAAAACTGCTCACTTCCGTAGTGCAGCCTAAATGCACCTGCAAATCTATAACGTCACCTTGAGGCGGAGTGATAGTACCAAAAGCAACGGCAACTTTGGGGATTTCGACACTCATGTCTATTCAACACCTCGTCTAAAATATTCCTCTTCTCCAGCTCGACGAATACTACGAGCATACGTAGGCGTTTCAGCAGCAGCCTCGTTGAAGCTTTGAACGCTTGCAGTTGCAGCATTCATTTGGGAAGCAAAATACCACATGGCAGCCGCCGCCGCAACAATAACTGCTATGCCAACACCAGTCAAAGCCAGAAAAGTGGCATAGCTAACGTTTAAGGCGTTTTGGGCAACTGTGGCAATCCAACAGGCAGCAGCGTAGACTTTTTGGGCTACGGCGACACCCCAGCTTGTCCGCATAAACATGCCCATTATTGTGACAACCATCATGGCAGAATTGAAAACCCGAGCTTGCTGATCATTCAACAAGCCAAACTCATGAGCTATATGTCCAATCGCAGTGCCAGTCGCACCTAAACCCGCAATTGCGGCGCCAAGACTTTTAATTCGCACAGATAAGCCTTCAGCGTCAGACTGAATCTTCGCAAACTCGTTGCTTGCACGATTAACAGCACGAATAGTTATGGCTATTTCCCTAAAACTCAAGTCAAACCAGCCTCCACTTTAGCTGCATCAATAGCCTCGCAAATAATCTGTTCAAGCCCTGGAAGGTGCTCCTGAAATGCCGGAAAAAGGTAAGGCTGAGCCCTCACGCGTCTCGTGCCAAACTCCACAAACAACGCGTAAGTTGCCTCCGAACCTATCTCAGCCACCCATTCACTGATTTTCGCATAAATCGAGCCCCTTAAATGCCCAGTTCTTACCGGAACAAGCTGTTTAGCTAAGACTTTAACGGCTTCAGCCCAGCTTGCCAACTGCCTGTGCACATGACTTTGCAGACCAGAATCAAACCTTTCCATGGCAGCTTTAAACTCTTCAACGCCGTCTACGGCAACATTAACCTCAACAGCCACGTCGTTTCGCCTCCCTTTCCGCTTTTTTGCGCTCTTCCTCCGCCTGCCTGTCCATTTCATTCAAGATTACGATGAATCGTTGGATGGTTTTGGCTGGTTGCCTTGCAAGCTGGTTTGGTGTCCAGCCGAACTCTTTGCAGAGGCGGAAGTCTGTGAGGATTGCGTTTGGCTTTTGTCTTCGGATGGCTCGGATAAAAAAGCAGATTCCTCAGCACTAACATTGTTCAGTTTGTTGGCGATTTGGCTGAAAAGCTCACCTAAGCCTATCGATATGCCATCATCTTCGCTAAGCAACTTTTCAAGCGTTACGGGTTTGTTTGGCGGCTGTTCTTTAAAAGAAGCCCAAATGGTTTCCGCTTGAATGGCTATGAAGTCGCTGCTGACAACATGCCCAGATATTGGATGATATTTGGTATACTTTTGAATAATCCTTGAACGTTTCGCCCAAGAAATTTCTCGGAACACATAACGCCCCGCATACTCTTTTCCGAAACGTTCATCCAACTCCAAAACTTCCGTTCGCATTACCGCGCCTCCATTTAGCTTATGAGGGTATCCCGTGCAACAAACGAAGCTTTTAAACTGACAAGGTCTTCGATGCGTGTTGGCGTAGCAACATTTTCCCATTTACAATACTGGAATAAGGCGCTGTTTGTGCCACCCAAACCAAATTTCAAGCTGAACTCGCTGTCATTGATCACATCATCATATTCTTGCTTGCTTTCAAACTCGAACATTAACTCGCCAGTCAAGTTGCGGTGTCTAACAGGCAAATACTTGAGTAGATGTCCATCAGTTGAGCGGATAACTGGCACGGGTTTCAAGTTGTTTTCTATCGTAAACTTCCAGTCTGTCACTCTTTCCAGCGCTGTTAAACCTGAACCGTCTCCAGCTCCTCGCTGCACGTAGCTTTCGCTGTATGGAATTGCACCAGCATAATCGCCGTAGGTTGCGCCAGTTATTTTGCTTGTTCCAACTGCAACGTCCTTTCCAACGAGTTCAACAGTTGCCTTGATAACTTCTTCGATGCTGCATTCGACTGTTAGCTTGTTTATTCTGCAGCCCTTGTAGAGGAGGCTTATGATGTCGGTTGCGCTTGCGAACAAGCCTTTATAATAAAGCATTTGAACGCTTAGGCTGTTCAATGTTTGGGCATGCTGAATGAAGGATATGGGAGCATCAGACGGCAAAAGATGGGCGACTTTTAGGTTTACTTGTCTTAAGCCTTTCTTGACAGTTTGAAGGTCTCTGCTTCCAACACCCCTCACCCCTATCAAGCTCGGGTCCAAAGAAGGCTCAATGTTTTCCGCGTTTACGCTAAGCATGGACGGGTTTGCAGGTGTTTCTCCATAGTTTGTTTCTTGGACAAAATAGACGCGACATTCATGCGCTCCATACGTGTCTGGCATTTAAATCGTTCCTCTACTAAGTAGGGAAAAGATGCCAAATTTAAACAATTTTCACAATAAAAAAGCAGAATTTAAAACTGTTTAGAATAAAATCCCATTTAAGATCGCCTTTTACAGAAATAGCATTTTTCAAATGTTAAGGCATCACCACATCGTATTCTTCTTTGTTATGAGGACCTAGTCCTAGCTCCACTGCATGTTTGATTTGCACAAAGTCCCACGCGTTTTTACCTTCCAAACCGTTGCCAGGACAGCTTTGAAGCATCTTCCTTATTGTCTGAATTGATGGTTGTATTATATCTTCCTTTTTCTTAGGACTATTTTCCTTGCGTAAATGAAGATGGGTATGGAGATAATTATGAATAGTATGAGGATTAGGCTTGATGGAAATTCTGGGATTACTTCTTTCACATAAAATGTATGTAGAACATCGGCAATCAAGTTTACAGCTAGGTTAAGTGATTCTCCACAACGATTCTCGAAACTTGGGTTGCTCCAATCATAGTTTTCATCCATCCATGTGCAGTTCAAGTCCCCATCCAAGTCAAAAGTCGTGTCATAAGCAAGCCTCAACGCAACCTCGTACGCAGAAACATTCTCTAAAACACCGTCAAAGACTAGATATGCGTCGAATTCGCTGTTGAAGCTTGTTGTTCTGTCTCCAACGTGATCCTCATAGTCGCTATGGTGCGTTTCGCTGCCCCAGTCCGTTCCCGAACCCATCACATGCCCAAACACAGCTAAGTCAGCAATGTAATGTGTCATGGCTCCAAGCATCTTCACAGCATCAGCCCAATCCCCAACCAACATAAAACTGACAGCGCTAAAGTTCATAGCTTGCGCCCTCACTGCAGAGGCATCATCCTGTAAGGAACCGTTAGCAAAATAATACACGTGATGTTTAACCGTGTCTCCAATGCCATCTGGAGCACCTCCATTGTCAGGCAGCTCCGTTCCATACAAGTAATTGGCAATATTATCAAGAATGAACCGTTTCTCCTTCAGCGGCAACCAATCTAAAGCGTGCTGTGCAATCCAATCATGAGTTCCATAATCAGGGTTAGATAGGTCATCGCTGAAACCGCCATTGCTCCAACCAGAAACAGGAAACAGTGAAATGCTAAGCATCAAAAAACTGAGAAGAAGAACCATAATTAGGACAGCGATTTTTTTCAACATTTTCTTTCCCCATCACCAGACAGGTTCTTTTTCAGATAAAACTTTGGATTTCCCATTAGATCGCTCCTATCCTCTCAGTTTCTTAGTCCGATTTTGTGCAGGTCATTTCTATCAAGACAGAAGTCATCGTTAATCACATTGCAAACATTGTTGAATAATCGTGTTTCGCTGAATGATGAGCGTTAAGTGTTAATGAAGATAAGGCTTATATATTATCAGTGTTATTAGCCTAGTTCTTAAATATGGAATTTAATTGGAGTGTATGATGCATGGTTAACGAAGGAAGAGGACGCATTTTCAGAAGGAAAGACGGCAAATACTTGATTTATCTACCGTTGGACTTGGCTGAAGACAGCATGTTCCCATTTAAAGGCTCAGACTCGATACTCGTAAAAGTGAGCTTCAAACTTGGAGACACCAAACTGCTCATAGAGAAGTGGAAAGAGCCAGAAGAAACAAAACAGCAATAAAACAGCCAAGGCATAAACGCAGAAAATGTTTTACACCATCGCTTTTTTATGCCACTATCCATTATAGCAACATTATAGGTATAGTCGTAGTATATAGAAAAAAAGTGCATTTTGCTGTTTTTGAAGTTGTTGCTAAGTTTTTGTTCTGCGAAAGAGTTTTCTTTTGCTGATGATAGCCGTTAGCAGTGTTGCTATCGCGAATAATGGAAGAATGATGTATGACGGAAATTCTGGAATTACATGATATTTGTATATGTATCCCATTTCTTCGGTTGTGATGGTGTTGTTGAAGTTGTCCTCTGCAATGATTACGTATGTTACGTTTGTGCAGTATGGTAATCTTGGAATTGTACCATTGTAGAGGTTTCCTTCAAGATTATCCATGATAACGGCTCCGTTCCACGTTCCTGTGCTATTAGTATAAGTGTAGTTTAGAATCACTTGTTTTACTCCGCTTGGGTCGTCGGTGACGTTGGCATAAACCATAACGTCGTCTTCTGGGTAAACGGTTTCATTGGTTGGTTGCTGGTGCACGTTTTCTATTAAAGGCGGCGTTGTATCTACTATCATCCTGAACACATAAAGGCTGTCGAAACCAAGGCCTCCTATTGCGGTTATGCTACCATTTCCCGACATTGAAACCAGAGGGCTATATTGAAGTAAGTCAAATTCACCTATCATGCTGCCATCGGATTTGAAGAAGTATGCCTTATAATCAGGCGTTGTAGTATGAGTTGTGGCGGCTATTATGCCACTACCATCACTTATTGCTACATCGTCTGCGTTGTATGGAGCTTGATATCTAACCCAGTTCGCCTCCTGCGTTCCTTCCTGCTCTCTGGCATTCGACCAGAAGTGCACGATTTGAGGAGAATTCCCTCCAGCTACAACGCTATCACCATCAGCGCTCATATCCACACAACTATATGCCCATTCATTCTTCCATGTAGCATTCGGATCGCCTGTGAGGGTTGTGGCATTTGCCCAATAGTAGAGAGTCTCCAAAGTGACCAGGTCTGTTGCAACGACGGCATAACCATCATCAGACAAAGCCAAATCTATTATGCTGCTGTTTATTGAACTTGAAGAGAACCAAGCTTCTTCTGTTGGATAGGGCATTATGTTTGCATCTTTGTAAAATACAACAAAACCGTTCGGACCGTAAGCGCTTCCCCCTGCGGCCACGTATCTGCCATCTGGAGATAAGTCTACTGCTAGAAAGTCAGCCACGCCGAACATTTTCTGCCAAGTAGGATTTTCACCAAAACTTGATCTTGCCGTGCAATTAGCAAAGTAATACAGCGACGAGCCTGTTCCAACTACAACAACGTATTCTCCATCATCTGACATGTCCAAGGTTCCTCTCTGAATCTGCCCGTACAGACTGGTGCTTTCCCAAGTGGGAGATGGGCGCTCGTTAGTTGTTGTCTTTGAATCATTAAAGTAACATAAATGTCCGCTGTTGTCGCCAGCAACTACGTATTCTCCATTAGCCGAAATTGCAACAGAACGAAAAATGTTTTGCCACAGGTACCACCATTTTGGAGTTGAATTGTCCCACGCAAAATAGTATAAGCCTGTATCATTCACAACGGCTATGTAGTTGCCGTCTCTCGACACTGCCACATCATACACGCTCATAGAATTGTTCCACAACATCTCTACTCCATATATTTTTGATGGGTCTATGCCATCTGAAGCCTTCACTTCAACCGTATTGAACCTAACGAATAGCATAGTAGACAGCAATGCGAATAGGCTTAGAATAAACATGAATTTTCTTTTCATATGCATCGCCCATTATTTCTTTTTCTTTAGTTTTTATAACTTGCGGAACAAACTTCCGATTCTGAATAACTATAAAGAAAAAAAGAGTGTTGTTATGGCTTTGCTGTGTCAACTAGTTTCTGCAGCCAAACTGTTATTGCTGTTGGTCCCACTAAGGCAGTGTAAACATCAAAGGTCATACCCGCCATATCCAACCCTAACGCTGAGAAAGCACCAATAGCCACTGTACGCAGAAACTTTTTCCAACTGAAAGACTTGTCTTGCGCTGCATACCCCAAGAAAGCATAGACCAAAGCCGCACAAACTCCCAAACCAACATTCAACAAATTCATTTTCCATTTTCACCTCCTACTTGCGCATTTCCCGCCTCCATGAAAAGTGCATATAGCATTTTGACGAGAGGAGAAAGGAGAAAACAAAAACAGCGTCACTTTCTTGCACCTTCCATGAAGGTTTCGGGTTGCGCTTTTTCCCAAAGCTGCCAACCAAATTTGACAGCATTTTTACGGAACTCTTCTTGACGGATTAAACCCAGCTCCGCAGCCTTCAGCATGTCAGCCATAACTATTTCGGGCACTTTTTCGCTACCCCAGTTTAGCCTCACTTGGGCCTCTGCTGGGTTAAGGCCTGCTTGAGCCAAGACAAGGTCGAAAATGTCGCGTTCAACTTGCCTCTTAATATAACGTTGAATAGGCTTGATAAGCATAGCTTGTAGGTCTAGTGCCGCTTTTGCAGAAGCTTCCGTGAAGCCCGGAGTGCTGAACAAGCGTGGCAAAGGCGTTTCACATCCGAGGTAAAACTGGTTTATGATGTGGTCAACATAGTATTCGAAGCGGGCTCGCGGGTCGAGGACTATGGGTTTTATGTCGCCTTTTCCGCTGTAGAACAGCCATGCGCCTTCTTCAGAGCGGTTTTTTATTGCTCTTTCAAATTTTTGAATTGTTGCCTCATCCGCTTTTTCCAGCAAAGCTAAGACATCGGGTCCAGCATATTTTTCGAAAATTTTAGGCATTATACGCTCTATTTTGGCTTTCATCCAAGCATAGGGTGGTCTCTGATCAGACTGAAAAGTGAGAGAATGCAGCAGCACTTGCAAAACGCCTGTTCCAAAACCCGACAGGCCAATACAGTTTATTCGCCAGTGAATCATGGCTTCTGTTCTGAGGCTTTCGCCACCGTAACTTTGCCTTAGCTTATAGCTTTCAACTCTATATGGAATTTTTAAGCCGCTGTTTTGCATGGAGCTTTGTTCAATACGTTCAACCGTGTCTATCGGAAGCCTATGCAGCTCCGCTAGTCTTTCAGGCGTGATTTTAAGCCAAAAATCATTTCCGCATGCAATAAGCACACGAGCCATGTCGCAAAGCAAAGCATCAAAGTTGACACTTTCACTGAATTGATCTACAGCCTTTTTCGCCTCTTCAGCCTTACCATATCTTTCGTTGACTGTTGTGTAGAAGCCCATGCCAGCCGCTGAAGCCGCCAACAAATCAACACTTGCCTTGCATGTGGGGTCTCTTTCATAAAGCCTCATCACGTCGACGAGCGGAATGCTTGGCGTTTCATAGATTGTGGCTGACTGTGGGAAAGCGTATCCGCTTCGGGTTTTAAGCGAAAAAGCCTCAATTAAGCGTTTTAAAATGTTGCTCATTGTAAGCCCTCCAGAAGTTTAAGCCCCTTCTCCGTAATCACGTATGGAGCGCGGTGTTTCTGTTCGCTTTTCCGCACGTAGCCATTCTGGACAAGATAGTGGAAAATGCTTTCAAAAGTGGCGTGAGTGCCAATTTTTTTAACAGTTCTTTTTTCAAGTTCCGTTCTGCATCTGGACTGTCTACTAAGCTCATGCAACACAGTTTTTGCAAGACGCAATCTTTCATGCAAACGTCTCATGTGCAAACAACCTCTACGGGTTTTTGAGTGCTAAAAAATGGGGGAGAATGATGCGTGCACAGCATCAAAACGGCAAGGTCTCGTTTGCCATCAATGCCGTAAACGTTGAGCGCCAAGTCAGGGGTGTAAGGCGTCATTTCAGCTCCGCATAAAGGACAGTAGCGCCAGCAATCGCAGACAACAACGTCGTCCTTACGATCTGAATGGTGAACTTTCCCGCATTGGGGACATTTGCCTTCAAATTTTGTCATTTCAATCTAACCTGAACAAGCTGTGCTTACAGGGACGTGCTTATGTTGGTCATCTTGGCAACTGCTTTGCTTCGCAGAATCCCCAAGCCAAATCTTGTTGTTGCTCTAACGCCGAATTCACCACTTTTCGGGTCTTCCCAGTCTTCAACCGTTACGTCTCTTCGCAAAAGCATAACTGCAGCAACACGGGGTATCTATGGCGTAGGCTGTTCCATTAGGCACCAAAGTACTAGCCATAACCTTCATACCGAGGACGCTACCGATAACGCCGCGCTCTAGGTCTACTTGTTCTGCGGGCAGGTATTGCGCATGAATAAATTTGTCGTCGCTCAAAAGCTGATGTAACTGAATTTCATTGATCGCCAGAACTGTAGGACGCCAGTTTTCGCCTCTGACAGCATTATGAAGCTTAAGTAATCCAGACCAGTTAATGGCTACTCCTGCATTGTCGATTGGCGCTCCGCCTGCTAAGTCTGCGTTTGCAATTGCTGCATACAAAGCCAATATTTTGTTTGTTTCACTTTCCCCTAGGGCTCTGCCAACTTTCTCCGTCATGTTATCCATAACGTTCCATGTAGCATCTTCCAAGAACTCACGAGTCCACTCTTCAGAGGCGTCAGCGATAATGTTTGTGTACACATCGACTGTACTGATTTTCTTTCCGCTTAATCTTGTATAAGCGCCTTCAGCATAACGGTAGGCAATAGCCTTTTCGTCAAGCGGAAACCTCTCCATAGTTTCCGTTGTCGGTCTAACTGTAATGATGTCACGGCCTATCATCTCCGGATTGGCAGCTTCCACAAGCGTATCATGCATACGCCCTAACGCACCTGTCATGTCGCTGAATAAACGTTCTTTGAGACCAACTTCGCAGTACCGCTTGAGAAACGGGTGAGCAGTCGCTTTATGTTTTAAGTCTTCCATGAGCTGTCTAAACTCAAGGTCCCGTTGCATAAGACTTTCAAAAAGTTTGGGCTTCATAGAAATCACTTCGCAACAAGAATGAAAATTAAGTCGTCTGCAGCTGAAGCGGATTCTAGGGCTGTTCCAAGTTTGCGGTTGTAGTAAATGGTGTATGTGCCTGTGCCGCCTTCGTTTACCGCCTGATCCGTTAGCTGAAGTATCCTCTTGTTTGAGTCTGCGCCATAAACTGCTTTGCCGCGGGTTATAGCCTCGCCAGCCTTCACCTTGACTCTTCCACGAATTAGAACAGGGCACGGCTCGCCTGAGGCAACGCTTTTGGCGGCTATGCCTATGCAGTCTTGGGCAGAAGTCGCTGAGCTAACAGTGTCATCAGCGCTTAAGTAAACAGGGTCGCCCTTGGTGACGGCGGCGCCTGCATCGATGGATTGAATGAATGCGTTTGGATCGTCTGTTTCGCCTATACTCATCCAGGTTTTGCCAGTTTTGTCAGCCATAAAAATCACTCCTCATCTTCTTTTTTGGTTTCAGCAAGCTCCGCCTTGCTTACTCCCCAAGTCACACGAGGTGACCATGAAGACTCAAGTTTGCGAAGCCGTTCTTCCAAATCAATAAGCCATTTAGTCAGCAAATCGTTTGAAAGAACACCTTCCTTAGCCAACTCGTAAGGATGCTTATTTCGGCTGTCCATTCTGCTTCACCCTCTCACGAAGCTTTATGACGACTCCGCGAAGTTCTTGACAGAGCCTTTGAGGCCCAAAACCCCAGCTTCTCTTAACCATCGGGCTGGGCAGAACATTCTGAATCATTTTTATCGCGTCTTCAGCGGGAATCGTTGACTTTGGATTTTTCAGAAAACCTTCAGCAATATTGCCCTTAGCTTCTATTTTTCCACCAACAGCTTTTTCAAGCCTATCAAGGCGGTTTATCAACGCCTCAATTGCGTCATTGAATTGTTCCATAACATCCTCAACGCTTGCAATAAGTTCATCCATTGTCGGCTCTGAAGAAACCTCAAATTGAACAGCGGCTGTTCCATCATCCCCTTCTTGCTCAAGAAGCCTAGCCTCTTCCGCAAAAGTACCTATTCCCAGTTTCTTTTTGTGGGTGGCTAAATGTTTCATTGCTTGTCGCTTGTATTCATCCGGAATATCGCTTTGGGGCAATCGTGCGTTTGCATTACGGAGATGTGGAAGATCTACGTTTCCATTCGCTTGATGATGTGGAAACTTTCTAGTTAGCTGGTCATTTTCTTTATATACGACGGCGAAGGCTGAATCTGGAAGATTATTAATGTATTGACGCGTCCAAATTCTCTCTTCAATTTTCTTCGGTTCCTCAATTTTTGGCTTATAAGCCCTTGATTTTTCATTTTCACCCATTTTTTCACGCTCTTTCAGCGGCGTCTGCAATGAAGCAGAAGCACCTGCTGGAGCCATGTAATGTGGATGCAGAAGAAGCCAATCACGAATCTTGTTTTCATCCCACATCTTCTCCTTGGCGAAAAAGATACTCTGAACCCTTTGCGTTTCAGGTTCAGCTTGTAGTTTTCCAACAATGGCTAAGATGCCATTTTCTCTGTCAAGCCATACTGTAGTGAAATGTTGCGGCAGAAAGGCTGAGGCATCCTGATAAAAGCCAAGAATATATTCGCCGGCAATTATGGGCTCGAACCCTTGTTCTTTAACCTGCAGTTTTTCCATGATTTGGATGTTTGTTTCTGGTATGCCAGGCACGGCTACGAGGCTTAACTCGGCATTGTGCAGTCCATGCGGGATTTTTCCATCCAAAACGTCAACGGTTTCATAGTCTGCACCGACGCTTACATGTGTAATCAAGCCTTTGCGGATTTTGTCGGCTGCTTCCTCGTCATAAATCTCAGCTTCGTAACAGAGATTTTGTCCATCATACTCGGTGTTAACTATTTTTCCGACAGCATTTGGCACGGCAACATGCTCAACGTAAACTGGAGCTGAAACAAGTTTGTTTGCGAAAGACTGCAATTCCTCAGGCGTGTAGATGTTGAAGTTTCGGCTCATGCCAGCTGTCATGGCTATGCCGCGAATCCGCAAGGGCTTGTTAACAATTTTCTCCAAAACCTTGAAGGGTAGGATGGCGGAGAAATGCTCTTGCACGACTTCGTTTTTATTGTGTTTTTCAAACCAAGCCTTGGCCTTGTCAAGCGTCCAGCCCTTAGAAACATCGAATAAGTAGCTTTGAACTTCCATCGTGTCTTTGCCTTTAGGCTTGCCAGCTATGGCTTTAATGCCTTCATCCTCGCTCAAAGCTATGGTGCGTAAACTGTTTGGCTGAAACTCTTCTGGACCACGATGCCCACTGCGGATGTATTGATCGGTTATTTCCCAAGGCAATCTTATACCAACCTTACACAACTAATACCAAGCTAATATACGAGGAAAATGAAAAGGCGAATTGCACAGTGCAATGGCCCGTGCATGGGTCAATGGATGGGCCATCAGAGTGGTCTAACCCGCAAAAAGTGATTAAGAATGCCTAGAAAATGCATAGCAAAAGTGGTTCTAAGCAAAGAACAAAAGGAAATCCTAAACGAGCTAGCGAGGAGACTTGGAACCAGCGAAAGTGAAACATTACGGATGGCTTTAATGGATTACGCAAAAGAACTAAGCCTAGTAAAGGAAAGAGTGCACAAGATAGGCAATCAATCTCTTGAGGGAAAAGCGTGAAATTTCTTACCGCAGTTCTTGAAAAAGGGATCTGATTCGGACTTTAGGTCGAAATTAGCCTAATTAAGGATAAAACTTAAAAATTCACAAACAATTTATTTATACAATCACTAGCTAGATTTCAAAATGGCTCCCCATGAAGGAATTCAGAGATTGTCAAGAAAAAGAAAGGCATTTGAGAAACTTTTAACGGAAGTCGTAGATGAAGCCTTTACCTCGCTGGGAGAATCAGCTAAACAATCAATCTACTTTCACCTTGAAAACAAATTTAAAATAGCAAAAAAAGACATCCCCTATAGGCTTGAAGATTTCGCAGACGGGCTTGAAAAGATTTTTGGTTTAGGAGCACATTTTATAGAGATTTTAATCATGAAAAGTTTATTCGAAAAGATTGGGCAGCCCCTTGAATGGAATCAAAGCAAAGAACTTGTGTTTATTGAATATGTAGCAGCAGCCAAACAAAGTTTCTTAAAGAGGGAGAAGGAAGCTAAGGCAATAGAAATCTAAGCCCTTTGCCCTTCTCTAAAATGCTGAGCTTAACAATCCATATTTGAAGTTCACAAAGGATTTATCAAGGCTCCATAGAGTTTCATTCCAAACCTATTCCAATCCTCGAGGGTTACGTTTGCCTCAAAATAGCTTTAGCGAAATCCTTTTAGCAGCAGTTGAAGAAAGCTTATCTTCCCTAGGGAATTCGCCCAAACAGGCCATACTCTTTCATTTAGAAGCCTCATTTAAGATAAAGAAAGAGCACATTCCGGAAAACATAACAGAATTTGCAAAGGCTTTGGAAAAAATTTTTGGACCTGGAGCCTTATACCTTGAAAAGCTTATCGTGAAACGTCTTTATGAAAAACTGGGCTTGAAATTTGAAAATGTCGAAAGCAGGGACTTTTTAGAGTGTGTGGACCAAGTGAAGAAGCGCTTGCCGCTTAAAGAGGGATATATAACAATATGAAGAAAAAGGAAAATCATAACACAATCGGCGAACAACTCAAACAGGAGCTGGAGAGACTACGTGCCCTTACTGACGGAATAGACGAAGTAGTTTATGTTGTAGACCCAGACACTTACGAAATACTCTTCGCCAACAAGAAAACCAAAGAGCTATTCGGCGAAAAAACTATAGGCAAAAAATGCTATGAAGTATTTCAAAATTTGAATAGACCATGCCCCTTCTGCACCAACAAACACCTTTTCAGAGAAAAACTTGAAAAAACTTGCAACAGAGGGCTTCAAAATCATAGGAACAAACGCTTGTACAAATGCATGGACAAAGCCATTGAATGGCCAGGAAACAGATATGTACGATTTGGGATAGCCATCGACATTACCGAACAAGAGAAAATGGAGGATGCATTACGGGACAGTGAAAGCCGCTATAGTAACTTAGTTGAAAATGCATTAGAAGTCATCTATACCCTTTCTGTTGATGGAACAATTATATCTTTAAACCCAGCTTTTGAAAAGCTCACAGGCTGGTCACGTGAAGAGTGGCTTGGCAAATCCTTTGAAAGCATTATTCATCCCGATGATCGGCCTCTTGCTCTAGAATCTTTTGGAAAGACTTTACAAGGAGAAGAGCAGAAGACACCAATAGAATTGCGTGTTGTCTCAAAATCTGGCGATTTTTTAGTGGGAGAGTTCACGAGCATACCTCAGATTGAAAATGGAAAAATAGTGGGAGAATTCGGGATAGCTCGAGACGTTACAGATCGAAAACGAATGGAAGAGGCGTTACGAGACAGTGAACAGCTTTTCCATCTAGTTGTGGATAACTCCCACGAATCTATCTTGATTATAGACGACAACTTCCGAATCGCTTATGCCAATGACGAAGCCACGCGCCTAAGTGGATATTCAAAAGAGGAAATAATTGGTCGCGACTTCAGAGGAGTGCTTGATGAAAATGAAAAGGTCATGCTTGAAGATAGGTACTTACGTAGACGAAACGGAGAAAATGTACCTCCTAAATACGAATTCAAAATAATCAGGAAAAATGGCGAGAGAAGAGATGCCGAAATCAAATCCACTATCATACGAGATAGACACGGTAAAATACGCACCATAGCCCAGTTACTTGACATCAGTGAGCAGAAAATGATGGAAAATGAAAGAAAACGTTTTGAAGAAAACCTTTCAGCGCTGAACATTTATGGTCGAAATTTAAACAATGCGGAGAGCATGGAAGAGATTTATAAACTAACATCAGATGCTATGGAGAAAACACTGGGGTTCAAGTTCGCTGATGTCTTTATTATAGAAGGAACAATGCTTAGTCTAATGGCTCATAGGGGATATTCGAGAACTCTATCACTTAATTTACCGGTGGACGGAAACAGAGGAATAACCGTTAGAGCAGCAAAAACAGGCAAGCCTATTTATGTTCCTGACGTCAGACAAGATAGGTCTTACGTAGGAAGTGGAGAGGGTATACGCTCTGAACTTGCAGTTCCAATTAGAATAGGAAGAAATGTTTTAGGCGTTTTAAATGTAGAAAACAAAGAGCCTGCCACTTTTGACGAGAACGATAAAGAACTGCTGGAAATATTAGCTTCCAATGCAGCAATCGCAATAACAAACCTTAGGAGACAGGAAAGGCTCTCTGCGCTAAATGAGTATGGCAAGAAATTAAACACGGCAAAAAATATGGAGGAAATCCATAAACTGACATTAGACGCTATGGAGAGGACATTAGGATTTGAATTTGCCTCTTTCTTTATGGTAAAGGGAAAAATGCTTAGTTTAATTGCTCATCGTAAATATCCTAAGAAACTCAAAGTCAATTTGCCATTAGATGAAGAGAAAGGAATAACTGTTAAAGCAGTAAAAAAAGGCAACCATGTATATATTCCTGACATTAGGAAAGAAACTGCCTACGTCGGGGCCAGCGTAAAAAACATGCTCTCTGAACTTGCTGTGCCTATTAAAGCCGAAAATGAAGTTTTAGGCGTTTTGAATGTTGAGAGCAAGAGACTTGCAGCCTTTAATAAAGAGGATAGAAAGCTTCTCGAAATATTGGCTTTACATGCCGCAACCGCCATAAACAACCTGAGAAGACAAGAAAAACTGAGAATAATCTCAAAAAAACTAACAAATCTAATGAAAAGTTCCACGAAAATTATGAACGCTGAAGACATGCACAAAAGACTGAAAGTAATTGCAAACGCAATCCTAAAACTAGGATGGAGAAGGGTTGTTATCTCTCTCAGAGACGAAAACCTAGAAGGAACAGAACGTGTCACAGCAGGCCTCACAAAAGAGGAAATCCAAATTTTACGAGAGAGAAGGGCACCAGGGCAAATCTGGAGAGAACGATTAGGTCCGAAATTTGAACGATTCAAGATAGGTGAGTTCTATTATCTCCCCTGGACTGACCCATGGATTCGACAAAACGTGCACGGTGTCCCACCTGAAACACCGCTTAACGAAGCAATCACTTATGCAGGAGTCCCAAGCAAGCTCTCCGAAGAAGAAATGGTTGACTGGCACCCTCAAGACATGCTCTATGCTCCTCTTCGCACACCAGATGGAAGAATCGTTGGCATCTTAAGCATGGACGACCCAATAGATGGCCGAAAGCCAACCAGAGAATCCCTTACTCCTTTGGAACTTTTCCTGCACCAAGCTGCCATAACTATTGAAAATGCACAGCTCATCGAAAGTTTGAGAGAAGCTAGGAAGCAACTTGAAGAATATGCGGGACAACTTGAGCAGAAAGTGGAGGATAGAACTCGCGAACTGAGGAAATCTCAAGAGCAGCTTCTAAGGGCTCAAAAACTCGCAGTAATAGGCGAATTAGCAGGCATGGTAGGACATGACTTACGCAATCCTCTAACAAGCATCGCAGGCGCCCAATACTACTTGAAAAAACGGCTTAGTTCAGAACCAAACGACAAGATAAAAGAGATGTTGGGGCTTATGGAAAAGAACATAGCATACTCGAACAAAATCATAAACGACCTTTTGGATTACTCAAGAGAAATAGAGCTTGAAATTGCAGAAAGCAATCCAAAATCATTAATAAAAGAAGCTTTATCCCTCGTGGAGATTCCCAAAAACATCAAGGTAATAGACTTAACAGAAAAGAAGCCAAAGATAAAGGTTGACATTGAAAAAATAAAGAGAGCTTTCGTAAACATAATTAAAAATGCAGTTGAAGCCATACCTAGAGGCGGTACACTAACAATAAAAAGCAGAACAACAAACGGCGATTTGGAAATGACTTTTTCGGATACAGGAACTGGCATGTCAAAAGAAAAACTAGAGAAACTTTGGACGCCGCTTTTCACAACAAAAGCAAAGGGAATGGGCTTTGGCTTACCCATCTGCAAACGCTTCACAGAAGCCCACGGCGGCAACATTTCTGTAAAAAGCACCCCTAAAAAGGGCACAACCTTTACGGTTACGCTTCCAATCGAACCGAAAACAGAAAAGGGAGGTGAAAAAGTATGGGTGAAAGCGCTCGAATCCTCATTGTTGACGACGACGAAAACATAAGGAAAGTGCTGACAACAATACTTGAAGAGGAAGGATACATTATCGAATCAGTGGACACTGGCAAAAAAGCAATAGAAAGAACTAAGAGAAAAGCCTACAACCTTGCCCTGATCGACATTCGACTTCCAGACATTGAAGGAATAGAACTTCTCACAAAAATGAAGGATACAACGCCTAAAATGCGGAAAATAATCATTACTGGTTATCCAACAATACAAAACGCAATAGAAGCAGTAAACAGAGGCGCGGATGCCTACATAGTAAAGCCTTTCGACATGGAAAAAGCCCTGAGAACAATTGAGGGTCAACTGGAAAAACAGCAAACGGAAAAGAGGTACAGTCAAGAAAAAGTCGCAGAGTTCATCGAAACAAGAGTGAGGGAACTAGAGACGGGAAAAGAAGTATCCCACAAAAAGAACCCTTGAACATTTTATCAACATTTTCAAAACTTTTTACCCATAATTGCTTTCAAATTTTGAGGTTTTTCAAGTTTTACATTGTAATTTTGGCTAGCATTGTTGAGGTAAGTTCTTGTAAGTAAATATCTGCTCTGTAGTTTATAATACGACGAAGACCATGAGCATGCCACAATTAAGTAATCAGAAAGGTAAAACTTAACCGTGGCTAACAATAATCATTAGAAAGGTGGAAATTTTGAAGTGGGTAACCCGCGAATTTGTTCATGTTGATAGAACAGCTTGTCCATGGCTGATAAAAAGGTTTGTAGACCCCAAGGCGGAGTTTATCTTCGTACCCGTGGAAAAGATTCCAGAAGTTGTCAAGAAAGAGAAGGCAATACCTTTCGATGCGCCCGATGTGGAGTTGGGTCACCATGGCGACAAATGCAGCTTCGACGCCATTATCGAAAAGTACAAAATCAAAGACCCAGCAGTATTGGAGTTGGCAAAGATTGTCCGCGCAGCTGATACCGACAAAATGGAGACCGCACCTGAAGCTGCAGGATTAGAAGCAGTCATGACAGGTCTGGGCATTGTATCAAAAGGCGATCATGAGACCATTGCCAAAGCAAGCCTAGTGTACGATGCACTGTACAATAACTGCAAGCTGAAACTGATTCGCGAGAAATACAAGGCTGAAATCGAAAAGATGAACAGAAAACAGCGAAGAGAATTTCTAATAAAGAAACTAGTGGAATAAGACAAAAACAGCATTTCATCACCTCATTGATTTGGAGATTTTGATGCCATGTTATGGGTCACACGCCAAAAACCACACGTGGATAGATGCGCCTCGGCATGGCTGATCAAGCGGTTCATAGACAAAGATGCAACTTTCCAGTTTGTTACAAAGGAACAAAAAATCCCTAAAGGAGCTATTGGATTCACTTTACCAAAAGCAAAGATCAGACCAATAGAGGGCGTGAAAACCACATTCGACGTTCTAATTGAGAAATACAATGTTAAAGACCCTATTGTCCTGTGGATCAAGGATCTGATAAGGGATTACGAGTTCAATGAAGAAAATCCTGAAAAGATGCGATTAAAGGAGACCATTGGCATTTGCTACGTCTTAAAAGGACTAGAAAAGACATCGCAGACAGAAGCAGAAACTGTAGCAAAAGCCTTGATAGTGATGGATGCATTCTACGCCACTTTGAAAGATCTTACGTCTGCATCTACTCTTATTAGCCTCGAAAAAAGTAATTGAGAAATCAAGTAGGTTTGTAAATGAACTCCGAAACAAGGAGTGCAAGAAACGCAGTTTTCTGGACCCTTTGTGTAATGGGGTTCTTCGCCATCCTCAGCTCAACAATGTCCAAGACGCTGCTGAACCCGTTTGCAACGGTTCTTCAAACGCCAACTGACTGGTCCGGCTTCATCGGTGCTGCCTCGACTATTCCGGGAATCCTTGTAAGCCTGCCTGCTTCCTCGCTTTCCGACATTTATGGGAGAAAAAAATTCTTGCTGACAGCTGGTTTAGTGTTTGCGTCTGCACCTTTCCTTTATCTGTTCATAAATGTCTGGTGGCAACTCGCACTGGTAAGGTTTTATCACGGATTCGCTACGGCAATATTTGTGCCAGTGGCCGAAGCCTCGATGGCTGAAATGTTCCCAACTAAACGAGGTGAGCGCATTTCGCTGTTTACGTCTGCAACTTATGTCGGAAGGGGCCTTGCCCCATTCTTGGGCGGAGCTATTCTGTTTGCTACAGCCAGAAATAATGATCCCCTCTACAATTATCATATAATGTACCTGGCTGTTGGCGCTGCTGGATTTGCCGCATTAGTTACAGCACTGCTGTTCTTGGCTGAAAGAAAACGTCCTATGGATACCAAGCGTGGGAATACTATGGAAACACTGAAGCGATTGTACAACGGCTGGGGCATCATTGCTAAGAACCGCGCCATTTTGATGGTGAGCTTTATCCAAGCCAGCCTGTACTATACCTATGGAGCGGTTGAGTATTTCTTGTCCGGTTATTTGAAAGATAACCTGCATTTTGATTACTTTTCCACGGCGGCCGTGATGGGTAGTCTCATAGTGCTAGCAGTTTTTGTCAGGTCTTATATGGGAAGACTTTCAGACCGGATTGGAAGGCGACCGCCGATAACAGTCGGCCTGATTGTATGCGCGGCACCGTTGTTAGCGGTTCCATTTTTTTCAGATCTTCCAACTCTTCTCCTATTGGCCTTGATTTACGGATTCGGCTTTGCCACGGCCACAGCCTCTATACTAGCATTAGTGACCGAGCTCTCGCCGAAAGAGCTGATTGGCGCTTCAACTGGCTTTCTTGACACTGTAATGGATATTGGTCAAACCGTCGGCCCTATACTCAGCGGCTTCATACTCGGAACTTACCTGAGCTATTACGGTCTGTTTCCGTCGCTGAGCATCGTTTTACTGTTTGCATGCATAGTCTTCGCTTCGTCCAAGGTCGCTAGAACAGGATAAATCACAGTCTTTGTTGATTCTGATTTTTCTCACAGCCAATCGTGCAGGGAACCCATAATGACAGCATTTTCTAGCACGAAAATGTTAAACATGTTTTCTACAGCCCTAGACTGAGTCTCTTTCATCTAAAAACGTTCATTCTGCCAGTTTCTTTTTTCTGTGATTATGTCTACGTTAAACGTAATCTCTCAAGATGTTCAGTTGACTATTGTAACATTGTTGTGGAAAGATTTTATATAATAAAACTCTAGATGTAGCGTTTACTTCAGTTAAAAAACACTAACTAGTTCTGAAGCACGCGAATGTGATGCCATGAAGTGTCCATATTGCGGGTCTGAAAACCTTAAAACCCTTGAAACGAGGGATTCGCCAGACAACACAGTTAGAAGACGAAAGGAATGTGCAGATTGTGGAAAACGCTTCACAACCTACGAGTACGTGGAAACCGTGGAGCTTATGGTTAGAAAAAAAGATGGGCGCCTTGAACGTTTCGACTTAAACAAAATCATTAGAGGTCTCCAGAAAGCGTGCGAAAAAAGACCCGTAACCATGGATCAAATTCACGGATTAGCAGAACGTGTAAGGCAAGATTTGATGCTCGGCGGCAAAGAGGAAGTGTCATCACAAGAAATGGGAGACCTCGTCATAAAGCATTTGAAGAAGCTTGACCGTATTGCATACATTCGTTTCGCTTCGGTTTATAGGCGATTTGAAGAGCCTGAAGATTTTAAAAAGTTGCTTAAAGAGGTAAAAGCATGAATTTTGTTAGAAAACGTGATGGTAGATTAGAACCATTTGACCAAGAACGCATAACAAAAGCCATTTGGAAAGCCGCCAAGGCTGTAGGCGGAAAAGACCGTGAACAGGCTAAGAGAATAAGCGATCAGGTTACGGCTGAGCTTAAGAATCGTTTCGGAGAAGACGGAGTCCCAACCGTTGAGGAGATTCAGGACATAGTTGAGAAGCTGCTCATAGAAAGTGGGCATGCGAGAACGGCTAAGGCTTACATTCTCTATAGAAAGCAACACCAAGACCTAAGGGAATTGGCTGCTCTTTTAAGCTCAGCAGACTTGGTGGACCAATACTTGGAAATTGAGGACTGGCGTGTTCGCGAGAATTCGAACATGAGCTATTCACTGCAGGGCTTAAACAATTACCTTTCATCCACAGTCATCGCAAAGTATTGGATTACAAGGATTTATCCGTCTAACATTGCGGATGCGCACTTTTCTGGAGACCTACACATTCACAATTTAGGTGTTTTGGGGCCATATTGTGTTGGCTGGGATTTAAGGGATTTATTGCTTTCAGGATTTGGCGGTGTCTCGGGAAAAATCGAGAGCAAACCTGCAAAACATTTCAGAACCGCCTTGGGGCAAGTGGTTAATTTCTTCTACACTCTTCAAGGCGAAGCTGCCGGAGCCCAAGCCTTCAGCAACTTTGACAGTTACTTGGTTCCTTTCATACGCTATGATGGATTAAACCAGAAAGAGGTAGAACAAGCACTTCAAGAATTCTTCTTCAACATGAATGTGCCCACGCGTGTGGGCTTTCAAACGCCGTTCACAAATGTGACATTGGACTTGACCATTCCAGAATTCATGAAGAACGAGCCAATTGCTTTCAGCGGAAAAATGACAGATGCTACTTATGGTGATATGCAGGTGGAAATGGAAATGTTCAACATGGCTTATGCAAACATAATGAATCAAGGCGACTCCAAAAGCAGAGTTTTCACTTTTCCAATACCAACGTACAACATAACAAAAGATTTTAGCTGGGACTCGCCAATAGCTCAGAAAATCTTCGAAGTGACAGCCAAATATGGCGTGCCCTACTTCTCCAATTTCATAAACAGCGACATGAAACCAGAAGACGTTAGAAGCATGTGCTGTCGCTTAAGAATAGACAACAGAGAACTACGCAAGCGTGGCGGAGGCCTTTTTGGGGCAAACCCGTTAACAGGCTCGATTGGCGTCGTAACATTGAACCTTCCAAGAATTGGCTATTTAGCGAAGGACGAAGACGAATTTTTCGAACGTTTAGAAACACTTATGGAAATCGCCAAAGACAGCCTAGAAATAAAGCGGAAAGGCCTTGAAAACTTTACAGAAAACGGATTGTACCCATACTCGAGGCGTTATCTCCGCCATGTCAAAGAAGGTTTTGGAAAATATTGGAAGAATCACTTTTCAACAATAGGCTTGATAGGCATGAATGAAGCAATATTAAACCAGTTAGGATGTAACATAGCCTCACAGGATGGGAAAGATTTCGCCCTAAAAGTGCTCAGCTTCATGCGGGAGAAGCTTTCAGACTTTCAGGAAGAAACAGAAAACATCTACAATCTGGAGGCGACACCAGCAGAGGGCACATCTTACAGGCTTGCCCGAATAGACAAGAGAAAGCATCCGGACATAATTGTGGCTAACGAGAAAAACGTTGCAGCGGGTGCTGAGCCTTTCTACACAAATTCTTCGCAGTTGCCTGTAGACCATGATGGAGACTTGTTTGAAGCGTTAGAGCATCAAGAGAGCTTTCAAACCCTCTATACTGGTGGAACAGTATTTCATATTTATTTGGGCGAAAGACTTTATTCATGGGAATCTGCAGCCGAAGTCATTAGAAAAGTGGCTTGGAATTCGCGGTTGCCCTACTTTACGCTTACGCCTACATTCAGCATTTGCCCGACCCACGGCTACATTAACGGGGAACAAAAGCAATGCCCAACTTGCGGAGCAAAATGTGAAGTGTATTCAAGAGTGGTTGGTTATCTCAGACCTGTTGACCAGTGGAATAATGGGAAACAAGCTGAATTTGCAATACGCAGAACCTTTGACAAATCAGTAGTTATGGCAACTGCTACAATACCAGCCTAAGTGAAAAGCCAATGAAGTTCAGCGGCATCCAAAAAACAAGCCTAATCGATTTCCCAAACAGAATAGCCTCAGTGCTCTTCACGCCAGGCTGCAACTTGCGTTGTCCATTCTGCCATAATTGGCGGATAGTTGTGGACCCTAAACCGCCTTTTCTGCAAGAAGAAGCCGCACTTAGGATTCTTGAAAGTCGCAAAAAATACGTTGATTCAGTTGTCGTGACAGGTGGAGAACCAACGATGCACAAGGAAGCCCCAAAGTTTTTGAAGAAGCTGAAAGAGAAGGATTTTCAGGTTAAGCTCGACACCAACGGGTTTTATCCACAAATCTTAGAGGAATGCTTGCCATACGTGGACTATGTCGCCTTAGATGTGAAAACTTATTTGGATAAGTATGCACGCTTAGGGGCAAAAGACACAGCCCCGCTTCTGCACACAATTGAAATCCTAAAGACTGGAAAAGTAGAATATGAGTTTAGAACAACAATCGTTCCGGGCTTTGTTGATGCAGAGGATATACCCCGAATAGGTGAACTTGTTAAAGGCGCAAAAACCTTCGCATTCCAACAATTCATCCCAGAAGACACACTAGACAAAAACTTAAAAACACTTAAGCCATACTCGCCAGAAAACATCGAAAAATTCGCTGATGCCATGAAAAAATACATCGAAAAAATAATAATTCGCGTTTGAAATTTGAGTTACTTCTCTTTGATAATATATCTCATAATCGGTCGAGTCTCTGAACGACGAGCAACCTCTACAAACCCAGCCTTCCGAAAAGTGGAAGCTAAACCAGTATAGGCAAAAGCATCAGGCATGCGACCTCCTTTAGGTTCTACAGGATAGGCTTCGACAATTTTGCCGCTATACTTATCCACATATTCAATAGCAGCTCTTAACAACTTCAATGTGATTCCTTTGCCCCTAAAAGGCTTGGCAACAAAGAAGCAAACAATCGACCAAACAGGTTCGTCGTCAACTCGCTTTAGCGTTCGAGACCGTTCCAAAGTTGGATAGGCTTCTCTTGGAGCGACTGAGCACCATGCAACCGCTTGATTGTTGACGTAGGCAAGTATCCCCGGAACTTCGCCAGAATCAACTATTCTTTTAATGGCTTTTCTGTTTTCTTCGCCTTTCTGCCGTTCAAATTCAGATCGTTTCAGTCGCCACCACATGCACCAGCAGCCGCCACATGCTCCACGCTTGCCAAACAGCTTTTCGAAATCCGCCCATCGCTCACCATTGAGCGGATAAAACTCCAAATCTGACATTTTCGTCACCATTTAACCAAAACATCACTGAACATTTAAGTGTAAAGCGTAAAGTTTAAAGGGTTAATGTTTCGTTTAGGTTTCGAATATTCTTGGAATTAGGAGTTTATGGGTTTGAGTGTTAAAGGGGAAAGTTTGGAAGAACGAAAGGCCAAAGTTTTGATCAAACTTAGGGGATACAAGCTTATCAAGAAGGAGAAACACAAAGACGCCATTAGTTATGTTGTTGGAATCCCAAAAGAGAAGCAGAACGCCCTTATATGGTGCTTGCCAGACGAAAGCACCGTGGGCATAACATCAATTAACCATTTGCAGAAAGTCATGAAAGACGCAAACGTGGAAATGGGAATAATAGTTACAAGTGGAAGATACACACATGCTGTTAAGCAGAGTGCCAAAAAGAAGGGTATAGAGCTTTTACCCAGAACTTTTCCGGTTTTTGACCTTTTCGAGCATAAGCTTGTTCCAAAACATGAAATCTTAACTCAGAAAGAAAAGGAGCAAGTGCTCTCCGAGTATAGGGTTCAGCCCTATCAGTTGCCGCAGATTAAGTCTTCAGATCCGGCGGTTAAAGTCATAGACGCCAAGCCTGGAGACATACTGCGGGTTATTAGAAAGAGCCCCACAGCTGGAATACACATAGCCTACCGATACGTTGTAGAATAGCTTGAAACCTCATTTTTCACTTTTTTGCATAAATAAAAAAAAGAAAAAAAGGCTATTTTTTGTTAGCTCTTAAGGTGTCTTTGGCTTTCCTGGAAGACGCATGAACATTAGCAGCACTGCAATTATCAAGAGAATAAGTCCTGCGAGACCTATGCCAAAGGTTGCTTCTCTGATTGGGAAACCTGCAGCAACTACTTTTACTTCGAAATGACCAATGTTAGCAATTGTTGACGCTCCATTGCTGTCTTTAACTGTTGCCGTTACTTGGTAAACCCCTTCTGGTTTGTCTGAAGTATCAAATGTCGCTGTTACGAAGGATACATTTGTGAAATTGTAATCGTATGATGTACCATCAGGTGCGATCACGGATATTGTTATGTTTGTTGGTGCTCCATCTTCCAAGTCTCTTGTGTTGAGTGTGACAAACACTTTTTCGCCTTTATCGACACTGCTCGGTGATACAGATGCCCACACAATTTCTGGCGACATGTTCACAGCGTTGACTGCTCCAACCAGCATGGATGTTGTGGCTCCATAGGAGTCTGCTGCAATTACGTAAATGTCATATTCGCCTTCTAAATCCGTCGTGAAGCTTCTGAGCCAATGGCCACCTACTGAAGGCACTGTAGCATTGTCCCACGTGTTGTCAGGCTTTTGAATGGCAATTGTTACATTGAAGCTGTCATCTTCTGGATCGTGGGCAACTACGTCAACGTTTACTGTGTCTCCAGGCTTTGCTGTGGTGGGCGTGACATCAAAGTAGTCGATTGCCGGCGGTTCGTTGGCATATTGTGGATCTAGCCATTCGAGCATGTTGACTGCAACCTTGTCGGTGTCAACTCTTGACACTACTTCGCCTTTTCCTGTGTAGAGCCATGTATTGTACCATACCATGAAGTTTGCATATTCTAGATACTCGAAAGTGTTGCTGTCAGACATTGTTATCATCCGTGTGGTTAAATGTGGGGTTGCGTGCATCTCATTTACAGCTACTACGAAGCCGCTTGCCCATTCGATACCCCAGTCGTCCGTTCCTGTAGCAATGCCTGTAGTCACTGAATTAGCGTCTTCTGAAGGCTCAACTGTTAATAACGGTCCATCGTATAATGTGAAGTTTTGCACACCGTTGAAGATGGGATGTGTTTTGTCAATTCCAGTGATCACCAAATCGTAGATCCATGACCATGATGCGCTGATGCCGTAGAAGCTTGTGAAGGAAGACATGGCTTCGCTTCCGCCGTCAAATAACACTACAAAGTCCATTTTTCCGGATTCGTACAGTTGTCTAAACACTGATATTTGATCTGGATTGAAGTTGAAGTCTACATCGTGCATGTAGAGGACATTGTAACCGCCATAAGCAATTATTTCTAGAGGATCAACCGATTCCTTTCCAAGATAGCCTATGTGTTGTTTGAAGTATAGTTGCTGATGCAAAGAGTTGACGTCGAATCCAGCCTGAGACACTAGTTTCCACCATTCAAACACGCCAAGGCCCCATACTGCTCCTCCCCAAAGACGTTCACAGTCCTCCCAAGAATATTCATAGTCATTGTAGTAATCTTCCCACAGAACTTTACATTTCGGATTTTTCACTTCGAAGCTTAAGCTTGCGGAAGCTATCGTGGTTGTTCCGTTCACCAATTCCACTTGGCCAATATATGTTCCCGTAGGCGTGTTTTCGTCTATATATACCTGTAATTCTGCGAAGAGCATGGCAGGCGCTGAAACATCGCCCAAGCTGAGAGTATCGCCTATAATTGCAGTCATATTAGGCATGAAGTAGGCTGGCGATGGGTCTGGAATTCCTCCGAGATCTACATGATATGCGAACTCTGTCACATTTATGAAGTCGGCAATTTGCGACACGCTGCCTGTGATCTGGAATTTGGCGTTGACTAGCTCTCCGCCGCCTATAAACGCTGTCATGTTATGTAGTGTAAAGTCGTTAGGATACATCGTGATTAATGGAGCAGTTGTAGAATCAATTTTCATCGGAGTTATCACAGACAAGAGAGGATTATCGCCTTTTCTCTCTCCTTTTGGTACTGCTGCAATTTCAGCAACGAAGCCGTTGTTTGCGTAGTCAATTTCTGGGTCTGCAATAGAGCCTTTTATACCTATGACTGTCATGTTGACGCCAGACTCGTCGCATATCAATGTAGCATTAAGCTGCGCTGTACTTAGCTCGACTATTGTCGACGTGCTAGGCGCTAAGTCATTTACAGTTTCTACGTTTATGCCGTTCATGTAGAGTTCAACATCTTCCGTATACGTTCCAAAGTTTGTGACGTTGACTGATATTGTGGCTGTTCTGTTCGCAAGCACGTATTCTGGCCAAGTGCCGCCTATGCCGATTTCGTGATAAGACGGTGAAGTGCTCCAAAGTTTTTCGACATAGATGGCTACATCATCTATGTACCATCCTTCATAATCATTGTAATCAGCGTCGATGGTGTCGAATCTGAACTGAATTTGTATGACGTGGCCAACAAAGCCGGTCAAGTCTATTGCTGCGTCAAGCCAAACGTTCATCGGGTCATAAGACAATTGCACAAGCGGCGCAAAGGGACCGCCGTCAACAGATATATCCACCCACCTTTGATCATAGGTGGTGCCACCTTCTGTCTGATACCAGTACTTGAATGTCATGTTTGCCTTTGTTACACTTGTCAAGTCTATTGATGGAGATGCGAGGTTGCCTCTGTTCGCTACGCCAGTATCATAGTTCCACACACCTTCTTGCCCATAATACCATGCATGTGTTGGACTAGAGCTGCGATGATCAGTTATATGCCATAAACCACCAGATGTCCAACCGCTAGTACCAGACTCAACATCATCGAAGAAAGCTGTCGCCATTCCAGATTGAATTTCTGACGCTTCGGTGAACCATTTGATAATGTTTAAACCAAGCTTCAAATTGTCTGCTGCATACAGGTATAAGTTGTTGAGAACACCGTCATCGGATATTACAACAACTTTTCCTTTAGCCGGTGCAGGAGTCTCCCAAACGGCGACTGCTGGGAATATAGGGTCCCAAACTACAGTTTTTGCCTGTGTACTTGTGTCAACAATCAGACTAGTTATTGGACTGCCAAAGTAAAGCTCTGTCACGTCGTTTGTTATGCTATGCGAAATCATATGACTTGATGCGCCTCCAACTGCAGTGTTGTTCCAAGTGATACCCCAAGTTACAGTCCAATCATTGTAGTTTTCAGGCAAATAAGGATAAAATGGTGCATCTCCAATGAAAAGCACTGTACCATTGTGTTTAACATAGTAATCCAGCACACTCGGCGGCAAATATGTAGTGTCGACAAAAGCCAGTTTTGGAATTATGAAAACATCAAAGTAAGGTCTACCAGTTCCTGGGTCCACGAGCATATCATTAGCATATGGACCTGTTCCGCCAGCGAGGAAAGCTCCATAGCTATCCAGCAACATGAAGAACTGCATAAATTCATTCACATGATCCCAATATGAAACATCAACTAGAATTGTCTTACCTGTTAGGTTAAGCATAGTCGAAAAGACTGGCGGATTCGGAACAACAGTGTCAGTTGGTAAAGGTGCAGCCCATTGAGCTTTAGGTGCTGCATTCATGATGTCGTAGGCTTTTTTTACGTCTAATCTGCCAGCGCCTTGAGCCATAGGATCTAATCCTAAATCTTTTGCACCTTGCATTAATGCCGCTTTGACGGAATAAGGCGTTGCGCCTGGAAAAGCCTGCAATAGTAATGCTGCTGCTCCAGAAACGTGGGGTGTCGCCATACTTGTTCCACTAATCTCCCAATAGAAAACCTGAAGCCCATAGTACTCTTCAAATTCTTTAAAGAAGTTCAAAGCTGCAACCACACAAGTTCCTGGTGCAACTATGTCAGGCTTTGCATGTAACCCGAACTGTTCAGGTCCACGGCTACTGAAGAAGGCTAATTGATCAGTTTCAGTTGTTGCGCCAACCGTTATGACGTCTGGTGCGAAGCCAGGAGTTCCTGTTGAAAAGTAGCCCCATCCATCGTTTCCTGCAGCAATAACCACAACCACTCCGTGTTTGACAGTTTCCTTTAAGGCTAAAACTACTGGGTCTTGGTCTGGAGGGGTCTCTGGCCATCCGCCGAAGCTTCCACTGATCACGTCTGCACCGTGTGCTACTGACCATTCAATAGCTTCTATAATCCAGCTCCAATATCCTGAACCTCCTTGGTCAAAGGCTTTGGCGTTGTAGAGATATGCGCCTGGTGCAACCCCTCTCTCGGTTCCAGGCAGAATGGTTGCATTATGAATCCCCAAGTATGGAAAAGTTCCATAAAAGCCCATTGCTCCAGTAGCGCCTGTACCTGCTGCTGTGCTGGCAACATGAGTGCCGTGCCCATGTAAATCTTCTGGACCCTCGTATGGTACAAATGATTTTTCAGCGAGCACTTTCGGATCGTGTGTTCTCGGATTGTCATCCATGTCGTCTAAGTCTGGATGATACTTGTTGATTCCTGTGTCAATGATTGCTATAGTGACACTTTTGCCTGTTATCCCCTGCTCCCAAAGCTTTCTTGCGCCAATGAGTTCCGTGGTTTCATTCAAGTAAGCTGGATATTCCCCAAACCACGGGTCGGATGGAAACTCTTCATTAACAATTTGTGCGTTTTTCCAATCCTTTGCATTTGAGTAATCGGGATAGGGAAGCGTTGGATATTCATTGTTTGTAACGTGCATTTGCAAGTCAGGGTAGACATATTCAACGCCTGGCATCCTGCTTATTTCTTCAACCATCGAAATAGGCGATAGGGCAGATATTATTGGAACGAGATTGAAGCGGTTTAGGACCTCAACTCCATCAGGCATCTTGACCTCTAAACGTGGGTTATATCGAACCAAAATTCTTACACGTTCATTTGAATCAGCATCATTGATTCCAGCTTGTTTTAGTTTCTCCAAAAGTTGCGGACTAATTCTCTGCTGAGGCATTAATTGTGAATTTTCAGTCAAACTAGTTTGCTGATCTTTATCTATTCCATGTACGTTTATCATCGGAACTACTGCTATCAAAAGCATCGCTAATATTATACAAGTGGTGATTTTTTCTTTCATACATAACTCACCATTTCGTTCCAGCTTATTCGACTCCTTACTATAAAAAACTTACCACTAAGAAGGAGCATACATTACGCTCAATTGGCTAGATATCAAAGTCATGCCCTAAAGTCTGTTATTCTTTGGATATAATAACCTCTAGGACTTAAAATCAATTTGTTCGATTTGAAAAAGTGAAGGATATAGGGTGAAACGTTGCATTAAATATGTTATCCATAAACCTATTTTGCTATCATGACTTCTGTTGCCTTTATTACAGCTTCTACTTCATCTCCAACTTTTATGTTTAGGTCTTCAGCTGCTTCCTTTGAAATCAGTGCTGTTACAACAGCTGGCACGGTTACTTGAACTTTAACTATTGCGGTTAAACCCTCTTTTTCAACGGCTAATACTTTTCCCTTTAAACGGTTTCTTGCACTAATTTTCAAACCAACAGCCTCCCAATATTCTGCATCAGAAAGAACCTCACCCAGATAACCCTCAACACGCTTGTACTCCTCCAGCAAACTTTTACCAAGTTCGGTCAGTTTTGCGCCTCCTCCGCCCGATTTGCCGCCCCTGTATGTTTCTATGACTGATTCGCCAAGGGTCTTTTCAATCTTTTGCAGGTAGCTCCAAACATAACGGTAAGACATGCCAAGTTTTTCAACAGTTTTTGAAATGGATTCTTCTCTTTCTATTTGCTCTAGGATTTGGGCTCCGCCTTTTCCTAGGACTGGTTTTCCCTTGTATTCTATCCAAATCTTGCAGGAGGGCTTATGCCTTTTACGGGTGAGCATTCTATTTTTTGTTATTGTTTCGTTATGCTTATAAGTTTAGTCGATATGAATAACAAAGCATATCGCAAATCCGGAGGCCCTAACATCACTAACAACGCACACTTTTCAACAATTAAAGTATTAGCTGCGCTCTTTTTCGGCTTTCTCATGGGAGTAGCCGCTGGCTTAATAGGCGTCGGCGGAGGAGAGTTCAGAATACCTATACTACTGTATGTCCTTGGGCTTTCCGTTGTCGTAGCAGTCACAGTCAACCTTCTCGTCGGCCTTCTAACAGTTGTCGTCTCTTTTCTAAGAAGGTTTCAATTCGGATCACTGGATACGCGTGCCATAAACATCGCGCTAGTCATGTCGTTAGGTTCAATAGTAGGCGCTTACATCGGAGCATTATTAACAAAAAAAATCCCAGAAAAACCGTTAAAAAAAGTGTTAGCAATCTTCTTGGTTATTGTCGGATTAAAGATAGGACTCGAACCTTTCATTCAAACCCCGTCCCTTTTCCATTTCACTTTAAGTCTATTGGAGGAAGTCATTCTAGCAACCTCGGTTGGCATTGTTATAGGCATTATCTCTGGAACCCTTGGCGTTGCCGGAGGAGAGTTTAGAATCCCAGCCCTAATCTATCTGTTCAATTTTGACATAATCATTGCTGGCACCACGAGTCTGCTGGTTTCTATACCAACCGTTGCCATGGGTTTCACAAAACATTATCACATGGGTCACACAAATCAAAGCACCAACATAATCGCAATCATAATGGGTATAGGGTCAGTTTTGGGCGCATTAATCGGAGCATCCTACGCAAGCACCGTCGATAAAGACATTCTCAAAATATTGTTGGGAACCATTCTAATCTTGGCAACAATAAGAATGCTCACAAAACCATGAAAGAATGTAGCTCAAAAAATTCCCGAATAGAAGAGAATTTTGCTATAAGCTTCGGAAACACTTTTGTTCTGCGAAGTTTACAAGAGGTAAGACGTGACGAGTATGCCATCAAAAGTTGCTATAGTCGAGTTTAATGAAGACGTCAGAGGGTCTTTTGAACAAGCTCTAAAACTCATTGGAAACATAGATGACTTGAACACAAAGGAGAGATCTGTTGTCATCAAGGTGGGAGTCTTCGATCATAAGGCGGAGACCCATTCCACAGTTGAGGTAGTTAATGCGATTATTAATGGTTTCAATAAAGCCCCTGAAATTTTTCTAGCTGAGTCAGACAATTACAGAGGAAAAGGTTTGGAAAGGCTTCAAATATGGAAGGAGCTTTTCGCTGAACGAGTTTTGCCATTCAATCTTTCAGATGATAAAAACACTAGAAAGGTTAAGATTGCTGATGAAGAAATAGGGCTTTCGCACGTACTCTTTAAGCCAAACGTCTTTGTAAGCACCCATGTACTACGAACGTTTGAAAGGGGAAGCATTTTGAAGAATCTCTTAGGCCTGATTCCGGACCCGAAAAAAGCCAGGTTTCACAAAAAGTTGGACACAGTTTTACTAGACGCTTATGAGGCGACAGGTGGAATAGACCTTGCCGTCCTAGATGGTACTTACACATATCGGGGAGCAGGAGCCATGCCGCATGCTGGGCCAGACAGCGCCCGATACCGAATAAAGACGAACACTCTGATTGTTGGCAGAGATGCAGTCGCTGTAGAAACGGTTGGAGCCACGCTCGTAGGCATGAATCCTGATAAAATGCCAGTCATACAAGAAGCCATCAAAAGGGATCTCGGTGAAGGGCGTCTGGAAAAAATCGACATTCTCGGAACCCCTATTGAGATTGTAAAAGAGAAATTTTCATCTGCCATGAAGACTTTCAAGGCAAAGAAGTGAAGCTGTTCAAAGGCGCTGAGGGATAGATTTGGGTCTCTGCCTAAGATTTCAAATGTCTTTCTTCAACTAACTCGTGTAGGATTACTAAGGCTTCGCCTAAAGATATATTCAGCTTAGCCGCCAATTCTGCAGGCGTTATTTCTGGTTTTTCATTTAGAATAGTTTCTCTCGTGTAAGATTTATGGTTTGGATACATAACTAGGGCGTGAACTGTTTCGATGAGTATGGGCCATAGCTTCTCTTGTGTGTATTCTTCAGATCTCATAATGCATCAAATAAAGTATTATGTTGAAGGTTGAATATTCAATTTACCATTGCAAAATTCGCAAAACATTGTAGGGCGCAGATATGCGCTATTTTATGTTAGAAGAAACCAATTGCTTCCATTCATAGTCAAGGATGGCATACAATAAAGAGTCGCGCCATTTTCCTTTCGCCCATTTGTGCTCTCGAAAGTGGCCTTCACGTTGCATGCCAGTTTTTTCTAAAACACGTGCGGACGCAATGTTCGCTGGGTCGCATGTGGCAAATATCCGGTGCAGATTCAGCTGGTCAAAGCCAAATTTAAGGAGTGCTTTTGCTGTTTCAGTTGCATAAGCTTGTCCCCAAAAATTGCGATTTAAGCAGTAGCCGATCCATCCCTCTCGATTTTCTGGGTTTGAAACATAAATTCCACAACCTCCGATGAGCTTATTTTCTGGTTTAAGGATTATTGCAAGCGTGTAGATTCTGCGAGGTTGCTCCTTTTGATGGTCAATTGCTCGTTGAATGAATTTCTTGGTGTCTTCTTCAGTGTTGGGTCCCCAGTCCATATAGCGAACAACCTCAAGATCAGAGCCATAGCAATGTACCGCTTTCCAATCCGCCGTCTCGAAGTCTCTTAGTACAAGCCGCTCCGTTCGAATAACTTCCATAATTCCATCTACTTTCATTGCGGCTCTAAAGCTTATCGCCGCTGTCTCTTCTTTTGAATTACTTCATTTGGCTGACAAATCAAACAAAGCTTTTACCACAAAGTATATTTCTTTCAGAAAGTGATTAAACGCTTCAAATCCATAATGACAAAAGTGAGAGCTGATGGTTGTTAAGGCTGTGGTCTTTGACTTAGATGGAACTATTGCAAGCTTTAACATAGATTATAGGGCTGTTAGGGCTGATGTTAGAAGCTTTCTCATAAAAAGGGGGTTGCCAACCTCAGTCCTATCCATAAACGAAAGCATATTCGAAATGTTGAAGAAGACTGAGATTTTTATGAAGAACAACGGCAAATCGGAGAAGACGATTATGGAAACTCGCGATAAAGCTTTGGCGATAGCTGAGAAATACGAGTTGGAAGCTGCGAAAATCACAAGTTTGCTTCCAGGGGTTTTTGAAACTTTGAAGGATTTGAAGAAAATGGATTTGAAGATAGGCGTGTGCACGATTAACAGTGAAAAATCGACAAACTACATTTTGAAGAGGTTTGGGATAGCAGAATTTTTTGACGCTGTAACACCCAGAGACCGTGTGAAATACGTTAAGCCTAACACTGAACACCTTGAAGCCGCACTAAAGGCTTTAGGGGTTAATCCTGAAGAAGCCATGGTTGTTGGAGACGGCGTCAGCGACATGAAATGCGCTAGGGAATTGAACGCAATTGCTGTGGGCTTGCCAACAGGAGTTTCTTCTCCAAAAGAGCTGATCAATTCTGGAGCAAACTACTTTATCACGTCAATAACAGACCTGCTAACCCTAATAGGATACATTAATAAAACTTCTGAGGCGTAAAACAACACTGGATGATTTTGATTTCTTTCTTTTTAGGCTGGTTTAAAGTGGTATCTGGGCCATTGGGGCCATGGTTGAGTTGCCGCGCAAGTTCCAAAGTCTATCGTTAACTGCATGCCTATCTTTATTTGTTCTGGGGCTACGCCTCTAATCATGCCTGGGATTTTTAAGCCGTTTTCAAGTTGTACTATGCCTACGGCGTATGGCGCCATTCCTTGGAATTGTGTTGGTGCCACATGAATAATAGTATATGTTAACAGTTTTCCTTTTTGCGGAAGCTCAACCCACTCGAACTCTTTCGAAAAGCAGTTGTCGCACAACGGTCTCGGTGGAAGGTGAATTTTTCCGCATTTCTTGCATTTTCCACCCACGAGTTTTCCTTGAAGTATTTGCTTGTAGAACTGTTCTATTGTGAAAGGCTGTGCTTGCTCGCTCATGTTTTAGCCCCTCCTATAAATATGAACTGCGGCTGTGGCGCCTGAACCTCCAACATTATGCGTTAAGCCTACTTCAGCGTCTTTCACTTGCCGCTTGTCTGCTTGCCCAGTTAACTGCAAATACATCTCGTAAGCTTGTCCTGTCCCTGTTGCGCCGACTGGATGCCCTTTAGCTTTTAGTCCGCCGCTCGTGTTTACTGGGATTCTTCCTCCAAGCTTTGTGTCTCCACTTTCGACTAAGCGTCCTCCTTCGCCTGGCTTGCAGAAGCCTAGATCTTCGTAAGCTATTATTTCGGCTATGGTGAAACAGTCGTGGACCTCTGCAACATCTATGTCTTCGGGTTTCACATCAGCCATTTCATATGCCTCTTTGGCGGCTAATTTGGCTGCTGTAAGCGAAGTGAAGCTTTCCCTTTCATACATGCCTATGGTGTCGCTGGCTTGTCCACTCCCAATTATGTGCACTGGCGTGTCCGTGAATTTTTTGGCCAGTTCTGGCTTTGTCAAAATTATGCAACTCCCGCCATCTGTAATTAATGAGCAATCATACAGTTTAAGAGGCCAAGCAATGACCCGCGAGGACAAGGCAGCTTCGAGGGTTATTTCTTTCTGCATCTGAGCTTTCGGGTTTAGGCTTCCATGATAATGGTTTTTCACTGCAACCATGGCAAGATATTGTTCCGTCGTGCCATATTCATGCATGTGCGCAGTTGCCATCAAAGCAAACAAGCCTGGGAAAGTTATGCCATGCCACTGTTCAAAGGGATAGTCAGAAGCCATAGCCAAATATTCAGTCACTTCGGGCGTTGTTCTATGGGTCATTTTCTCAACGCCGCCAACCATAACAACATCACACAAGCCCGACAGCACCGCGTAGATTCCAGCCCTTAGGGCAGCTCCGGAAGAAGCGCATGCAGCTTCCGTTCTTGTGGCGGGAATATGCAACAAACCAGCCCAGTCAGCGACCGTTGCACCTGTGTGTCCTTGATGCTCGTAGGATTCTCCCATTTGCCCAACAAACAAGGCTTTAATATCTTTTTTAGGGTCTAGGTTTGGACAGCGGTCAAAGGCTTCTTTGGCTGCTTCTGCGAAAATTTCTCTCGCGTAAAAGCCTTCCAGTTTTCCGAATTTTGACAAACCAGCAGAAACTATTGAAACTAGAGGTTTGCCTTCCAATGGAAATTCTCCTTTACGATTACAGTTAATGGGAAGAAATAAGTAGTGTTTATACGAGTATTTAAGTCTCTTCAATAATTTCCGAGTTTTCACGTTTAAGTTGTTAGCAAATAAAAAAACTCAAAAGCTGCAGAACTCATACTGAGTTTGTCCGCTGAATTGCTGCGTTGCGATGGAAGAAAGAAACATGCCAAAAATATATGTCCAACCTCCTGCTACGAAAATTTTGATGCATTCCTAAAGTACGCCAGAAAATATGGCTACAGCTTGGAGATTGCGTCTTTTGCATACGGCGATGTGCTAGATGGTGATTGGCAAAAAATTTTGAAGCACCACCAGAAAAAACTACAGAATTTTAAGGAAACAATTTCTCTCCACGGTGCATTTCAAGACATAATAATCCATAGTAGTGATAAGAAAATCAAAAAAGTCGCAACAGATAGAATCATTCAAAATCTAGAAATCGCCAAAGCCTTAGATGCAAAGTACGTTGTTTTCCACGCGAGCTTCAACCCTTTAATCAGGCACGAACGCTATGAAAAGAACTGGGTTGAAAGAAACGCGAATTTCTGGTCTGAAGTTCTTGATAAGTACCATCCTACGATTTTGCTAGAAAATTTATGGGAACAAAATCCAGAAACATTCAGGAAACTATTGGACACAATCAAATCCCCACGTTTCAAAATCTGCTTTGACACCGGCCATGCAAATATCTTCTCAAAAGTTCCTTTTGAGGAATGGATCAATGTGTTAGGGAAAGATATCCCGTACATGCATATCAACGATAACAAAGGGGATTTTGATAACGAGCTTGTTCCAGGCGATGGCACTATAAACTGGCAAGAGTTTTCGGATACAATTGGGAAGCATGGAATTCATCCTGATATAGCGTTGGAAGTTGGCACGATAGAGAAAACAAAGCGATCTATTGAATATTTCAGGAAAGGAAAAATCTATCCGTTTAGCATATTTTCAACTTAAACCCGTGTTAGCAACTTTAGACTTATTGCTACAAGATTTTCAAGAAATGAGGGAAGTGGGATTTAAAATAAAAATGGTTAAAGGTTACTTTGGCCCGAATGTTTTTTTGACCCAAGCTCTTGTTTTTTCCATGTCTTCCCTGAAACGTTTCAACTCTTCTGGCGTTCGTTTCGGCGGTTTAGGTTCTTCTGCAGGTGTTGCATAAACGTCCAAAAGGTCGCCTTTTGGCTGTTTCTCAATGTGTATGTTTACTCTTAAGCCAATGTTTACTTTCTCAGGGTCAATGTCTCTCATCGTCATAGGCAGACAAGTGTTTGTTCCATCTATCCTAATCATTGCGCCGACTAATGGCTGCAGATGCGCCATTGAAGGCCATGCAATAACCATAATCGTATATGAGTGAACTTCTCCTTTCTTAGGAAGCTCAATCCACTTTGTTTCTGCAAGCTTACATTTGGGATTAAAGCAGTGTGCACGTGGAGGACAATAGGCTAATCCGCATTTGGGACATTTCGTTCCGTACAATTTTCCTTCTAAGAGCCCTGTGAAGAATTTTGAGACTTTGCCGTAGCTGTGATGAAACATGCTACCGTGAGGTCTGTGCACAATCATGAATTCCTCAGGTTTCAAATCATTTAATGTTGGACCATCGTTCATTTCGATTATTTTCCATCCTTCAGGCCTCCAACCACCCTTGCGTTCCCAGTCTTTCCACCATTGTTCATCAATTTTCTGTTCTTTCAGAACCTTTTCTGGTCCTGGCTGCTTCATTTTCCTACACCTCCAAGACTACGGCGCCTGCTTGACATCCAGTTCCGCCGTGTCCATGTATGAAACCTTTCTTCGGGTTGCTCAATTGCCTGCTAGGTGCTCCCCATTTCTTGCTGATCTGGTTACTTAGTTGCCAGTAAACGTCTACCACTTGAGCGATTGATGTGGATCCAACTGCATGTCCTTGAGCGGTTAATGCTCCGCTGAGTTGGCACGGAAGTTCTCCGTGAGGCTGTATTATGCCTTCTCTTATCATGTTCTTTCCTTCGCCTCTCTTGCAGAAATCAAAGTCTTCTAGTCCAGCTAAGACAACGCCGGCATAGGGATCGAAGATTTCGACGAGACTCATTTCTTTTCGTGGATTCTTTACTCCAGCGTCTTTGTAAGCCATTCTTGCAGCCACCCTTAACGAGCCGAAGTTGACAAGATCCGGGTAAGGTGACATCGGGTGTGGAATGTTTTGGGGCCATATCTTTTCGTCCTCTGGGTACAAACCTTTCCATGCAGGATTGTCCGGACGATCTCCAGGTCTCATTGTATCTGTACCGAAACCTACGCCGCTTATCCAAACGGGGTTGTCAGTTAATTTCCTAGTGATTTCTTCATTTGCCAAAAGCAATGCCGAAGCACCTTCGCTTGTCATTGCACATTCATAAAGTCGGTATGGCCATGATATTAGACGGGACCCGTAGACGTCGTCCACTGTGATCTTGCTGAAACCATGTTGGGCTGGCCACTGTGCATATGGATTGTCAAGTGAGTTGTTATGGCACAAAGCTGCAACTTCAGCCAAATCCTCTTCAGTATCTCCATAAACGTGCATTCGCCTAGTCTGCATTGTTGCGTAGAACGCGTTGTAAGTGAAGCCTGAAACGAAGTCCCAGTCCGTGTCCCCAGCGATGGCTATGGCTTCATTAACTTTTTGAATTGGCAACTCGTTCATTTTTTCCCATCCTACAACGAGAACCATTGGGAACATGCCTGAGCGTATCCACAAGGCTGCGTTTATTACTGCGTCAATTGGGGTTGCGCCGCCTGATTCAACTCTGTAGGCTGGTACGCCGCTTAAGCCTAGATAGTCGTGAATTATCCAATGCATACACTGTTGCTGTTCCAAGATGTCGCTGAAGTACGAGTAGCAACATGCATATCCATTCTTCATGAAGTCTCCAAGTTCAAGTTGTGGAACGTCATTCAATATCATTTTCACGGCTTCTGCACACATCTCTTCCTGCAAAGTATGCCTTGGATTGTCGAACCTTGAAATGCTACCAGCGACTATTCCAACTTTCTTCAACCTTTCCACCTCAATTTTGAAAGATGTAGTTAGTGATTTCCACAACTAATTAAGATTTTTGCGGCAGTCAGCCCTAAATTGAAAACAGAAATACGATTTCGAGAACTTGACTGGAAAGAATCTGGGAATCTTTTTATAACGTCGCATATCATTTTATTTGCATGCAGATAATACAGTTATCAACTTCTCTTCCTAAAAATGAATATTCAACCGAAAAGCTCATGGAGATTTTTCCATGCAAACTTCCCGAAGGCGTTAAACAGAATATACTTAACTTGGGAGTTTCAAAACGATACTTTACTAACAATGTAGCCTCAACTTCAAAATCGGAAACTATTCTAAGCGAGGCTGGCCTTGTTGACCTTTGTGTGGAAGCTTGTGAAAAAACCATGAGAAAGGCTAGTCTATCCGTTAGGGAGATAGGGTATTTTGTTGCAGCTTATGATGTCAACCCGTTTTTGTGTCCAGGCCTAAGTCAGCTCTTGGTTCGGAAAATTGGCTTCACCCCTTATATCAAGCATGTTAATGCTCAGGGAATAGCCAGCATTGCGTTTCCTAAGGCTTTAGAAGTTGCAGAAAACTACCTTGCAGCACATCCAGATGATTATGTTTTGCTTTGCATTTCAGGAGCCAGCTCATACTGGTTCCAGAGTCAGGTGAGAGGAATAAAAGGAATCATGGAAATCAGCCAAATTAACCAGATAAAGAACAAGGCCAAAAGGCAGATGGAGTTGAGAAAATGGATTGCAACTATGGAGTTTTTCCTCTTCGGGGACGGAGTAGCCGCTTGCATAGTGGCAAGAGAGAGTAAAGGCTTATCAGTTGAGAAGATTGTGGAAGTTACAAACCTTGGAAAGAAGGATTATTTGGCTGGATATGCTAGACTTGCAGCCTTAGACGAGCCGTTCAAATTTGGTTTTTATTCACATCTTGGCAGAGAAATTCCAGAACTGGGAGCCAAATATACGGCTTTGGTTCTTAAAAGACTCCTTGGAAAAAAAGCCAAAAAAATCACAAGAGCTGCAAAGAAATGGGCGGTTCACACGGGTAGCGAAAAAATACTTAACCGAATGGCTGAAACTCATGGAATTACCTACGAAAAAATTAGGGAATCGCATGAAGTGCTTAGGGAGTATGGAAACCTAGCTGGGGCAAGTTTGCCGTTTATTCTTGAAAGAATAGTTTCAGGCGGCAAACTTTCGAGGGGCGACATCGTTTTGATGGTTGGGTATGGATGGGGATTCTCAGCCTCCGCTGCCCTGCTAAAACACAATGAGAGTTAAGCGGCAAAAGCTGCATATAGGAGAAAAACTCGGACTATAATCCACTTAATGCTAATGTCCGCGTTTGATGTGGCTCTTTTTGATTTGCTTCTGTTTGCGTTTACCCAGATCATCAAGCTTTTTCATCCATGTACCTCTAACATACAACGCCCCGACACCTGGCTCAGTGATTGCTTCCATGCCCATAGTCTTATGCTTTTTCTTCCGTGACTTTTTACGAGACATACTATTCCATTTGCTAGAATTCTAATATAAAAACCCTCAACAGCGCATGTCATAATTCTACTTTAATGTTAAATCTTTTGGTTGTGAACCGATAAGAAAATATCCTTTAGGCTTAATACCCATATGTGAATTTGAACACCAAACAGCTCAAATAATGGAGGCAAAACAAGACAATGTTTGATGAAGAAAAGGTTAACGAAATAAAGCGAGAGCGGGAACGTTGGGAACAGACGACACTCCCGAACTGGTTGAAGCAATCACGTGAAAGGAAAAGCGAATTCAGGAATCATTCGGGCATGCTCATAAAACGCGTTTACACTCCAGAAGACATTAAAAACTTGGATTATATGCGAGATTTGGGCTTTCCAGGCGAATACCCTTTCCTTCGCGGCGTACATGCAACCATGTACCGAGGACGTTTATGGACTATGCGAATGTTTGCTGGATTCGGTATGGCAGTAGACACAAACAAACGCTTCAAATACCTACTAAAAGAAGGTGAATCCGGTTTAAGCACGGCTTTTGATTATCCAACCATAATGGGTTACGATTCAGACCACCCGATGGCAAAGGGAGAAGTGGGCATATGCGGAGTAGCCATCTCATCATTGAAGGACATGGAAATACTATTTGACGGAATACCGCTAGACCAAGTCACGACTTCCATGACCATAAATGGTCCAGCACCCATGCTGCTTGCCATGTACGTAGCCGTAGGAGACAAGCAAGGAGTGCCGAGAGAAAAAATTGGAGGAACAACACAAAACGACAATTTGAAAGAGTTTTTTGCCCAAAAATTATGCATATTCCCGCCAAAGCCTTCAGTGAAGCTCACAACAGACATAATTGAATATTGTGCTAGGCATTTGCCGAAATGGAATCCTGTAAGCATAAGTGGCTACCACATCCGTGAGGCTGGCGCAACTGCCCTTCAAGAATTAGCCTTCACTATTTATGACGGAATAGCCTATGTTGAATCCACCCTAGAAAGAGGATTAAAAGTGGACGATTTCGCCCACCGCTTGTCATTCTTCTTCGCATCCCACAACGATTTCTTCGAAGAAATAGCCAAATTCAGAGCAGCCCGCAGACTGTGGGCAAAAATAATGAAGGAACGCTTCCACACCAAAAATTCTAGGTCTATGTGGATGCGTATGCACATCCAAACCTCAGGATGCACCCTCACAGCGCCGCAGCCACTAAACAACATCACACGCACCACCATACAAGCGCTAGCAGCAGTTTTAGGCGGAACACAATCACTACACACGAACTCCTTCGACGAAGCCCTATGCTTGCCAACTGAAGAAGCAGTTAGAGTAGCGTTGAGAACGCAGCAGGTAATAGCCCAGGAAAGTGGAATAACAAACACTGTAGACCCGTTAGCAGGTTCATACTACGTTGAAACCCTAACTAACGACATGGAAGAAAAAGCAATGGAGTACATCCAAAAAATAGACGACATGGGCGGAGTCATAGCCGCCATAGAGAAAGGATTCTTCCAGAAAGAAATTGCCGACAGCGCCTACCGATACCAAAGGGAAATAGACGAGAAAAAACGCATAATTGTTGGCCTAAATGAATACACCATCGAAGAGGAAGAATGCCCAATAGAACTCTTAAGGATAGACCCAAAAGCCGAAAAAGAACAGGTTGCCCGACTGCAAAAGGTAAAAAAGGAACGCGACAACAGAAAAGTGAAGGAAGCCCTTGAGAAACTTCACTACACAGCAGAAAAGGACGAAAATCTCATGCCAACAATAATTGAAGCAGTAAAGGCCTACGTAACCATAGGCGAAATAACCGAAGTGCTACGGAAAGTTTACGGAGAATATAAAGAACTAATCGTTATTTAAAGAGGTGAAACAAAATGCAAGGCACAAGAAAAATTAGAGTATTAATCGCCAAACCAGGCCTCGACAGCCACGACAGAGGAGCCAAAGTAGTAGCCAGAGCCCTAAGAGACGCTGGAATGGAAGTAATCTACACTGGTTTAAGACAGACGCCTGAACAGATAGCTGAGACAGCCCTTCAAGAAGACGTGGACGTGATAGGCTTAAGCATCCTTTCAGGCGCCCACAAGGCCCTTTTCCCAAGAATAATGAAGCTTCTAAAGCAAAAAGGTTTAACAGACGTGATGGTTTTCGCAGGAGGAATAATTCCAGAAGAAGACATACCAGAACTGAAGAAGCTGGGTATAAAGGGAATATTTGGGCCTGGAACACCCACGGAAACAATAATACAATTCATGTTGGAAAACGTTCCTGAAAGAACCTAAACCCTAAGATGGGCAGAGCCATTGACAAAAATTGAAGAAATAGCGAAAGGCGTTCTGGCTGGAAACCGCAGAAGCATAGCGAGGGCAATAACAATAATTGAAAACAACACGCCAGAGGCCCAAAAACTAATCTCCTTAATCTACTCCCATATAGGAAAAGCCCACATAATAGGATTGACAGGACCGAGCGGTTCTGGAAAAAGCACTCTTATCGAAAAAATTGTGCGCGAGTATAGGCGTAGAGGTAAAACCGTAGGCGTCGTAGCTGTGGACCCCACAAGCCCTTTCACGGGCGGGGCATTCTTAGGTGACAGAATTCGAATGCAAGAGCTAAGCACAGATGAAGGCGTTTTTATACGCAGTATGGCAACTCGAAATTATCCGGGAGGAATTGCCAAGGCAACAAAAGACGCTGCCAAAATATTGGATGCTGCAGGCAAAGACATAGTGATCGTGGAAACTGTTGGCGCTGGACAATCTGAGGTGGAAATAATCAAAGTGGCACAAACAGTAGTCGTTATTCACGCACCTGGGTTAGGAGACGAAATACAAGCAATAAAAGCCGGGTTAATGGAGATAGCCGACATCTTTGTCATAAACAAGGCTGACCGCGAGAATGCAGATAAAGCCGTAATGGACATCCAAGCGATACTGCAACTAAACAACAAAGAAAAAACATGGGAAACACCCATTCTAAAAACAGTAGCCCTCACAGGCGAAGGCGTCCCCCAACTCGTTGAAAAACTGGAAGAGCATAGACAATTTCTGAAAAAGGAAATAGAGCACAAAAAAAGCCTATTGAAAGCCGAAGCCGAACTCATCGAAGCCATAAAAGAAAAAGCGGCAACCTCAATAATAGAAGAATTAAGAAAGGAAGGAAAATTCGAAGAACTTTTGCACCAGATTCAGGAAAACGAAATAGACCCAGCCTCTGCAGCTGAGAAGCTATTACGTGGAAAATTTAAGAAGGTAGTGAGTAATGCCTAAACTTGAAAAAGGACTTGTTCAGGTTTACACTGGAAACGGGAAAGGAAAGAGCTCGGCGGCTTTCGGACTTGCCCTAAGAGCCATTGGCAGGGGATTAAAAGTTTACATAATCCAGTTCATTAAGGGCGGATTCGACTACGGCGAACTATACATTGTAGACAAGCTTCCAAACCTCACATTGAAAGCCTTCGGCAGAGGCAAATTCGTAACACAAAAACCTGCGGAAAAAGTGGATGTCGAGTTTGCAGAAGAAGCCTTCGATTTGGCTGAAGAAGTTGTCAAAAGCGGCGAATACGACATAGTAATCCTAGACGAGATTAACGTGGCCTTAAACCTAAAGCTGATAAAAACTGAAAAAGCTCTGGAACTGATAAAGAACAAGCCAAAACATGTTGAGCTTGTGTTAACTGGACGGTATGCACCAACCGAAATAATTGCAGTAGCTGATTTGGTTACGGAAATGAGAGAGGTTAAACACCCATATAACCAAGGTTTTCAAGCCAGAAAAGGAATAGAATACTAGCAAAATTTTGAAAGTTATTTCACATAGGGCTCGTTTATCCAAACTTTTGCTCCCTCAGTGTCCATGCTTGCCTTGAGTCCCATCGGCAAAGGCAAGTTAGGGGTATAATGACCGAAGTCCATGCTTGCGATTATTGGAAAATCAAATTCCTCAGTTATTTCCAAAACGACCTTTTTAACTTCACTGGTCGTATCCTTTACGGCACCAGCCTCCTCGCCTCTAATTTTGCCGATTAACATGCCCTTGGCTCTTTCAAATAAACCAGCCTCTCTGAACTGAACTAGCCTTTGGTCAAGTAGATCCAACGGTTGTGTCATGGCTTCCCAAAAGAAAATGATGTCCTCATTAAGTTTCGAAAAGTATCGTGTTGCAAGCAATGCTTGCAGACTTGGCACATTTCCACCGAACAGTCTGCCTTCAGCCTTGCCTTCTCGCCAAACTTCCCAACATGTAAATGCAGGCAACAACCCTAATGGTTGCGCGTTCTTAGTGACTTTAAAGAAAAGGTCCATTTCATACTTGGCTTCTTTGCTGTTCATGTCCGTTCCGAACCCAAAAACAACATCCGTCTGATGAAGCCCGACCAGCCCAGCCTTAGCTAAAAAAGCCACATGAAAAGTTGTAATATCACTCATTCCAGAGAAAATCTTGGGATTAGCCTTTATCAGATCATAATTTAAATAGCGTAGGGTTCTGATGGCGACTTGTCCTCCCATTGCGCAAATGATTGCTTTCACTTCTTTATCTGCAAACATGCTGTTAATATCTTCGGCTCTTTGAACGTCTGTTCCCGCCATGTAGCCACCGTGCTGAAGCTTGACGGTTTTGCCTTCTTTCACGTTAAAACCAAACTTTCTGATATTCTTAACTCCATTGAGGTACATCTCTCGAAAAGGCAAGACCGGATGGGAAGGTGCAATTACTCCCACAGTGTCGCCATCATTAAGTTTTGAAGGTTTCAAAAGCTTCATTCCGACCACGTTAATAAGGAAAATGATTCAGTATTTTAGTTTGCTGATATAAGCCTCGTCTTAACCCTCTACGTTTAAGGTTTCTCACTTACATAGGAGATTGATAACATTTTTAACAAGCATCTTCTATTTCTCTTTAACATGAATGAATTATTTGTCAAACAACAGATGAAGTCGCTTACGATTTCATAGAGTTTGCGAAGACAAACCATCACGGAATTAAAATTTTCAGCAAAGTTTTTCTTATGCTAAATTCAATATGTTCCTGATAATGAACATGAGTAAGTACAGTGTTTGCAACGCTTTCTCGGCAGGGATAGGTTTAGTTATGGGGCTCACAATGGCACAGTACATGTTCCAAACGTTGAAACCGCCAGAGAAGATACTTAAACAAGTTATTATTTGTCTAAAATGTGGCAGCAAAAATCCTGATGAAAATAAGTTTTGTGGACAATGCGGTCAGGCCTTGTATCCGCCACCGCCGATCCAATGTCAAAAATGTAGCGCCTTAATGCCTTCGAATGTGAAGTTTTGTGGAAGATGCGGCTCATCGCTAAGAAAAACAGATAGAACTAGAAAAAAGAGAAGTTAGACAGCTTAGCCTAGTTTTTCTCCGCAGCTACCGCAGAACTTTGTTCCTGCAGGGTTCTTTGTGTTGCATTTTGGACAGGTGATTTCTGCGCCGGTTGCTTCAGCTTGTTGAGCAAGTGGAGCACCGCAACTTCCGCAGAATTTCATGCCAGCAGGATTCTCAGCCTTACATTTGGGACAGACAACTTTTGCTGGCGGCGCCAAACCTGCGCCACAGCTTCCGCAGAATTTCGTTCCAACTGGGTTTTTAGCACCACAGCTTTGACAGATTACCACTTGCTGAGCCTGTTGAGCTTGAGCCTGTTGCATCTGCTGCGCCATCATATATGGCATCGTTAAACCCATTCCAGCGCCTAAACCTGCCGCTGCTGCACCGCCACCTTCGCTTCCTTTAAGTTCAGTTGCTGTTTCCTTTATGTACTGCATCGTCATAGCTTGGGCGCCCATTCCAGAGGCAAACCTTCTAGCTTCTTCAGGAATCTTGACGCCTTCGAAGACGCAGTCTATAACTTTTAAGCCTATCCTTGCGGCTTCGTCACCTATCTTTAATGTTACCTTGTCTGTGGTAGCATCAACGTTTTTCACGACTGTAAATATGTCATAACCACCAAATTCGTTTATAATGCGTTCATTTATGAAGCCTCTGATGTAGTTTTCAATGTCTCTTGAAGTGCTAGCGCCACGATTTCCGAAGAATTCCACAACAAAAAGCTTCGGATCTTCAACCTTGTACAGCATATAACCAAAAAATCCCAGTTCAGCTTGATATTTTATGTCACCGCTGGGGGCTGAGTATGCTGTGCCTCCGAAGTTTGCTCTAAACTGGCTGTTGCTAACGAAAACAACTTCACACTCAAAAATGTCACCTATAATACGTAATGCTTTTAAAGCGCCAGTTAAAAGTGGAATGTTATTACTTGTTATTGTATGCCTACCTGGACCGAAAACATCATATGCTTTGCCGTCTCTGAAGAAAACAGCCCATTGGTTTTCTTTAACTATTACTTGGCTTCCATATTTAAGCGAAAGTTTTGGAAATCTGTAGGCTATATCTTCTGGTCCAGCATAATCCCATGCAACTTTTTCAATAACAGGCATCTAATTTACACCTCCAAAGGTCTGAATTGTTTTTCTCTTTCATTCCATTTAGACTCAAAACCCAGTATTAAGGATTTAATGTTTCTAGCTTTGACGGGTGCATCTGCCCACTTTTCAGCTTGGCTGTCATTGTAAAGCTCGTCAATTGCCCTAATTATGGCTTGAACGTCTTCACTTAGAGCCTTGTCATAATCAAATACCCGTCCTAGCTCGCTTTCTCTTATTTGACCCTTTCGATCCATTAATCCAGCATAACCATAATCAGCGCGGTTAACTTTTTCGCCAACTCGATCCATGATCTGTATGACCTTTTTAAAGTCGTCTGTTGCAGTTCCGGCATTTAATGCTGCTAGATAGAGTTCTTCCCATTTGTGGCGTAGACTTTTGAAGTCAGCATAATAGAAGTCTCGAAGTTTCTTGTCTAACTCTCGCAAGTCTTCTTTGGTTGCGTATCCTAAGCCGAATACGTTCTGGATTTTGGCAAGTATCCCCTGCTTGTCTTTCACTTTCTCTATCGTTTCTTTCTCAGACATTTTTCAACTTCCTATTTGATTTTAAATAGTGGTCTTCCTCCGCCTAAAACTTTGCCCTCGCAACCGTCTACGGCAATCACGTAGTTTTCTCCTTTCAATGCGTAATGGACAAACCAGACAGGGGCATGCACTAGTTCAGCTTCTCCAAGAACCACATTTGTGTTGCACGTCTCAAGCGTATCCACTTTTCCACTTGCAATCAGTCTTTCTTTGGCTTCAACCTCTGTCCTAACTTTCGCTTTGGCCTCTTCTTCGTTTAATTCTATGTTGAGAAATTCTGCGTCTGGCGGTATTTTGCCTACGTCGAAGGGGATTTTTCTAGCTGCTGGCACATCGTAATAGTTTATTTCACTTATCATCGTCTGTCTGCCCAATGTTGGCCAAACGTAATTGTTTGAAAACGAGTAAGAGACAGTTTGAGGCTTTCTATCCTTTTGCTGCGTCTCGGCGTAAGCCTTAGCTCCCGCCAGAACCAGTTTCCCAAACTTTTTCAACCCGCCTGATCTTTTATCAGTCACGGCCTCTTGTGCCTGATGGATTTCTCCCATAACTCCTGTCCCTGTTACACCTCTGAAGAACGTGTTTGCATTAGCTGAGCAAACCCAGAAAGGAACATAACGCAGTTTCACGTTCGTGATTGACGCATCTTTTGAAACGCCCGCTCTGAAGATGCCTTTATCCATGTATTTTTGAGCTGCTTCAACCGCTTGCTGAGTGAAGAGACGATTCTCCAGCATGCTGTGCCTTTTTATCTCTTCCCTTGTGGCTACAGTCATCGTGAAGCCGCAGTATCTGCAAGTGACTACTAGGTCTTCTTGTGTCACATTGAGTGGGGCGCCGCAGTTGCTGCAGTTTGTAGGCGGTGGTTGTACAGGTTTCTGAACTGGAACAGAGGGCTGTGGGACTGTTTGAGGAGGAACCGTTGGCGCTGCGGGTGCTGTTGGTACTGGTGGTGTTGGGGCGGCCATTGGTACTTGTTCTGTGTGACTTTTGAAAGCTTGAGGATTCTTGGCCGAAGCTAGGATAACATCTTCTACAATAAACCAAACCTCTTGATTATCTTCTCTGATTCCCGAGACCACAAAGTCCTCAGGAACACCTTTTACGCTTATGGTTTCTTTTGCCCCAAACATTCCCGATTTCTTGTATTCTATTAGAAAGCTGGTTTCACCAGTTAGTACACGTTCTATTTTGTAGCCTTGTTTTTGCATGGAAGATTTCAGTTTTTCTAAGAGAGCTTTAATGTCAACTCCAATTCCTTGATAACGCGCCATAACCATCAACCCGAGTTTAGAATCTTTGCCCTCCGCGGGATCGTTCTTGCGATTCTCTCAGTTCATTACTGTATTTGCGGTTCCAAACTTCCTCTAGGTTGTTGCCGCATTTGGGACAAGCCTTAACAGGCTCCGATAATGGTTGCGTTATGAAACCACAGCCACCGTACTGCCTAAGACATTCGATCACGAAGGGGAAGTTAATTACAGGCTTTACTTCATGCGTCAAGTCGGGCCTACCTTGAACTGCCATAACACCTTTCACTTTCACCTCATTTTCGGTGAAGGGATCTGGCTTTGAATAAAGTGGAATGTCTATTTGGAATGGTTGCTCGTAGTGTTGCCCTTTTTGTAGTTTAACTGGACCTCCTATGGGAAATTTCCTTGTGTCAAGCGACGAACTAGAGCTCAAACTGCTGAAGCCCTTTTTCCATTTTATCTTTTTGTTTCCGCCGAATTCTAGTCGGAACTCGTTCACTGAAATTTCTTCTTGAGGGTCTAAGACTATTCTTCCGGTGAGTTTGTCTGTATATTCGTAGGCAACTTCGTCGAGTTTCAGCTCTATCTTCACTTTTGGTGCCGAAAACTTCTTAAAGAAACCCATTCGCACCACATCCTTTAAGTATGGATTACTGTTGTTTTTTGAAAGCTTTAAAAGTTGTGGAAGAGTGTTTGTTGCACCATTAATTTAACAATGTGTAAAAAAGATTAGGAGCCATATGTTTGAACTCTAAAACGTCATGTCTTCACTTTATTGTCAGCGGATAAATCTCCTTTGCCACGTATTCAAGATACCTTTCCTTTTCTGTTAAATTGAAAATTGTCACTGAAGCATCTCTCGTTATGCCCACAACATAGCCATATTCCTTAGACCTTGCCACCACATACCACAAATCGCCGTGCTTGCAGTAATCTTCGAAAAGCGAAGTGCTTATCAAATCAGGTCCATAAAGCGAAAGTTTGTTCACATTTGGAATGTCAACATTATCAAAAAACGTTATTTTAGTATCCTCAGGATTTCTTACATGGAACTCCCTTAGAGTTTCTGGCGGGATTCTTGCTTTCAATATGCCGCCCATTTTTTCGAAGAGAACTTCGCTCAGCTTGTTAGCTATGAAATTGGCTAAGCGTTTCTTCTCAACAACCGCCAAGAAGGTGATGCCTTCACGTTGGGCGAAGCTGAAAAGAGCTTCAACAGTTCTGGGTAATGGGGCAACTTTGCCTCTGTGAAAGACGTGAAGCACATAATCGTGCGAATAAATGCCTCTAAGCATGTTTTCTTTTGGCAAGAGACCAACAACCTCTGTCACAAGAGTAAATTTGTAGTCGCCTTCCTCGTAAGACTCCTCAGTGTGATAATCTTCAAGTCTTGACGCAATTTCAGCTATGGAAAGCGGTTCCGAAAGCCTAAAGATTTTACCAGCAACAACCATACCCAAACCCTAGCCTCTACTTTACTCCATTTTGCTTATGAAACTTTAGTTTTGACGCTTTGACTCTGTAAATTTGCATGTAAAACTCTTACGTTTTAAAATAACGCTTTGAGTGGAACTTTGCCTAATTGTTTTAATAAGAGAATTTTCACCTCTATTACTACTACGAGAGAGGCAAAGGGCTAGAATGCTAGTTCAAGAGGTAATCCTAGAAAACTTCATGAGCTACGAGTATGCTAGGGTACCGTTTAAACACGGCGTAAACGTCATCTGCGGACCCAATGGTTCAGGGAAATCTTCGCTTTTGCTAGCTATTTCAGTGGCTTTGGGACAATCCTACACGGAACGCTCTAGAAAATTGAGTGACTTAATACGATGGGGGAAAGACCAAGCCCGCGTAACGCTAATTTTGGATAACACCAAAAGAGGCGGCAAAAGACCTGTTCCAAAAATTAACAAGGACCAGATTTTTCTCACACGTGTTTTACGACGAGATGGACAATACTGGTTTGAATTTGAAAACCGTGCAGCTACAAAACAGGATGTTCAACGATTATTGTCTAGGTTGGGCGTTGACCCAGACAACATGCTGATTATTATGCATCAAAACATGGTTGAACAGTTCACGGTACTTTCCCAACAGGAAAAGTTGCGCATGGTAGAGGCAGCCGTTGGGCTTGAACCTTACCGTTCAAACGTTTTGGAAGCGCAGAAAAAGTTAACCCACATACTGAGCCAAGAAGAATCCGTAGGCAAACTTTTGGAGTCGGCTGAGCAGACGCTCAATTACTGGAGAGAACAATACGATAGATACCAAGAGAAAAAGCAACTACAAACTAAGAGGAGATTTTTGGAAAGGGAGCTTGCATGGGCAGAAGTTGCCAGAAGAGAAGAGATAATTAAGGAGCTGGAAGCCGAAAGGAAAAAGGAGCAGGATGTTTTAAATCAAATTGATGAAGAAGCCAAAACCGTAAAAGAGCATTCACGGATTCAGCAGAACGAGCTTGAAAAGCTAAAGAACGAATGGAAAACCCTCTTTGATGAACGTCTAAGCCTTGAACGTGAAAAAGCTGGAAGTGAGGCAACAATTTCACTATGTGAACAGTTCTTAAAGGAAATGGCAATACTGGAAAATCCACATCTTCAACTAAGTCAACTAATGAAAGAAACTTCGTCAACCCAATTTAAGCTTTTGAAAAGTGATAACCTAAAAGAGTTAATCGAAAATTCTAACCAGCAACTTTCGAAGTTTAACATTGAAATAAGTGAAAATCAAAAAAGGATTAAAAACTTTGATGAGGAAATCGATAAAGTTGGTAGCCAAGTTTTAGAAAGCCGAATTAAGTTGGCGCTACTGCAATATCGCAACGAAAACGTAACATCTAGTGTGGAAAGGCTGGAAAACGAGCTAAAGAATGCAGGAACACATTTGAATGAGGTTGTGGGAAAGGCGGAGCAGATCGGACCTAGAATTGCAGTCATTAAAAGTGTCGGCGAAATCCTTGATGAGATGCGAGTTACGGATGGGCATTTGGCGGCACTTTCCGACGTTTCAGAAGACATAGAACGCATGTATGAATCCTATTCAAAGCTCTATTTGGAGTTGAAAGAAAAGGCGCAGCAAGTTGCTGAAAACAGAGAAAAGGCGTTAGAAGAAGTCAAAACGAGAATGCAGAATTGGCGAACAGTAATTCAAAGCCTCCTAAACCGCGTGAACTTGGAATACCAGAAAATTTTGGCCCAAGCTCAAGCCATTGGAGAAGTTAACCTCGTTAATGGACATGACATAGAGGCGGCTGGGCTAGAGATTATTGTGGGCTTTAAGGGCGGCAAACCAGTTCCGTTGGACGCCTACACGCAAAGCGGTGGAGAAAGAACAACGGCCACCATGAGCTTTCTATTGGCTCTGCAACAGCATGTGCGTTCTCCATTTAGAGCAGTAGACGAATACGATATTCACATGGATCCCAAAAACCGCGAAGTTACTGCAAAAATGCTAATTTCAACAGTTAAGGACGCAAACGCCCAATACATTGTGATTACGCCGAGTCAAATAACCTTTGCAAAGGAAGAGACAAACATAATAACAGTCCAAAACATTGAGGGAAAATCCATAATTAGAGAGGTCGCCTAATGCAGTCGAAAAGAGAACGATCAAAAGCGGGCAGAGAAAAACTTCAACGAATAATTGAAATGTGCAAGTCCGTTGAGGATTGTTCATTAGACCCATTTTTGATAGATGTTGACGATGTTATCAGCACGATTAAGGAGTATTTTCCCGAATGGGAAATTCCAGAGGACCTATGCTTAGACGCTGAAACGATACATCGCTTAGCCTCAGTCATAAAGCTTCAAAGCGAATGGGTTAAGCATCGCTCAACTTCGCTTTACACAGACCCATTTCTCCTCGAAGAAAAGCTCACTCGTATAGGGAAAGAGGAAATTGTTGACGTTTTCGTTAGCGTTTGGCATCCAATAGTGGAATTTGAACAGATTTCGCTTCACAGCCTAGCAGAAGCCTTCAGATACTGGAATGGCTTGTTGCCGCTGAAAGAAAGATGGAAGGAATTTCCTCCACCAGAGCTTGAAAGAAGCCTTGCAACACGAGAAGAGCTTATACGGCAGAGAATTTTGCGGGATAAAGCCTTTTCCGAAGAGCTTGAAAATTTTTGGCAAGAATTGAAGAACCAAGTTGGGACGAAGGGCGAAGGCGGTAAAATTCGGTACTGGGATTTTGTTGGAGCAGAAACATACGACGAAACCGTGAATAAAGCCTTCATGACAAGTTTTCTTGTCACATATGGTTATGCAACACTGGAAATCCACCCGTTAGAAGAAGAAATCTTCATCAAACCATACGAAAAGCAGATAGCCACAGTTGGTAAAAAACAGTTGGTTTCCATACCCATAGCTGTCTCAGCTGAAGACTGGATGAAATGGAAAAAAGGCGAATTAAAGTGAGCAAAAGGAAAGCATATTACGCAAGCAAAATCAAAAGGGCAGTCCACATGCTCTTTTACCGGCGACACAGAAAACCCGGAGTGAAGGGATGGGAACTTCGAAAAGCCTTAGGCTCAGACTATCCAAAAGTGCTCAAAATTTTAGACGACTACTTAAAAGCGCTTGATTTACAGGTTAAAACTGTTTTTGAAGAGGAAAAGCAAGTTGAAAGGCCAAGCTTGGAAGAGTTGGACAAAGCCAGATTCTATGTGACGTTAAGAGGCGAACTGACGCCCAAAGAGGCTAAGATGATAGGGTGGCGAATAGACGACCTTGCTGGATTGGCAACGACAATAGCGCATGTAATATCTAAAAAGGGGAAAGCACCGCGAAAAGAAGTTGAAGAAATGCTACGCGACAAGCTTCCAGGATGGAAAGTCGGTTTCAACATTGATCGTTACATTCGCTATGGATATTTGACGCAGGACGAAAACGAACAATTATATTTAGATTGGAGAACCCGTGCAGAAGTGGACCAGAAAGCACTCATAGACCTGCTTTTGTCAAAATAAAACGCGGAAAAATACTTTTTAGAACAAGCTAAGGCGTTTGAGTATAGGAAAGTTTATATTTGCCGTTTTGTATTTGATAATTGTCGAATTTGGATAGTCAAATATAAAATTAAGGATGGTAACAATCGAATTGTCCGAAGATTTGAAGGAAGAAATGAAAAAACTGAGAGAGGAACTCGCAAAGTTGAAGGATCAACTTGGGGGTGTGACGGAAAGAGAACAGAGAAGAAGTCGCGGCATATACATCGACGTTGGCAACCGCGTACACGACTACGTTGGAGATGTCATGGAAAGCGTCGCTGAAGGCATACATGGCGAACTTGAAAAATCCATTTTCATCGGACCAAGAGGTGTCAGAATTATCAAAGAGAAACTAACTCCTAGAGAAGAGGATGAAGGAGAAGTCAACTTTCCAAAAGCAGCCGAAGTCATGAGCGCCCTAGGTCAGGAACATAGGTTAAAAATATTGAAGGAACTTGTAGGTGGCGGAAAATACATCAATGAGTTGCAAGAGAAGCTTTCAGAAATTACCACGAGCACGCTTTCAAGTCACCTCAAAGTGCTGGAAGAAGCAGGATTAGTAGTCCAAGAAAAAGTCAGAGGACGCTACCTCATCACCATACCCGGCAGAACTGCCTACAAAATGGCAACAAGAATCACCAGATTTTTAGAACGAGGGGACCAAGAATGATGTGGGAAAACTATCAACTAGATACTACCGCTTTAAAAACAACTGAAACCATGACCTTATGGCGAACAGAAAAAGGCACAGTAGAAATCGGCAAAAACACGTTAGCCATTCCAATCAAACTGAACGACCAACGAAAAGGGTACATATTCCATGGACACGGCAAACTTCTAGACACGATAGTTGAAACCCAAGAAGGCGCAGTTGGCAAACCTGTTGAAAGCGAATTGAATGAACCTTTTCTGATGCTGGGAGACGCAGAAGAAATACAGCAACACCTTAGCACAGCTGCTAAGGAAGACCTGACAAAGATGGGTTACGGAAGTGAAAAAGAATTTCTAGATAAAGCAGAAGCTTTGTTTGACCAGTTTTTCGGAAAAATGAGAATGAATTATTATCAATGCTGCGACTGCGGCTGCGGAGATGGCGATGGCGTTATCTTCGCCTTGCCAAACGAAGCAGGCAAGTTAGACATTCTTGTTGCCAAAGGTTCCAAGTTAGTTTACAAAGCGGTGAACAAGGGTTTTGTTTCAAATAAGGATAAAGTGGTTCTGAAAACCCCGGAAGAAGTAATTGTGTCAAGTGATCAAAAATCTTTTGTCATTAAAGAATAGTGCTTTTCTTCAGCAACACGTTTGCAAACTCTTTTTTTCTAGCTGCAATTTTGATGTACATAAAGAGAAAAAAAGGGAATTTTATGGTGCTTGCCGGTGCAGGAAGTGGCGCACTGCGCCGCTTATGTCGAAGATGTTGCATACTCTGTCGCCGCGTGGGTCTACGCCTCCGCAGCCGTATGTGCCAACCCACTTGGGGTCAAGAGTTGGATGGCTTGGGTTTGGCTGTCTGCCGTTGAAGTGTTTCACAAAATAGTATACGTCGAAGATGTCGACTACGCCGTCGGAAATTCCTGGTGTTTCGCTGCCGGTTACGTCATACCAGCAGGTGTTCTCCTTCCACATGCTGTAGTAGTATTGTGATGGGTATAGACCGTTGTAGTACCAGCCTCTAACGTAGTATTTCTGCCATCTGCGGCCACTTGGCTGGACCATTGGGAAGCTTGGGCAGTCATCCACGTAGATTTCCTGCAAAGTCTTGTACAATGCTTTTCTGGCAGTGCCATCTGGTGTCTTCACTGCCAAGTCGATCAATGTGTCTTTTGTGTCTCCCCACCCATTCCATGATGTGTAGTTCTGGAAGTATGAGAAGTCACCGTAGCTGTGGATGTATGGGCGTATCCAGTTGTCTGCGTCTGCGAAGTCTGCTAGCCAGCCGATGCTGAAGATTGGTAGCTCCATGTTTTCAAACAGGTCTAGATATGTTGACCAGTCGATTTCTTTGATGTGGATAATGAAAGGTTCCGCATTTGGGTACTGTACCATTCTATTATCGTATGTGCTTAAGTCAGCGAAGAAGTTCGCCAACATTTCGCATGCTATTCTTATCTGGTCGTTTCCACCGTTATATGCAAGTGCCAGGTGGAAGCCTGTTTCCCATACGCTTTTCATTGTTCCATTCATGTTGAACATTGCATTCTTTAAGCATGCTTCAGCTTGAGATTGACTGAGGTAGTAGCCTGGAATTGTGTTGTCATAGTAGTCTGGGTATAGGCCGTAGACTAGTGGTGTTGAGCGGAAGGGTCTGACGGCTTCGTCGTAGTATGCGTCTCTTAGGTATGTGTCCCACTCAAATCCGTAGGCGAAAGCCTTTCTGACATATGTGTTGTTGAAGAAGTCTGTTGGTACACCGTCTGGAAGGCTCCCATTGTATATGTATTCGCTTGCAGGGTTTATGGTGAATGTGAAGTGCATGGCATCCATTGTTAATTGTGGGTTGATGTTTTTGATTGTGATGATTGCTGGGTCAAGTGTTTTCATGTAGTCTGGGTCACCTGGGTCTAGTAGCTGCATCATGTAGGCTCTTGGAACTGCGCACACATCTAAGTCGCATCCAGTAAAAGTGTCTCTTCGGAGATCCCAATTAGCTATGTAGTATATTTCAATTCTATTCAAAAAGCCCTTCTTACCAGTGACTGTGTCGTTGGGGACCAATTTCCAACCTCTCCAGTATAGCGTATTTCTGATCAGTACGACTATGTTTGGCGCGCCGAAGAATGTTACACGGTATGGGCCTGTTCCGCAATATCTATAATTGTAAGTGTAGTTCGGTGGGCTGCCTGTTCTATTGTCGTATGGTGAGCGGTCTACGTGGCGCCATTTTTCGAACCAGTCTGGAAGACAGTTCTTAGTCTTATAAACACCATCCGTGGACAGGTTTCCATCCCAGCAGCCTATGCTTTTTGAAAATTCTTTGCTGACTATTGCACCCCATGTCTGACACAGAATCTGTTTGAAAGCATTATCTGGGAAGTCTATTCCCAAGTTTATCCTCAAAGTATTCGCAGGTGCGTCTGATGGATTTACTTCGATTGTGTCGTTTATGAGCCATGACAGTCCAATGGCGTCTTCTGGGTCGCCTGTTGCCCAGTAGTCGCTGTTCATCTGGTCGAAGAATGGCTTGTAGTACATCCACATTGGACTGCCAACTTGGTCTTGCACCAAGCCTCTCTTCAACGAATACTCAGCATCGTGAATGTCCAAGAAGTCTACGGTGCTGCCTATTTCATTCACGAAGTAAATTGGGTTGCTGATGTAACTGTAATTGGCATAATACCATACTCTAGGCGGATTCGTGAAGGTTACCATTCCAGTAACATAGTCAATCGTGTAGTTAACGCCCCGTACCAATTCTGTTTCGTTATAGAATACTTCACTGTATCTTTTCACGGGCGCATTCTCCAAATAGAACACTTTTTGAGTGTTAGTATCATTGCCTTCAGCAAACAGTTCCTCTGTCACTGCGACTTCCGTAGTTCGGATGTTGAAGTCGTAGTACCAGCGGTGTAGTTGCCAAAGCGTACCAGTTTTGTCTATGATGTGCCATGTGCGCTTGGTTACAGGCAAGAGTGTAAATCCTTGTCCTAGCTTTTCCCACATAACTGGAACGATTTCGTATTCCATTAGGTAGACGACGTCGCAGAATCCTACTTCTTCGTCTGGGTTGTTGTCAACCCAACCGTTAAGGAAGTAGATTGTTTCTGGAGTGGCAGTGCTCGTTAACCATGTGGACACTGGATATGTTGTAGTTTTGATCCAACTGTAATCAGCCAAATAGTCCATTACAGGGGCTGCAAGGAAGGTCACTAATCCAGTCTTATACTCTATCGTGTAGTCAACGCCTCGCACCAAGACCGTTGTTTCGTTATAAAGCGTTTCGCTGTATGTTTCTACGGGCTTTTTCTTTAAGGTGTACGTTGGAGCATATGTTATATATTCCTCTGTCCTTACGACTTCCCTAAGATTAGGAAGGTACGTCAAGACCAGCTTATACATTGGTTCTGGCTGTGGATAAAACTGCACATCTTCAACAAGCCACCAGCCAGCTCCCTTCAAATTCACTTCCGCATCAATGTCTAGCGTCCACCAGTAATCATTCAGATAAATCAAGTCTCCAAGGTCTAGAATTCCGTTACCGTTTGTGTCATTCCAAGAAGTTATGTGATAGGAATCATATGGTTCACCAACCACATCGTCTTCCCACCAAGTGCAAACAGGCTCCTCTTGCCAATATGGCGGCAGAACTGTTTCGTTCGCAATCTCAATCATCCATGGATAGGTCGTTTCTGTAAAGGTTCTCTGAAGTTCTACCCTGTCTGGAACGTTTGTGGCCAACATTGGCTCAAAATTCCAATAAGGCTCAAAATCCGTCTTGTTCATTCCCTGTGGGACAGGGGTTGAAGGGTAAATGGGATGGTATGCAGAAGCAGTGTCGTTAGCCATTTGAATCAAAGTGTCATAAGAGTTGAAAATCAATTCGCCACTTGCAGTATCGTAAGCCCTAACAGGATCAGCTCTACGCGGACCCCAACCAATAGTGCCAACATATAAAGTGCCAGTTATTACAGGCGGTTGAGGAGCCAAAACAGTGGGCAGAAGTACCGTTAGCAAAGTTGTAACTAGCGCAACCATCAAACATCTTTTAAACATTTCTTCCTTTCTCTCCTTCTACTGTTTCAGAGAGGCGCAAAGCCATTAGAGAATCCAGCTCATCGGCTTCTTACAGTGCTCTTCACAGAAGCCAATCACGCTGCTATAGAAAGCCTACCTCTCCCTTCGCCAAATAGTTAGCCCTACAGTAATATTTAAAATTTATGAAACTTTGTTTCAGCCAGCCTTACCCCGAATTTATGCGATGTACAGGCCTATTTCCTTATTTTGTGATAAATTAAGGCTACAACCTCAATGAGGATTATGGCTGTTAGAATCAGCAGCGGACTGCCCAAAAACTGATTTATAAAGTCCATGTTTCAGCACCTTGAAATTACGTTATGCTCACGTTTTGTATCTGGAAATATCTTTTAACCAAAAAGCGTAGGCGCTCAGCATTTTTCCCATTCTTTCCAATGGCTACGCCTTTATCCTTTGGATTAACCGCTACAACCGCTATTGATTTTCCATCAGGTCTTTCGGTTATGCGAATCTCTCTAACAGCGGCTGGCTTTAGTGCGTTTTTAATAAATTGAGTTGGGTTTTCTGAATATTCAATTATTTCATGTTTCTTCCCAGTCATTCTTTCCAAAGTGTGTATGTTCCTTCCACCTCTGCCGATTGCTACGCCCACTTGGCCTGCGTTAACAACGAAGATTACACGTCCCTGCTCCTCGTCAACTATGCAGTCTTTAACGCTTGCACCAGTTATGTTTTCAAACAATGCTATGTATCGCATTTCTGTGCTAGTAAATTTTATGCCGCTGGTCATTCATTTCCTCCACTCGATTCCTCTGGCTCTGCGTTCTCCGTTAAGCTAAGAATCTCTGAATCGCCGGGCTCTCTTATACTTAACGCTGAAACAGTGAAGGGTTTGCCACATACAGCGGCTAAATCTATCGATGAACCCTTATGGGTTATTAATGGAACTTTTGACAGATTACAATAGTATTCTATATCTTCGCGTGCGTTTTTGGGACAGTTTGCAGCCAAAATTATCAGTTTAGCTTTTCCTGTCTTAGCATTTTGTATAGCAGAGTTTGCTCCAAAAGAGACTTTGCCGGTTTTTACAGCTGTTGCAATGGCCTTGTCTATGTCTATCATTTGTTCTTTCCTCTCGATTCAAATGTTGACATGTATAATTCCACTAATCCAGTGCCGATTGGTATTGACTGCCCAACTATTACGTTTTCAGTTACGCCCGCCAACGGGTCGCTTTCACCCTTCACAGCCGCATCAACAATGTTTGGAACAGTTATTTCGAAGGCGGCTCTAGCCAAAACGCTTGACTTCTTACCACTTATGCCATGTCTACCTATTTGCTGCACTTCGCCTGTAGACGTCATCATGTCCGCAACAAGCATAACGTGACGGATGTCAACATCCAACCCTTGATCCTCCAAGACACCCTTCGCTTCATTTATTAAGGCATTTTTGGAGGCTTCTATCCCTAACGTTTTAGCTATTTCATGGACATTATTTGTTGTTGTTCGCGAGGTGTCTACACCAGAAGTTTCTAAGACTTTAGGCAGGTTTGAACCATCCGTTCTTATAACCCATTCTCCATGTTCTTCTGTAACTAGCACACGTTTTATGCCAGGAACCCCTTTAATGAAGAATGACGAAACTTTATCAAGCAATTTTTTGAGGGTTTCAGCCTTTTTAGGTTTTATGTGGATGTTTTTGCCCGTTATTTTTATGGTGCAGTTCTGTATCTGTAACTTATCCTTTAGTTCCTGCATGGTTACTTCTCTATCTTCCATCATTGTTTGGTTAAGCTGTACAACTATTTCCTCACGAACTGGGTCTTCATAAACTGTGTCTGCCACATCCTCTAATGTTGTGTAAACTATGCTGCGGGCAATTTTTACCGCAGATTCTCTACTTTTTCTTTGTTCCTCAGTTAGATAAATAGTCATTATAGGCGTGGATGGAATCCTCCTAGCGTCAACAATCTCTATCAGTCTTGGCAAACCTAGAGTTACGTTTTGTTCTCTGACTCCAGCATAGTGAAACGTTCTAAGAGTCATCTGCGTGCCCGGCTCGCCTATTGACTGTGCTGCGACTATACCTACGGCTTCACCAGGCTCCATTAAGGCACGCTTGTACTGTTCAACTGTTGATTTGATTGCCTTTTCCACGCCTGCCGTGCTTAGTTTTGCTTTGGCTAAATTTTGCTTAAGTTCGTCTATGAGCATGGGTGTAAGCTGATCTTCAACTTCTTTCAATTTCTTTTTACCGTATTCGCCTGCTGCTGGTCTACCTTTCCCTTTTGCGATTTTTATTTGATCAGTTAGTCGGCTCACGTTAACGGCTTTTCCATGATCACTTTTAGCAGGGTCGACGCCGTCCTCACCATATTTGAATTGAATTATATCTCCAGCCGAATTTCTAACTGTTTCATCATATTCTAAGCGTATATGTTCAAGCGCGTTGATGAGCCTCCTTTGCATATAACCACTTTGTTGTGTCCTAACAGCAGTATCAACAAGTCCTTCTCTGCCACCCATTGCATGGAAGAAAAATTCAATCGCGTCAAGTCCCTTCTGATACGATGAATATACAAATCCTCTTGCCTTTGGACTTGGATCACCGGACTTGAAATGGGGCAGGGCACGATTTAGATATCCACGCAGTATTCTTTTTCCACGCACTGACTGCTGTCCTATGCATGCGCTCATCTGTCCAATGTTTAGGCTTGAACCCCTAGCGCCTGTCCGCGTCATAATTATGCCAGCATTTTCGAGAGTGAAGTCCTCGTCCGCTATTTTTCCCGCCTCATCTCTAGCCTTTGCCAGTTCGTTCATTACATAAATTTCGAACGAGTCTTCAAGGGTTTGGCCTGGAAGTCTGGGCAAGGTGTCTTTGCGATAACTTTCTATAAGCTCCTCTATCTTCTTCTGAACTCTTTCCATTGTTTTCGTTATTTTATTTTCAGCCGTTGGAGATAGGACGAGCTCATCATACGAGTACGTGAAACCTCGCATAGTTATGAAAAGCTTCAACAATTGTGTTATTTTGTTTAGGAATTCTCGTCCCGCTTGCGTTCCATAATCCTTTATTATTCTATGCAGGAGGCTTTCAGACTGTTCAGCCCCTATTGAACGCCTGTCTATAACACCGCTCACAAGTTCGCCATTTTTAACAACCACGTAGGCATCGTATGGACAGTTTTCCTCTAGGCATTTGACGCATCCCTGACAAATGCTTGCTTTCAAAACATAGTTCATGTCTTTAGGCAGGAAAAGACTGAAAATCTGTTTACCAGTCCACAGTGGTTGAGGCGTCTTAATCTTGGGTTCGGGCAATGGACCCTCATATTTTGATCCTAGCAGCAGTCTGTTGACTTGGTTTCTGGTCAAATAGGTTGATTTTCTTGTAAACAAGTATGCGCTTGTTATGAAATCTCGGATTGCGCCTATGATAGGACCGCCGAACCTGGGTGAAAGTATCTGGTCTTGAACCTGCATCAGCAGCAATGCTTCAGTTCGCGCTTCTTCGCTTTGCGGCACATGCAGATTCATTTCGTCTCCGTCAAAGTCCGCGTTGTAAGGCGGACACACACATAAGTGCAAACGGAACGTCTTGTAGGGCAAAACACGGACGTAATGGGCCATTATAGACATGCGGTGAAGCGAAGGCTGCCGATTAAAAATGGCTATGTCACCATTCTTGAGATGCCTCTCCACAATAAAGCCAGGCTCCACAGCCTCAGCAATCTTTTCTCTGTCAATAACAAACTCAAGCCTTATGCGTTTACCATCAGGCCTAATAATGTAAAGCGTGCCAGGATATTTTTCAGGTCCGTTTATGATGAGTTTTCGCATTTCTTCTATGTTCCATTCGGTCACTTTTTCAGGTACAGACAATCGCATAGCGATTTCAAGTGGGACACCGACCTCGTTTATGTCGAGGTTCGGGTCGGGCGAGATAACGGTGCGCGCTGAAAAGTCAACTCGTTTTCCTGAAAGATTGCTTCTAAATCTTCCTTCCTTTCCTTTCAGCCTCTGAGAAAGAGTCTTTAATGCCCTTCCAGAACGATGTCTTGCTGGGGGTATCCCTGAGGCTTCATTGTTAAAGTACGTTGTCACGTGGTATTGTAGAAGTTCAGACAAATCTTGAATTATAAGTGTTGGGGCTCCAGCATCCATGTTTTCCTTTAGCCTTTGGTTGATGCGAATTATGTCCACGAGTTTATGGGTTAGGTCATCTTCCGAGCGGATGCCTGATTCTAGCGTGATTGATGGGCGGACATAAACAGGTGGTACTGGCATAACTTGTAAAATCATCCACTCTGGGCGTGCAGCTTTCGGATTAAACCCTAAGAGTTCAAGGTCATCGTCTGATATGCGCTCCATTCTTTCTCGAACCATACTTGGCGTCAACTGTTCTGAGCCACTTTCTGGGATTTGCTCGCTGAATTTCGTTGGTTTTTCAAAGACTATTTTATATTGGACTGTCCCGCAATGAGGACACTGTTTCGTTCTTGTTTCTTGCATAATCTCTTTGTAAACTTCATCCGGAACCAAGCCCAAAAGTTGACGGTTTTTATCGATTCTGGCTCGAGTCGTTTTGGCCGTTTCATCTGGAAGCAATATGCGTCCACAGTTTCGGCAAGTCGATCTCAAAAGGTCATAAATCAATTTCGTAAATTCAATATGTATTATTGGAACAGCAAGTTCAATGTGACCGAAGTGACCGGGACATCGAATGGCTGTGTTGCCGCATGTTTTACACCTTTGCCTCGGCTCAAGGGTCCCAAGCCTACCGTCCATTAATCCAGCCGTAATTGGGGCGCCGTCTTCATCGTAAGTGTCTGGTGTTTGAATCTCCACAACTGAAAGCCTACGTACATCTTGTGGAGAAAATAGACCGAAATAAACTTCATCAACAACTTTATGGATTACCTCTTCCACACTCATGTTATGCCTTCTCCTTAAGCTTTAACTTAGGCGCTATACAGAGGCTCATCAATTCTTGGAGAAGAAGTTTAAATGCATAAGAGATTATTACTGGGGAGATTTTGGCTTTGTCTTCGCAAATCCTACAAACATATTTTCTTTGTTTCATGTCGTAGTAAGCTATGTAACCGCAATTTTCACAAATGTATAGTGTGTATTTGTCTGACTCTTCCAGCAGCCTGTCTCGAAGAAGCATCGCAGCTCCATGTCCAATTAGGCAGTCGCGTTCCATTTCACCAAATCTCAGACCCCCGCCTCTGGCCCTTCCTTCGGTAGGTTGTCTTGTCAGCATCTGCACTTGTCCTCTGGCTCTCGCATGTATTTTATCAGCAACCATGTGATGCAATTTCTGATAATATACGACTCCGACGAATACATCTGCAACGAATTTCTCACCCATTGTGCCATTGTAAAAGACTTCGCTGCCAGTGTGGCTAAATCCAAATTTAACTAGAGCCTTTCTAAGTTCCTCGGATCTTTCGTTTGCAAAGGGCGTTCCATCGACTGGTTTCCCTCTTAAGGCCCCAACTTTTCCAGCTAATGACTCGATAAAATGTCCAATAGTCATTCTTGAGGGGATAGCGTGAGGATTGACTATTATGTCCGGGACTATGCCGTCTTCTGTAAAAGGCAAGTCCTCTTGGGGAACAATTAATCCAATAACTCCTTTTTGTCCATGACGAGAGGCAAACTTGTCGCCTAGTTCTGGAACACGTTGGTCACGGACCTTGACTTTAACCAGTTTGCTTCCCTCTCCAGACTCTGTTATAAAAATTGCGTCAACAATTCCTGTTTCTGAGGGACGCATATCAACTGATGTATCCCGCATAGACGGTCCCTTTACTTCAAATTCCTTGTATTCTTCCAAAAATCTCGGCGGGCTGATTCTGCCGATGAGGACATCTCCGCCCGAAACTGTCGATTCTAAGCCTATTATTCCATCAGGTTCAAGCAGCCTATAATATTGTTCTCCTCTGTAGCCGCGCGTTCCAGACTCGGGCAAAGTGAACTTGTCTCTCAGTCCTCCCAAGTATTGGCGGCATTCCGCCTCGTATATTCTATAGAAGGTTGAGCGTCCTAAGCCTCTTTCTATTGAGGCTTTGTTGAATATTAGGGCGTCTTCCATGTTATAGCCTTCAAAGGAGAGTACGGCTACAACACAGTTTTGTCCTGAGGGACGGAGGTTATAGCCCATCATCTCCATTAATGCTGTTTCAATTAATGGTACTTGTGGGTAGTGTAAAATGTGTGATCTTGAGTCTACACGTTGGTTAAAGTCTGTTGCGTAAATTCCTAAAGCTTGTTTTGCCATTGCAGCCTGATAGGAGTTACGTGGTGACTGGTTATGTTCTGCGTAGGGTATTGTTGATGCGCAGATTCCAAGAATTGTGTAGGTTGCAATTTCCATGTGTGTGTGTTCAGGGGTTACTTCTTCAAGACTTATGGCGACACGGGCATTTTCTTCTTCTTCAGCGTCTAAATATTCGATTATGGCGTTTTTGACAAGGTCTTCCCACGACCACTCTCCAGAAGATATTTTTTCAATGTGTTCTGGTTGGAGTTTTGGAGTGCCGTTTTCAACGGTTATTAGGGGTCTTCTAACTCTTCCCTCATCACAGTTGACATATACCTCGTCTCTCTTACCCTGAATTTTTGAGAAGTAGGCTATGTTAACTTCAGTTGAAATTTCCCCTCTTCTTCTTCTTTCTCTAAATTCCTGTGTCAGTTCTTCCGGAGTGTTGCAGTATCCGGCGATGTTTCCATCAACAAAGACTTTGGCTCCGGAACGCTGCAAGGTCTCGTTTGCCTCGTAAACGGGCATTACACCCATGCTGAAAAGTATCTGCTTTATTTTCTCAGAGTTTACACCTACCGAAATGCATGCTGATAAGGCTAAGTTCTTGACTAATCCACAGTTTGAGCCTTCTGGTGTTTCATTCGGGCATAGACGACCCCAATGGGTTGGATGCAGGTCTCTTGCTTCAAAGTTTGGCTGGCTCCTGCTCAGTGGCGACTGTAGCCTGCGTAGGTGGCTCAGCGTGGAGATATGGTTGGTTCTATCGAGAAGCTGGGTTACGCCGACCCTTCCCCTTCCCCAGTTCCCAGTGGCAAGTGCGTGTTGAAGCCGTTCTGTTATTATTCCTGGGCGCACTGCAACTGAAACAGTTATTATCGGGCCTTTTACTCCTATGCGTTCAAGCTGGTATTTTATGTCTCTGATGAGGTTTCTGAAGGCTACTCTGAACAAGTCTGCAAGAAGCGGACCTGCAAGTCTTAGCCGTTTGTTTTTGAAATGGTCCTTGTCGTCAGTTTTTCTTCTTCCAAGTTTTAGTTCAATTGCCCTGTATGTCATTTCGCCTAGAAATAGCCCCTTGTCTTTTCTGTTCTGGTTTGTTCTTCCTATGTGCGGTAGGAAGTTTTTGTCCAGTATGGTTTCGGCTTTTTGTATGCGGTATTCTTCAACTTGACCGTGGGCGACACGATTCCCAATAAATATGATGGCGTCCTTTACTGTGTCCACACCTATGGCCTTTTCAAAGGAGAGGTCCAGCTCGGCTTGCATTTCTTTTTCCATCGAAACTGCTTCAGCTATTTCCTTGTCTGACTCTAAGCCCAAAGCCCTCATAACTACGACTAAGGGAACTTCTGAGGGCACGCCGGGCATTGAAACATATAGGGCTCCGTCTGCCTTCATCTTTAATTCTATTCTTGCCCTGAAGCCAACGGTTGTGGAGAACATTTTGGCTTGATATACTGGTGTTGCTCCTTTCTCGTCTATGTCTACTATTATGCGGTTGGGCGCCAAGTCTTCCATGGCTACTATTACACGTTCTGAACCGTTCACTATGAAATAGCCGCCTGGATCGTCTGGGTCTTCTCCGCATGCTATTAGTTCTTCTCTTGAAAGCTGTGAGAGGAAGCATAATTTTGATTTTAACATTACTGGAATGTTTCCAATATAGACGAGTTCCGTGTCCTGTTCTCTGCCATCTATTACTGGCGTCATTTCAAGTGCTACTGGCGCAGCATAAGATAAGTTTCGTAACCTCGCCTCCATAGGGTAGAATTCGTGTTTCGTGCCGTCTACTTCTGTTGTGTATGGGCCAGTGATTCTTGTCTGTGGGTCTATTATCCAAATTTGTCCCAGCTTAACTTTGTATGGGTTTTCAGGAACTTCTATTGGGATTTCGGCTACTTCGTCTATCACTTCTTGCAGGCCGTGGTCGATAAATTCGTTGTAAGAGTCCAGATGCTGGCGGACTAGGCCTTTGTCCTTAAAGAACGCTTTTAATAGAAGATTTGTATCTTCTTTTGAGATTTCAGTCAATTCTAAACCATCCCCCGCAATTTTACGCTTAAACATACGTAGAGAAGATTATGTGGTGCGGGTTTTTTCAAACTTTTAATTTCCTCCGGCTGTTGGGTCATCCAACCGAAAAATGGTCTCCAATGTTTTAAAGAGCTAAACACGTAAACCACACTCACTCTCTAATAAACTTTTTTGTATCATACTTCAAATTTCGTGTGTTTAGTACGCTTTGCTTCGGTTTTTTAGGCTGTTAACACACAAAGTATTTGTTATTGGCAGCAGTTTGTCATATTTTCAAGAAGGAGTTAGGGAATAAATCTTGGAGCAGGAATTTAAGGCGTCGATTGTTTGGCTTATTTTAAATGGAAAAGCAGAGAAGGCTCTGGAGTTGCTTGGTAAGCATTATGGCGTTGAAGTGCCCAAGTTGAAGGTGGGTCTACCTAAAGGGCGTAAAAAGAAGAGTCTTGGATGTTATAATGCTAAGAATGAGACGATTTTTGTTTTGAACAGTGACACGCTTAAGGAACCTTTCATTATTCTGCACGAGTTTTACCATCACCTAAGAACAGGTTTGGATAGGAAACATAAGGGAACTGAAAAGTATGCGGATGAGTTTTCTAAAGAATTCATTCGAGCATACAAGTCGATGGCAGCTAAGGTTTTGGGAAACAATTAATAAGAAAGGACAAGGTAGTTTTGAAACTGATGCAGCGGTCGCCAAGCCAGGTCAAAGGCGAAGGACTCAAGATCCTTTCCCGTAGGGGTTCGCCGGTTCAAATCCGGCCCGCTGCACCAGAAAGTTAAAACGGAGACCTACTTAGATGAAGTTAAAATATAGATATGAAGTGGATGCATGGGCAAGAGATGAAAGTGAAAATCTGAATAGTCTTTCCAGATGTATAGGGAATTATGATATCGAATTTTTGTTTGATGATGAGCATAAACTTACAGTCATTGATGTTTTTGTTCCGAATGCAAAAGTCACTTATAGCCTTGAAGGAACTATCCAATCTCTCGATAAGAGTAAAGATGCTGAAGCGCATATTATCGCAAACTACATAGTGAATGTTCTACAAGAAGAGACTGGAAAATGTGGCATTCGAAAAATGCCAGATACTCCAGAATATGTTCCAGAAACGCCAGAAGAAAAAGCAGAGCTTGAAGGTAAGACATTCACTGTTACCAAGAGTTATTCTATTTCTGCTTTACTCCGTCGCCCCTTTGATTTTGCTGAGGAAACGCTCAGCAAATACTTAAAGCAAATCGATGCACTCGCAATTTACTCTGATGCAAAAAGAATGAATAATCCCGTTGGGAAATATCGAGAATTCTTTCGAGTGTTAGAACATTTCTTTCCTTACGAAGGAGATGAATTTGATAGAAAAGTTTCTAAGCATTTTGAGAAATATGACAGTAAATATACCCAAAAATACGTTTATGATTTAAAGCAGTTGCGAAATCGTTGCTCACATGCAAAAAAGAATTACATAACCTCAAATGATTTGACTGGACTGGAGCAGGTTAAGAGCAGATTAGAAGAAATCCAGAAAATGGCCAAATTACTGATTAGCAATCCACTATGATTCAAGATCCTTTCCCGTGGGGGTTCGTTGGTCAAGATCTGGCCCGCTACACTATGCCGCTTTCAATGCGTTCAAACTCTAATTCAATCTATAAATAAGGGGGGTCTAGGCGCTTCGAGCAAGCTTCTCACAAACCATTTATCAACGTGCCTTTAGACAAACGAGCAGCCCGCCATACCATTTTTGTTTTAACATGATTAAAGATAAATGCGCGAAGTTACTCAGATTTCCCACAGAAATAACCAGAACTGAAGGCTCAAAATTTGAAAGGCCAAAGGTTGCCGCCGGGGCAAAGAGAGGCAAAGGGAACTCCGTTACGTCAGATAGGTGCAATTCCAAAAGCTGATCTAAACACTTGGCGTCTAGAAGTTTACGGCGAAGTAGAAAAACCGACGATGTTCAGCTTTGAGGAATTAAAAACAGAACCAAGTGTTGTCAGCCTCGCCGATTTCCATTGTGTCGAGGGATGGAGCATCCTAGATAACAAGTGGGAAGGCGTCCCCTTCAAAGCAATCACTGAAATCGTTAAACCTAAAGAAAACGCAACATACGTGACGTTTGAATGCGACGACGGTTACACAACCTCCCTGCCCTTACCTGAACTGTTGGAAGACAACGTTCTGTTGGCATACAAGTTAAATGACAAGCCGCTACCACCAGAGAGAGGCGGACCATTGCGCCTCATAATTCCCAGCAAATACGCCTACAAAAGCCCAAAATGGATCCGAAAAATAAAATTCACTTCAAAACATGAGCTTGGCTACTGGGAAACCAGAGGATACAGCAACACCGCAGACGCATGGAAAGAAGAAAGATACACGAAGTAAATTCTTCAACCTTCACTTTCGCTCTTGCTTGCCCGAGTCTTCGCAGGTTGCCTACGTGTCTTCTTATACAGCCAATCAATAGTTTTAAAGAAACCATAACCAATAGAAAGAATGACCACACCAAACAACAGCAGCATAATTAAACTTGCCATCTCCACAGCAAATCCACCATCATTCATACTCATACTAACACCCTCCACACAAATACGTAGACGTTTCAATAATTAAAGCTTTAAAAAAATCGTCTAACCTCTATTTAAAGCAGTCTTTTTCATTCCAATAACTGTTTTTGTATTGTAGTTTAGTTGAACGTTTAAGAGGAAACGTTTATTAAGACTCGAGATATAATAGGCTGAAACTTAAGGTGGATGAAAGCATGAGAAAAAAACAAGACACAAAAGTAGGTAAAAATGTAGAAGACTTAAAATTTGAAATGCTTATAGATGACCTTTTAACATACGATATTCTATTCCACAAAAGACTGACCTAAGAACCAAAGCATTAAAATTAAGACTCATTCCAACATGGTTTGTCTATCAAAATGAAAGGAAGCTTAAACATTGGTTATTAGAAATCTTGTTGGTAGATGTGGGCTATATTGCGGTGCCTGTGGAATTTACAGAGCCTACAAAGACGATGGAGAATACCTAGAAAGACTGGCAAACCACTTCAAATGTCCACCAGAAAAAGTGCGATGCGAAGGCTGCATGGCTTTAACGCCTGAAAGCTGGGGATACGACTGCAAAATCGTTCAATGCTTAAGAAATAAAGACTTAGAATTCTGCTACCAATGCAATGAATACGAAAATAAAACATGCGAAAAGTTTGAAAAACTAGCTGAGGGTTACCTAGAAAATGGAGAAGACATAAGGGCAAACCTTGAAAGAATTAGGAAAGGCGAAACAGAAGAATGGCTGTTTGAAAGCGAAGAAAAGTACAGATGCCCAGCATGTGGGAAACCCTTGCCTGTATATGGAATAAAAGGAAGATGCTATCACTGTGAATCAGACCTATCAAAAAACCCTTAAATGAAATTTAGATTGGAAAAGACACGATTAGACAAAGAATATATCGGTGTATGCAGTTAGAAAACCCTCACAATCTGACAATCAAAGGCGAAATTCAGTGACGTTAACCGACAAAATAGTTAAACTGAAAAAGGAAAAGAATGCGATAATCTTAGCTCATAATTATCAAAGGCCAGAAATCCAAGACATAGCAGACTATGTTGGCGATAGTATAGAGTTAAGCAGAAAAGCCATAGAAGAGAAAGAAGCGGAAATAATAGTTTTTTCTGCTGTGGATTTCATGGCAGAATCAGCAGCAATCCTAAATCCTGAAAAAAAGGTTTTGTTGCCAACCCTTGGCGCACGTTGCCCTATGGCGCAGATGCTTACTGTTGACGAAATCAAAAAATGGAAAGTGCTCCATCCCCTTGTTCCCGTGGTTTTATACGTGAACACTTTGGCTTCAGCAAAAGCCTATTGCGACATATGCTGTACATCGGCAAATGCTGTAGAAGTCATAGAGTCTTTGAATGCTGAAACGGTGCTTTTTGGACCTGACCGCAACTTGGCTGAATATGTCCAGAGGAAGACTGGAAAGACAATTATTCCAATTCCCGAATGGGGATTCTGTCCAACCCATTTGCTTTTCCAACCTGAAGATGTGCAGATACTTAAGATGCAGCATCCAGACGCTGTTGCTATGGTTCATCCCGAATGCGCTGTGGAAATGCAGAATATGGCTGATTTCATTGGAAGCACTTCACAGATGGGTCGCTATGCTAGAGAAAGCGATGCTAAAACGTTTATTGTGGCAACTGAAGAGGGGCTTCTGCACCGTTTAAGGAAGGAAAACCCCACGAAACAGTTTATTTTAGCCTATGAAGATGCTGTTTGTCCAAACATGAAGCTGAATACTCTTGAGAGGCTTTACGCGGCTTTAAAGGAAGAAAAATATGCGGTTACTGTTCCAGAAACCATAGCGCAAAAGGCTCGAAAAGCACTGGAAAAAATGTTTGAGCTAACAAATAAAAGCTAAATTCTTATTCAATAGCTTTTGTTCTGTTGCTCTGCGGTGACTAGACCCCCCTTATATATAGATTGAATTTTTGTTTCAATTTTAGGTAGTTTAAGATTGGCTTGTTAGAAGGGTGATTCTGGTTTGTTTCTTTATGGCGAATGTTGTGCTGGGGTTGGATAAAGTTTTTATGCGGAATGGTATCACCATTTTCAAAAAAGCATTACCAAAGATGAAATCCAAAAATGGGCAAACCATATTTTGCAACTGTGGACATTGCGTTAATAGGCGTCTTTTGTGCCTTGTGGGCAACTTTAAACTTGACATTAGGACCTTTAGGTTTTGTTTGGTTTGGGCTTCCAACCTTTTCTTATGTGAGTTGTGTGTAAATGTTGTGTAAGTTTTATTTAACATGTTCAGTTTCAACCTTCTTAACACTTAAGACACGTTTTTCCATGTCATAGGAGCCCTCGAAAACGCTGATGTGGAAGCCGGGGTAAGCGCGCATGTTATTCATGGCCTTGCGGAAAGGTTCCAGGGCTTGCAGCGGATCCGCTTGTCCGTTGTGGATTGGGATTATTCGTTTGTAGTTTATGGGATACCAACGTTTGCCGTTTGCGGTCCACTCGAAAAGGTTGTTATGCCCTCTGCCGCTTTTCCGCATTAAAATTCTCATGGTAGAGCCTCTAAGCCGCATAATCCACACTTGTAGAAGCGTCGGCCTAGCTGGTCACGTTTAGGCTTCATGGCGGTTAGGCATCTTGCACAAATCTTACTCATTTCTATCGCCTAAGATAGTAGAGAGCAATAGGAAATATTTAAATATATCGTTTTAGTAATAAGCGAGATAGAAAGAGGTTAGAAAATGGTAAAAAGAATCATGGTGACATTAGATGATGAGCAATACAAGATTCTGCAAGCGCTCCGGGGCTTCGGTAGTAAAGATGCTGAGATACTCCGCAACATAATCATAGCCTACCTTAGCGAAAAGTCATATCTCAAGAGGGCTACTGAATCGTAAGGTTTAAGATTTACTACGAGGATACTCTCAGTATGCCTAAGCCTAAAACCAAAAAGTTAGTAAAGAATCATACTAAATTCTTAGATGAGAAACTCTGCATAGATTTTGAAACACACTAACATAGTCCAAGCGGGCCCGAGGGGATTTTCATGGGTAGGGGGATACCCCCTCTTACGTCATGTTACATGTAACACTTTTGAGACAAAAAGCCTAGCCTAACCCGCTCTTTTTTGTAAAGCCTTAACTTTATTTCTTGATTCTTCCGGTTCTTTTTCAATCTCAACCTTTTCCTGGATCCTCTGAATATGCACATCATTAACCGCGACACGATCCCAAAGGCGATTCAGTTCCTTTCGCATTTTCAAAGCGTAACAAGTGGTTGCTATGGCTACGGCACAAGCAATGATTAACGCGACAATTTCTATCATGTTTTTCACCTATGTTGAGTAATTCCTAGATAGGATTGTTTGGCTTAAATCTATCTCTCGCGTTTTTCTACTCGCTGTTTCCCGGTTCAAAAATTCTGGATTTGCAGCTTTCACCAACAAGTTATAGCCTACATTAGGCATTAAGGCCCTACTGTTTGTCACATCATCCGTCAACGTCAAATAGGTTCTGAAGCCATGAGGCGAAGGTTCAACCCTGTGGCGCGCTTGAATTATTCGCATGTTCTTATCTATGCTAAAGGTTCCGTTGCTTTTCTTTCCATGATGAATATGGGCTAGTTGTCCACCCATTATTTGCGGAGTGCCAGGTATGCTTATTTCGCCTATGATGGGTGTGGTGATAGCGCGGTAAAGTTCAGCCTTCGCAAGTTGAGCCATAACATAAGCGTCATCCGTCGCGCTTGTGCTGTCATCCTTAGCTACGTCATCCATTACCAGTTTAACCCGTGCCTTTTGAGTGCCTATTTTAGTGTCATCTCTTGCCCCTCTGAGAATCCAGCCTGCAAAATGTAGCCCATCAATAAATACGCTACCTGTTTGCCCGGATTTGGATTTGGCTTTAAAAATGATGCATGTGATATTGCTCCAACTTGGAGAGCCATTTATGCTCCATAGTTTCTGTGTTGTCTTAGCTTGTTTCGCGTAGGGTCCTACTGGAATGTTGATATGGAAAAATTGGTTATTAATCAAACTGCCGTTTTGGTCACTTAAGTCTTGTTCTAAATCATATTGGTAATAGTTTCCTGTGCTTGTGAGACACGTCACATTTAATGGATTTTCTATGTTTGAGTCTATTCTTATGTAAAAGTTAAGCGAAGGAATGTTGAATTTTCCCCCAATTGCTGAGAGATTCCAAGATGCGTCACTATTATATGGATAGCGCCATGATCCTGTAACAGCTTCGTCGGGTTGTGCCCATAAAGAGTTTGAACCTACTTTAACATAATCTGCGCCTGAAGCGCTATTAATAGTGCAGTTGGTTCCAAACCAGTAGCTACTCATAGGTGTTTGTTCTGTCCACTTGTCACCGTCAACGGGCTTTCGGAATTCGCCATGATAGAGAATATAGTTAGCGTCTGAACGTTGCTTCGTGAACCGGGTTACAATCATGTCTTTTCCAACTTCTATCGTTGAGTCAGCTTGGTCTATGTTAAACCATGAAGGCCAAATGTCAGCCGGAGATGGAGTTTCATGCGCGCCTACTATTGCAAGACACAAATAGGCTGTAGTTCCAGAAGACACAACTATCCAATGTGCCCCTGCATTGGGCGCGTTTGCTGCGCTAATCAAGTCTATCATATCGTTTATGCAGTTTAAAGCTGGTCTATAAGCCCAATAGAGATAACGAAAGTTTGAAGCGACAGGAGCCACTTTTGTGATGTTGAATGAGTAACCGCTGTTTGTGCCTGTGTGTAAAACCTTCTCAACCCAGTTAGGAATCATATCAGTCAAAACTTCGCTGACCGTGTTTAAACTGGTGTTCTCTGATTCTGAACCATACTGAGAACCCACAAGCATAGCTGCTAAACCTAAACCGTAATCTCTAGCGGTTAGAGTCATCATTTCCCCTGCCATGGTGAGAGTTGGGGCTAAATCAAAAATCCAACCCCCAAAAACCTGTCTCCAAGATGTGCCTTCGTCTAAATAGCGCAATTCCACTTTCAAATTATCGCCTATATCAACGCGGTCTTGGAAAACTTCACGGTTAACTGTTGAAATGACCGCTTGAGCCATTCCATTCTCAACAAGAATCACGTCTAAACTTTGCCAATCCAACTCGTAATCTGTGCCGCCATGTGTGACTGTTACTTTGCCTTGGGGCAAACTGTTTACCATGCTTCACTTCGCCTCTCAACTTCCGCGTAAATGCCTACTCCAGCGGCTACGGCTGTCGCGCCAAACTGTGCCCAAGCAATAGGATCGCCTGAAGCCATCCTAGCAGCTTGCAATGACAAATATGCAAGTTTCAACGAATTCACCACGTGCATTATGGAATACATCATGTTAACAGATTCTCGCACGTTGTCAGGAAAGCCCATCCTATTCGTCAACATATTCAATGAACGAAATAGTTGATAGCTGTTACCTAGTTCTCTGTTTAACTCATACAAGTCATGTGTCACGTCTTGAATTTGCTGTTTCATTTCGCCGACGTTGCTGCTCATCTCATCCTCTCTATATGATTCATAACTTCTCCGTAATTTTCAAGCTGAGTCAAATCATAACTTTCGACAAGAACCTCTAAGAAACACCTGCATGTTCCACTTGCCCCATGCATAAGGCTGCGGTCCGCATCTAAATCCCAAACCGGCCCAAACTCAGCATCAACCAGAACCGAGGCAAACAAGTCTTGCCCTCGATACTCTCTACCGTTAAGAGCTACACATTTAGAGCATGACCTAGCGTCAACGAAACTGTGCCAAACAAAAACATAATGAAAAACGTTGGATTCACTCACGGTTTTTCACCTTTTCAGTTTTGGGTTAATCCCCTGAAAGTGTGACGTTTTGTGACATTTTTCTCCGTCAATTTCACCAGTTTTAACCAGTTTTGCACCTATATGCACAGTTTTGCACATAGAGGGACATTCTAGGGACATTTTGTTTAGAGAGTGACATTTTGGGACATTTCACTCCATGAATTTTAATCATTTTTTATCATTCTGAACATCCATTTTTGGAACCAGCCTCTGAGAGTTGGAGTAGGGCAAGTGAAAAGCCCCACCTTCACCGCATCATTTGAAGGACTCTCAGAGGCATGTTCCGAGGTGTTTTTTGTCACTTTGGCGGTTCCTTCTTTGCCCTTAAATCCGGTCTCGCATGATCCACTGGCGTGCCCATTACTGTGTCTACACCGGTTACATGGCTTATTGTGCCCCTCAAATCTGTTGTTCCAACATTCTTTTTCTTTTCTGGTTCACCCATACTCTTTCACCCCCATTATACCCAATCCTTCAAATACTGATCAAGTTTGTCTAAAACCCCTTTCTCTTTATCCATAACGTCTTTTTTCCTTTGCAAGAGTTGAAACAGCAAATCAGCATTATGGTCCTGTTTTGCGACTATGTCTTTTAGCATAGCAACTGTGTCATTTAAAAGAACAATAATGTCGGTTTGCACTTCATGAATTTTCTCTTGCTTCTTGATATTAGATTTAAGCGCGTCAAGTTCCTCATCTGCCTTTTTGGACAAGTCATCTATCACGTTCCAAGCGTCACGTTCTTTTTCAGCCTCAGTCTTTGCCCAATTACGCTTTAAATAAACATCTTCGTCTATTGCCATCTTTCATCATCCTTCTTAACATTCCATAACAAATTATGATTGCCCCAATACTTTTCCTTCAGCATCTTAACAATCATCTCGGCAGTTCTCTTATCTTCTTGGAAAGTTTCTTTATCAAGCGGTTTAGCCAGGTTCAACTTAACTTCAAGTTTCATAAGGTGATGGGTGTGTTCAGCTAAAAATCTAATCTGATCCTTAATGAAATATTCCCTCACGGGCAACAGCAAACTCTCAGCCGCTTCAATAGCTTCTTTCACTTTATAGCTGACTCGAAACAGAACCCTACATAAATCCTCAAATTCGTTCTCTGCATCCTTTTTCTCATTAACTAGGAGTCTCCATTCTGCTTGATTTTTGAGCAATTCCTCTTTGTTTCGCGACAAATAGAACATTTTATCCTCATTTCTTTGCGCGACAAGATCAAAGGTGGACCATCCTAAGAGAAATTCTATATCCCTTTTAATCCTCAGCTTCTGAATAATTCTGTCTTCGTTCCAACAAAAATTCCAGATTCTATCAACGATTGGCCGCCAAGCCTCAGGTATGACTTCAGTTTTTGTAAGAGTTCCAACATCAACAAGTTGCTTATCTACAAAGGTCATGGTTTCATGCGTTATGACCTTACCCACCTGTTTGCCAGTTTGCTTGTCAATAATAGGTTTTGTCACTGTCGCTGGAAAAGTGCCAACATAAGGATGCGTTTGAATAGGGTATTTTTCAACTTTAGGCTCAACAGCGGATTCAGGGGTAGAATTAGGCCAACAGTAACGATACTTCAAGAGCTCTTCAATAACGTCTAACTTGCCCTTTTCAAGTTCAGCCCTGTCTTGCTCTGCTTTCTCATGCCTATAAATGCGCATGTAAACATTGTGATCTTCTTTCTTTTTGAAGGGCATGCGTATCTATATAGCCCTTAAGTGTTTCTAGCCTATAAGGTTTACGCACAAAACGCTTAAATAAGTGTAAAACCAATAATAGAGACATAGGGCAGTGGAACGCTGCCCCCGGAAGTAACCAAAACATGAATAGTCAAGATGCAAATAAAAGCTTTTCTACAAACCCCAAAGGGCATAAACGAAAACCTCATAGTCCGGTAAGACAACGTTGCATAGAATTTTTGGACATATTACAAGACTACGGCTACACGCTTCAAATTCCACTCGATAAGGCGAAAGAACTGTTTCAAACAGAAATGAACATTATGGATCAGAAAAGCCTAACCGCGTATTTTGGAAGACATCAACATAAGACTAAGCAGAAAATGGAACGTTTCGCACAGTATGGTTCAGGCCATTCAGCCCTTAAAAGAATAGAGCTCTCCTATGAAGTGCAGGGTAAGAAGGGTTATTTTGAAATTTTGAATTTGGCAACTTTAGAGTTGAAAGGGAAAACGTGGTTTATGACATTCAATTTTGAAAGTTTAGTGCCGCAATTGGGTTCCCACACTGATGAAGGGTGTGAGGCTTCCATAGATAATTTATCTCTCTCTATTGGTGATGGGGGCATAGAGGCTACAGAGAGTAAAGTTTCCGATGGTATCGGAAAGTTTGGCGTAGTTACTAGAAAGAGAACACAAACACACACACTATTAGACCAGAGAGAGAAGTTATCTTTGGAAAAAGTAGGCACTACCGGTTCAACTGAGAGGGCTGAGGGCTAGTGAAGATTGAACTCACGAAGGATGTGGATAGTCACCATACGAACCAAAATTATGTGACGTTGCGGGTTGTTTGGAATGGCGACAAAAACTTTCGATGTAGAAGTGACGGAAGCCATGACTGGTGTCCTACTGATTTGGAATTGATAGAGATTATTGAAAGGTTGACTAAGGTTAGTGTGACGTTTAAGGATATGGTTCTTTCGTGGGCCGTGAATTTATGAGTGAAGAGCTCTCAGTTTTTAAAAAGCGGTTAGAGCTCTTGAGTCGTAAACTGAAAAGATGTGACGGAAAACATATTAGGGCATAACAATTACGTATGATAGGGCTAAGATGCCAAGCTTTAACCAAGTAGTTTTAACAAAACAACTCATAAATAGACAGCACAATGGCGGCTCAATTCCGTGTCATGGAAAAAATTGCGATAGAGCTCTTAGGGTTGGGGATACTGTTTATGCCCATCCACAACAACGACATCCAAATAGCAAAACCGTGTATTATTGCCCTAGCTGTTTTGAAGGGTTATGGATTGGCTAATGATACTGTCTAATGCCTTCTAGTTTCACCACTTTAAACTTGCAATGAGTTGCGCATGCAGGTAAAGGCTGAAACTTGCACAAATGAAGATTACTGCAAACTTTGCAGATAGATTCTTCTAGGCTGAATGTGGGCTGCTGCTCGGCAGGGATTTGAACTTGGGGGCTACCTTCAGAAACTTTAACGTTAACTTCTTTTTCAAACTCTATGAAAGGCCCATTCCGCACGCCATCATACTCTCTCTGCATATCTTCAAAGAAAATAAGCCTTTTCGTATAAAAAAAAGTAGTCGCTATGTTATTGTGCCTCATAAGTCGTTGAAGGGTAACCAAGCTTTTCTTTTCCACGTAAATCCAGTGGCACGCAAAATAGTGACGCAACAAACGTGGACTAAGACCCTTAACACCTGCTTTTTCTCCAATATCATGGACAACGTGCCAAATTTCCACTTTACTTAAAGGTTGATCACACCTCTGATATTGCCAAGTTGTATGCTGAAAAACGAGGCCCTCTTTTCTGTCACCAACCAAATCTTTAATCAGTTGAAGCGTTAAAACGTCCAGCGGCAACGGAAACAACTCATATTTCTTGCTGTCCAACACTTGAAAAGTCCGATCCTCAAAATTAACGTCCTCAATCCGCAGCATGCGAAGCTCGCTGTTTCGCAAGCCAATCTTCATGATAACCCGAATAAGTAGAAAGTCGCGGAGTTTGCAGCTTTCTCTAGCCCAATCGTGGACCCGCTCTATATCGCGTCGCCTTATAACTATGTTTTTGTCTCTGTTTCTCTGCTCTTCAAACTTCACGCTGTTCACCTGAAACTTGACTTTAGGACCTTTAGGTTTTGTTTGGTTTGGGCTTCAATCTTTTGCGATTTCGCAGTCTTCTTCACACTTCTACTTGCTACATGGGCAACTGGTAAGTTCGGAACAGCCTCTTTGGTTGGCATTATAGG